>Ga0315289_10016313_pt1 | contig 10251 bp, 10 predicted proteins | sample YL17G11_40_MG_FD_203452 | JGI IMG/M metagenome (GOLD analysis project Ga0315289, IMG submission 203452) | Sediment microbial communities from Yellowstone Lake, YNP, Wyoming, USA - YL17G11_40 | ecosystem: Environmental > Aquatic > Freshwater > Lake > Sediment | place: USA: Wyoming | collected...
TGGCCTTCCTGCTGCCGGCTGCGGCAGTGGGGACGCTGTACGTGTTTTCGCCCTTCCCCTACGCCTTCCTGGCTACGGCGCTGGTGCCCCCGCTGGTCGCCGGCGGGGTGGCCTTCGTCCTTCTCGGTCAGGCGGTTCCCGGTGCCTTCCTGAGCGCGCTGCCGGTGAGCCTGGTTTCCGCCGGGGTCATCCTCACCTACCAGGTGGCCTACCGGGCGAAGCGGCCGCCCGCCCTCTGGGTACGCCTCCTCGCCGTGCTCCTGCCCTATGTTCTATCGGATGTAGCCGTGGCGCTGCTCCTGCTCGCCCGCCTGTACCCCCGGGGAGGGTTTTTCGCGCTGCTCCCGGCGGTCGTGTTTCCCGGCTGGGCCGCGCGCCTCCTCCTGACCGAGACGCGGGACCCGGTGCCCGCCACGGCCGTGGGGGTGTTTCTGCACAGCTCGCTGGCGCTGGCGATAGCCGCCGGACTGCTGCTGGGGTAGGTGCCCGGGGAGCTTAGTTGTGGGCGGGCTCGGGCTCGGGCTTGGGCTTGGGCAGGCAGAAGCGCACCGTGCGCAGCGACAGGTAGCCGCCGGCCAGGTCGATCAGGTTGAAGCCCGGCGGGTCCTCCGAGAGGGCCGCGCGCGGCGAATCGGCATTGTTGCTGAACTGCCAGCTCACCGCCGGGCAGCTAGCGGCCACCACGCCGCGGCGCAGGCAGGTGTGCTGCAGGTGCAGGTGGGCGGCGAACACGCCCAGGATATTGCGGGCATAGGGCGGGATGATCTCCCAGAAGCCCTCGGCGTTGGCCAGCTTGAGCTTGTCCAGCCAGCCGATGCCCGTGTCGAAGGGGGGGTGGTGCAGGAACACCAGCACCGGCTTGAGGCAGCTGCGGTGCAGGTCCTCGTTGAGCCACAGCAGCTGCCTCTCCTCCAGCCGTCCGAACTCCTTGCCCGGACAGGCGGAGTACAGCATCACGAAGTGCACCCCTTTCAGGTCGAAGGAATAGTAGCCGGGGAACTCGGGGCCGCGCGGGGGCTGCGCGGTCTTGCGAAACCCGGCCAGGGAGTCGTGGTTGCCGAGCACGGCGTGCACCGGGACCTGCAGGTCCTTGAAGGCGTCCAGCACCGCCTGGTAGCTCGCGTGCTCGCCATCCTCCAGCAGGTCGCCGCCTATCACGACCAGGTCCGGGGCCGGGACCTGCTTGCGGATCGCCGCCACGGCCTGGGCCAGGTGGGCGTACGGGTCCACACCGTGGAGCGTCTTGTTGGGGGAGCCGGGCAGGTGGAAGTCGGCCAGGTGTACGATGCGCATGGGTCCCAGCATAACGGGGAACCGGGGGAGGCCGCAATCCCCCGCGGAAAAATGGCGGCCGGGAAGGCGGCCGCGGCGGCCGGCGCTTAGGACAGGGCGCGGGCCATTCTCTCCAGCGCCTCCGCGAGGGTGGCGCGCGGGCAGGCCAGGTTCAGGCGCTGGAAGCCCCGGCCTCCGGTGCCGAACATGGGGCCGTCGTCCAGCCAGACGCGGGCCCGCCGCAGGATCCTCTCCTTGAGCTCCTCGTCGGAAAAGCCCAGGGCGCGGAAGTCCAGCCACGCCAGGTAGGTGCCCTCCAGGGGGAAGACCCCGGCGGCCGGGAGCCTGGCCGAAAGGAAGTCCACCAGGTAGCGGTAGTTGCCGGCCACGTAGGCCAGCACCTGCTCCAGCCAGGGCGCGCCGTACCTCCAGGCGGCCTCGGCGGCGGTCACGCTGCAGGGGTTGGCCACGCCCGTCCAGAGCGCTTCCTTCGCGGCCCGGAAGCGTCGCCGTAATTCGGGGTCGGGGATCACCGCCAGCGAGCCGCCCAAGCCGGCGAGATTGAAGGTCTTGGTGGCCGAGAGCAGGGTCACGGTACGGCGCGCGATCTCCCCGGAAAGCGCCGCGGTCGGCAGGTGCCGGTGGCCGGGCAGCACCAGGTCGCAGTGGATCTCGTCGCTCACCACGACCAGCTCCCGCCGCAGGCACACCTCCGCGAGGCGCTCCAGCTCCTCCCGCCGCCACACCCGCGACACCGGGTTGTGCGGGCTGCAGAGGATGAGCAGGCGGGTGCGGGGGTCGAGCGCGTGCTCGAGAGCATCGAGGTCCATCACGTAGCGGCCGCCCTCCAGGACGAGCGGATTTTCCAGTACTTCGCGCCCGTTGCGGCGTATGCTCGCCTCGAAGGGGAAGTAGACCGGGGGCTGGATCACCACGCGTTCGCCCGGCTGGGTGAAAGTCAGGATGGCCAGGTTGATGGCCGGCACCACCCCGGGGCAGGCCAGCAGCCACTCGCGCGCGAGCTCCCAGTCGTGGCGCGCCCGGGTCCAGGCCGCGGCCGCCTCGAACCAGGACTCCGGCTCCAGGGTGTAGCCGAACACCCCGTGCTCCACCCGCAGCCGCAGGGCCGCGAGCACCTCCGGGGGGACAGGGAAATCCATATCCGCCACCCACAGGGGCAGCAGGTTTTCCGCGCCCGCCAGGCGCTTCTGGAAATCCCACTTCAGCGATGAGGTGCCGCGCCGGTCGATGACCCGGTCGAGGTTCATGCCGGAGGTTGGCTTTCCGCCACCTTGCGGCGGATGGGCTCCAGGTCCTCCGCGCGGAAGCGGGAGATGTCTCCCGAGCTTCTGCCCATCGCCCGGATCAGGAGGCGGTCGAGCGGCTTCAGGCTGCGCAGGCGGATTTCCCCGCCCAGGGCCCAGCGCCCGAAGGCGTGCAGCGCCAGCCAGTCGGGGAAGGCGGCGTCCAGCTGGGCCCGGGCCTTCTCCCCCTCGTGCAGGCAGCAGATGAACAGCCCCACGGGCACGCGCAGGAGCTCGGCGCGGTGGCGCTCGCAGAAGCGCGTGACCCCGGAGGGGACGCAGCCCGCATAGATGGGGCTGCCGAGCAGCACCAGGTCGAAGGAGGACGGGGACAGCCGGCCTGCCCGGCGCAAGTCCGCCACGGTGAGCTCCCCTGCGAGCATCCCGGCCAGCAGGCGGGCGTACCTCTGGGTGCACCCGTAACGGCTGCGGTAGGCGATCAGGATCTTCACGGCTGGCCCTCCTTCAGGCTTTCGCGGATGTGGTAGAGGCGGTTGCGGAAGTACAGCACGATGTCGGTCAGGACCATGCAGCCGTTGAGCGCGTACAGGAAGATCACGTAATCGTAGCGGTAGAGCAGCTTGTGCAGCACCCCGGCTAGGTAACCGACGAACACCACGAACAGGAACGCCACGCTCTTGCCGGCGGTGGAGCGGGAGGTGGCCGAACGATAGATGGAAAAGGGCCAGGCCGCCCCGAAGCAGACCAGCATCATGATCTCGAAGAAGCTCATGCGCATGGGCTATCTATAGCACGCAGGCGAGGGGGCCGCAACGCGCCCGCTACCGCCTGAGCGCGCGGCGGCCGGCTAGGCCTCGCGCGGCTCCAGCCGCAGAAGCAGGACCAGGGCGCTGCCGGCGGCGATGAGCGCGCCGAACAAGACCAGGCCTAGGGCGAAGGAACCCCGGTCGCCCAGGATTCCCAGCAGGGAGGGGGCAACCCCACCACCCAGGGTGTAGGAGATGGGCAGGAGGAGGGAGACGGTCACGTTGTAGATCCGCCTAGGGGTGATGCGCGCGATGGCCGCAAACCCGACCGGGAAGAAGCAGGCGGTCAGCACCGGCTGCACGAACACGGCCGAGGTGAGCAGGGCGCCGCGGCCGAAGCCCAGGGCGGAGGTGGCAGCACCCGTGGCCAGCAGGATCGCGGCCAGCATGGCGCGCGCGCCGAAGCGGTCGGCCAACCAGCCGGCCGCGAAAATCGCCGCCAGCCCCGAAATGCGGGACAGGCCAATCAGGGTGTTGACCGCCGCCTGCCCCAGGCCCCGCTCCGTCACCAGGTAGGTGGGCATGACGGCGAACACCCCGACACCGGACCCGACGCCCAGGGTGAACAGCAAGGCGAGGACCCAGTAGGAAGGTCGGGAAAGAATCAGGCGCACGTTGGCCAGGCTCGGCGGCTCGCCGCGGAAGGCTCCACTGCGCCCGAAGGCCAGGAATGCGGCCCCGGCGGCCAGGGCGGCCACCCCGAGGGCGAGCAGGAACGTGCGCCAGGACAGGCGGGCGAGCAGGGCCGCGGCCGCGAGCGGGACCAGGACGAAGGCCAGGTTGGGGGCCAGCTCGTGCACGGCCAACGCCCGCCCCTCCCCTCCGCCGGATGCGAGCGTGGTGGCCGCGGGAATGGCGGAGGGCAGGTACATGCCCGAGGTGGCGCCCAGCAGGACCAGCCCGGCACGGATGGCGCCCAGGGAGGGGCTGCGGGAGATCAACAGCAGGGCCGCGCCGACTGCCAGGATGGAAGCGAGGATGGTCCCGCGGTGACCGATCCTGGCGGACACCAGGCCGGACAAAAGGCTAGCCGCACTGTAGCCGACGGTGATGAACAGGAAGAAGGAGGTGGAGCGGGCGTGGCTGAGCCCGAGGTCCGCCTCGATCGAGGGCAGCAGGGGGGAGAACACGATCCGGCAGGTGAACACGAAAAAAAACACCAGCGCCAGCAGGGCCAGCTGGGGAGCCGCGGCGCGGAAGGAACCGGGGCTCACGCGCGGTTTCAGCGTTTCAACGGCGAGCCCTCGCGCGTCATGGTGCCTGTCCGCAGGATCTCCTCGATTTTGTAAGTGCCGTACTTGCGCGCTTTGAGGAAGCCGTCCCAGGAGCACTCCGCCAGCCGCCCGGCGTGCAACAGGTCGAAAATCCATTGGGCCGTGTACTCCGGGTCCTCCTGGGGGAAGGCGGCCTGCACCTCCAGGAGCCACTTCTGGTTGTACAGCTCCTGGGCCCCGATGTGCGGCGACATGATGATCGGGATGCCCAGGCCGGCGTAGAAGGACAGCTCGCTGGGCTTGGTCCACAACAAGTCGGTGTAGCGTATGGCCTCGGCGAACAGGTCGAAGTACTGGTCCTTGCTGGGGCTGAAGATGACCCGCAGGTGACGGCAGTCTGGCAGCAGCTCCTTTTTGACGTTCTGGAAGTACTCGTTGACATCCGCCCGCACGCCCGCCACCAGGTTCAGGGCCACCTCGCCGGCTTTCAGCTTGTCGCGCAGCGAGCGGGCGATCTGCCAGCCGAACTCCTTCTGGGCGCCCGCCCCGCCCACGGCGTAGGTGATCGTGAGCTGGCGCTTCTTCTTGAACCGGCAGGCGCTGCGCCCCAGGAAGTGCGCGACGCTTTGGCCGTGCAGGGGCCAGAAGCGTTCCATGGGATCCAGGTAGTACAAGCGTTGGGCCTGGTCCTCGCGCAGGACGTCCAGGTCCTTGTTCCCCAGCACCCGCTTCGGGAAGGGGAAGCCGGTCAGGAAGATGCGCTCGTCGGGCACCCCGTAGCTTTTCAGGCGCATGACCGCCCGGCCGCAGGGCGCCAGGTAATGAATGCGGCTCCTGCGGGGGAACTCCGGCACCCAGGCCCGGCTGATCTCGGCGTCGCAGATGATGCAGTAGATGCGCCCGTAACCCGCCTTGTCCGCCGCGATGGCCGGGGCGAAGTACGAAGTGACCAGGGGCAGAGGCTGCTGTTTGATCCGCTCGATCAGGCCCTTGCACAGGCCGCGGTCGATGAGGTTCCCGAGCAGGCGAACCTGGAACGAGGGGCTGGACATGTCCCGGATGGGGTAGAAGGAAGGGATGCTCTGCAGGGCGTCCAGGATACCGAACAGCGGCTTACCGATGATCGGGACCGAGCGCACGCGCGAAAGGAACTCGTACATGTTGCGCAGGCGGTCCCACTGTTTCTTCTCGGCCGGGTCGCTCGCCTGGGAGCCGCCCACGGCTATAATGCCCCCTTCGGCCACCTCCATGAGGGGGTAGGTGGCCCGCTGGTGCCCCAGACCCATGTCCACGGTCACCACCCAGGCGCGAACGTCGTTGCGCGAGGGACGCGGGGTGTTGCCGCGCTTTGCTTTCGGCGCAGATTTGCGCGGCGACTTCGTTATTTTCTTCCCCACAGCCCTCGTCTTGCCGGCCATAGTTCCTCCGAGGCGTCTCGATTGTACTAAATAGTATATCGGCTGCCCCGCCGGGCGCTATAGCGGGGAAAAAAAAGCGCAGTTGGCCCGGACGGGCGAAGCCCGGCGCGAAGCCCGAGTTACTGCTCGGCCTTCGCGCCGACTAGGCGGAAGGCCTCCAGCGCCCGCTCCATCTCGCCGCGACCCAGGGCCGCCGAGGCCTGCACGCGCAGCCGCGCCTTTCCCTCCGGGACCACGGGGTAGCCGAAGCCGGTGACGAAAACCCCCTGCTCCAGCAGCCGTGCGCTAAGGCGGAGGGCGAAGGAGGTCTGGCCCACCAGGATGGGGATGATGGCCGAAGGGGCCTCCAGGGGGTCCATCCCCAGCCGCCGCAGCCCCTCCCGCAGGAAGCGGGCGTTTTCGTGCAGCCGCCCGACCAGCTCCGGGTGGGCGTCCAGGACCTGGATCGCCCGGCGGGCGCTGGCCGCGATGGTGACCGGCAGGGCGTTGGAGAAGATCTGCGGCCGCGAGCTCTGGGTAGCCAGCTCGACCACCGCGCGGCTGCTGGCCACGAACCCGCCGGCCGCCCCGCCCAGGGCCTTGCCCAGCGTGCCGGTGATCACGTCGACCTCGGCGGCGAGGCCGTAGTGCTCGAGGGTACCGCGCCCGGTGGCGCCCATCACCCCGGTCCCGTGGGAGTCGTCCACCAGGACCGCGGCATCGTGCTTCCGCGCCAGCTCCACGATCCCCGGGAGCGGCGCCAGGTCGCCCTCCATGCTGAACACGCCGTCGGTGGCGATCAGGCGGCCGGCCGCGCCCCGGGAGGCCACGAGCTTTTCTTCCAGGTCCTTCAGGTCGGCGTGCCGGTAGACCAGCCGCTGGGCCCGGGAAAGCCTCGCCCCGTCAACAATGCTGGCGTGGTTGAGCTCGTCGGAGATCAGGGCGTCCCCTTCGCCTGCCAGTAGGGGGATCACTCCGGTGTTGGCGTTCCAGCAGGACACGTAGGTGAGCGCCGCCTCGGTGCCAAGGAAGGAGGCCAGCTCCTGCTCCAGCTGGAGGTGCGGGGCGAAGGTGCCGCAGATGAAACGGACCGAGGCGGTGCCGGCGCCGTAGCGGTCCAGGGCCTCTTTGCCGGCCGCGATCACCTCCGGGTGGTTGGCCAGACCCAGGTAGTTGTTGGAGGACAGCACGAGCACCTCGCCGTGGCCCTCCATGGCGACCCGGGCGTCCATGGGGGAGGTGAGGGTCTGCAGCGTCTTGAGCGTGCCCTGGGCTTTCATCTCGGCGAGCTTCTCGTCGAACCGCTCGTGGAAGCGTGGGTTCATGGATTTTAGTATAAGATTTCTGTTGACAAACCGCGAGGGACGGAATAGGCCGCAAGCGAATTGACGTCCCCCTCGGTACCAGACCATATTCCTGACCATGAAGGAGACTATGATCAACATCAACGAGGCTAAGGCCCATCTGTCCGAATGCGCACGGCGCATCAAGAAGGGGGAGCGTTTCATTCTATGCGATCGTAATAAGCCCTTCGCGGAGATTCGCCCTCTGCGTCTTACTCCGGAGGGGCGGCGGCCATTCGGCCTGGCGAGGGGCAAGATGCACGTGCCGGAAGATATCAACACGCCGGATCCTGAACTCGAAGGCCTGTTTTCCACAGGATCTGGAGAGTGAGCGGTTGAGTTTTCTCCTCGACACGTGTACGCTTTTGTGGTACTTCGTGGCAGCGCCAAAATCCCGGAGACCCTGCGTGACGCCCTGACCGATCCGGTGAATGAGGTCCTCGCCAGCGACGTCCGCGTCCTGGAGGTTGTCCTCCAGTACAGTCTTGGGAAGCTGGCCTTCCCCAGACCGCCCTCCGTATTGCGTCCGGAGCTGATCGAGCGGCACCTCATCGAGCACCTGCCCCTCAGCCGTGACGCGATCTTTCGACTGGAATCACTTCCTGGTCATCACAGAGACCCCTTCGACAGGCTGCTGATCGCCCAGGCTTTGGTCCCCGGGACGAGAATCTGCGAGCTTGGATTATTTTCGCAAATCGGGAATGCTGAGGTGCGGGAGGCCAACTGTGCCACAATCCGTCGAATTCGTTCGGGACAATCTGCGGGTGATCATCTGCCCGGACCGCGCCGCACTCGGCAAGACGGCGGCTACTGCATCGGCGAAAAGACTCCGGACGTCGCTCAAGGAGAAAGAGCACCTGAACCTGGTGTTCGCCTCCGCTCCTTCCCAGGATGAGACCCTGGAAGCCTTGCTTCAGGAACCAGGCATCGACTGGAAACGCATCCGCGCTTTTCACATGGATGAGTACATCAATCTGCCGGCCGACGCGCCGCAGGCGTTCGGGCAGTACCTGCGCACGCGCTTTCTCAGTAAGCTGCCTCTGGAAGCGGTTCATTATATCGATGGCAACGCGGCGGATGTGTACCAGGAATGCGATCGCTACGCCCGGATGTTGCAAGAATATCCCACGGATATCGTCTTCGTAGGGATCGGCGAGAACGGCCACCTGGCCTTCAACGATCCCTGGATCGCCGATTTCGACGACCCGCAGCTGGTTAAGGTGAATGAGCAGCTGGACGGCGTCTGCCGGCAGCAGCAGATCAACGACGGCCACTTCCGAGACCTGGCCGCTGTGCCCCGCCGTGCCATCACGCTGACGGTACCGGCCTTGTTCAGAGCGCGGACCGCCTTCATCCTGGCGCCGGGAAAAAGCAAGAAAGAGATTATCCGCCGTACTCTGGAAGGCCCGATCGGTCCGGGCTGCCCGGCCACGATCATGCGGCGGCACTTGGACGCGACCCTGTACATCGACCGCGAATCCGCGTCGCTGCTCGATTGGGAAGCGCTGGGATGAGTCCTGCGGGCGAGCGCCGGATTGTTCTGAGTAACGCCCGGGTGGTGACCCCCTTCCGCACCATCCCACGGGGAGGTGTGGCCGTCGAGGGGGCGCGGATCGCGGAGGTATTCTCCGGCGAACCCGGGCAGCGGCGGGAGGGGGACAGGCGGATCGACTTGGGCGGCCGCACCCTGGCCCCCGGCTTCATCGAGATCCACACCCATGGGGCCGGCGGCCACGATTTTATGGACGGAACCCTGGAGGCGGTGCTGGGAGCCTGCCGGACCCACCTACGTCACGGCGTCACCTCGATTTACCCCTCCACGCTGACTTGCACCGACCAGGAGCTCACCCGCAATCTGGAGCTGATTCACGCCGCGATGGACGTTCAGGAGGGGATGCCTGAGATCCTGGGCGTGCACCTGGAAGGCCCCTACTTCTCGCCGGCGCAGAAGGGCGCTCAGGACCCGCGGTACCTGCGTAATCCCGACCGGCGGGAGTACCTCGGCATCCTGGAGCGTTTCGAATTTATCCGGCGCTGGACCGTGGCGCCGGAATTGCCGGGTGGGCTGGGGATGGGCCGCGATCTGGCGGAACGGGGGGTTGTCGCCTCCATCGGCCACTCCAACGCCGTGTACGAGGAGGTCCTGGCCGCCTTCGAGAACGGCTACACCCTGGTCACGCACCTGTTCAACGGCATGTCGCGCCTGGTGCGGAAGAACGCGTTCATGTACCCCGGCGTGGCCGAGAGCGCCCTGGCCATCGACGGCCTGGCGGTGGAGGTCATCGCCGACGGCAGACACCTGCCGGCTTCCCTGCTGAAGCTGATCTACAAGGTGAAGGGGTCCGGAGCGATCTGCCTGACTTCGGATTCCATGCGGGCGGCGGGACTGGACGTGAAGGAGAGCATCATCGGGAGCCTGGCCAACGGCCAGCGCGTGGTCATCGAGGACGGGGTGGCCTTCATGCCCGACCGGACGAGCTTCGGGGGCGGCATCGCCACGGCCGATCGCCTGATCCGCACTATGGTCCAACAGGTCGAGGTCCCGCTGCCGGAGGCGGTCCGGATGCTCACCCACACCCCGGCGCGGGTGATGGGCGTCGACGGGCGGAAGGGCAGCCTGGCGGCCGGCAAGGACGCCGACCTGGTGGCCTTCGACGGCGATATCCGGATCGCCCTTGTCATGGTAGGAGGCCAAATCCGTCTGGAAGCAATCGCTGACTGAAAAGGCGCTGGTTCTTTCGCCTCCCGGCGGGTTGTTCGACATGACCGCAGTGAGGAATTTTTTTCCAGATGCCTCCGAGGGGGCTCGAAAAGTTCTTGTACACCGCGCCGTGAGCGTTGGCGAAGTGATCAGGCTGAAGTCGGGATTGTTCCTTCTGCAACCAAGTTTCCGCAAATCGGATCCGCACCCTTACGTGGTGGCCGCTCTGCTGCATGCTCCGTCCCATATTAGC
>Ga0315289_10016315_pt1 | contig 10251 bp, 9 predicted proteins | sample YL17G11_40_MG_FD_203452 | JGI IMG/M metagenome (GOLD analysis project Ga0315289, IMG submission 203452) | Sediment microbial communities from Yellowstone Lake, YNP, Wyoming, USA - YL17G11_40 | ecosystem: Environmental > Aquatic > Freshwater > Lake > Sediment | place: USA: Wyoming | collected...
TAAAGAAAAACCCCAGGAGGGGGAGGTTCTGGCGGTTGGTCCGGGGAGGCTAACCGAAGACGGAAAGCGGATAGCTATGGATGTCCAGGTTGGTGACCGGGTAATCTACACCAAATATGGGGGGGCTGAGATTAAGATTGATGATGAGGAGCTGATAATCCTGCGTGAGAGTGATATCCTGGCCAAGAAAGTTAAGAAGACAAAGTAATAATTCTGGTTAATTTGTTAAGGAGGGGAAATGGCGAAACAGATAATATTTGACGAGGAGGCAAGGCGCGCCTTAAAGAAGGGAATAGATACCCTGGCTGATGCGGTCAGGGTAACCTTAGGCCCCAGGGGGCGCTGTGTTGTCCTGGAGAAGAAATGGGGGGCACCGACGGTAATTGATGATGGGGTGACCATTGCCAAGGATATTGAGCTTCCTGACCCCTTTGAGAACATAGGAGCCCAGATGGTCAAGGAAGCAGCCAGCAAGACCAATGATGCCTGTGGTGATGGCACCACTACATCCACTGTTCTGGCTCATGCCCTTATCATCGAGGGTTTCAAGAATGTGGCGGCTGGAGCCGACCCTCTGGCATTAAAAAGGGGCATCGAGAAGGCAACCAAGGCTATTGTTGATGAGCTGAAGAAGGCATCAGTTGAAGTCAAGGGCAAAGAACAGATTGCTCAGGTGGGCACTATCACTGCCAAAGACAAGGAGATTGGCGACTTAATTGCCGAGGTTATGGAGAAGGTAGGTAAGGATGGGGTTATCACCGTTGAGGAGTCCAAGGGGATAAAGTATGAGACGGAGTATGTGGAAGGGATGCAGTTTGACCGGGGCTATATCAGCCCTTACTTTATCACCAATGCTGAGCGTATGGAAGCAGTTATAGATGACCCCTACATTCTTATCACGGATAAGAAAATCGCAGCCATAGCTGACCTCTTACCGGCCTTAGAGAAGATACTTCAGGTATCCAAGAACTTGCTGATTATCGCTGAGGATGTTGAGGGTGAAGCCCTGGCTACCCTGGTAGTCAACAAGCTGCGAGGCACCCTGAGTGTCCTGGCAATCAAAGCCCCCGGCTTTGGCGATAGGCGTAAGGCAATGCTTGAGGATATCGCCGTTCTTACCGGCGGCAAGGTCATCTCAGAGGAGGTAGGGCGTAAGCTGGACTCAGTTACTGTGGAGGACTTGGGTAAGGCACGCCGGGTAACCGCAGATAAGGACAACACTACCATCGTTGAGGGCAAGGGCGCAGAGGAGGCAATCAAAGCCAGGATAAAGCAGATTAAGGCGCAGATAGAGGAGACCACCTCCGATTATGACCGGGAGAAACTCCAGGAGAGGCAGGCAAAGCTGGTGGGTGGGGTGGGTGTAATCAAGGTGGGAGCCGCTACCGAGACTGAGCTTAAGGAGAGAAAGCACCGGGTTGAGGATGCGCTATCAGCAACCCGGGCCGCAGTAGAAGAGGGTATCCTGCCGGGAGGTGGTGTTGCCCTGCTCAATGCTCTTTCCGTTCTGGATAAGCTTGAGGGCAGTGGGGATGAAGCAACTGGCGTTAATATTGTCCGGAAAGCGGTGGAGGAGCCGATTCGCTGGATTGCGATAAATGCCGGTAGAGACGGCTCGGTGGTGGTGGACACGGTGAAGAAGAGTAAGCCCGGGATTGGTTACGATGCGGTAGCTGACGACTTTGGCAATATGAGAGAAAAGGGCATTATTGACCCGACAAAGGTGGTGAGGTCAGCCCTAGAGAATGCCGCCAGTGTTGCGGTTATGGCTCTGGTTACCCAGGCGCTGGTTGCTGATATTCCGGAGAAGGAGAAGATGCCACCAATGCCAGCCGGTGGTGGTATGGGTGAGTATTAATTCTGCTGCCTAGTGAAGAAAAAGCCGTGGTCGAAAGACCACGGCTTTTTTTATAGTTTAAGGAGTTCATCCAGTGATTCATCCTGGGCGACAGGGCCAACTACAGCCAGACGGAGTTGGCTACCTACAAGTAGCTCCTGGGCTACTTGTTTTAGCTCCTCAGTGGTGATGGCATCAACAATTGACATTACCTGCTCAACACTGAGGATGCGTCCGGTAAGAATCTCCTGTCCCCCTGCCCAGCCCGCAACATTGCGGCTATCCTCCATGCGTAGCAGCAGGCGTCCCTTTGATAATTCCTTTGCCTTGGACAGTTCCGATTCAGGGATCGGTTCCTTGAGCAAGGAAAGTTGCTCCAGGATAGCCTTAATTGCTACTCGCAGGTTTTTGGGTTCCACACCCGCATAGACAGCGACTGAACCAGAATCAAGGAAGTGGTCAGCATAGCTGCTGATGTGGTAGGCAAGCCCCAGTTTGTCACGGATTTCAGTAAACAGGCGGCTACTCATCCCCTCGCCGAGGATAACATTAAGCAGGTCAAGGGTGAAACGCCTGGGGTGGAACAACGATAGCCCGGGTAGTGCCAGGCACAGGTGTGCTTGCTCTGTATCCCTGCACTCAACACAAAGCCGCGGATTTTTTTGCTCAATATAGGCAGAATATTCAGGGCAAAGCTGTAGTTTAGACCAGGTGCCCAGGACTTGGCTGACGGCAGTTACCACCTCTTGGTGCTGGATATTACCGGCAATGGTAATTACCATGTTATTAGGTAAATAATGGTGTGTCAGGTATTCAAGCATCATATCTCGGGTAACGCAAGCCACCGATTCTTTATTGCCAGCTACATCGCGCCCCAGGGGATGGTTTGGCCATAGAAGCTCATCAATGAGCATATCAACCTGCTGTGCCGGCGAATCTTTACTCATATTAATCTCTTCAATGATAACCTGGCGTTCTTTTTCTATATCAGCGGGGTTAAACTTGGCATGGAGTAGCATATCCACCAGAACGTCAAGGGCGAGGGAAAAGTGCGGTTGAGCTACCTTGCACCAGTAAATGGTTAGTTCTTTGTCGGTGCCTCCGTTAAGAATTCCCCCCACCCCTTCTATTGCTTCTGAAATTTGCTTGGCTGTTGGTCGCTTTTGCGTGCCTCTAAATAATAGATGTTCGATGAAGTGAGAAACACCTGCTTCTTGTTCAGCCTCATATCGGGAGCCAATCCCGATAAAGATGCCAATACATACTGCCTGGGTATGGGGCATGGTAGCAGTAATAATGCGTAGCCCGTTATCAAGGATGGTCTTTTGATACAAGAGTCCGCCTTTCTGGTCAGTATTTATTAAGGATATTCTAGCTGTGTCACCAACTGGGTGTCAATTTAATGTGTGCTTATCAACCCTATCCCCTGTGTCCCCTTCCCCTTATCAAGGGGAAGGGGACGATATTTTATAAGAGAGGCGAAGCCTCTCTTCAACTCTCCAACCTTCAATGTTAGTGATATAATACTATTTAATCAATCAAAAGTGAGGTAAAATATGTGGACACAAATTGAACAGTTGGCAGCTTTAATTTTCACTTCCTCAACCTTATTGATGGCTATCGCACTTGTCCTTATTTCATCTTGTTGGAAAACTCTTAAAGAGGTTCTACTTACATTACCACCTACCCAGCGTAAAATTATTTTCATTCTTAGACACATAAATGATGAAAGAAGAAGATACAAAGAAGAACTTAAAGGTTCTCTTTGGCTAACAATCCTCTTCCTCGGTTTAATGATTGGTGCTAATTTGGTATCTATGGCATGTTCAGTAAGAGCAATGTTGGGGATGCATGGTGGCGTATTGGGTGAAATCAGTGTAGTTTATGAACTTCAGGACTTTGTCGTAGCAAGGTGGGCTTTGGTGGCCAGCGTATTATTCTTGTTCGTCTCTCTGTTCGCTTTTTTCTGGTATAGATTCCCAGAATTCCTTGCATTAAGAAAGGGAAAATTAGAAATAATCAAGGAATTGTCTCATAGGGAAACTACTATTGAGAGACAGCGAAGAAGAGTAACAAAGAAAGCAAAATAGACGGTTAGATTATTGGAATCAATTCAGTGGATTTGTGTCTAAGAGACGATACCCCCTATTGAAAGGATAACCAGAATAGAGAGCGTTTAAGAGGGGCGAAGCCCCTCTTTTTAGTATCCCTCCCCCTCTCCCTCGAGGGAGAGGGGGATAAAAGGGCGTGAGGTAGATAATAAGCCATAAATTGACTTCACCAGCGGGCACTGCTAACATTGGGTAAGAAGTAAAATATGAGCATTAGGCAAGACATACCAAGGCTTTCTCTTTTTCCTTTAACCGCTGAAGTGAGCAAGAACGGGCACCTGGTAATTGGTGGCTGCAATACTGTAGAGCTGGCGGCTGAGTTCGGCACGCCTCTGTATCTCTTTGATGAATTTACTTTGCGTAGTAAATGCGCTGAGTTTAAGGAAGAGTTCGGACAGCGCTTTAATACTACAGTTATCTATGCCTGTAAGGCGTTTATAAATCGTGCTCTGGCAATTATATTTAAGGAGGAGGGGCTGGGATTAGATATGGTCTCTGCCGGGGAGCTTAACATTGCCCAGTCTGTTGATTTCCCCCTAGATAAGGTCTATTTCCATGGTAATAATAAATCAGCCGAGGAAATCAAGTTAGCCATAGAGTGGCATGTTGGTCGCATCGTGGTGGACAATGAGTATGAGCTTACTTTGCTAGACAAAATGGCTAAGGAACAGAAATATAAGCCAGACATATTATTGCGCCTATCCCCCGGGGTGGAACCTCATACCCATAAGTATATTGCTACCGGTGTTATTGATACCAAGTTCGGCTTCCCCTTAGCTGGTGCGGAAAAGGCTGTAGCTCAAGCCATGTCAGCACCTAACCTTAACCTTATCGGGCTACACTTTCATATAGGCTCGCTTATCTTTGAGGTTGAGCCGTATGAGCAGGCTATTGAGCATGTGCTTGACCTTGCTGCGGAAATGAAGCGCAAGTATGGATTTGAACTTAAGGAGCTAAATATCGGTGGGGGATTTGCTATTCCTTATACTCTGGATTCACCGCCCCCACCCATCTCCATGTATGCTGAGGCAATAACTTCCAGGATTATTAGTAAGTGCCGGGAGCTAGGGCTGGCATTACCCAAGCTTATCATCGAGCCGGGGAGGTCAATAGTGGGACAGGCTGGGGTGGCACTCTATAGAGTGGGTGCGATGAAGGAGATACCCAGCGTCAGGTGTTATGTCTCAGTAGATGGCGGCATGGGTGATAATATCCGCCCTGCCCTCTATGGGGCGAAATATGAGGCAGTGGTAGCGAACAAGGTATTGGCGAAGGAATCAAAGAAGGTTACTATTGCTGGCAAGTTTTGCGAGTCCGGTGATATACTCATTAAGGATATTAGCCTACCCCCAGTTACAGCCGATGACATCATAGCTATACCTGATTGTGGCGCGTATTGCCTGCCGATGGCGAGTAACTATAACGCTTCACTTAAGCCAGCAGTTGTTCTGGTAAAGGAAGGTAAGGCACGACTTATCCGGCGGCGGGAGACTTTTGACGACTTAACTAGGTGCGATTTAATTTAGGAGATTCCAGGTGTGGCAGGTAGTTGGACAATCTAAGGCTGTCTCCTTGCTTCAGCGAGGCTTGGAACAAGGAACTTTGGCTCATGCCTATCTTTTTATTGGGCCTCCTCATGTGGGCAAGATGGCTTTAGCGCTGAATCTGGCTCAAGCGCTGAACTGTGAGGCAGCTGAGCCTCCCTGTGGGGCATGTGACTCGTGTCAGAAAATAGCTTCAACCAAACATGCTGATGTTCAGGTCGTAGGCTTGACCTCTAACGGGAATGCAGGTGAGACTAAATCTCGGACGGAGATTGGCATCGACCAGATTAGAGAGATGCAACACTCATCCAGCTTACCGCCCTTTGGGGGCAAGTATAAGGTATTTATTATTGATGGGGCTGAATTTCTGTCAATTGAAGCCGCCAACTGTCTGCTTAAGACTTTAGAGGAGCCGGTGGGCAAAGTAATCTTTATCCTGCTAACTATAAATGAAAAACTCTTACCAGCCACGGTCGTTTCTCGTTGCCAGCGGCTGGAGTTACCTCCTATAGCGGCTAGTGAGGTAGAGTCTGCCCTTAATAGTCGCTGGGGCACTGAAGCCGGCAAGGCTAAACTTTTGGCTAGGCTTTGTCATGGCTGCCCGGGCTGGGCGATATTGGCTACTCTTGATGAGAGTTTGCTCCAGCAGCGTACTGAGAGGCTAAACAGATTGCTTGAGATTATCAATACTGATTATGAGGAGCGTTTTACTTATGCCGCCGAGCTGGCGACTCAGTTTAGCCACAGTAGAGGGGTGGTTGGAGGGGTACTGGATTTGTGGCTCGACTGGTGGCGTGACCTCTTACTGGTTAAGGTAAGCTGTAGTGACGCCGTTACTAATGTTGACCAATTAGCTACCCTGAACGAGATGGCCAGAGGTTACAGGCTGTCTCAAATAAAAGCTGCTATTAATAGTCTCCAGTCAGCCAGGGAACAGCTTCAGCAGAATGCTAATCCGCGGCTGGTGCTGGAGGTGTTAATGCTCAGTATACCTAGTAAGGAGGGACGCATTAACCCTACCGCCCAATTTTCGGTGAAATATGGCTGAGATTGTTGGTATACGTTTCCAAAGAGCGGGCAAGATATATTACTTTGACCCGGCAGGTATCAACCTTGAGGTAAATGACCATGTGGTGGTCAAGACGGCTCGCGGTCTGGAGCTGGGCCAGGTGGTTATTGCCCCTAAACAGGTGTTAGCCAGTGAGGTGACCGAGCCGCTAAAGCCAGTAGTACGCAAAGCAGAACCCGAAGATGTCGGTCGTGCCCAAGAATTTGCTGCGAAGGAAAGGGAAGCTCTAGTCGAGTGTGGCAAGCTGATTACTAAACTAAATCTGCCAATGAAACTAATATCTACTGAATATAATCTTGATGGCAGTCGTCTTACCTTTTTCTTCAGTGCCGAGGAGAGGGTTGATTTCCGTGAGCTGGTTCGGGAGTTAACTAACCGTTTTAAAACACGGGTGGAGCTACGGCAGCTAGGGCCAAGAGATGAAGCCAAGCTGATAGGTGGCTTTGGCAGGTGTGGTCGCCCTCTATGCTGTATGAGTTTCTTATCTGAGTTCGCCCCGGTTTCTATCAAAATGGCTAAAGAACAGGATTTGCCCCTTAACCCAATGAAGATATCAGGTGTTTGTGGTCGCTTGCTATGTTGCTTGGTCTACGAGACTGAGCTATATCGTGCCATGAAGGAAAGATTACCAAAGACAGGTCAGCGAGTGTCCACACCTATGGGGGTAGCGAAGGTAGTGGGGGCGAACCCGCTGAAAGAGACCGTACTGGTTGAGCTAGAGAGCGAGGCAACTGTGGAGTTGCCTCTAAGCCAGGTTACTATTGAGGATGAACAGCTTAAAAAGTACGGAAAGGAAGCAGGAGAAGATTCAAGTTAGTATTCACTGAGGTAGATATTTTTGCCATTCACTATGGGTTTGCAGGTAGTGGTAGGGAATGTAAAATAGAATATTATCATGTGGGGGGGAGGGATGGTGAATTAATCTCATCCCAGCCTCTTCAGGGGTTTTGCCTGCCTTACGACGATTACAGGGTATACAGGCACTAACCACATTGTTCCAGATGTGCTCACCGCCTCGATATCGTGGGCTAACATGGTCTAGGGTAAGCTGATGGGTTTCCTTGCCACAATATTGGCAAGTGTAGCGGTCACGATGGAAAACCTCAAGACGAGTTAGCTTCCTCTCATGCCGGGGGCGCTTAATCATGCAAGCTAGTCGGATTACCGAGGGCACGGAGAAGATATTACTAGCCGAGTGAATGAAACCTGTGCCGTTTTCTAACATCTCAGCCTTACCTTGATAAAGTAACACTACTGCGCGCCGGGCTCGACAGATGTTAAGCGGCTCATAATTCTGATTTAATACCAGGACGGGAAGATTTATCATCTCTACAGCTTTCATCATACAAAACTGGTTTATTTTACTAAAAAACCTTGGGGCTGTGCAAGCCTCTTATTAGCCCCAGCGCCCTTTCCTACCACCACGGGTTATTTTCTTCCGGCTAGCTGTTGCATCAGTCCGGTAGTCGGGAACATTGATATTGAATGTCATACTGATTTTGGCATCGGCTAGCCGGGAGCTGATGGGACTATCCATTTCATCCAGTGAGCAGCGGGTGGTAACTACTGTTGGCAGCCGGGCATTATACCGGTAGTTGATGACCTGGTAGAGCTTTTCCTGTGCCCAAGGGGTGGTTGAATGCTCACCAAAGTCATCTAGAATAAGCAGGGAGGCATTTTTGACGGATTCAAAGAGTTGGTCATAAGCTGCCCTGCCTTCGGGACTAAAGGTTGAGCGGAGGTGGTCAAGGAAATCGGGTACTACTACAAACAAGACTGGCTTGCCAGTTTGAAAGCGATAGTTGGCGATAGCCGCTGCCAGGTGGGTTTTACCACAGCCGGTATCTCCTAATAATACTAGCCAGCCTTCAGGTGATTTGGCAAAGTCAAAAGCCACGCGAAATGCCTCACCCAAGTTCTCGCGTTGTTCGGGCAGTAGATTAGCCCGCCTCCGGTCAAAGTTGTCAAAGGTCATACTTTTTTGTAGTTCAAACCCCGGACCCCAGGCATCTTCTACCAGGGGAGTCTGTTTTTCCTCAATTACATATATCTGGCATAGTTTAGGGGCAGTTAGGCGGAGGCGTACTCTTTCCTCCAACTGCTCAACGGAAATGATAGTAACAATCACGGTAGGCAGCTTGTTATTAAAGCGATGATTTAGCAGCTGCTCCAGTTTTTCCTTAGCCCATGGCGTGCTGCTCTGAGCACCTAAATCGTCTAGAACAAGGAGCGGGGCATTACGCACTCGGTCAAAGAATTCATCGTAAGGTATTTCGCTATCGGGGCTAAAGGTAGAGCGGAGGTGGTCAAGGAGGTCGGGGATGGTGATAAAGAAAACGGGGTAACCGTAGCTGAGACGCTCGTTGGCGATAGCCGCTGCCAGATGGGTCTTGCCACAACCACTGGGACCAGATAGGATTAACCAACCCTTTGGTTCAGCAGCAAATGCCTTTGCTGCTTCATAAGCACGTCTAAACTGTTCCTGGCTGGTGGGATTTTCACTTCTGCCCTTGGGGAGCAGATTATCAAAGGTGAGGTGGTTTAAGGAGCCCAGGTTGCTGTATCGCTGCAAACGGGCTTGGCGCTCTTTCTCTAATTCTTGTTGGGTGCAGCAGCAGGGGATAACCTGGCTAAAATCAGGCTTCCCTGAGGGCAGACGGGGATGAACAAATCCGGCCCCCTTGCAAATTGGACAGGCTACACTTGGTGAAGCTTCTTCTGATTCAGCGCCTGACCATATGTCCATACTTGCCCGTAATGTATTTATCTGGGCTCGTCTTTTTCGTAGAATCTCTCCTAGATGCTCCATCACTTTTACCTTCTGCTGACCAGCGCTCTAAAATCTTGGCAATATATCTCCAGCTTCGCTTGTTAAGGGATACTGCCTCTTTGATGGCATCTTTAATCCAGGTTTCGGGGTAAAGCCTCTCCGCCTCGCTGAGCTCCTCGGCAATCATTGGGGTTAGCATACCAATGTTCTGCTCATAGAGGGTAAAAATATCAGGTTGTTCCTCAGCTTCAATACAGGTTTGTCCCTCAGCTTTCAGCCCACTCAAGTGAAGTTCACCACTTTGAATTTTAGCCACAGCCTGTCTATCTTGCTCAGTATTGAGGAGATAGATGTCCTCTGACACCCCATCGCTATCTACTCTCAGATGAAGGATAGTTCCCCGCCTTGTCGCCGTTTCTAGGGCACTATGCAGTACCTTGTCTGGTGGTTCTTCTACCTCCCTGAGGCTACTGATTAGGCTCTTATTCCCCAGGAGCTCTTTAAAACTGACAAAGCGGGGATAGCCCCGCTTGCGGTAAAGTGCCCAGAAGATGTGGAGGGTGGTCTTCAACTCAGCCATATCGCTGATTTGCGGTAGCAGGATGCTGAAGAACACATTAGGCAGGGGGGTGAACTGCATCTTGGCTGGGAAACCCTTAAATTGTTCCATAGTAAACTTAGCCCCTAGTTAATGTTCATATCTTCCGACTTGGCTATCTGGAATTTGAAGTGAAGTTCTAAATGTTTCATAGTAAAGTCGGCTCTTGGCTAGTAATATTGTCAAACTTTGCCATCCTCGGTTTGAAAAGTAGCTTTACCCTATCGGTAGGTCCATTGCGGTTCTTGGCAATTATGATATCAGCCGGTGGCGGATAGCTTTCACCGGGGTGTTCCCTCTCCCACGCCTCTTTAGTCGCATA
>Ga0315289_10016316_pt1 | contig 10251 bp, 13 predicted proteins | sample YL17G11_40_MG_FD_203452 | JGI IMG/M metagenome (GOLD analysis project Ga0315289, IMG submission 203452) | Sediment microbial communities from Yellowstone Lake, YNP, Wyoming, USA - YL17G11_40 | ecosystem: Environmental > Aquatic > Freshwater > Lake > Sediment | place: USA: Wyoming | collected...
CCGGACGGTTCATCAAGCTCCACAATCCGAACCTCCCCCGGCACAAGACCGACCGATGCGCAGTCCAGAACGACAACGGTATCGGGCTTGCGTCGAACGATTTGCCCAATGTAGTTCTCGGGCGCCTCCCTGCCGTTAATCAGGTGGACTGATGGCCGCGGCTCGCCGAGAGTCTTCAGCCTTTCTCTCAGCATCTCCACCAGGCAAGGCCCTGCCGCGTCATCCGACCGAGACGCATTCCCCACGCCGAGGATGACGAGATTTCCCCGCATTCGCTTCCTCAGCGTCGAGGCAAAGTCCGACTCCTTTGATGTCGCGGTCATGTTTGTCCCTATTGCCACTCTTCCTTAACGAAGACCTCGTGCTGGCACCTCGGGCACAGAAACTTGACGTGGTCGGCCCGCCCTATAGCCGCTTTTTCTTTCGGCGCTACCTCGACAAGGGGGGCAAGGTCTCGCTGGCCGGCCAGCACCAACCCCATGTTCGCATAGGCCAGCGGGCCGAGCTTTTCGGCAAGGTACTTGATATGCTGGAGGGTGCCGATTGGTGCTTTACAAACTTCGCACAAAACAAGGTCTCTCTCAGTGCTCACGTGAGCCTGGCTCCTGTCAAAAAGCGCAAGCTCGTACTCTCGCGTGTATTGTATCCCCTCGTTCGTGAGGCAATTCGCCCGGCACTGCCCGCAGAAGATGCAGTGGTCGTAATGCAAAACGATCTTTCTGAACGGCGTGCGTCCCGCCGCCTCCGGCCCGTTGACGTAGTCGGTCAACTGGATAGCCCCTGCGGGGCACGTCTCCGCGCACCCTCCGCACCCGACGCACTTGTCCGTGAATTCGGGCTTTCCGCGGAAGCGCGCCGGCGGCACAGAAGGCACCGCCGGATATTTTATGGTGTACGGCTTACTGAACAGCGACTTGACTGCTTCTCTCAGTTCTCTCAGCTTCGGATACTTCATCGTGCCCGTTTCCAGTTCTTGTAGTTTTCTTGCCCGACGAGCCTTGCCACAACAGAAGCCCGCGTCCCATGCGACGCCCGCCTCATGGAGCGGGCTTCTCCTTTCCCATGTGCTTTTTGTCGTCCTCGTACTTATCGCAAACGCTCTTTTTCCAGAGGCGAACGCCCGCGATGTGAGCGCCCCTCGCCAGCGCATGAGCCGCCGTCGGCGAGGTAATGAAAATCAGCGGAACAGACACCAACGCCTTCACGCCGATCTCATTGAAGCCCTGCATGAGAAATATGCCAAACATGATCCCGCACGTGCCGAGCGTAACGCACTTCGTCGCCGCCTGAAGACGATTGTAAACGTCCGGAAGCCTCACCAGCCCTATGCACCCGAAGAGGTCGAACAGAACTCCGATGAGAATAAAGACAATTCCTATGTACTCATTCATCGAGCTGTTGCCCTCCCAGGTATTTCGCCAAAGTGACAGTCCCGATGAACGATAGGAGCAACCACGCAAGGGCTATGTCCATCAGGAATCCTCTTTCCGTATAGACGGCCCACAGCGGACAAAATCCCACGACCAGTATGCCCAATATGTCAATCGCCACCATACGGTCCGCGACCGTTGGCCCTCGCCACGCCCTGTACAGGCACATGAAGCAAATTGCCACCAGAGCCGCCACACAACCCAGAATCACCTGGTCCATATTCACTCAAAAATCCTCTTAAGGATTTTCTCGAAGACCACTACGATTTTCTGACTCGCCTCTTCGACATCCTGAGTTTTCACGTTAATCCAATGAATGTAAAGCTCGCCCTCATCCGTGATGTCCACCGACAGAGTCCCCGGCGTCATGGTGATCGAGTTCGCAAGAGAAGTCCTGGCAAGGTCGCTTTTCAGAGAGGTCCGAACCTTGACGATTCCGGGATGAATCGGCATCGCCGGATGCAGCACCCGGTAAGCCACGTCGAGATTCGCCTTCAGGCATTCCCACAGGAGGAGAAAAACGTAGTAAAGCATCCAGAAGTATCTCTTCGGCTGAAGGAGCTTGTGCTTCTTGACCATGGGATTCTTCGCAAAAATCATCGTAGTCAAAAGGCATACAACTGCTCCAGCCACGAGCCTGTCCCACTCCAGCGAGAGCGTCAGCAAAAGCCAGAAAGCGAACGCGACGACGAAATATATCACCCGCGACATCTACCAGTTTCTCCAACCTTCAAACAGGTTTTCCACTCGCTCTCTCATTTTCCGAGGACGACGTTCGCGTACTTTCTCCCGTCTGTCAGGACGGCAACCGCCTTGTCCAGCAGCCCTTCCTTCACTCCCGGCAGAAGGAGGAGTCCCATCCCGACGCACAAAACCGCCAGGAGCACCATCGAAACGCACATGAGAGCCGGCGCCTCCTTGACCTTCTCCCATACCGGCGACAGCCTCCCGAAAAACGCATACTTTTGAACCTTCAGGAACGAAGCCAGCGTCATGATGCTCCCCAGGACAGCCAGCCCCGCCAGACTGTAATGTCCCGCCTCGACCGCAGCCAGGATGATAATCAGCTTACTCCAGAACCCGTTGAACGGCGGAATCCCGGCTATTGACATGGACGCCACCAGCGACGTAGCTCCCGTCACCGGCATCCTCTGGTTGAGTCCCCCCATCTTCTGGAGGTCGCGGTTGTCAGTGCTGTAATCCACCGCACCGGAGTTGAGGAACAAAAGCGACTTAAAAGTCGAGTGATTCATCAAGTGAAATAGTCCGCCCAGAATCCCAAGCGGAGTCCCTATGCCGACCCCCATCACGACATACCCCATCTGACTGATGCTGTGGTAAGCAAAAAGCCTCTTCATGTCCCACTGCCCGATCGCAAGGAACACACCCGCAATCATCGAAAGGGCGCCCAGCGTCATCAGGACGTGGCTCGTCGTCAGGCTCAGCCCAAACACGTTAAACAGCACCCGGCACAGAACGTATATTCCCGTTGCCTTGATGAAAACACCCGACAGCATCGCCGAAATCGGCGCCGGAGCACTCGGATGGGCGTCCGGCAGCCACGCGTGAAACGGCATGATGGCCCCCTTGAGAGCAAATCCCATCAGGAAAAGGCCGCAGGCAAATAAGGCGCCGACGGATTGCCCCTGTTCGACGAGCGCCTTCCCGCCGTCGGCCATATTCAACGTCCCGGTCAGCCAGTAGAACACCGACAGCGCCACTAAGATGAACCCCGACGCCACCGACCCCATCACCTGATACTTGAATGCCGCCTCCAGTTCTTCCGATTCGGTCCCGAACGCGACCAGGGCGTACGAAGCGATTGCCGAAATCTCCAAGAAGACGAACACGTTGAACAGGTCGCCAGTTATGATGACGCCATTCATCCCGGTCATCATCAGCAAAAAGAGCGTGTAGAACCGTGCCTTGTCCGTGTATCTCCGCATGTACTCGACGGAATAAAGGCACACAAGGAATCCGACGATGTTCACAATCAGAAGCATCACAACCGTCAGCCCGTCGAGGACCATGTAAATCCCGATAACCGCTCCTTTGACCGGCTCCCATCCACCCACCTTATAGACGATGGTCGGCGAATTTATCGCCATGCACGAGAGAACCGCAAGGGCGAGCGTAGCCACGTTCCCTAAAACGTCCGGGAGAAAACGCGATATCCTCCCAAAAACCGGCATCAGGAACGCCAGCCCCAGCGGTATCGCCACGAACAGCGGAAGAAGCTCTTTCATCATCGCTCGTTATCTATCCCTTGAGCTTTCTTATCTCGTTGACATCGAAAGTCCCGTACTTATGGTAAATCCGCACTGCAATCGAAAGAAGCAGCGCCGTCGTCGCCAATCCAATCACAATCGCAGTCAAAACCAACGCCTGCGGAAGCGGGTCAACAAGCGTCTTCTCCTGAATCCCCTTGACCATGATGGGCGGCTTACCACCCTCCCTGTACCCTATCAGAGCCAGGATTAGAAACGTCGCGTACTCCATGATGCTCAGCCCGATCGCAATCTTGATCAGGTTTCGTTTCACCGCCGTCCCGTAGAGACCGATGAGAAATAAGAAAAAGGCAAGCAAAAGCGGGATCATTTCTCTCCTCCGATTTCCAGAGAAGCCAGCGTGATGAACACGACCACTATCGCCCCGGCCACCTCCGCTCCTATGACGATGTTGGCAAGAGGAAGAAACCCGGCGCTCAGCAGCCGAAACAGCGTCCCCTTGGACACAAAGTTGTAGAAGTAAACGGTTCCGCTGATAAGCCCGACTATCGCCAGTACCCAGAAACCGAACGTCCCGAAAGATTCCACCAGCGCCGACCGCGACTTCCTCGCGTCCGTTTCTGCCTCCCGCGACCCATTCGCTAAGATGTGCAGCACGAACGCCGCCCCTATCGCTACTCCCCCTCCAAAGCCACCGCCCGGGGTGAGGTGCCCGTGCAGGACGACATACACTCCGTAGAGAAAAATAATTCCCGCCATTCCACGGGTCACTGTCTTGACTATCGTTGTCATCCCGCGCATTTAGTGCTTCCTCCCGATTCTTCTCAAAACCGCCAGGACTCCCATCACCGCTGTGAAAAGAACCGTAGCCTCTCCCAGCGTGTCATAACCGCGGAAATCGAGGACGACGGCCGTGACAAAGTTCGCCGCGCCGGTCGTTCGTGGAAGTGCCTCCGGCGTCAGGTACGGCCCCGCCATCCTCAGAGATGGCCAGCCGAAGGGAGGCATCGAACCCAGCGCCCAGCCAACCGCCAGCATGAACAGGACAACAAACGCGCCTGCTATTATCAAAAAGGGCAGCCGCGCTCGCGCCCGAACGGTCGCATCTTCCGACGTCGTTTTCAGAATCACGGCAATGAATATGACGAGAGACAATGTCTCGACGACAATCTGCACGATTGCCAGGTCCGGCGCCTGGAGAATCAGAAATACTGCTGAAAGACTGAAACCGATGATTCCTAATAGCACCGCCGACGACAGAAGGCTCGCCGCCCCGAGAGCGACGAAAGCCCCTAAAATCATCAGAATGATTAGCCCGCAAAGTATGATGAGCATTTCCTCACACCTTCAATATTATGAAAAGCAAAATCAGCAATCCGACAAGACACCATGAGACATACATCGGCAGAGCGCCCGTGTGCATCTTCCGCAAGAGACCCGTAAGACCGAACGTAACCTTCACCCCCTGCTCGTAAACGTCGAATGCCTTGTTTTCTGCAAGGCGGTACAGCGGCTTGAGAGCGGGAAGCTCTTTCACAGTCTGGTAGAAGTCCGTGCCCGATGGGCTTGTTTCCGGCGCCATCACCTCGCCGCCCAGATACGGCTGCTCCTCGCGGACGAGCTTGACCCTCCCGAGGAGATATATCACTCCTCCGACGAGAATCCCCGCAGCAATCAGCAAAGTCGCCAGGGAAGGGTCCCACGCCCCGATATAGCTCACGCTCTCCCCGACAGCCGGATAAACCAGCTTCTTGAGCGGAAGCGGCACCGCAAATATGCCGAAAACTATGCACGACACCGCAAGCACAACCGGAGGAAGCCACATCCCGAAGGAGACCTCCCTGACCTTTCTTTCCTTCTCCTTCGCCGTCCCTAAGAAAATCGAGTGAATGAGCTTGGCAAACGACGCAAGCGTTAACGCCGACCCGAACACCGCCGCAACGAGCCACACCACCCATAGCCCCGACCCATTCTGCCCGCCCGCGATCACCCCTTGATAAACCATCCACTTCGAGAAAAAGCCGTTGAGCGGCGGAACCCCCGAAATCGAAAGAGCAGCAATCAAGAAGGCAAAAAACGTTGCAGGCATCTGCCTCGCCAATCCCCCAAGCCTCTCGAGGTCTCTGGTTCCGGCCGCTTTCTCGGCGTTACCGGCACTGAGGAAAAGGCACGATTTATAAATCGCATTGTTGAGCATGTGAAACAGCCCGCCGGCGATTCCGACGGGCGTGCCCGTCCCAATCCCCAGAACCATGTACCCGACCTGGGAAACCGCGTGGTATCCCAGGAGTCTCCGAGGGTCATGCTGAACCAGCGCCATCATCACCGCACCGATGATGGTAACTGCACCCACCGCCATCAGAAAAATCCCCGTCCCCTTTGTCATCACAAAAAGGTCAAGAGCTATCCTCGCCAGAAGATAAATCCCTAAAAGCTTATCGAGAGCCGCGGGAAGAAATGCCGTTACCGGAATGGGAGCTTTCTCCGCAGCGTCCGGAATCCACGTGTGCAGGGGCATAGCCCCCGCCTTCGCAAAAGCCCCCGCCGCCAGACAAAGGAACGCCAGGACCGGCAGAAAGCCACAGAGCGAAACGTGAATGGCGTTCATCGCGAACCGGTCAGTCAGCATCCACAGGATGCCGATGCCCAGAATCATGAGGCTGTCCGAGGCTCCGACGATGATGAACGTCTTCTTCGCCGCCGTCTCAGCGCCTGTCTCTCCGAGGCTGATAAGAAGATAAAGCGTCAGCCCTAAAAAGCCCCACATCACGAGAAGAAGAATCAAATCGTTCGCAAGCGCCGCACCGCAAGCAGCACCCACCGTCCAGAGAAAACAGGCGTAATACCGCCCAGCCCCCTGCACGCCCGCCATTCCTTTGACGGAGTAGATGGCAATGAGGACGCTGAAGAACCCCACTCCGAGAACGACCATCCCCGAAAGGTCGTCCAGAACAAGAAGCGGCGAAAGCTCGCTCTCCGACGAAAGGCTCGCAAGCGCGGAGCAGCTCCAGCTCAAGGGCTTCGCACCGAAGGCGATAATGGCCAGAACGAGGATCGCAAGGGAGACCAACAGCGCAACCCCCTCCCTGAGACACCTCGCCTTCTTCGGGGTGAGAAGGCACACTACCCCAGCAATAGCCGGAATAACGATAAGGCTAATCAGCACGCTCTCTCTCCGATTCTCCGGTATCCCTCCGCCAGTTTTCTTTCCAGTTCTTTTTGGGCGACTCTCCCCGCCAGTGTACTGAGAATCTCTCTCCCTCTTTCCTGGGAAAGAGAAACCAGGTCGTATCCGCTCAAGGAGCTTTTTCTACTCGCTCCCTCAATCACAGCCATTCTTTCCGTGCAACTGTAGCACGGGTCAACCGCCGCTAAGATGATTGTCACGTCCGAGATCGTCTGCCCGATGCAAGTCGCCTTGAACGTCGGGACGTTCGTGTAGCTCGGCGCCCGGACTTTGTGCCTTATCGGTCTATTCGACCCGTCCGACCGAACGTAATGGAACGTCTCTCCGCGAGGGGCTTCCACGTGTCCAATCCCTTCCCCGGGAGGTATCTCTTTCACGTTGGCGTCAATGCTCCCCGGTTTCATCTGGTCAAGGCACTGAAGAATGATTTTCACCGACTCTCGCATCTCAAGCAGCCTCACCGCCGCCTTCCCGAAGACGTCTCCGCTCTGCCAGGTGACGACATTCCACTGAACTCTGTCATAAGCCGCATAGGGGTCATCTCTCCGCACGTCAATGGGAACCCCGGAAGCTCTCGCCGTCGGCCCAACCGCGCCGTACATCCGGGCATCTTCGGGCGTGAGAACCCCCACTCCTTTGGTCCTCGCGTGAATCACCGGGTCGTCGAGCACCGCTCCCGTAAACATATCCAGAACGGGCCCGAGGTCCTCCACCATCTTCCGTATCTTCACAAAGTCCTCGTCGAGAATATCGCGTCGAACGCCCCCCACCTTCATCATCGCGTAGTTCTGGCGATTCCCAGTCACCTCTTCCATAATGTCGAGGACCGGCTCGCGGTATCGCCACGCCCACATGAACACCGTGTTGTACCCGAGAAAATGCCCCGCTAACCCGACCCACAGCAGATGGCTGTGGAGACGCTCCAGTTCCGCGATAATCGTCCGGATGTAGAGCGCACGCTCCGGAACTTCGGCTCCGGCGATTTCCTCCACGGCCTGAACGTAGGCGAAAGGGTGGGAAGTCGAGCAAATCCCGCAGATTCGCTCAACCAAAAAGGGGACCTGGTCGTACGTCCTCGACTCGGCAATTTTCTCGATCCCCCTGTGGTTGTAGCCGACCTCCACGTCTATATCCAGAACCCTTTCCCCCTCCACGTGAAGCTGGAAGAAACCCGCTTCCTCCTGAAGGGGATGATATGGACCTATCGGAATTACAGTCTTCTTCATTCTGCCTTGCCGTTAAACGACCTCCTCAAGGGATACACCCCCGCCGGCCAATCCTCCGCCAGAATCAGTCGTTTCATGTTCGGATGACCGCTGAACTCGACGCCTAAGAGCTCGTGGATTTCTCTCTCAATCCATTCCGCTCCCTTGATGATTGGCGTGATAGACTCGGCCTCTGGGTTCTCTTTATCAAGCAGCACTTTCAGCGTTACCACCAAATCCGCCCCGTCGAAAGAGAAATGGTAAAGCACCTCTATCCCCGCAGGCGTGTCAATCCCCGTGAGGATTACGTACCGACCCAGAAGCTCCTCGAAGAGAAGCTTCACCGCCCCGGTGATGTTTTCCGGGCCGATGGACACGTACAGCCTGTTCGGCTTCGCCTCAAAAACGGACAGGGCCTTCTTGCCGAGCGAGTCCTTTATCTTCGCTATGATTTCCTCTCGACCTTTCACGGGGCTCCTATGCGACCTTCCTGATGAGCTTCACAATCCCGTCAATGATTGCCTCTGGCTTCGGCGGACAGCCCGGAATATAGATATCCACCGGAACAATCTCATCAACCGGTCCGACCATGTGGTAACCGTCGTGGAATATCCCTTTCGTGCAGGCACAAGTCCCGCACGCCACAACCAGCCGCGGCTTCGGCGCCTGCTCGTAAAGCCTTTTTAAGCGCGGGCCGGCCTGCCTTGTAACGCCTCCCGTCACGACGAGAACGTCCGCATGGCGAATGCTCCCGACTAAAAGCACACCAAACCTTTCCACGTCAAACCGCGGCGTCAGGGCGTCCACAAGCTCTATGTCGCAGTTGTTGCATGCACCGGTGTTGACGTGGAAAATCCACGGCGACTTGCACAATGCTTTCAGCTTCAATCCCATATCACATTCCCAGTAGAGCCAGGATGACCGCAACCACACCCACACCGGCCACCCATGGCCCCCAGAAGAAACCAACCGCCTGGTCTATCCGAACCCTCGGATTCGTGTTCCTCAAGAGAATCACCACCACTAACAGCAGCACAATCTTCAGGCAGCCCAGAATCACCGCCAGAACTCCGCCTCCCGCTCCTACCCCGCCCCAGAACATGGTAACTAAGAAAACCGGCATCACGAAAAGCATCATTGACCGCATCAGCCGGAAAATCGCAAGCGGGGCCCCTGAATATTCCACGAACGGCCCGCTCATCAGCTCCGTCTCAGCTTCTGCGGCATCGAAAGGCACAAGCCCGAGCTTCGCCTGCATGCACAAAATCGCCACGATGAACGCCAGAATGCCAGAGATGTGATGAACCGGCGACGATTCCACGGCGAGCATTTCGCCTAACCTGATTGCCCCCCCCGCATTGATGATTGGCACCACAAGACAAAGGATGAAAGGAAGCTCGTACGAAAGAATCATCTTCATTTCCCGGCTGGCTCCGAGGGAAGCCAGCCGGTTGTTCGAGGCGAATCCGCCCAGAACGACCGAGAGGGAAGGAATCGTCAATAAATAGACCGCCACAATCAAATCGCCCACAAAACCGCTTTCCGGCCAGATATTCGCCTGCCAGACAAGCATCGAGGCGACGGTCGCCGCTGCCAGCCCCACCAACGGCGCCAGCAAGAACAGCGTCTTCGCGCCTCCTGCCGGAACAATCACTTCCTTCCCAAGGAGCTTCACGAGGTCGTAAAGGGGCTGAAGGAATGGCGGCCCAACTCGCCACTGAACGCGAGCCGTGACCTTCCTGTCAACCCAGGCGAAAATCATCGCAACGGCGAACGTGAACAAAAAACCCGGAAATATGAAAATTTGCAGGAGTGCCCAACCCGGATTCACTTCACACCCTCTTTTTTCCAGGGAATTGCATGTACCACAAGATGTTCATCCACGACGTGGTTGTTCTTCGGGAGTTCGCCCGCCATTTCTTCAAACCGCACCGCCTGCAACGGACAGCTCGTCACGCAAACTGGCGATTCGTCCCCCTGAAGCCTCCCAAGGCAGTAGTCGCACACTGAATTCGCATAGGGGACAACGTCCGGCAAAAGCGTCCCAAACGGGCAGGCGATGCTGCACGATTTGCACCCCACGCACCTCATCACGTACCGCCGCAGAACGCCGCCATCGTCTTTCTCGAGAGCCTCCCTCGGACAGACAGACACGCACACCGGATTCTCACATCTCCGGCATACGACCGACATCGCCGCAC
>Ga0315289_10016318_pt1 | contig 10250 bp, 9 predicted proteins | sample YL17G11_40_MG_FD_203452 | JGI IMG/M metagenome (GOLD analysis project Ga0315289, IMG submission 203452) | Sediment microbial communities from Yellowstone Lake, YNP, Wyoming, USA - YL17G11_40 | ecosystem: Environmental > Aquatic > Freshwater > Lake > Sediment | place: USA: Wyoming | collected...
TCCAAGTTCACCGAATACGACAGTGAAATGAACAGTCTGGGCGTTCGGGCGGAGTACCGCAATTCGTGGCCGATGAGCCTCGCTCTCGGCTATCTGCGTAATCGGTCTGAGAACATCGGATACCAGCAGACGGGCGCCGGTGGGTGGAGCTTAGTGGACCTGCCGGGGATTGAAACAGAGTATGGAGATGCTTCTTTCGATGAGGATGAGTTCCAGGTCGAAGTATCGGGCCGCATTGCCGTTATTGCATCGGTTCCGCTGAGCGGCAGCGTGGACTGGCAACTTCGCCGACGCATCTACACAGCGGGGCGATCCATTGATGAAGATCCCTTCCATCGTGGGCGGCTTGATCTGAGGTGGAAACTCGCCCCTTCACTGACGGCGGCTCTCACATCACGAGTGAATCTCACCTTGGGGTACAGCTACGAGCAAAGGACGACCGAAAGCGACATATCCAGGGTGGAGGAAATCAAGAGTTTCAAGGTTCGCCAAATCTTCGGTGCAGTCGAATACAGATTTGAATGAAATTCTTGCTTTGAGTGATTTGCAGCGAAGAATCCACGGCGGCGTGGATTCTTTCGTTTTGGTCATTGGATTGATGGCAAGGTTGCGGACAGAGATGTCACTTGTCGCGAGTGCGCAGCAATTGCGCGAAAAGCTCGACTTTGCACGCCCAAATCGCTCTCGCTCTGTGCTTAAGTGCCTTTGGTAATTGAATTGAATCATGGAGAAATTCTGGCATTCAGTTTGCCTCGTGTCACGGCAATATGCCATCTTGAAAGGACTGCATGCCCATTTGCCCAAGACAATTTCCTTTGCATGCCCGTCGTTAATTGCTTGGCGTAGGCAGACTCCTAAACGCCTCTTGCCCAAGCGAAGCCCGAGCCAATTGACTCGGGCTTATTTTTGGGGATCTCGCAACGAGGAGAAAGAGGCGTCTGTGCGCAACTATTCTTGCCGGGAATTTGTCGGGTAGCTTCCCTCTCCTCCTTCGATGAATTGGTGATACATGGATTCAAACTTGTCTTTCCCACATGCAAGGGCCATCATGTTGGGCCACAACTTACGCGCTTCATCGGTCATTCGAGAAACGAGCTGTCGAATCTCCCACTGCGCATGCTCGTCTTGCCGGAGCCGCGCCATGTGATAGAGTTCGCGGGCGCTGACCTGCAGCATGACGCGCCGCACATGAGAATTAGTCATAAGATACGGAGCGACAGCAGGCAGTTCCTCCGCCAGTTCCTCGCATAGCGTGCTGACATGGCGCACATGTCTGAGGAATTCGTCCGACAGCCCCGCCTCAACGATCGCGGGCGGGAGAACGGCTCCATCATGTGCTCTATGCGGCGCAGGCAGGAGAGTCATCATCCGATGACGCTTCAGCTGGGCAAAGCATGATGCAGAAACCTTCGCCTGGAATTGTATGGTAGCCAGCTCGAACTCGCGCGGGGCTGGCTCGTGTGGATTCATTCCCCAGAGAACGCTCCTCCAGAAGCCGAGCGGAAGTTCTTCCGCGTTGAACTGAATCCCGCTGTGAAATGCGAGGGCCTCAGCAACGATTCGTTCACCCTTTGGAGTCGCACCAACGAAAACCACTTCTGGACATGAAAAGGCTTGTAGGTCTTTCGAGCATTGCTTCGAGGGACAGCCTCCTGCAATTTGAAGGCGCTCTTGCCATCGGAAATCGCTCGGCTGAACATGTTTTATGAGCGAGGGGACAAGAGGACGCACCGCCTTGTAGAGTTTCTCGCCCAAGAGCCTCATTTCGGCAAGTGCATGCCCATTGAATTCCCGGAGAATGTATTCGAGGTTGCGAGCGTTCAGCGTTAGTCCCATTTGAGTTGTTGTAGCCAGCGGGAGAAGATACCGTGCATCCTCTTTGGCTCGATTCTCCTGGTCGCGCCGCGCAAGGTTCTCGCGGGCTTCACCTTCCTTCTCGACAATCCTTCGATAAAGAGCATCAAAGAAGAGGTGATAGGCCGAAAAGAGTGTTTGGACTTCCGCATGAAAGCGATCCTCCCAGGCAGTTCCCTTTAGTTCCTCAGGCACCACATAGTCTCTGGAGGCAGTGACATAGCGCTGGGATTTCTCGGTGAAGGAAAGAAGGCGATGAGACTGAAGATTTTCGGTGGCAAGCCGGGATAAGCCCAGGATGTCAATGTTGAAAACCGCATGTTCGGCTACGGAAGCGTGGCCGAGTCCAAAGATGATTGTCTCGTTGCTTTTCCGAGCTCCGGCAATGCCCTCCCGCGAAGCGCGTCGAAGCTCCGGAACAGGTTTTGGATCACGACTAATTCGTGCATAGGCCGCCGAGAGGACCTCCGGCGTCAGGGGATGGCTGGCCAGAGACTCGTTGACGGCGCGGCAAAAATCCGCCAGGAGCCGTCGCAGTTCTCCCTCAGTCATTCGTTGAAGGTCGTTGGGATCAACTTCTCTCTGGACGAAGTCCAAGATGTGCAGGGCATCGGCAAGAGCCTCCGCGTCAACATTGTATCCGGCAAGGAGAACTTGGAGAGGCATAATTCAGTCGCTCTGTTTCACGCGGACTTGGTTTACCAGCTTGTGCGCCCAACGAATGGGCTCAGGCACGCGGTAACGGGGAGTTGCACGCAGTACCCAATCCACAGCCTCATCGAGTGTGATTTTGTGGCCAATCGAGATGTAGAGCGGGGCCACTCCCGTGCGGGTTCGCACAACGGCACCCACGACTTCGCTCTCGAGTGCAAGCGGGACTCTCGCTCCACGGTCACTCGGAGGTTCAACATACTCGCCCACGAGACGGCTCTTTGCACAGCCAATGGAAGGGCAATCGAGAGCAACCCCCAAATGGCAGGCGAGTCCGAATCGCCGGGGATGCGCTATGCCTTGCGCATCGCAAAGGACAAGGTCGGGTTTTCGGGACAGTCTCTCAAAAGCGGGAAGAAGCAGTGGCAACTCTCGAAAGCTCAGATAGCCCGGAACATAGGGAAAAGAGATGGAGCCTCGAAAACTTGCCTGGTCAACGATTTTGTATGTGTGAGCGTCACACACAACCACTCCTCCGACTCCCCAGTTGGAATTCATGTCGCAGGATACATCCGCCCCGGCAATCAGGCGGATTTCGGTGGTCAGGGAAATAGCCTGCACGCGAAGCCGCAGACCTTCCTGCAATTTTTTTGCCTCCTGAAGCGAAGAGGCATGAATAGGGCAGACAAACGGCATTTCGAGGTCTGGAACTGTTGGATTTGTCATTTGGAATGATTAAGAAGAAAGATATAGGCCGCTCTCGCGATAATCGAAGCGAATAGGGAAAAATGGACGAATACTTCTGCGGAAAATCTCCGCCACAAGATGCATTTTCAAAAATAATAGATATTTATTCACCGCTTTCACGCCCAAAACTATATTCAGACGATTGCGAAATGCCTTCCACTGTCGCCTGACGGGGTCGCGGAAAGAAAGGCTGTCATAAGGGGCTTGTTTTTTGATTTTTTTGTTTGTATATTGATATAACGCGATAGGAAGTTTGGAAACCACCGGGTTGCGTTTGCTTTGGTAATTGGCCCCCCACGATTATCAAGCTCCGCCTTTTGCCGGTGGTTTTCTTTTGGAGCAAAGTGGCTCGCCGGGGTGGTGGAATTGGTAGACGCAGCAGACTCAAAATCTGCCGGGGTATAAACCCCATGCCGGTTCGATTCCGGCCCTCGGCACGATGCGATTGCCTCGCGAGAATCCGCGGGGCATTTTTGTTGCCTTGGGGCGTAAAGCAATATAGCATATTTTCACGCAAATTCAAGGCAGCCCTTTTTTCCTTGACTATTGAGCGCAGATTTCGTATGATTAGGCATGATGGTAGACTACCGACAGGCGGGGGTTGACATCGAAAAGGCAGCCGCGGCGAAACGAACCATTGCCGCCCACGCCAGAACAACATTCACTTCAGCGGTTTTGCGGGAAATTGGGCATTTCGGCGGCTTCTTTCGATTGCCTCATGACGGACCCGAGAAACCCGTTTTGGTCGCCAGCACCGACGGCGTCGGAACAAAACTCCTTCTTGCCAACAGGCTGGGCCGATTGGAGAACATCGGCGAAGATCTCATCCATCACTGCATTAACGACATTCTGACTTGTGGAGCGCTGCCACTCTTTTTCTTGGACTACATCGCTTTTGGAAAATTGGAGATTGCGAAGGTAGAAGCCATCGCAGCAAGTCTGGCGCGCGCGTGTCGCACCTACGGTGTAGCGCTTATCGGCGGGGAAACTGCTGAGATGCCGGATCTGTACAGAGATTCGGATTTCGACCTCGCCGGCACGATCGTGGGTTGGGTATCCGAGGATGCTATCCTCGATGGCAGCCGCGTCACTGAAGGAGATGTGCTGCTCGGCTTGGCCTCAAATGGTTTGCATACCAACGGTTATAGTCTGGCGCGAAAGGTTTTCGCTGCCGAAATCGAAAGCGGTGAATTGAATCTCCGAGACCCTGAGCTGGGCGAATCTCTTGCCGATGCTCTCCTGAAGCCTCATCGGTGCTATCTGAACATCGTCAAGCCATTCTTAGGAGAAGATTCTCTGCATGCCATGGCGCATATTACGGGAGGTGGAATCACAGACAATATTCGTCGCGTTCTGCCGAAAGGACTGCGAGCCGAGGTGAATTGGCATGGGTGGCCGCAGCCTCCAATTTTCCAGCGCCTCGCATCAAAGGGCAATATCAGCGAAGACGAAATGCGCCGCGTCTTCAACCTTGGCGTTGGCTTCGTTATAATTGCGAGCAAGGAAGCCGAGGCGACTGTTTCAGCACACCTCCGTCAAAGCGGTGAAGAAGTCTATCGCATCGGACAGGTAATCGCGTGAAGTTCTTGATCTTGATTCTCCTCGGCTATCTCATTGGGGCTCTGCCGACGGGAGTGATTGTCTGCCGGATTCTCAAGAAGACAGACCCGCGTCGCATAGGCTCCGGAAGCACGGGAGCAACGAATGTCTCGCGCCTATTGGGTCCGAAATGGGGAGTCTTTGTTCTCGGGATAGACTGTCTAAAAGGTTACTTGCCGGTCGCTTTGCTGGCGCCTGCGTTGGTGGGAATTGAGAGAGTTGAATTGGCCAGAGTGCTTGTGGGCGCTGCCGCAGTGATTGGTCATGTGTGGACTGTTTTTGGAGCGTTTCGGGGAGGCAAGGGTGTCGGGACATCGGCAGGCGTTATGCTGGCTTTGGATGCGACGAGCTTGGCTATTTGTCTTGGAGTGTGGCTTGCTGTCTTTTTGGGCTTTCGGATTGTATCGCTTGCTTCTCTTTCGGCGGCCTTGGCATTTTCAGTTCTCGCATGGCTCTTAACAGGACGGCCTCTGGAGCTGAAGATTGCGAGCATTTTCTTTGCACTTTTTCTTTGCTATACGCATCGCCAGAATATCGGTCGGCTCCTTAAAGGAACAGAATTGCCGCCGGGTCGCGGAGGAATCTCGTGCGCATAACTTGCTTGGGCGCGGGCAATTGGGGAACGACCCTGGCCATTCTACTGGCCGAAAAAAGCCATTCTGTCCGGCTCTGGGAATACCGAAAGGACTTGGCTGAAGAGATTGCCAAGTGGCGTGAGAATCGCCTGTATCTTCCAGCAATCGGTCTCCCCGAGTCCATTGCGGTCACCCATGACCTGAGCATCGCGGTTGAATCGGCGGAAATCCTGTTGCTGGCAGTGCCGTGCCAAACAGTGCGGTCGGTTTGTCGTCAATTGGCCAAATGTAAGGTGCAGGCTCGGTATCTTGTGTCGGGTGTGAAAGGCATTGAAAGGGAGTCACTTCGGCGAGTGTCAGAAATTTTCGGGGAGGAATTGCCGGTTTTGAGCGGCTCCAATTACGCTGCGCTGTCCGGACCAAGTCTTGCTCTTGAGGTGGCACGGAAACTTCCCACTTCCGTCGTTGTTGCCTCGCCATCTCTCGAAACTGCGAGGCAGATGCAAGAAGTCTTTTCCGCCTCTTTCTTTCGCGTCTATGCCAGCGAAGATGTGGTGGGAGTCGAATTGGCGGGGGCGCTGAAAAATATTGTGGCGCTTGCCGCGGGTATCTGTGACGGTTTGGGGCTTGGAATGAACACAAAAGGAGCCCTGATTACGCGCGGCTTGGCCGAAATTGCCCGGCTGGGGGAAGCTCTGGGCGGAAAACGAATAACATTCGCCGGTCTGTCCGGCATGGGTGATCTTATAACAACTTGCACCAGTCCCCTCAGCCGAAATCGGCGAGTTGGCGAGGCTTTGGCAAAAGGAAGGAAACTGGAAGATATTTTGCAGGAGATGGTCATGATTGCCGAGGGGGTACCGACAGCGCAGGCAGGTCAAGAGCTTGCACGCCGGTATGGCATTCCCATGCCCATCACCGACGCGGTGTGCGATGTTCTTTTCGGAGGAAAGCCGCCGCGCCAAGCGGTGGAAGAACTCATGATGCGAAAACTTAAAGTGGAAGATTAGAAAGCAAATTCGGAAATGCAGACTTATATTTCAGAAATCGCGGCACAAGAAGGCAAAACCACCACACTGAAGGGTTGGCTCTACAACATCCGTTCGGGTGGTAAGATTCGCTTTCTGCTTGTGCGCGACGGCACAGGGATTATTCAGTGCGTTGCGTCTCAGGCCGATGTCGGCGAGGAAACCTTTGCGTTGATTGATACCCTCACTCAGGAATCCTCGCTCGAAGTCACGGGCATTGTGCGCGCGGACAAGCGTGCTCCCGGCGGTTTTGAACTCGTGCTAACGAAGCTCGAACTTATCGGTCGTGCTGTGGACTACCCAATCACGCCCAAAGAACATGGCACCGCCTTTCTCATGGAAAACCGGCATCTCTGGCTGCGCAGCCGGCGACAGACTGCGATTCTGCGTATTCGCCACGAGATTGTCCGTGCGATTCGCAATTTCTTTGATGAGCGGGGTTTTATCCTCTTCGACACGCCGATTTTCACACCGGCGGCTTGTGAAGGGACTTCGACGCTCTTTGAAACAGACTATTTCGGTGAGAAGGCTTATCTGGCTCAATCGGGTCAACTGTACGCCGAAGCGGGTGCGATGGCCTTGGGAAAAGTCTATTGTTTTGGGCCCACTTTTCGTGCAGAAAAAAGCAAGACTCGCCGCCACCTGATTGAATTCTGGATGGTCGAGCCCGAGGTCGCCTATCTCGATTTGGACGGAGACATGGAGCTCGCCGAGGATTTTGTTTTCTATATTGTCCAGCAAGTGTTGGCGAATCGCCGGGAGGAGCTCAAGGTTATCGAGCGCGACACAATCCCTCTGGAGAAAATCAAGAAGCCTTTCCCGCGAATTTCCTACACCGAATGTGTGGACATTCTGAACAAGGCGGAACACAAGTTCCAATGGGGAGATGATATGGGAGGCGATGAAGAAACAATCGTCTCATCTCAATTTGAGTCGCCGGTCATGGTGCATCATTTCCCTGCTGCTATCAAGGCTTTCTATATGAAAAGCGACCCGCAGGATGAGCGGCTTGCGCTTGGATTCGACATGTTAGCGCCCGAAGGCAAGGGCGAGATTATCGGCGGCGGGCAACGCGAAGATGATTACGACGCGCTCGTGAAGAAGATTCATGCGCAGAATCTTCCGATTGAGGCTTTCGATTGGTATCTCGATTTGCGCAAATATGGAACGGTCCCGCATTCGGGATTCGGACTTGGTCTTGAGCGCACGATTGCCTGGATATGCGGACTGTCGCATGTCAGGGAAACGATTCCCTTTCCGCGAATGCTGCATCGTTTGAAACCCTGAAAGACCATTGGCCAATGAGCGAATCCATTGTGCGCGCGCATATCGTCGTTTCCGGATTGGTGCAGGGAGTCTGCTATCGCTATTTCGCTTTTGAACAGGCAGAAAAGTTGGGTTTGGCAGGTTGGGTGAAAAATCTGCCCACAGGTGAGGTTGAGGCGGAAGTGGAAGGCGACCGTTCCACCGTGGAAGTGCTCATCAAGGCTCTGAAGATCGGCCCGCGAGCCGCCCGCGTCACCGACATTGCTATCGAGTGGATCGAGCCGATAGGCGAAGTAGTTAATTTTCGTATTCGATACTGAGCAGTGCAACCTTGCTTGGGAGAAGTCCGAAAGTGGAGAGTGCGAGTTTTCCGCGAGCCAAAGCAAACGACAATTAGATGACCAGCGAACAGCGAAAATACCTTGAAAAGAAATTCGGCGACCGTGTCACCTTTGACCGAACGGAGCGCAAGCTCTATAGTCACGATATTGCCGCAATTCCGACTTTGATTAAGCCTCTGGTCGGGGATACTGTGCCGGACGCCGTGGTTCAACCGGAGAATGAAGAGGAACTGGTCACTCTCATGAAATGGGTTGTGGCATCAAACATTCCAGTGACTCCTCGCGGCAAGGCTTCATCAGGATACGGTGGTGCGATCCCTATTCGCAAAGGATTGCTTGTTGACTTCTATCGGATGAAGAGAGTCTTGTCCATTGATGCCCAAGAGCTTACCGTCACTGTTCAAGCAGGCGTCACATGGGAGAAACTCGAACGGATACTCAACGGAAAAGACTTGGCACTGCGTCTCTATCCCACCAGTGCTCCTGCCTCTACCGTTGCAGGCTGGTTAGCTCAGGGCGGCGCGGGTATTGGGTCCTACGAATTTGGCTGGTTCAAGGACAATGTCGTTTCGACAAGAGTGATTCTTCCCACAGCTGAAATCAAGAATTTCACCGGAGACGAGATAGATCTCGTAGCGGATGCCGAGGGAATTACGGGGTTCATCAGCGAGGCCACGGTCAGAATCCGGCCCTTGGAGGAAATGAAAATCGTGAGTCTGGCGTTACCCAGTCCCTCTGAGTTGCAAGGAGCCTTGATTGAAATAGTGGAGCGGCGATTGCCCATTTGGTCTCTGGTTTTCATCAATCCGCGCATGGCGGAGATGAAGAATCGAGCACCATTAATGGAGCATCACGGACATCCCGCCGAAGAGCGAGTGTTACTGCCCGCCGCTTATGTGGTGACTCTCGCGTTTCGCACCCGTGACACCGAAGAGACGACGAAAGCATTAGCGCACATCGCCGAGCATCACGAGGGAGAAATTCTCAGCGACCGGATCGCACACCATGAGTGGGAGCATCGTTTCAAACTGATGGTGGTGAAACGGTTGGGGCCGTCGCTCGTGCCTGCGGAAATCGTCGTGCCCTTGGAGAAACTCGGAGCTGTCTTGGCGGAAATCGAGCACGCTGTCAATCAGCCCATCGTCAAGGAGGGGATCGTCATTCGCGAGGGCGTGAATGGTCAGCCGGAAGCAGTCATCTTAGGTTTCATTCCGAGTGACCAACGCAAGTTCAGCTACAATTTTGTCTTCGGTCTCGTGCTCACCATCATGAAAATTGCCGAGCGGCATGGCGGCCGACCCTATGCGACAGGCCTGTATTTCTCCAGTAGAGTGGAGCAAATACTCGGAGCCGATCGCGCCGAGCGACTCCGTGCGTTCAAACGCGAGATAGACCCGCACCACTTGATAAATCCAGGCAAGGTCATCAGCAACAGGCTTTTGAGCACGGCTCTCTCTTTAGGCGGGACTCTGGAACCTTTCGCTCGGCCCCTGGGCAATCATGTGATCACTCAGATCGGTGAACATCCATCGAATCCGATACGCGATATCCCTGCTGAAGTCGCTTGGTATGCCTATGCCTGCTCGCAATGCGGCTACTGCATAGACGAATGCGATCAATTCTATGGCCGTGGCTGGGAGAGCCAGAGCCCTCGGGGAAAATGGTACTGGCTGCGGGAGTACATGGAAGGTCGTGCCGAATGGAACCAGAAAATGGTGGATACCATTCTCGTTTGCACGACCTGCGAGTTATGCAATTTGCGCTGTTCCGCCGCCTTGCCCATCGAACCCGCCTGGATGGAGCTACGCGGCAAACTCGTTGATGAAGAAAAAAAGATGACCTTCCCGCCATTTGAAATGATGGCCGAAGCCTTGCGCTCGCAGGGTAATATTTGGGCAGGCTATCGTAAGGATCGTTCGGCATGGTTCCCGAACGACCTTGTCGAAAAGCACGGACCTGAACACACGGCGAAGAACATCTATTTTGCAGGTTGCACGGCCAGCTATGTCGAGAAAGACATTGCGATGGCCAGTGTTCGATTGTTGGATGCGGCCGGTGTTGATTTCTCCTATCTCGGCGAGAAAGAGAATTGCTGTGGCACTCCCATGCTCGTCGCGGGCAAGTGGGAGCTCTTCGCCGAAACGATGAAAAAGAACATCTCGGCCGTGAAGAGCGCGGACGCCGACACT
>Ga0315289_10016319_pt1 | contig 10250 bp, 1 predicted proteins | sample YL17G11_40_MG_FD_203452 | JGI IMG/M metagenome (GOLD analysis project Ga0315289, IMG submission 203452) | Sediment microbial communities from Yellowstone Lake, YNP, Wyoming, USA - YL17G11_40 | ecosystem: Environmental > Aquatic > Freshwater > Lake > Sediment | place: USA: Wyoming | collected...
CTGTCAGTGTGCGACAACTCAAAACAGGATTTATTCTTTTCTGCTCAAGGATGAAATCTTTTACTCCTGATTTTAATTTATAAGTCACTCCCATAAGGCCTCCTTTTGGACATTTGTAGCGACGGAATCTTAAGTTATTACCCTATTTATTACCCTGTTCGGGGAGTTATTACCCGATTAAAGTTTCTGCCACTTAGCTGACTTGCCTCTGCCGAGACAGCGGATCTTTTTTTCCTTTTGCAGTTGCCGAAAGACAATGCGTATCATATCACGGCTGACTGCCGGGCATTCCTTTGCTATTTCGCCCATAGTAAATTCCCCAAATTGCTTTTCTATGGCTTTTGTGACGATATCGGTTTTTGCGCCTCTGGCCGGCTTTACATTTCCTGCGCGCTCCTCAAACTCTTTATAAGCCCCAAGTATCGTTGCGAGGAAATAATTAAACCACGGGAAGACATCGTGTTTAGCCTGATGCCACTCTTGAGAACTCTTGTTCAGTGATTCATAGTAGGTTTCTTTGGACTGCTCGATGATGCGCTCAATGCTTATGTATTTGCCGACCTGAAACCCATGTTGATAAAGAACCAAGAGCGTTAATAGGCGGGAAACCCTGCCATTGCCATCCCGAAATGGGTGGATGCTTAAAAAATCCAAAACAAGGCAAGCAATAGCATAAAGCTCAGGATATTTAAGCTGCTCCACGCTATTTTCATAAGCAAGGCATAGCTGTTTAATGATATCAGGTGTTTCGGCTGCGCTTACGGGCTTAAAGATAACCTCAATATGCCCATCTGGATGCTTGCGGATGATGTCATTATCTTTCTCTTTCCATTTGCCGGCTTCCCTTGTCTCCCCGCGGCATAGACGATGCAACTCTTTGATTGTTTCTGGCGTAATCCGTAAACTTTTGTATTTGGTGTGAATCAAATCTAACGCCTTACGATAACCAACCACTTCTTCCTCAGAGCGGCCCCGCGGTTTGCTATGGCCAATGACCAACGGTTTAAGACGATTCCTTTCAACTGTTACGCCTTCGATACGGTTGGATGACTCGGCGCTTTCAATAAGCGCCATTTCAACCAGTGATTTTAAAACTTGCGGGGATTGTTTTGCATAGAGTTCCTGTTTACCCTTGTATTCGGCGATTGAGTTCATCAACCATACTGCGCTTAAGGGCAATTCAACATTATCACGTTTAAAAGAATGCATCTTGGACTCCTGGTATTGGACATTTCCAACTAAAGTTTAGTGCAAAAAAATTTACTTGTCAAGAAGAATTTGGACATTCTACAGTTAGGACGATTACTGGAAATATTTTCTCTTTTCTTTGGAAGTTTGTCGAAAAACTGGCGTCCTTTAACACCCAGATTGGACATTTTTCTGATCAGCTGCCAACCGTTTTAACGTTATGTTAACCTCATTATATCAAGAAGATAGCACCAAAAATTTCCCCCCCGGGAGGTTGAATATTTTATACTATATGTTATACTTACATAGGAGAGACGAAGCTCTTTATATATATAGTTTCCGATAAAGGTAAACCCTGTTAGAAATAACGGGGTTTACACCGTTAGATTGTAATATTTCTAACGGGGTAAACCTTCCGAAAGGATGGGGCACAAAGCTAGAGGGCCTAATTCGCGAAAGCGAGATGGCAGCCAGTTGCCGAAGAAAAAGTACGTATTGAGACGTATTTTAACTAGGCCCATTCTAACTTTAGAATGGGCTTTTTTATTGCTTTGGCCAGCCCCATTTCCTCGACGGAAGTGGGGCTTTTATTTTGCCCAGCTCCAAAACTAACAGGGCAAAATATCCCGCCTCATTCGGCGGGATAAAAAGGAAAAATGAGTAGTAAAACGGCAATAAAGATCATAGGTTTAGCGATAATGATGCTGATGATCATCCCCACCAGCCACGTGGGTTTTTGTCTGCCTGAGCCGGATAAAGTCGAGAACGGCCAGGCAGACATTGTATGCCCGAATGCCACCACCATGCAGATCAACGCGTCGGATAAAGCGATCGTCAATTACAAGTCATTCAATATCATGGAAAATGAATCCGTCATCATCAATCTCCCTAATGTAAACAGCGAGATCTTAAACCGCGTCGTCGGAAACAAGGCCAGCGACATCTTAGGTAAATTATCCTGCAACGGCGTATGCATCCTGGTAAACAAGAACGGGATCTATATCGGCCCCAATGCCGAGATAAACGCCGGCTCACTCATCGCCTCCACGCGCGATATCACCAATTCCAATTTTATAAGTTCCAATTATGTATTTGAAAAACTTTCCAAAGGCCAGCTGGATACGCTGCTTCTTAATCAAGGTAAGATCACTATCCGCAAAGGCGGGTTCGGAGTCCTGATCGCCGGAGCAGTGGAAAACGAAGGCACGATCGTCTGCCCTATGGGGACGATCGCGCTTGCCGGCGGCGATATGATCACGCTGAATATCGCGGATAACGGATTGATCTCTATAGCTATCGACAAAGCCACTGCCTCGACCATTTATGATAAAGATGGCAAGCCGGTCACTTCGCAAATAAAGAATACCGGCAGACTAGAGGCAGATGGCGGCGTCGTTTTATTGAAAGCCGATAGCGTCCCGGGAATATTTGAAAAGGCGATAAATCTGGAAGGCATGCTCAGGGCTGATGGTGTCAGCGGCAGCCAAGGCACGGTCAGACTGGACACCCATGGCAAAATCATGATCAATGCCGTGGTAACCGCTACCAACATCAAAATCGGCGAAGCCAAAGTGATTATCCCGCTAGAAATCAAGGCCCCGGAAATAACCTTAAAAGCGGAAGAATCAGTGGAATTGGCAGCTGAAGAAATATACGCCACCATTGAAGCGCCAAAGACAAATATTTACAAACCGGTAAAGATCGAAATAAGCAATGTCCAGACTAGTGTGGACAAAATCACTATCAAGGGTGAGGGAATTGAGGTAACTTACCTTAAGGCCACCGACCTCACCTTATCCAGTGACAACGCCATCAACACCCAACCCGGAGTGATCCTTTCCGCAAACACGGTCAGGGTAATCACCCAGAAGTTCGGGACCCTGGAAACCCCATTAAATATCCAAGCACCTAATACCTATATACAGAGAACTCATGGACCAATTGAAATATTAGAGTCACAAGGTATAGGAACAAGTATCATGCTGCGCGGCCCGCCTGACCTCTCCGCCGATGGTTTAATAGCGGATGGTTTCGGCGCAATAACTTATAATAAAACTACAAATTTAACCCTTGAAGCGACAGATGGGTCTATTTCTATTGCTCAAGGCGTTTCTATTTCTGCAGCAAACCTCTCCCTTTATGCTTCTCGAGTTGAACTCAGTGGAAATATAATTGCCTTAAATGAAGCCAGCGGCATTGGCGGCCGGGTAGAAATCCTAGGCACACAGGTCCTCCTGTTTGGCGCCCAAATCAATGTTTCAGGGGCATATGGCGGCGGTACGGTGCTCATCGGAGGCGATTTCCAGGGTAAAGGTAATGTAGCGAATTCCACCAATGTATATATTAGTAGAGATACCTTTATATACGCCGATGCGACCGGCCAAGGCAACGGCGGCAAGGTAATCGTTTGGTCCGATGTAGCCACCCAGTATTATGGACATATCAGCAGCCGCGGAGGCCCACAGGGAGGCAATGGCGGATTTGTCCAGACTTCCAGTGGACAATCGCTGACCTTTAACGGATTTGTGGATGCGCTGGCGCCAAACGGCGCTCGCGGCACATTCATACTTGACCCTGCCGGTACAAGCGGCTATGCCGCAACTGTAGCCACTGACCGGCTGGATTATAAGCCCGGGGAAACAGTCACTATTCTGGGCGCTGGTTGGCAGGCCGGTGAGGTAGTTTTGCTTACCCTGCATCCTGAAAAAGGAACACTATCCGACATTACCCTTACTTGCGTTGCCGATGCCAACGGTAATTTTTCCAACTCAAGCTTCACCCCTAGCGAAGAATACCGCGGCGTGCCCCTTGCCCTTACCGGAACAGGAGAGCTTTCAAGGCTTGCGGCTTCGGCCAGGTTCACCGATGCATCAATCACAAGCATAGCCACCGGCACCTGGAGCGGAGGTGCCTCAAGTCCCTGGCCATTCACCAACCGAACAGGAACAGTCACGGCATCGACTTCAACTACTCTTGTAACTGGCAGCGGAACCTTATTTATGACTGAACTTATTAAAGGTAACCAAATACGTACCCAAAGTGGAATAATCATAGGATACATTTCTGCTATCAGAGACAATACCACTTTGGTCCTTACTGCGAATGCGTCAAATTCAGTTACTAACCTGACTTATTGTTCGAACGGTGTAGGCTCAGGCGATAACGTCAGCATTGCAAGCGGTCATACTGTGACAGTGAATGATTATTATTATGTCTGCGCTTCGCTGACTTTATTGGCAGCGGGAGCTGCCAATGGCGTGAATATATCTGGCGGCGGCTCTTCCCTTACCGTTACCGGCGCGATTACCATGAATGCCCCAACAGCCGCGGTCAACAGCACCATTGCAATAACAGGCTCATACTCATACGGCACATTAAACGCCGGCAGCATTAGCATTACCGGCGGCGGTACTGCTGGCTGGAACTCTATATTGTCAAACCCCACAGGCACGATTAATGTCAGCGGCAATATTACCTTTGCTGGAACTGCTGCTCAGGCACAATTGACGTTTAGCGGTGCCGGGACTCTCAATATCGCGGGAAATTTGGGGACCGGCGGAACATTTACCGCATCTACGGGGACGGTAAACTGCAACGGCTCTTCTGCTCAGACGCTTGCCGGTTACACCTACAATAACCTGAAGATCAGTGCCGTAAGCGGAAATACCGTGTCCCTGGCCGGTAATGCCACCCTAACTGGCGACCTAACGGTCTCTTCGGGCACTTTGGACTTAGGAACCTATACCGCTAACCGCAGCTCGGGCGGCGGAACCCTTACCGTGGCCAACGGCGCGACATTGAAGATAGGCGGGACGAACACCCTGCCTTCGAATTACAACACCCATTCCATCGGCGTGACCAGCACTATACAGTATTCGGGGACGACGAACGTGGTTGCGGTACTCAACAGCAGCCAGTCATACGGCAACCTGGTGATCAGCGCCACAGGAGCGACTACGACGAACTCTTTCAGCGTTGCTAGCGCTCTTACGGTGAACACGGGAGCAAGTCTCGTGGCCAGCAGCGCCAGCACCGTCACCATGAATAACTACTCCTCCATTTCCAACTCAGGCACGCTTACTTTCTATAACCTTACCATCGCGGATTCGGCTGCGGTTTCCAGCTCCGGCAGCTCGGCAGTGACGGTCAGCGCCACGTTAACTGTCGGCGCAAGCGCAATACTGACTAATAACGGCACCCTGACGGTATCCACCGCCCTCAGCGGTGCAGGCACATTGTCACAGGGGACAAATGCCACGCTAAATCTGGGCGGCACCTCAGGCATAACCACGCTTAGTGCGACTGCTTCCGGTAATACCGTTAATTATAACGGCGCGGGCGCCCAGACGGCAAAGAATACTGTATACTGCAATCTTAAGATCACCAGCTCAAATACGGTTAATCTTGCGGGCACTACGACGGTGAACGGCAACTTCATCATGGCAGCCGGCACGTTTAACCAGGATCAGGCAATCACCATAGGCGGCGACTATTCCCAGACCAACGGGGCATTTAGCTGCACAGCCCCGCAGACGTACGCTTTCACAGTCGGCGGCAGCTTCTCTATATCCACCGGCACCTTCAGGCGCTACACCGGAGCATATACGATCTACGATGTTTACGGCCTCCAGGGAATCAAGGGCTGGCTTTCCACCAGTTTTAACCTCGGAGGAAATATCGATGCTTCCCCCACCAGCCACTGGAACTGGGCCTCAGGCACAACTTATTACGGCTTTGAGCCGGTAGGGATTTTTTCAGGCGCCTTCAACGGCCAGAATTATACGATCACCGGCCTTTACATCAACAGGCCCAGCGCCACGAATGTCGGATTGTTTAACGGAGTAAGCAGTAGCCAGACTATTCAAAACGTAGGGTTATTGAATGCCCAGGTAACTGGTAACAATTACGTCGGCATCTTAGCGGGGTTGGCCAACGGAAACACTATTACAAACTGCTATTCTACCGGTACGGTCTCAAGTGTGGGCGGTTATACCGGCGGCTTGATCGGTGATCTCGGTAGCAGCTCGAACGTTACTATAAGTAATTGCTACAGCCAAGCGACGGTGCAAGCAGGCGGAGGCCTCGTCGGCGGTTTACTGGGGTTTAGTGAGCTCGCCAGCGTTACCAACTGTTATGCCACTGGAAATGTTACTTCTTCAGGAACTGGCACCTGGTACACTGGTGGATTGATCGGTTGGATGATGGCTGGTACATTTAATAATTGTTTTGCCACAGGTAGTGTCAGCGGATATGATCGCGTAGGAGGCCTGACCGGTAGTTGTAGTATCGCATCTCAGAATGTTTATGCAATAGGTAATGTTACCGGCCGCCAGTATGTCGGCGGCTTGCACGGCATATCTTCAGCTGCCACAAGTAATGCTTATGCCACCGGAACGGTAAGCGGGACATCGGGAAATGAATATCTGGGAGGACTGATTGGCTATAATATGGGCAACGTGAATAACTGCTTTGCGGCCGGCATGGTAAGGGCAACGGGAACACCGACATATATCGGCGGATTGATAGGCTGTATGGACAGCGGAACTACCTCGACATCATATTTTGTTGATGATACCCACGGAACGCAGACTAACAAGGGGACTGTTTCAGGCTGGCCGAGCGCATTCTTTAACCAGGCCCATACAGTCTATACCGCCGCGCCTTCAGCGTGGAACTTCACCACTACCTGGGCCATGTCAGGCAATAGCTATGCCTATCCCATACTCCGGTTCCGCTATTCAGCTACTACTATCAACGATGTCTACCAGCTGCAGCTGATGTTCCTCGGTCTCACTACGACCACCTACACCATCTCCAATAATATCGATGCCAGTGTTACTGCAAAGTGGAACTGGGATGGCGCGCGTTACCGCGGCTTTGAGCCAATAGGCAGATATTCTTCGAGATTCAGCGGCTCACTCAACGGCAATGACTATACTATTAGTAACTTGTACATAAACAGGCCCGAAAATAATGAAGGTACCGGCCTGATCGGCGCAAACACCAACGCTTCTTCAATTACAAGAATAGTGCTCAAAGACGTGGTTATCTACGGTGGTAGCCGCGTTGCCGGTATAGCCGGAAGCCCGCAAGGAACCATCTCCAGATGTTTTGTTTCCGGGACGATTTCCAACCCCGGAACCGACGGCTACGTCGGGGGCTTGGCAGGATGTAACGAGCCCGGAGCAAATATCAATAACTCTAGCTTTAGCGGAAGCATCAGCGGCGGGCAAGTCTGCGGCGGCATCGCCGGGGAAAACTACGGCAGCATCTCAAACTGCTATTCCAGCGGCACTGTGAGCTATAACGGCTCAGGGAACGGCTGGTCCTTTGGCGGTATTACCGGGATGCTCTGGGGATCGACATCAGCAACCATCAGCAAGTCTTATTCTACTTCTACGGTAACCGGCCTTACCTCTACTGGCGGCCTGGTCGGAAGCAGCGGCAGCGGCGCAGCTATCAGCTACTCTTTTGCCACAGGTAATGTCGCGGGAAATTCCACATCCAATGACATCGGCCCTATTATCGGGCTTTCGGGGGGCCCGACGATCACCGCGTGTTACTATGCCGGGACAGCGACCAATAGCGGCACCGGGAACCAAACGAATAACTTGCCGGGCCCAACCTACCAGACCACTCTGGCTGCCCTGAAGGTGTACAATAACAGCCATCTCGTATATGGGACGTGGACATTCACCAACGGCGGAGCAGGACCTACTGTGGACAATTGGATCATGGCCGGCCTGCCTCACCTGCAGACAGAATATTCCCAAACCATCACCAACGTCTATCAGCTGCAGATGATGGCGCTGAACCTGAATGCGAACTATACCCTAGCCAATAACATTGACGCCAGCGAGACCAACCCAAACGTTAGCGGGGGCGGCTGGAACTGGGTCTCGGGCACGACTTATTACGGCTTCAAGCCGGTGGGAGACAGCACCACCAGATTTAACGGCACCCTTAACGGCCAGGGATACGCCGTGAACAACCTGTATATCAACCGTCCATCAGAGACCGATGTCGCGCTGATCGGTTACTTAGGCAGTTCTTCCGGCGCCATAAGTAACGTCGGTATGAACAGCGTCAATGTGACCGGGTCTACCAATGTCGCCGGCCTGGTCGGTTCATTTTACGGTACCGGGAATGCGGTAACGAACTGTTATCTAAGCACAGGGAGCATTATCGGCACTGTGGGTGTCGGCGGCCTGATCGGCCAATTTACCTGCGGTGGCAGCGCCAATGGAGCAATAGTAAATTCGCACTATGATATTGACAACGTTACCATCAACAGCGGCCATTACATCACGGTCGGCGGTATCTACGCCTACCAGTACGCAGCCTGGCTGCCCACAAAGACCCTCAGCATCGCCAATTACTCTTCTACACTTGCGTATAACAGCAGCACCGGCTATTACGAGATAAGCTCACCGGCAGGCATCAAGGACCTCTTAGGATTCACTGACCTGGTAGGCGCCAAGTTCCGCCTTACCGCGAATCTGGACTTTACTTCTTATCCCAACCTCTATATCCCATATCTAAAAGTCACGGAGTTTGACGGTAACAACAAGCTCATCACGAACTTCAAGGTAGATCTGGGTTTTGTGGCCAACGCAGGGTTCATCGGATACCTGAACGCGGGAATAGTTAAGAACATGAGAATAGAGTCAGGGAGTGTGCACGGCTGGATGCGCGTCGGAGGCCTGATCGGTTATGACAATGGCGTGGCGGTGAACGATTCATATGCGAAAACCAGCGTAGTTGCAGACTTGCAGGAAGGCGGCGGGCTGATAGGAAGACTGGAAAGCTCTTGCGCAGTGAATAGAAGCTTTGCTACGGGCGCGATCAGCGGCGGCACTGTCGGCTATATCGGCGGCCTGATCGGCTGTATGAGCTGGTATGCGACTATTTCTGACTGCTATGCCACAGGCAATATTACCAGCAGCGGTTACTATCTCGGAGGATTTGTTGTCGGCAACTGGGGGAAAATCACCAACTGTTATTCTACTGGCAGCGTCCCCACCAATGCCGGTCTTTACGGCGGGCTGGTCGGCTTTAATAACAATACCTACGGCTCATCGACTTATATCAACGACTACTGGGACACCACGACCTCCGGCACCACCAACGGCGTGAATAGTGGTAACGCGACTGGCGTTACGGGCATGGCCACCGCGTCGATGAAACAGCAATCCAACTATAATGCGGCATGGATTTTTAGCTTCGATGGTGTTAGCGCAGGGCGTAACGGCACCTGGATAATGACCGGTTACCCGCACCTGCAGGTCGCCGAGTGGGCCTTGAGCATCACCAACGTCTACCAGCTGCAGATGATGTCGCTCAACCTTAGTGCCAGTTACACCATCGCCAACAATATCGATGCTAAGGGGACCGGCGCATCCAGCGACCCGCTGAATACCCAATACTGGAATTATACCGGTTCAACCTACCTCGGTTTTTCGCCGGTAGGCACATATGAAACAAACCAGCCTTTCACCGGCTCTCTTGACGGCAACAGCTGTATCATCAATGGGCTGTATATCAACCTAACCAATGTGAAGACCGCCGGGCTCTTCGGGTATAAAACAGGTGGAACGCTCAGCAATATTAAGGTATTGAACGTCAATATGACCGTAACCAATAGCAACGCTTATCCGACCGGGAACTTCGGATTAGGGGCTTTGGCAGGCGACCTCAGGAATGCAACCGTAACTAACTGCTCTACTTCAGGCCAGCTTACAGGCACCGCCAGTGCAGCATTTCCGAACGGGAATACTCCATATATAGGAGGCCTAGTCGGTTATAATATGGCGGAATCAGGCCTGACCAACAGCATTACGGATTCATCTTCATCCTGCACTATCCAGGCCAACAACACGTCAGGCGGCAGCGCAGCTGGCGCTATAATGGTGGGCGGGTTGATCGGTTATAATGGCGCGCTCTGGACTACCGGAGCGGCGACTACGCAGAGTTCGACCGTGTTGAGATGTTATGCCACGGGAAGCGTTACAACCTCCGGTAACCCTTACACGATATATGCGGGTGGCTTGATAGGTCGGTTG
>Ga0315289_10016322_pt1 | contig 10249 bp, 6 predicted proteins | sample YL17G11_40_MG_FD_203452 | JGI IMG/M metagenome (GOLD analysis project Ga0315289, IMG submission 203452) | Sediment microbial communities from Yellowstone Lake, YNP, Wyoming, USA - YL17G11_40 | ecosystem: Environmental > Aquatic > Freshwater > Lake > Sediment | place: USA: Wyoming | collected...
TCTATCGTGATGCAATGAATACTCACGGCCGCCACCCGAGGGATTCCATACCCCTGTACCATGGTGCGATCTCCCATGATGCAACGAACTGCGTCATGGTGCGATTCTCTCGTGATGCAATACGGCGTCTGGACGGCCCCGGCGCTGTTGTGATAGAGTGAAGGGGCGGCTTGCCATGTCCGCCGGATTCTCTTTGTGGAGGTAGTCGTTATGAAGTATTGGTTGCTTGCTCTCTGTGCGCTGATCCCCGTTCCCCTCGCCGTGGGCAGCGCCGTCGCCAAAGCGGGACCCGTCCCGGTTACTCTGGAGATATCCCTGTCAACGGGGTCCGAGGTGTCTGAAGCGCCGACTTCGGCAAGCGGCGAAATGCCGGTCGCCATAACCTTCAAGCTCGGTCGAATCGGCCCCAGCCCCGTGTCGGGGGAGATCCTGGTGCGCTATCCCGCGTACGTGGACCCCACCGACAAAATGGTCCAGCACCTTCCGTTCCGCCTGTCGAAGGAAACGGCTGTCGTACGCACGAAGGCTGCGCTGCCGAAGGACGTGCCGGACAATACCTACACCTTCGAGGTAGAGGTGTACACTGACGGCAGCAAGGTCCTCGCAGCCGACGTACGTGTGGGAACCGGTGCGGCGAAGCCGGAGCCGTTGAACGATCCCAAGGTGCGCCTTGCGGATGTCGCCCGGAACACGGCGACGCTGACGTGGGTCAGCGACAAGCCTGCGGCTTCTACTATTGCCGTTACGCCTGCTGAACCGGGACGCGAGCTGGTCTGGGGCGACAAGCCGAAATGGAGCATGATCAAGCCTGTCCCCGGCGCGAAGCCGATGGTCTTCGAGGACAAGACGGTCACCGCCATTCACGGATTCATGGTTGATGGGCTCGAGCCGGGCAAGAGATATCTTGTTACGGTTTCACCGGCGATCGGAGGCAAGGACAGCGAGCCGCTCGCGTTTTATACGGCTCCTCCGCCGGGCAAGACCGAGTTCGTGCATCTCAAGCTTGTCAACATCATCTTCGCGAACGTCACCAACAAGCCGGATGCCGACCGGGAAGGCGCGAAGACCACAGCCGCGAAGGAAGAGGTTGAGCGCGTCAAGCGTGAGCTTCAGATGGCGACGGTGTTCTACTGGATCAACTCGGGAATGCGTTTCTGGCTCGACAACGACATCTACGTGACCGACAAGTACTACGAGGTGGATAACACCGGCTACGGCGTGGGCTTCGCCGGCCCGGACTGGCCTGCGCTGAAGGAGCTTGTCGAAGCGGCCGGCAAGAAGGTGTCCGACTACGACGGCCGCTCCTTCATCTCGCTTGAGAAGCGCTGGGATGCCGACAAGAACAAGTGGTTCTTTCCCACCTCTGGCGGAGGAACTTACGGCCCGGAGGGTGAGCCTGGCTACGGCGCCTCATCGTGGAAGGCTGGCGGCCAGAACTACTGGCTCTATACCCACGAGGTGGGACACCAGATGGACGCACTTTATGGCTGGTCTATGGGCCCCGAGTATGTCTTCAATCACTTCCAGCCCTGGGACGATACGGCACATCGCCACGGCGAGCACTTCGACGGCAACGCCTGGCTGCTGCGCGAATGGGCCGGCTACTACACCCGCGAGCATCAGGGCTGGCCAATGCTCGAGCCCAAGACCTGGTTCCGCTACTTCATAAACCGCTGGGGCATCGTCGAGTTCGCCGACGACAAGGACGAGGACGGAATCCCCGATAACGCTCCGCAAGTCCCGCTCGATGAGGTGCGCTGGAACAGCGACCCTGCGAAGAAGGACACGGACGGCGACGGCCTCTCGGACCTTCTGGAGGCAATGGCTTGTGAGTGGGTTGACTATGGCCTGAACGAAATCTGGGCCGGAAGGGCCGGCCCGATCGCCTTCAGCGTCGCCTACCAGCCGAGTAGACCGCAAGAGCTGAAGGACAAGATGTCCATTCTGAGGGCGCGACACGATGGGCACCGCTGTGACCCCTGGAAGCCGGATACGGACGGCGATGGCATTCCTGACGGCAAGGACCCTTATCCGATCTATGCCGTGAATCCGAAGGTCGCCCAGCGCACGCCGAAGCTGGATGGAGTCGTCTCGGACGGCGAGTACGCGCCGTTTGCCCGTATGGACGATCAAGCGTACAAGTGCGACGTTTACCTGGCCTGGGACAAGGACAACCTGTACGTCGCCATGAAGTCAGATAAGGCTCCGGAGACTGGCAGGATTTACTTCGACTTCGGGGACAACGGATGGTTCATGGGAAAGGATAACTACGACCTGAGGATCGCTCCCGGCGGCAGCATCAAGGTTGGCGCCGAGTGGCACACGAACGCGGACAAGACGTTCGGAGCGGCGCTGCACAACTGCGGCGTGCCGGGCAAGTGGCCGTTCTTCGACGCCACTGGTCTTAAGGACGGCGAGGTCAAGTTCGCGCAGTCGAAGGAGAACGGTTACAGCTTCGAGATAGCCATACCCAAGAACCCGGGCAATGGCGTCGCCCTTACGCCGGGGCAGAAGATCGGGCTGCTGTTTGCAGTCGGGCCAGTGGGTGGAGCAGGCAGACCAGGAGAGGTCGGCCAGTTGACCCTCTTCGAGCCGCATAACCTCATCGCGTTCGAGTTGGCGAAGTGAGACGGCTCAGCAGGAGCTTCGCCCTCCCATCGGGCTGGTCGTGGGAGGGTGAGGCTCCCGGCGAACCGCTGGCTCAGCAGGAGCTTCGCCCTCCCGGGTCCCAGCTGGTCCTCTGGGCGCCCTGATGTGCGTGGGTCTCCTAATACTGATGTGCGGGGGTCTCTGGCCCCGGCACGACTGTTGTTGAGCTTTCGGGAGGATGGTCTATGAAGTCACTCTTATTTGCTCTGGGCTTTCTGCTCACGGCTACAACCGCCCCGGCTACCGCTTCGCTGCGTCCTGGCGATCTGAGCCTGGATGTCGTCGTTGACTCGAGGCCGGAGGCCGCGACGCCTGATGCTGAGGTGGCGCGCGGCGTCATCTTCAAGCTCAGCAAGACTACCATCCAGCCAGTCAAGGGGCAGATCGTGCTGCGCTATCCGAGCACGACCGGGGTTTATTCCGGACTGAAGCGCGTGTATCCGTTCAACTTCTCGAAGGGCAAGTCCATGATTGTCGGGACGGTCATCCGGCTGCCCCGCGGCACACCCAGCGGGCAACACGTCTTCCCCGTGGAGGTGCTCGTCGGCAAGCAGAAGTACCTATACATGGACCTGATCGTGACAAAGGGCATGGCCTGGAGGTACATTGCGCCATTTCCGGGAGGCCCGGAGGCATCGCACGACAAGGCGTTTCCGCCGGAGACGGAGATCAACTTCAAGGCGTCTTATACGGGCGCGAACAACGAGAAGCTGAGTTGGAAGCTGTTTCCCTCCAGCGCGATTTCGGCGAATGGGCTCTGCGAGTTCCACCAGTTCCTGGGCATGATTCCAGAAGTGACGGCCTATGCCACGACGGACGTATACGCGCCGCGGACGACGAAGGCTCGGGTGCTGGTTGGAAGCGACGACTCGATAAAGATCTGGCAGAACGGCAAGTTGATCCACAGCAAGCTCATCCACCGGGGCTGCACTCCGGGAGAGGACAGGATCGAGACGACGCTTGTCAAGGGAAAGAATACGTTTCTGTTGAAGATCTGCCAGGGCGACGGCGGCTGGAGTTACCACTTCGCGATTGACGACGGAGTCGGGAAGCCGGTCAAAGGGCTGAAGTATGACGTCGTCGTCGGACGCGGCTTTCCGAGCGATGACAAGCTCAGACTGGTCGGGGTGAAGCGAACTGCTGCAGGGATCAACTGGCAGAGCGACGTGCCGGTGGCCTCGACGATCAGTGTGATACCTGCCGAACCCGGGCGCGCGCTTCCGGTTTGGGGGGATACCCCGAAATCGAAGATGGTGAAGCCCGCCGCTGACGGGACGCTTCTGGTGTTCAAGGAAGACCGGCTGACCACCAACCACAAGTTCACCGTGACCGGGCTCGAAGCAGGCACGCGGTATCTCTTGACCGTTAGTCCCGCCATCGGCGGCAAGCCGAGCGAGCCGATCTCGTTCTATACGGCGCCGCCGCCCGGACAAACGATGCACCTGCGGCTCAAGGTGGCGAACGTCATCTTCACCAATGTCACGCCCAAGGTGGATGCGGACAAGCCTGGGGCGAAGGACCCGGTGCCTCAGGAGGAGATTGACCGCGTCAAGCGCGAGTGCCAGATGGCGCAGATGTTCTACTGGATAAACAGCGGCATGCGCCTCCTGCTCGATAACGACTTCTACATCACGGATAGGTTTTACGAGGTGCCGGACGACAGTGCGTACGGCGTGGGCTACGGCGACGGCGACGAGGCTGCGCTGAAGGAGCTTGTCGAGGCCGGGGGGAAGAAGCTCTCCGACTACGACGGCCGGAACTTCATCACCGTAGAGAAGCGCTGGGATGCGAACGGGAAGAAGTGGAGCTACCCGCACTCCGGCGGCGGCACGATCGGGCCGGAGGGCGATCCAGGCTACGGCAAGTCCGCCTGGAAAGGCGGCGGCCAGAACTCCTGGCTCTACACTCACGAGTTCGGCCATCAGATTGACGCGCTCTACGCCTGGTCAATGGGGCCTGAATACCTGTTCAACCACTTCCAGCCGTGGGATGATACAGCTCACCGCCACGGCGAGCACTACGACGGCAACGCCTGGATATTGCGCGAGTGGGCCGGCTATTATACTCGTCAGCACCAGGGCTGGCCGATGCTTGCCCCGACCCTGTGGTTCCGCTATTTCATCAACCGCTGGGGCCTGGTCGAGTTTGCGGACGACAAGGACGAGGACGGAATCCCAGACAACGCGCCAGATGTGCCGCTCGACGAAGTCCGCTGGAAGAGCGATCCTGCCAAGATGGACACCGACGGCGACGGCCTCTCTGACCTCGGGGAAGCAATGGCCTGCGAATGGGTTGACTACGGCTTGGGCGAGATCTGGGCAGGGCCAGTCCAGAAGCACCGCTGCGACCCGACCAACCCCGACACGGATGGCGACGGAGTCCTTGACGGCGCCGATCCATATCCCCTCTACGCCGTCAAGCCGACGCTGGCTCAGAGGACTCCGCGGTTTGACGGGCTGGTGTCCGGTGGCGAGTACGCGGACTTTGCCCGGCTGGAGGACTCCGCCTGGACCGGCGATTTCTACATTGCCTGGGACAAGTCCAACCTGTACGTCGCCGGGGAGTCTCCCGCCGTGCCCGAAGAGATCAAGATCTACCTCGACCTCAACGACAACGGCTGGTATTTCGGGCATGACAACTACCATATGCTGATCCGGCCGGCCGGGCTGAGCCCCGGAAAGGAATGGCACGCGAGCGCGGATATGTGCTTCGAGGCGGCGTTCCACAACTGCGGCGTGCCGGGCAAGTGGCCATTCTACGACGCTGAGGGCCTGAAGGACGGGGAGATCAAGTTCGCGCAGTCAAAAGAAAGCGGCTACAGCTTCGAGGTGGCCGTGCCGAAGAACACGAAGAACGGATTGGAGCTCAAGCCCGGTGAGAGGATCGGCATATTGATCGCGGTTGGCCCTCAGGGTGGCGCCGGCCGGCCCGGCCAGTTCGGCCAGTTGACCATCTTCGAGCCGCATACGCTCTTCGCATTGGAGCTGGCGAAGTAAAACGGCTCAGCAGGAGCTTCGCCCTCCCGGGTACCGCTTGTGGGAGGGTGAGGCTCCCACCGAACCGCTGGCTCAGCAGGAGCTTCGCCCTCCCGGGCCCTAACCTCTTCCCCGCAGCGCGGCTATCTTCTTGGTCAGCAATGGAACGATCTCCAGGCAGTCGCCGACGAAGCCGAAGTCGGCGACCTGGAAGATCGGCGCGTTTGGGTCCTTGTTGATGGCGATGATCGTGTCCGAGCTCGACATTCCGGCCAGATGCTGCACAGCTCCGCTGATCCCACACGCAATGTAGAGCTTGGGGCAGACGGTCTTGCCCGTCTGGCCGACCTGGTGAGAGTAGGGGATCCAGCCGGCATCAACCGCCGCGCGGCTCGACCCGACAGCGCCGCCGAGCGCATTCGCCAACTCTTCTAGCAGCGCGAAATTCTCAGGCGCCTGTATGCCGCGGCCTCCCGAGACGATCACGTCGGCTTCGACTATGTTCACCGTGCCGTCGAGCTGTTCGATGAACTCCAGTATCTCGCTTCGAGAGCCGAATAGCTGCGGCTTGGGGTCCAGGCGAACGATCTCCGGCCGTTTGCCGTTTGAGGACTTCGGCGAGGTCGGAATGACCTTGTGCCGGACCGTGGCCATCTGCGGTCTGGTATAGGGGCAGATGATCTCGGCCATGATGTTCCCGCCGAACGCAGGCCGCGTCTGGTGGAGCAGGCCGTCGTCACCGATGGCGAGGCCGGTGCAGTCGGCAGTTAGGCCGGTATAGAGTTGCACGGCGACCCTGGAGAGGAATGAACGGCCGGTGGTTGTGGCGCCTGCGAGAACTATCTCGGGTTTGAGCTCCCGGCAGAGGTCGGAGAGGACCCTCGAATACCGTTCAGGATCGTAGCTTGCAAGCTCGGGGGCTTCATAGATGAGGATCTTGTCAACCGGATAATCGGAGAGCCGCTGCGCAGCGCTGTCCAGGTTCTGGCCTAGAGCCACAACTGCAAGCTCGCTTTTTCTGGCATTGGCAAGCTGCCGGCCCGCAGTGATGAGTTCGAAGACTACAGGAGCGATCTCGCCGCCCCACTGCTCCCCGAATACCCAGACGCCGCTGTATTGTGACAGGTCCTCCCGTGGCTGTTTCTCGATCTCGATCGTTATCGCACGCAGCCGGCAGGCAGAGACGCATGCCCCGCAGAAGTTGCACCTGTCGAGGTCAATCGTGGCCAGCTTGTCCTTGACCTCGACGGCGATCTGCGGGCAGGCCTTGACGCAAAGCGCGCAGCCGTTGCACTTGTCTTCTATGATCCTGATCGACATTGTCAGACGATTTCCATCTCCGCCAGAAGATCGCAGAGCTTATCGGCAAGATCAGGGGAGTCGCCCGCCCACTTCTCTCCGCCCTGGCGGTGCGGAGGACTGAAGACTTTGATCACCTGCGTCGGCGAGCCGAGCAGGCCGATCTTGTCCTCCGGGGCTTCGATGTCGGCGGCCTTCCAGACGGGTATCTCGGCTTTCTTCGCGTTCATCTTTCCGCGGAGCGACGGCGTGCGCGGCTCGTTAATCTCCCTGACGACCGTCAGCACAGCGGGCAGACGGAGCGAGACCCGTTCGTAGCCGTTCTCGATCAGCCGTTTGACGACGATCTTGCGCTTCTCGAGCGATTCGATCTTGGCAACATAGGCTGCCTGGGCATAGTCCATGTGAACAGCTATCCCCGGGCCTACCTGGCCGGTATCGCCGTCTATGGCCTGCATCCCACAAAAGACAAGGCCGGGCTCGAGCTTCGTCAGCGCCCTTCCCAGCGCATAGGATGTGGCCCACGTGTCCGACCCGGCAAACGCCCTGTCCGAGAGAAGAATCGCGTCATCTGCCCCAAGTGAGATGGCTTCCCTGAGCGCCGCCTCAGCCTGCGGAGGACCCATCGTTATGACGGTTACCGTGGCTTCTTCGCCTCGCTCAGCGAGGCGTTCCCTCACCCGAACCGCCTCCTCAAGAGCATAAAGATCGAAAGGGTTGATCTGCGATTCGACGCCCTCCCGGATCAGCGTGTGCGTCTCCGGGTCTATCTTGACCTCCGTCGTCTGCGGCACTTGCTTTATGCAAACGGCGATCTTCAATCGAACACCCCTTGACTAACCACGAAAGCGCGAAAGAAAGGAAAACACGAAAGAGAAACCTTGATGGGTGGCAGGTGTTGGTAGGCTCAAGGCCGGGACAGCGCCCGGCCACTACGAGCCTCCGCCACCCGACACCTAACACCCAGCACCTAGCACCCGCTCGCAGCGGCGGCGATGAGGCCTTTGCCGATCTCGTCGCGCTGAATCTGGTTCGTTCCCTCGTAAATCTGGGTTATCTTTGCGTCCCGCATGTATTTCTCGATGGGATAATCTTTCATATACCCGTAGCCGCCGAAGACCTGAACGGCGTTCGTAGTGACCTCCATCGCCACATCGGATGCAAAGCACTTGGTCATGGCCGAGTACATGGTCGGCCTCTTGGGATCGGCCTGGTCTATCCAGCGGGCGACGGCATAAATGAGCGCCCTGGCCGCCTCGACCTTCATAGCCATGTCGGCAAGCATGAAGCGAAGCCCCTGAAAGCTGGATATCGGAGCGCCGAACTGACGCCTCTCACGGCTGTAGGCAACGGCCAGGTCGAGCGCGCCCTGCGCTATTCCCAGCGCCTGGGAGGCCACGCCCGGGCGGGACAGGTCGAAGGTTCTCATTGCTGTGAAGAAACCCGTCCCAGGCTTGCCGAGCAGGTTCTCCTCAGGCACCCGGCAGTCCTGGAAGACCAGCTCACGCGTGGAGGAAGCCCGGATTCCGAGCTTATCCTCCTTCTTGCCAAAGGTGAAGCCGGGCGTGTCCTTCTCGACGACGATCGCGGAGACGCCCCGCGCCCCGCGCTCCGGGTCGGTGACGCAGAAGACCGTGTAGATCTCCGCCTCACCACCATTCGTGATCCACTGCTTCGTGCCATTGAGGACCCAGTGGTCACCATCGAGCACCGCGCGGGTCTGAATTCCGGAAGCGTCGGAGCCTGCGTTAGCCTCGGTCAGCGCGAAGGCCGCGAGCGACCTGCCGGAGGCTATCTTTGGGAGGTAATTCGCCTTCTGTTCGTCACTTCCGGCGACTACGATCGGCATCGCGCCCAGGCCAGTAGCAGCGAACGCAAGCGCAATGCCGCCGCAGGCCTTCGACAGCTCCTCGGTCACGATGCACATATTCGTGATTGGTGTGCCTCCGGCCATGCCCTCGTACTGCTCGTCAACAAACACACGGAAGAGATCGGCTTCGGCCATCGCCTTGACCTCGGGCCAGGGAAACTCGCCCGACTCGTCGTAAGCCGCGCAGACGGGCTTGATCTTCTTCTCCGCGATCTCCTTCGCCACATCGCGCATGAACTGCTGCTCTTCCGTGAAGAAATAGTCCATATCGAAGCTGTTCCTCCTTGATGCCGACGATGCCACCGTTTCGGCATTGCCGCTGTTTCGGCATTGAAATGCCGAAACACCAATCGGGTCGGCATATCCCGCTCAGCCACGGATATTCTAACCGATGGGGCGAACGAGCGTCAACGGATGGGGGCCGGGGGCCGGCGGGAGACGCGCGGCGCCAGATCCTTGACTCCGTTCAGGATGACATATTGCGATGCTGTATCGAGCCAGGCCGTTTGGCCGCCAGCGCTCGTCGGGTATTGCTGCGTAGTGGTAAGCAAGATTGCCGCTGGACACGCTGCACGGCTGCCTGGCAGGTATCTGCGATCCTTTCAGAGAAGAACAGTTTAACGCACAATGATGACATCGAACGGGTTCTTAGTCTGGCCGATCGTGGTGTATGGCGGAATCGTGGTGCTCCTCGTAGCATTCATGATTGTGTTGTCGCACCTGCTCGGTGAGAGGCACAACCCGCCGGGCCGCGACGAGCCTTATGAATCGGGCATACAGCCCACCGGCTCCGCGCGCCTTCGATACGGCTCAAGGTACTACCTCGTGGCGATCTTCTTCATCCTGTTCGACGTGGAAGCGGCGGTCATTTTTGCGTGGGCCGTTGCGTTCCGCGAGCTCGGCTGGCCCGGATACTTTGAGGCGGCGCTGTTCATCGTGACCCTGGCGCTCGGCCTGGTGTACATCTGGAAGCTGGGCGGTCTGGACTGGTATCCGGCTTCCAGGCGCCAGCGTGGAGGCGAACGCAAATGACTCTCTGGCGGCCGGGAGGCTTGAGAAGGGCATCGCCCACAGCCAGTCCTCAACTAGAGCAGAACTTCGTCATGGCCAGGCTGCAAGACCTGATCGCCTGGGGACGAAGGAACTCCATCTGGCCATTCGGGTTTGGGACCTCCTGCTGTTTTGTGGAGCTCTCCGCCGCCTTCACCAGCGAGTACGACATTGCCAGATTCGGATCGGAGGTTATCCGGAGCACGCCGAGAGAGGCAGACCTGATTGTCATCGCTGGCACGGTCTTCGTGAAGGTCGCGCCCGTGATAAGGCGCCTCTACGAGCAGATGATGGAGCCCCGGTGGGTGATCTCGATGGGCTCGTGCGCGAACTCCGGGGGGATGTATGACATCTACAGCGTCGTGCAGGGGGTGGACCGATTCCTGCCCGTGGATGTCTATGTTCC
>Ga0315289_10016323_pt1 | contig 10248 bp, 1 predicted proteins | sample YL17G11_40_MG_FD_203452 | JGI IMG/M metagenome (GOLD analysis project Ga0315289, IMG submission 203452) | Sediment microbial communities from Yellowstone Lake, YNP, Wyoming, USA - YL17G11_40 | ecosystem: Environmental > Aquatic > Freshwater > Lake > Sediment | place: USA: Wyoming | collected...
TCTCGAGCTCTGGTCCGGTGCGAGGGAAACGGCAGCGGCGGCCGGAACTTTCTCTTCTTTCCAGCCTCTTCCCTCTTCTTCGTCTTCTTCTTCTTCCTCTTTGCCGCCGGCGGCGCTCTTCGCGGCCTCGCTCGCCGGGGCCGAGGCCGCCGCCGTGGCCCGCCGCCGCGAGCGCGACGAGGAGGCCGCCCGCGCTTCCGCGGCCCTCGAGGGTGGAGGAGCAGACTTCAACGTCGGCGCCGACGAGGACGACCCCCTGGCCCCCAAGCGCTCGAGGCCGCCCCCGCTCGGCGCGGTCTGGCTGCGGTCGTGGCTCTCCAGAGCGAGGCCGGGAGGAGCAGGGGGAAGCGCCGAGGACTCCGACGCGCTCGCCACCGCCGTCGCCCGCCTCGTCCTTGAGCCCAGCTCCTCGACCTCGGACGAAGGCCTGGCCGCGGAGCTCTTCGAGCTGCTCGGGGGGGAGGCCCTCGACGCGATCCGGGAGCTGGTCGAGCGGCGCAGGCCGCTGGCGGCGGGGCTGCGGTCGCTGGCGACGGCGGCGCGCGCCGCCGCCGCCGCGGCGGAGAAGGAAGCGCTCGAGGAGTCGGAACAGGCCGCCGGCGCCGGCGCCTCGTCCTTCTCCTCCACGGGGGGACCCTCCGTCGGGGCCGGGATCTCCGTCGCCACGGCGGCGGAGCGCGCCGTCGAGAAGGCCCTCAGGAAGGCGAGCCGAAGGGCGGGCAAGAACGCCGCTTCTTCCTCCTCTTCCTCTCTGCAGCTCGACGCCGCCTCCGCCTCCGCTTCTGCTGCCCTCTCTTATTCGGCGCGCGGAGCCGACCGGGACATCGCATGGATCGCCTCCCGCGGCGTCGACTCCCTGGCCGAGGCCGAGCGCGCCGCGGACCGCGCCGCGAGGGACCCGCACTCCCTGCCGGGCGGGCTCGTCCTCGCCGCTGCCGAGGGGACGTCCTCCTCCTTCTCCGCCTCGGCCCGCGCCCTGCCCGCGGGGACCACCCGCGTCGCCAGGAAGGGCTACGAGGAGATCCGGGTCCCCGCCCCGAGGGGCGCGCTCCCGCCGGACTCCGAGGAGCCGCTCGTACCCGTCTCGGCCCTGCCCCCCTGGGCGCGGCCGGCCTTTGCGGGCATGGCCTCCCTGAACCGGATCCAGTCGCGCATCTTCCCCGCCGCGTTCAAGTCGAACGTCAACCTGCTGGTCTGTGCGCCAACGGGGGCCGGCAAGACGAACATCGCGATGCTCGCGGTGCTGCGGGAGTGCGGGTCGCACCTGGAAGAGGTGAAAGCGAGCGGGAGCGGTGGCGATTTTCGTCGCGGCGGCGGCGACGGCAGTCGCGGCTGTGGCGGCGGAAATTCGAACAACAGCGCCCGAAACCATCCTCCTCAACCGTCCTTTCCCCCTTCCTTCCGCGTCCGCAAGAGCGACGTCAAGGTCGTTTACGTCGCCCCGATGAAGGCCCTGGCGGCGGAGGTCACGGCGGCCTTCTCGCGCAGGCTCGCGCCGCTCGGCCTCTCGGTCCGCGAGCTCACGGGAGACACGCAGCTGTCCCGCAGGGAGATGGAGGAGACGAACATGATAGTCACGACTCCGGAGAAGTGGGACGTCGTGACCCGGAAGGGAGGCGAAGGGGCCGGCGCGAGCAGCAGCGGCGGGAGCGCGGCCTCCGCTGTGCGGCTGCTCATCATCGACGAGGTGCACCTGCTCAACGACGAGCGCGGCGCCGTCATCGAGACGCTCGTCGCGCGCACGCACCGCGCCGTCGAGGCCGCGCAGGTCGTCATCCGCGTCGTCGGGCTCAGCGCGACGCTGCCCAACCACCGCGACGTGGCCGCGTTCCTGGGCGCGCCCGCCGGATCGGGCGTGTTCCACTTCGACGCGCGCTACCGGCCGGTCCCGCTCGACATGACCTTCGTGGGGATCTCCACGAAAAACATCCAGCAGCAGCGGCAGCAGATGGACGACGTCGCCTACGAGCGCGTGTCTCAGGCTTTAAAGGACGGCCACCAGGCGATGGTGTTCGTGCACTCGAGGAAGGACACGGGCAAGACAGCGCGCGCATTGCTGTCCGCAGCGCGCGCCAAGGGGGAGGCGGCGCTGTTCGACGGCGCCACGCTCGCGGCGCGCAGGCTGCCCGACGGCTCCGCGGCCCCGCCCGAGCTCAACCCGCGCGCCTCGCTCGCCGCGCGCGACCTCTCGAGGTCGAGGGACCGGGAGCTGCAGGAGGTCGCCGGCGCCGGCGTCGGGCTCCACCACGCGGGCATGCTCCGCGCCGACCGCTCGCTGGTCGAGCGCCTCTTTGCCGAGGGCAGCGTCAAGGTGCTCTGCTGCACCGCGACGCTGGCCTGGGGCGTCAACCTGCCCGCCCACTGCGTCGTCATCAAGGGCACGCAGCTCTACGACCCGCAGGCGGGCGGGTTCACGTCCCTGGGCCTGCTGGACGTGCAGCAGATCTTCGGGCGCGCCGGGAGGCCCCAGTTCGACACCTCGGGCGACGCCGCGATCATCACGACCTCCGAGGAGCTGCCTCACTTTTTGTCGATGCTGACGCACCAGGCCCCCATCGAGTCCCGGTTCGTGGCAGGGCTCGTCGACAACCTCAACGCCGAGGTGGTGCTGGGCACGGTCAGCTCCGTCGCGGAGGGCGCCGCGTGGCTCGGGTACACCTACCTGTTTGTGAGGATGCTCCGCAACCCGCTGGCGTACGGAGTCGCCTGGGCGGAGCTCGCCGCGGACCCGCGCCTCGAGGGGCGTCGCCGAGCGCTCGTCTCCGAAGCAGCGAAGCAGCTCGAGGAGTGCCGCATGGTGCGGTTCGACGAGCGGAGCGGCGCGCTGCACGCGACGGAGCTGGGGCGCATCGCGTCGCACTTTTACGTCTCGGCCGCCACCGTTGTCGCGTGGAGCGAGTGCCTTCGCCCGGCGATGACCGAGGCCGACTTCCTCGCGATGCTGTCTCGCTCGTCCGAGTTCGAGAACGTGGCGCTGCGGGACGACGAGGCGAGCGAGCTGGAGGAGCTGTCGAGGAATGCGTGCCCGTTCGACGTGCGCGCCGGCGGAGGGGGAGGGAACAAGGACAAGAAGAAGGGCGGCGGCGGAAGCGGCGGCGGCCGCCATGGCGACGCCGGCGAAGACCTCTACTCCAAAGTCACCACCTCTTCGTCCGGCCCCGGCGCCACCACACAGGGCCGCGCCGTCCCCGCCACGGCCACCAAGCACGGCAAAGTGTCGGTGCTGCTCCAGGCCTACGTCAGCAGGGCGCGCCCGGACGCGTTCTCGCTCGTCGCCGACAGCAACTACGTCGCCGCCAACGCGCCCAGGCTCTGCCGCGCGGCGTTCGAGATCCTGGTGCGCCGCGGCTGGCCCGGGGCGGCGGAGCTCGCGCTGTCGTTTTGCAAGGCGTTCGACCAGAGGCTGTGGCCGCACCAACACCCGCTGCGGCAGGTGGAGGCGCACGCGCAGAGGCTCGCGGGCGGGGGCGGGGGAGCGGGCGGCGGGAGGCAGCGCCTCTTCGGCCGCAACGGGCCGCCCGGGTCGGCGTCGGCGATCGGCGACGAGGCGCTCAGCAGGCTCGAGGAGCGCGCGATCTCGCTCGACGTGCTCGCCGACGCCTCCGCCCCCGAGATCGGCGCTATGATCCGCTCTCCGGCCGCGGGGGAGGCGGTCGCCGCGGCGGTGCGCCGCTTCCCGCACCTCGAGCTGTCGGCGAGGCTGCAGCCACTGACCGCCGGCGTCGTCAGGCTGAGCCTGTCTCTGGTGCCCTCCTTCGAGTGGAGCGACCGGTGCCACGGCGGCGGCGGCGGCAGCTCGCTGCGGTGGCACGTGTGGGTCGAGGATTCGGAAGGGACCAGGATGCACCACGCGGAGCTGTGGACGATGACGAAGAGGATGGCGGTGGAGGCCGCCGAGGCGAGGAGGTTGAGAGGCGGCGACGACGACGGCGAGCTCGATCTCGACTCTTCTTCTCCTTCCGCCTTCCCTCTTCCTCCTTTCTCCGACCCGGCCGCGACGCTCGTCTTCACCCTCCCGGCCCCGGACCCGCTTCCGACGAGCTACTATGTGCGCGCTCTCTCCGACGAGTGGGCCGGGGCAGAGGTGGTGCTTCCCGTGCAGCTGCGCGGCGCCCTGCGCATGCCGGCGCCGCCGCCGCCGCCGACGGAGCTGCTCGGCGAGCTCGACCCGCTGCCGCTGTCCGCCCTCGACTGGCCAGAGGCCGAGCAGCGCTGCTTCTCTCCTTTGCTGAAGCACCTCAACCCAGTGCTGACGCAGGCGTTCCACGCGCTGTACCACTCGGACGAGAGCGTGCTGCTGGGCGCACCGGCGGGGTCCGGGAAGGTCGTCGCCGCCGAGGTCGCGATCCTGAGGCTGCTCCGCAAAAAGAAAAATCAGGCTTCCTCTTCTTCGGGTTCTCCCTCTTCTACTTCTCCGATCGCGGTCTACCTGACGCCGACACGAGCGCTGGCGAGGGAGCGCGCGGACGACTGGAGGGCGCGGGGCCTCTTTGGACGGGGCTTTAGCGCCTCTCCTTCGAGCTCCGGCCCCGGCCTCGGCTTCCGGCTTGTCGAGCTCTCGGAGGAAGCGGAGGGGGCCTCGCAGCAGGCTTCGCTCCTCGCCTTGGCGGACCTCATCGTCGCCACCCCCGGAGCCTGGGACGCCGCCACGAGAGGAAGGAAGGCGTCGCTGCTGCTGAAGAGGGTCGGGCTCGTCGTCCTCGACGAGGTGCACCTGCTCGACGGCGGCGGCGGCGGGGCCGTCCTCGAGGCCGTCGTCTCGAGGATGAGGCACCTCTCCTCTTCTGCGCCTCCTTCTTCTGCTTCTTCCTCCTCCTCCCCTGCTCCCTCCGGGGCGATCCGCTTCGTCGCCCTGTCCGCGTCGCTGGCCAACGCCGACGACGTCGCCTCCTGGCTCGGCGTCGACTCCGGCCCTTCCTCCTCCCACCTCCTCAACTTCCGCCCCTCGGCGAGGCCCGTGCCGCTCGAGGCTCACATCCAGGGCTACCCGGGCAAGCACTACCTCCCGCGTATGGCCTCGATGAACCGGCCGACGTACTCTGCGATCGCGGCGCACGCTTCCGCGGGCAGCCCGGCCGTCGTCTTCGTCTCATCGCGCAGGCAGACGCGCCTGACGGCGCTCGACCTCATCGGCTGCGCCGCCGCGGCCGACGCGCCGCGTCGGTTCCTGAGGATGAAGTCCGAGGGCGAGCTCGAGCTTGCGCTGGCGACGGTGCGCGACTCGGCGCTGCGGCACTGCCTGGCCTTCGGCGTCGGGCTGCACCACGACGGCCTCTGCGGCGGCGACCGCGCTGCCGTCGAGAGGCTGTTCAAGGAAGGGAAAGTGCAGGTCGTCGTGGCCACGTCGACGAGCTCCTCGACGGCAGCTCTGCCGAGCAGCCTCCCCGTCCACCTCGTCGTCATCAAGGGAACCGAAGTCTACGATCCGGGCAGCGGAGGGTACGTCGACCTGCCGATCGCCGACGTCCTTCGCATGATGGGCCGCGCTGGCGTGGGCTTTTCTCCCTCTGCCTCTTCTGCCTCTGCCTCAGCCGGCGTCGCCGTCGTGATGGTGGCCGAGTCGAAGAAGGCGTTCTACAAAAAGTTCCTGTGCGAGCCCCTGTCGCTGGAGAGCGCGCTCGCGGAGGAGGTCGGAGGAGGGGGAGGAGCGGGAGGAGACGCTTCGCCCTCTCCTTTCCTTTCCTCTCTTTCTTCCTCCTCGGCGCTCGCCGACGCGCTCGTCGCCGAGGTCGCGTCCGGCTCCGTCCGCTCCCGCCAGGGCGCGGTAGACTTCCTGACCTGGACCTTCTACTACCGCAGACTGCTGAAAAACCCTTCGTACTACGGGCTCGAGGCGTCATCGGGAGGAGAAGCGGGAGGGGAAGGGGAAGGAGGCGGCGGCGACGAGCCGCGCGCGCCGAGCACCGCCGACGCAGCGCGCCACCTCTCGTCGCTCGCCGAGCGCGCCCTCCGCCGGGCCTCGCGCGCGGGGCTCGTCTCCGGGCTCGTACCTCTAGAAGAGGACCGCGCAGGGACCAAGGAGATCGCAGCGACGGGCCTCGGGCGCATCGCGGCGAGGTGGAGTCTGGGGCTGCCCGCAGCGGCGGCGCTCGGGGCGGGGCCGCTCCTCGCTGCCCCTCCTCCCAACCATCAGCGGCAGCAGCAGCAGCAGCAACAGCAGCAGCAAAAGCAGCCGGCGCTCCCCTGCGCCGGGGGACGCTTCAGGGCGCTCGTCGACCTCCTGACGACCTCCCCGGAGCTCTCCCGCGGGAGCGGAAGCGGGAGCGGCGGAAGCGGCGGAGGCGGAGGCGCCCTGCGGGCCCGCCGCGGGGACGAGGCCGCCCTCGCGGCCCTCGCCGCCTCCTCCCGCTGGGGCGCCTCCCCGGCCGGAGCCCCGCTCGACTCCGTCGCGGCCAGGGCCTCGCTGCTGGTCCAGGGGGCCCTCTCGAGGACGGCGAGGTGGCCGTCGCCGGACCTGGCCGCGGACGCGAGGCGCTGCCTCGGCGCCGTGGCGCGGCTCGCCGCGGCCGCCGCCGAGCTCTGCTCGCCCGGGGCGGCCGAGGCCGGGACAGCGCTCGCGGCCCTGGTCCTGCGCCAGGGCCTCTGCCAGGGCCTGTGGCCCGGCGACCCCCCGGCGGCGCAGCTGAGCGCGGAGAGGAGGGCGGGGGCCGCGCTGGCCGAGGCCGTCCGCGAGGAGGACGCGGCGAGGGGGGAGCGCGGGGGCGGCGCCGCCGCTGCCGCTCGCGCCGCTGCCGTCCCCCGCTGGCTCTCCGCGGCCTCGGACGCCGACTCCCTGCAGCGGCGGGCCCCGAGCCTGGGGCTCTCGCCCCGGGACGCGGCCTCCGCCGCGGCCGCCGCGGCGCGCCTTCCCGCCCCCACGCTCTCTTGGAGGGTCGCGGCGGGGGCGAGGAAGGAGCGAGCGGAGGGCGCCGCAGCCGCCGTCGTCGTCGACGTTTCGGTCGCCCGCGGCCGCGCCGTCCCCAACGGGACGGCCGCCGCCGCCCCCCGCGCCGTCGCTCCCAGGAGCCCCGGGGTGCGTTTCGAGGCGTGGAAGCTCCTGGCGGTCGCCGGAGACGGCTGGGGGAGCCGGGAAGGGAGCGAGCTCGGCGCCGGGAGGACGCTCCTGCGGGCCCGAGTCGTCCGAGGAGGAAAGGAAAAGGAAAATGAAAACGACCCCGACCTCATCCTCGGCGGCGACGGCTCCCCGACGACGCTCTCGCTCGAGCTGTCCCTGCCTTCCGCCCCGGCCTCGTCCTCTTCCGCGAGCGTCCCGGAGGCGCTGCTGCGCTGCCCCGTCGACCTCTGCCTGGTCTCGGACTGCTATTCGGGGCTCGACGCCGCCGCGCGCCTGCCGCCGCTCGGGGTCCTGCTCTCCCTCCTCGATCCCCCCCGTCCTTCCTCCCCTTCCTCCCCTTCGAGCGCGCCGCTGCCCTCGGGCGAGGGCTCTCCGTGGTCCGCGGCCGACGTCGTGGCCGCGGCGATGAGGGAGGAGGAGGTGGAGAGGGAAGCAGCGAGGAGGCAGAGGCAGCGAGGCGGGGGAGGTGGCGAGCGAGGCAGCGGCGGCAATGCTGCTGCTGCTGCTGCTGCTGCTGCGCCTCCTCCTCCTCTTCCTCCTCCCGAAAACGATCCCGATGAAGGCGGAGACGAAGAAGAATCGGCCACCTACGGCGACGACGCCCCTCGCGGGCGATAGAGAGAGAGCGAGCGCGCGCGAGAGAGAGGCGCACTCTGTAACAAAAAACTCAACAGCACTTGCCACTTGAAAAAAAAACCGTTTTCAACCTTTGACCTTGAAATCAGAAAAAAGTTTCATCGGTGATCGCGACGATGCCTCTCCCAGCAGCCCCTTCCGATGCCCCGGCGGCGGCCGAGGACACCGTCAACGCCGCCAACGACAACGCCGAAGCCGGCGGAGGAGGCTCCAGGCGCTCACTCCGGGCCCGCCCGCAGCACGTCTCGTACCGCGACGACGAGCTCGCGTGGGAGGCCCTGTTCAACCAGGAGGAATCGGACGATGACGACGGCGGCGGCGGCGGCGACGATGAGGCGCGAGGAGGAGAGCAGAGGCCCAAGGGCAGGGGGCGCGGCCGTCCCCCGAAAAACCAGAGCGAACGTGTAGGGCCCGTGGAGACGGTGCTCGGCCCCAGCGGGAGGCAGGTGCGTGTTTGGAAGGGTCGACGCGAGCGGGGAGAGGGCGCGAAACTCATTCGTGCCCGGTCGAGGTTCGCGGTGTTTCCGTTTCTTTTGGATGCGGCTCTGTCGTTTCGACGGCGAGCGACCTCTTCCCCTTCGAAGCCCGCGCCCGGCTCGTCGCCTCCTCCCTTCCGACCTCGCGGTGCTGTTGATGCAACGAGAGCAAGTTTCCGCGCGCGAGGGCAGAGGCGATGAGTGCTCGACTGCGGCGGGTGCAAGGAAGCGCTCGAGGTTGGGAGAGACGAGGAGAAAGCCCGGGGTTGAGGGGGATGCTGAACCTCGACCCGAAAAGGAGGGGCATCGCCGCTTGGAGCGCGTGTGTCCCTCATTGCCTTTGTTCGCCTCTTTGGATATATTTTTCTCCTTCGTTCTCGATCGCGGTCGATCGCATGCGGCTCAAGTCGTTGATCGGAGACGAGAAGCGAGGGGAGGAGCGCGGGAAAGCGGGGGGGCGCAGCAATGGAGTTGGAGAGAGAGAGAGGGGGCCCTCGACGGCGGAAAAAAAAAGAACCCGCTCCCTTCTCTTTTGCTCGGCCGCCAGCGATTCGGAGCTCTTTGGCCCCCGATCCGTTGCTCGCTCTTCTTCCCGCGTTCTTCTCGCCGCGCTTCTTCTATTCTCTTCCCACGGCCACTGCTGCTTCTCCCCCCTCTCCATCTCAGGAAACCTCACAAGAAAACCGAAACAATATTCGCACATAAAAAAAAAACGAAACGAAAAAAAACAAAGGTCATCCCCGTCGCCTCGGTCAACGTCTCGGGGCTCTTTACCCCCTCGGCCCCTTCCTCGGGCCCGGACGACGTCGCCCTCGACGCCGCCACGGGCTTCGCCCTGGGCTTCCCGCCCTCGGCGCTTGCCGACGACGAGGTGAGCTCGGGGGCGCTGCCCCCCGGGGCCTCGGTCGCGGCCTACGCCCGCGCGAGGAACCGCGTCTTGGGTCTCTGGAGGCGGGACGTCCGCCGCGCGCTGCCGCTGGCTTCTGCCCTGGAGGGGACGACGCAGCGCGGCGCGCCGCTGGTTGCCGCGGCGTGGCGGTTCCTGGACGCGCACGGGTTCATCAACTTCGGGATCGACGGGGCGGTGAGGGGGGCGAGCGCCGCGGCGGGGGCGGCGGCGATGAAAGCCGACGGCGGCGGCGGCGACGGCGGCGACGGCGACGAGAACCAGAACTCGAAAAGACACGCACCCAACGACCTCAGCGACGCCTCGCTCGACGCCCCCGCCGGCGCCACCTTCCCCGGAGGAGACAGGCCCCCCGAGGGCGGCTGGCGAGGCTCCGTGCTCGTCGTCGGGGCCGGGGTGGCGGGCCTGACGGCCGCGAGGCAGCTGCGGCGGTCGGGGCACCGCGTCCTGGTGCTCGAGGGCCACTCGCGGCCCGGGGGGCGCGTCCACGCAGCGGTCCTCGACGGCGGCGACGCGAGCAGGCCGTTCTCCTCCGACGGGAAGACCGCCCTCCGCGGCGCCGCCGACCTGGGGGGCTCCATCCTCACCGGCATCGACGGGAACCCGCTCGCCGCCCTGGCGAGGCAGCTCGGCGCCCCCCTGCACCGCATCGTCTCCGGGGCAGACCACGTCCCGCTGATGCTCCCCGACGGGCGGGTCGCCCCGAGGGAGGCCGATGGCGAGGTCGAGGCGGCCTACAACTCGCTGCTCGACGCCTGCGACGGCCTTCGAGCGACGCTCCCCGCGGACAGGGCCGCGGAGCTGACGCTGGGCGGCGCGCTGGAGCAGCTGTGGCGCGAGGACAGGGAGCGCGTGCGCGCCGAGAGGGACTCGATGCGCGAGGAGGAGGCGGAGGAGGCGGAGGAGGGGGAGGCCGAGAAAGAAAAGGAGCGGCAGGGGGGGGAGGAGCGGGACGAGGAGGAGATGGCGGAGGCGGAGGCGGAGGCCGCGGCGGCGCTGATGATGGGGGCCGACGACGAGGAGGGAGGTGGAGGAGGGGGAGGGAAGGAGGAGAAGGAGAAGGAGAAGGAGAAGGAGAAGGAGAAGGAGAAGGAGAAGGAGAAGGAGAAGGAGAAGGAGAAGGAGAAGGAGAAGGAGAAGGAGAAGGAGAAGGAGAAGGAGAAGGAGAAGGAGAA
>Ga0315289_10016326_pt1 | contig 10248 bp, 10 predicted proteins | sample YL17G11_40_MG_FD_203452 | JGI IMG/M metagenome (GOLD analysis project Ga0315289, IMG submission 203452) | Sediment microbial communities from Yellowstone Lake, YNP, Wyoming, USA - YL17G11_40 | ecosystem: Environmental > Aquatic > Freshwater > Lake > Sediment | place: USA: Wyoming | collected...
TTGAGGCGGCCCCGGTGCGTTTGGTTCCCTGGGCTTTGGTAATGAAAACCCTTCTGGTCCTGGCCGGCTTGGGTTTTGGCCTGGGATATTTCCTCGCGAAGTGAAAAAATTAGAAATATTTCGATTCGCAGGAATAAAAACATGCTCGAACCGCGGTCCCGGGAATTGCCCGAAGAATTTTTTTAAGCGAGCTGGCTGTCCCGGGTATTTTTTCAAGGTTTTTCAAGGGGTAAGCGAAGAAATCCTGCTCGGAGATTTATTGACAGGGACCCGGATGACGTTTATATTTTAGGCGAAAAAGATTCGAGCAGGCAGGATTAATCGTGACCGATCTGACCAAGAGACAACGCGAAGTTTTAGAAGCCGTTCTCACCGAGTTTATCATCAAAGCCGGCCCGATCGGTTCCCGGACCATTGCCCGGAAATGCGCATTCAGCTTGAGCCCGGCCACGATTCGCAGCGTCATGGCCGACCTCGAGGACATGGGTTTTCTCTCCCAGCCCCATACCTCGGCGGGAAGGGTGCCCACCAATCGGGGGTTTCAGTATTATGTCAATTCCCTGATGCAGACCCGGAACCTGCCCCCGGAAGAAAGGCAGGAAATCCGGCGCCAGTTCCAGCGGGTCCGGAAAGACCTGGAAAATCTCCTGCGGGAGACTTCGCGGGTTCTTTCCCGCTTTTCGCATTATACCGGGATGGTCTGGTCTCCCCGCCAGCAGGGGACCGGGGTTTTCCGCAGCATCGATTTTTTCCAGGCGGATTCCCGGAATCTTCTGGCCCTCGTGGTTTATCCCACCGGGATGATCCGCACCCGGCTGATCCCGTTGGAGGAAAAACTGGAGCCGGCGGAACTGGTCCGGGTGAGCGAGTTTCTGAACCGGGAATTTTCCGGGCTGCCCCCGGAAGAATTGAAAGAAAAGCTCGTGCAGAAAGTCGAGGAGGGGATCTGGGAATTCATCATTAACGAGGCCCTGGGGCTCCGGGACAACAGCCCGGACGCGGGCGAGGTTTATATTGAGGGGCAGTTCAACATTGTTGACCTTCCTGATTTTTCCGACCGCGAGCGGCTCCGGGAAATTCTCCGCACCCTGGAAGAAAAGCGGAAAATCATCCAGCTTTTGAACCAGACCCTGAAGCAGGAAGGAATGCAGGTATTTATCGGGATGGAGGAGATGTTCCAGGAACTGAAAGGGGTGAGCCTGGTGGCCGTGGCCTACGGGGCCGGGCAGGCTCCCTGGGGCAGTCTGGGGGTTTTAGGTCCGACCCGGATGGATTATTCCCGGATTATCCCCCTGGTGGAATATACCTCCCAGATCGTCAGTGACCTTTTGATCCAGAACTAAACGCGGATTCGCTTGAACAAGAAAAAAATCAAAACGGAAGACCTCCCCGAAATAGAACAAGAAGGGGAGGAAGAAAAATCTCTAGACCAGACCCTGGCGGAAGGGATTTCCCTGGAGGACTATCCCCTGGGAGATGAGGATAATCCCCTGCAGAAGCTCCTGGAGGAGAAGGAACAGGAATTGGCAGAGGAAAAGGACCGGTATTTACGCCTGTTCGCCGATTTTGACAACTACAAAAAAAGAATCTTAAAGGAAAAATCCGATATTTATGAATATGGTTACGAGGCAATGCTCAAGGAACTCCTTCCCATTCTGGATAATTTCTCCCGGGCTCTGGAATCGGCCCGGAAGCAGCGGGAGGACAACGGCGGATGTGACCTTTCCGGGATTATCGACGGTCTGGAGCTGATTTTAAACCAGTGGATATCCTTTCTCGGGCGTTTCGGGGTGAAGCCGATTAAGACGGTGGGGGAGCCCTTTGACCCCAATCTGCACGAGGCCATCGGTCAGACGGAAGTCGGTGAAGCGGACCAGGGCCGGGTGGTTTCGGAGGCCGAGAAAGGATACATGTTCAAGAACCGCTTGCTCCGGCCGGCCCGGGTGGTGGTGGGGAAACTGGCCGAAGTGAGAAAAGATATCGAAATCGAAATCGAAGAGGAAGAAGAAAGGAAACCCCAGGAAGGAAAGGACGATTCCGATGGCGATCAATAAAGTTGTCGGCATTGATCTTGGGACGACCAACTCCTGCGTCGCGGTTCTGGAGGGCGGGGAACCGGTAGTCATCCCCAACAACGAGGGAGGACGGACCACCCCTTCGATCGTGGGTTTCACCGAGATCGGGGAAAGGCTGGTGGGCTCGATCGCCAAGCGCCAGGCCATCACCAATCCCCAGAATACCGTGTTCGCGGTCAAGCGCCTAATCGGCCGCCGGTTCAAGACGAACGAGGTGGAATCCTTCGCCCGAAACGCCCCCTACCGGATTGTCGAGGCTCCCAACGGGGACGCCCGGGTGGATATCTCCAGCCGGGTTTTCAGCCCGGCCGAGATCTCTTCCATGATTCTCTCGAAGCTGAAGGAAAACGCCGAGGAGTATCTCGGGGAACCGATCAAGCAGGCGGTGATCACGGTCCCGGCCTATTTCAACGATTCCCAGCGCCAGTCCACCCGGGAGGCCGGGGAGATCGCCGGCATGGAAGTGCTGCGGATCATCAACGAGCCCACGGCGGCCAGCCTGGCTTACGGACTCGGGAAGGACCAGGGGGAAAGAATCGCCGTTTTTGATCTGGGGGGCGGAACCTTTGATATTACCATTCTGGAATTTGGGGACGGGGTTTTCCAGGTTTTATCAACCAACGGCAACACTTTCCTGGGTGGGGAGGATTTCGACTGGCGGATCGTGAACTTCCTGCTCCAGGATTTCCGGGAGCGGGAAGACATCGATCTGCAGAAAGACCGCATGGCTCTCCAGAGATTGAAGGAAGCGGCGGAAAAGGCCAAGCACGAGCTTTCCATTCTTTCCGAAACCGAGATCAATCTTCCCTTCATCGCCGCGGAAGGCAAAACCGCCAAGCACCTGAAGCTCAAACTGACCAGGTCCAAGCTGGATGAGCTCTGCCGGGATCTGGTGGACCAGCTGGAAGAACCCTGCCGGCTGGTGGTCCAGGATTCCGGTTTCAAGTTCAAGGATATCGAACAGGTCATCATGGTCGGGGGTATGACCCGGATGCCGGCGGTGCTGCGCAAGGTCAAGGAAATATTCGGCCAGGAACCCAATACCAACCTGAACCCGGATGAGGTGGTGGCGGTCGGGGCCGCCACCCAGGGCGCGGTCTTAAAGGGCGAAATCAAGGAGGTTCTGCTCCTGGATGTTACCCCGCTGTCCCTGGGGATCGAGACCTTCGGCGGGGTTTCCACCCGCCTGATTCCCCGCAACACCTCGATCCCGACCCGGAAGAGCGAGGTCTTTACCACCGCCGAAGACAACCAGGATTTTGTCAATGTGCATGCCCTGCAGGGAGAGCGGGAGATGGCGTCCGACAACATCAGCCTGGGAAGATTCCAGCTGGTGGGGATCCAGCCGGCCCCCCGCGGGGTTCCCCAGATCGAGGTCACCTTTGAGATTGATGCCGACGGAATCGTCCACGTTTCGGCCAAGGACCTGGACACCGGGAAGGAACAGTCCATCCGAATCACCGCCAAGAGCGGGCTTTCCCGGGAAGAGGTGGAGAAGCTGATCCGCGAGGCCGGCGAATTCAAGCAGGAGGACGCCATGCGCAAGCAGGTCGCGGACTTAAAATCCCAGGCGACCGGTTTGCTGTATACCATCGAGCGCTCGCTGAAGGACCTGGGGGAGAACCTCCCGGACGAGGAAAAAGCCGAGATGGAGATCACCCTTTCCCGGGCCCGGGGGGATATAGATAAGGATGATTTGCAGGTCCTTAAGGATTTGATCCAGCGCCTCGCCCAGGTTTCCTCCCGGATCATGACCGCCATCTCCGGTCAAGCCCAGGGCCCGGCCCGCCCTTCACCCCGGCCGCCGGATCCGTCTCCCCAGAAGGAGGGGAAGACCAAAAAGGGCGGGGATTTCGAAGAAATCAAAATGGATTTTGAGGATTGATTTACCCGTCCCTGGCTGGCTCTCCCGAAACCATGACTGCCGCATAATTACGGGACTCTCCTAAGGCTGGGCTGGCTAATTTTCAAAAATAAATGAAAAGGGATTATTACGAAATCTTAAGCGTGGGCCGGGACGCTTCGAATGAGGAGATCAAGAAGGCCTTCCGAAAAATCGCCCTGGATTGCCACCCGGACCGCCGGCCCGGGGACCGGGAGGCGGAGGATCGTTTCAAGGAGGCCCAGCAGGCTTATGCCGTTTTGAGCAACCCTGAAACCCGCCAGCGTTATGATCGGTACGGTTTCGATGGCCTCCGGGGCCAGGGGGGATTCGAGGACTTCGGGGCCCGCCCGTTTGAAAGCCTGTTCCAGGATATTTTTGACGAATTTTTCGGAGCCCGGGGCGGCCGGCCGGGAAGGCCGGCCGCGCGGGGTCGGCGGGGCGAAGACCTGCTTTATTCGCTCCGGATCTCCTTCACCGAGGCCTTCCGGGGCACCGAGAAGGAAATTCCGCTGACCCGCAATTCCACCTGCCCGGAGTGCCGGGGGCATCGGGCCAAGGCCGGTTCCGGGGAAAAAACCTGTTCCAAATGCCGGGGGCGGGGAGAGGTTTACCTCCGGCAGGGTTTCATCACGGTGGCCCAGACCTGCCGGCAATGCCGGGGCCGGGGCAAGATCGTGGATGAACCATGCGCGCACTGTCGGGGAAGCGGCCGCGTCCCCGGAGAGAAAAAGCTGACCGTCAAGATCCCTCCCGGGGTGGACACCGGGGTGCGCCTGCGGGTGGAAAGGGAAGGTGAGGGCGGCATCGAGGGCGGGGAGTCCGGCGATCTTTACCTCCAGCTGGAAGTGGAATCCCATCCCCTGTTCCAGCGGGAGGGAGCCAATCTCCACCTCGAGGTTCCGCTTTCCTTCTCCCAGGCGGCGGTCGGCACCGATCTGGAGGTGCCCACTCCGGAGGGTCAGGAAAAAGTCAAGATCAAGCCCGGGGTGCAGACCGGGGACACCGTGAGCCTGAAAGGAAGGGGAATGCCCAGCCTGAACGGTTATGAACGGGGGAGTCTCTACCTGCACCTGCTGGTGGAAACCCCCGCCAATCTGACCAAGCGCCAGAAGGAGTTGCTAACGGAATTTGACCGGATTGAATCCGAGAAGAGTTCGGGCTCCAAGGTGCAGAGGTTCTGGGAAAAAGTGCGGGAGATTTTCCAATAGGGATCGGGGACAAGATCCCTATTTTCCCCCAACACCCGAAGCTCGGTTCCAATCCGGCGGGGCGGTCAGCCGTCCGCCGGGCGGGAACCGCCCTTTCTCGACCGGGAGGTTCTCGGCCCGGGAATCTCGATTTTCAGCTCGATCCGGCGGGCGGATTTCACCCCCTTCAGAACGGAAATCATTCCCAGGATGGTCTGCTGAAAAAGATTTTTCACAAAAGGATTCAGGGGAATATCCCGGCCGTTTACCTCAAGCTGGATGCGGGCATTTTTCATTGACTTATAATATGAATGAATTAATAATGTTTGTAAACTTAGGAGGCTCGGGGGGTTAACCTCGACCTGAAGATAAATTCTGGAAAAAAAATGGTTGTTGTCTGCGGGAAATGCCAGAGAAAATTTAATCTGGACGATGCGAAGATACCCGAAGGCGGGGTAAGGGTCCGCTGTTCCAAGTGCGGGTTTACCTTCCGGGTGCAGAAACTCACTCCTCCTCCCGAGGAAAAACCCCTGGCTCCCGCCCCCCGCCCGCGGCCCGCGGCCCCCTCCGCCCCGGCCGCTCCTCCTCCCCCCGCCCCGGAACCGAAAAAGGCCGCGATCATTCCGAAGGACGAGGATTTTGTGGATATTTTCCAACCCGAGGATTCTCCCCCGGCGGCTCCCCCGGCCGATGACGAGTTCCGGGATCTTTTCTCCGAAGAGGAGAAGCCGAAAGATTCCGCCACCGAGGATGCCTTCGCGGATATTTTTGAAACCTCCCCGGCGGAAGAAAAGGCTCCTCCCCCCCAGGCTTCCACTCCTCCTCTCCCCCGGCCCGCTCCGGAACCCCGGAAAGCCCCGGAACCGGAAGGATTTGATGTTGACCAGATGGGGCAGGAGTTCAAACTGGATGAATTTGAAGACTCCCCGGCGGGAGATTTTGAATCGACCGGGGCGGAAGCGGTCAAGGAAGCTTTCCCGCCCCCTAAGGTGGAAAGCAAGAAAGAACCGGAAACGGCCAAGGGCGTTCCGGAGTGGGGCACCATAAAGTTTGGAGAGGAGGCCGCGGAACCGGCCCCCTTGCCGGAATTGAGCAAGACGGCCCGCCCGGAGGAGCCGGCCCCGCTCCCGGAAAAACCCATGCCCGCCCCGGCGCCCCGCCCTCAGACGGCGCCGGCCGAGGCCAAGAAGGCCCCGGGCAAGCTGGCGGAGAAGCACAAGCCGCCCGCCGCTCTCGGCCAGATCCCGAATTATGTCCTGCATTCTTCGTTCATAGTTTTGATGCTGTTCATTTTTGTAGGGGTGGGGCAACGATCCATCCTCAAAAATCCGGTTTTACTCAAGCAGATCGGATTGGAAAGCCTGGCGGATGATCTTTATTACCGGCAGATTTCCCGGCAACGCCAGATTTTGCCTTTCGGGATGAAAAGTTACTGGATGGAAAACCAGGCCCGGTTGCCGGTCCTGGTGATCGAGGGAAGGGCCTTCAATGGAACCGGCTCGCCCCTGGACGTTTCCCAGTTCTCGGTTAATCTGTCCCAGAAGGGCGGCCAGCCTCTGGAAGCGCGGGTTTTCCCGATTGGGGTTCTCATCGAGCTGGAAGAGATTCGGAATCTGTCCGGAGATGAGCTCCAGGCCCAGATCCAGAAAAGGGCCGTCGGGATCCACCTGCCCCCGAACGGGGAATTTGCTTTCCGGATTCCTTTCCCGGGAATCGCCATTCAAAAAATAAATTACCGCATCGAGATCAAGTAGGAATTTGAAATCCGAAAGGCCTTCTCCGGAAAAAAACGCCGAGCGCGTGGTCGGGCGGGCTTTCGGGGTCAAGGATCGCAGGATGCGGACCGCCATCCTGGCGGAATATTTAAGACTCCTGCCGGTGGCCGAGCTTCTGGAAGTGGTGCGGATCATCATGGAGCGGGCCGAGCGGAAAGTGCCGCGCTACCAGGAGGCTTACTTCAGCCTGATCGATTCGGAATTTTTCCTGAGCCTGATCGGTCCCGAGAGGGTGAGTGAAATCGTTCTCCAGGCCCGGGAAACCGGCTGCCTGGAGGTCCTGCGACTTTTTTCCCCGGGTGATCCGGAAAGGGAAAGGCAGGTCCCGGGTGACCTGGAAGTCCCGGCCGGTCTCGAGTATCTGACCCTGGGGGAGAAAAAAAGCCTGGCCAAGGGCAAGCGGACCCTGCTTTTGGAAAAGCTCCTGTTTGATCCCGACCCTTCCGTGATCCGCAACATCCTCCAGAACCCCCGCCTGACTGAACTCGAGGTGATCCGGATCGCCTCCCGCCGCCCTATCCCGGGCGCGGTCCTGCGGGTGATTTTCGAGAACCATCGTTGGATCAAGCGCTACCGGGTGAAACGAACCCTGATTTTAAATCCCCACACTCCGGTGGAGGTCAGCCGGAATCTCCTGGGATACATGCTCCAGCCGGACCTGGAGGAGGTTTCCCGGGATTTAAGTTTGAATCTTCAGGTTCGGGAAGAGGCGGCCTTCCTGCTCGGAAAATGCAAACGGAAAGAAAACGGGGAATAACGGAACTACATGGTCCCCTTCACGACACTATTTCCCCTCCCTTGATGGGAGGGGATGAAGGGGAGGGTGCCTGACAAAGCTACAAGTAATCAGCGTCCCCTAAACTCCCGGCCAATTCCTCGTTCTTCATCCAGGTCCTAAACATCAAGGGGACATTCAGCCCGCTCTCGTTCATGATTTTTCGCACCCGCTCCACGAATTCGCCGGCGGTTATCCGAAATGACGGAACTAACGGAACTACGTGTCCCCTAAAGCCGATCCCCTAAAGCCGACGGGGTTGTTGAGCGAAATTGAGAGGCCAAATGAATCTTTTAAACATATCACCAACGTCCCCTAAAACTTCTTTTTGTAAATCTTCTTTACAGGGCATACCACGACAGATGCCTCCACCACCTCCATAACCTAAGCTTATTGCAACACCTTGTTTAGCTCTACAAGTAATTAAAGCTAAACAATCAATATTTTTTGAAGCGCATCGAATAAAACGAATATTTGTTGTTCCAAAAATGCCAGTATTTTCGACAAAAAATCCTCCGCCAAATCCCATTCCAACAGTAGACCATACCCCTGTTGGGCAATCTTCACATTGGCCACTACGGCATCGAAGTCCAAAAAGATCCATAAATCTCATCGGATTATTTATAACATATATATATAAACCTATTACTTGAGGAAGATTCAAGGATTTTGGTAAAAGATATGGTATGTCAGGCAATCCACTAATTGAAAGAGCAGGATCGGGTGTTAAATATCGCCCAATTCCCGACTGGTAATATCTAAAATAATTATATGATAGTCCCGTCTCCGCATCGTAATATTGCCCTGGGAATCTGAGGTTTTGGTTAATGGTGTTGGGTTCCATTGTCAAAGGTTCTTCCCTGAAGGGGCCGTATTGCCAGGTCCAGACCACCGTCCCGCTCGAATCGGTCATCTTGATCGGCGAGCCTAAATGGTCATTGTGAAAATAATAAACCGCCTCGCCAGATGTTTGCGCTTGAAGGCGAGAAGGAGAGACAGCGAGAAAGCTGACAGAGATCACCAGGCACCCGAGCACCAGGACACCAGAAAAGATCCAATAATTCTTTCTCCGGTATGAGCGGATTAAAAGCAGGCCAAAGAAAGGCGAGAGGATGAAGCAGAAAAGAATGATCTGGTCGCGGCTGGCCTGGCCAAAGCCAATCGTCGAGCACAACATTCTGTGATGAGCGATCTTTTCAATTATTTTTAAATTGCTCTACCTTTTTTAACTCTATTTTTTTTAACATTTCCTCTGCAGATTTTTTTGCAGAAATATTCTCTTCCGCAGCTTCATTCCATTTTAAAGACAAAATTTCATTCGCTTCTTTTTGTGCATCGGAAAATCTACATTGCTCAAACAAGAATTCCATCCATGCTTTTTTAACATTAATATCATCAGGCCATTTTTCTAAAGAGTATTTTAGAATAGACTCGGCTTCCTCATATTTTCTCTCTAAATCAAGAAACATGTATAAAATTAAATTATTGTCAAGACTATCATTTCCTATTTCCTTTAATTTTTTTAACAATTTTATTGCTTCATCTCTTTGACCAATATCATCTAGTAAAAAAACTTTTAATTTTAATGCTGGAATAAAATTTGGGTTTAATTTTAAAATTTCATTGAGAATCTCAAGTGATGATTTTTGTTTACTTTCCCAGTAATATTTTTGAGCGACTAAATATTTTTTTATTAAAGCATCATCACTAGATTCAGAGTTGTTACCTCTTTGCATCTTCAGTGAAGCACAGCCTATTAAAAATAAACAGAGAAATAGAAAAGCAAAATAAACAAACTTTAATTTTTTATAATATAATGTTTTCAAGGGCACGAAGGACATATTTTCTCCTTTTCGGTAGGAAAAGTTACCATAACACCACCACCTATACCTTGATTTGTAGTCCAGGGACTTAATTTAATACGAAAGCATTCTATACATCCTTTACTATCAGGCAAGCTACAACGGTATAGTTTTGATATAGAAGGATCTTTCATTAAATCGTTAATGTTCAAAAGGGCAAAGAGGTCACTTAAGAGCAAAGGATTGTTAAGAGCATAGATGAATTTATGAAGATTATCTGGATTTTGTAAAATAGCGGAAAAGAGAGCTGGGAAAAAAGCCGTTTTAAAATATATGTCCGACAAATCAGTTTGGGTGACGATTTCTATCATCAAAATTAGATCCGCAAAGGAAGAATTATTTATTTCTGCCATTAACTTCCCAGAAATATGTTTTCTGGAGAACTCATTTTTAAAAAAAGGTATTGATTGAATTATTTTATCAATGGAAATAATGTCAGGCTGTAAATATCTTCCTAAAATGGGGTGGTAATAACGGAAGAAGTTATAATTCAACCCTGTCTCTGCATCATAATACTGCCCGGGGAAGCGGAGGTTCTGATTAACCAAATTCGGCTCCATCGTCAGCGGAGCCTGTCAACAAGTTTGAGACACCCGCGCGATGCATTTACTGTACAATCTTCCGGGTGAACCCGCCGGTCATCGGCGGGTTGATCCAGACCGCTTCGGGCAGCGGCGCCGGCTTGGGCA
>Ga0315289_10016328_pt1 | contig 10247 bp, 8 predicted proteins | sample YL17G11_40_MG_FD_203452 | JGI IMG/M metagenome (GOLD analysis project Ga0315289, IMG submission 203452) | Sediment microbial communities from Yellowstone Lake, YNP, Wyoming, USA - YL17G11_40 | ecosystem: Environmental > Aquatic > Freshwater > Lake > Sediment | place: USA: Wyoming | collected...
ACTGTCATGCCACTCCAAATGACTTCGTAAATGTGCTCCAACGGGGGGAATCAAAGGGAAACAGGGGTCAGAGGGAAACAGGGGTCAGGCATTCACATTCACAAACTCCTTATGGAGAGAGGTGGGTACCGAGAGCCCATCGGTCCCCAAAGCCCCCGGGGCGAAACAGCGGACGCGCGGCAGGTGTTCTTTCGTCCCCGCCGGGACTCCTTTTGCTTCTGGGACGGGAATTCCGGGGACACCATACTTATTTCTCCTGCCGCTTTGGCTTGGGGCCAATCGTGCCATGCCGAAAGCCTACCCGACGCACGGCCGCCACGTCAACCGGCATTGCCCCAATCTCTCACGGTGTCACCGATTCCCCGCTCACCGAATTCCACCTTGGAGACTCCGGCCCCAGACCCCTGGCGATTTTTCGCTTTGGGCCAAGAGCATGATAGCAGGAGGGGCGAGCACCCCTTCGAGGCCTCGCCCGAAAGGCTATCCACGTTCGCGCCAGTGAGGCCGGACGCCAGGCTCGGCCGGTCCGGGACTGCTGCCCACCACCTGGTATGACCTCGACGGCAAGGTCTGGCGGGTGATCCTCTACGACACCGCCGGCCGGCCGGTCCGGCGGTGAAAAATTGTACCAGATTTTGGATTTTTGCATAACATACAGGCGTCGAGAAACGTCTATAATGGAAGCGCGGCCGCCGGCGGAGGTGGCCGCGGCGATTCGCGGGGTCAGCGACTCTGCGGATCGGCCTTGGCCAGTGCAGCGTCGATCTTTGTCCACCGGCGAGCCGCAACCGTAGGGGCGACGCATGCGTCGCCCCTACCCCAAAGAGACACCGAGATCGCAGAGAGAATTCCCAGTTCGTGGCCGGAGATACCTCGACTTTGGCTCCGTCTCTGCCTGATGAAGATTCGTGTAAAACGAAGCCAATTCGGCGATGGCCGGCTGGCATCCGGAGGGCGAATCGTGCAAAACAAAGCCAATTCAACTCCAGTGTCCGGAAATGGGCACGCGCTGACAGGCATGGGCCCCCTGTCAGGGCCGACTGTGCAAAACGAACCCAATTTGGCCCAGCTTGGGGAGGGCCATGTCCCGGCCGGGCGAAAGAGGCGAAACGAACCCAATTCCCGGCAACGCTGGGCGGGACGGGGCCGCAGGAGCGTGGAACGCGGGGAAAATGTGCAAAACGAACCCAATTCGGCCCGGCCTGGGCAGAAGCCGGGTCCCCCGGCGGGCGAAAGATGCAAAACGAACCCAATTTGGCCCAGCTTGGGCAGGGCTAGGTCACGGACGAGCGAAAGATGCGAAACGAACCCAATTTCCGGCAACGCCGGGTGGGACGGGGCCGCAGGAGCGTGGGACGCGGGGAAAATGTGCGAAACGAACCCAATTACGAACCCGAGCCGCCGAGGCGACGGCACGGGGTGGGACGGGACCTGAGGGGCGGGAACCGTGGGGTTGCTGTACAAACGCGGCAGGTGGGACCTGGGGCCGGAGGTTCTTCCCTCGCCCCTCGCCCCCGGGGCCTCCGGCCTTCCCTGGTCTGCTTGTGTTCCAGGGCCGGTTCCTGTATGCTCGATTCGAGTCAAGTTATGGCGATCCAATGGGCTTTTTGCTGTGACAGAGATCACAAAACGACAGTCTGATGATGTTCAGGTCGGGTGCGGGGACGCGCGGCGGGCCGGGTCCGGGTACGTCTTCGACATCAAGAGATACGCCATCCACGATGGGCGCGGGATTCGGACGACGGTTTTTCTCAAGGGCTGCCCGCTGCGGTGCCAGTGGTGCCACAACCCGGAGAGCTGGAAGGCTCTGCCTGAGCCGGGCTTTCGGCCCAGCCGGTGTGTTCGCTGCGGCCGATGCGCCGGGATTTGCCCTCAGAACGCCATCTCGCTGGCCGAGACCGGTCCGGTGACCGATCCGCAGAAATGCACCGTGTGCGGGGAGTGTGTCACCGTTTGCCCGGCCGGCGCCAGGGAGATCATCGGCCGCAGGATGACGGCGCTAGAGGTCATGGCCGAAGTGCGGAAGGACGTGATCTTCTACGACCAGTCGGGCGGGGGCGTGACCTTCTCCGGCGGCGAGCCGCTGATGCAGCCGGAATTCCTGCTCACCCTGCTGGATGCCTGCCGGGACGAAGGTATCCGGACCGCCGTGGATACAACCGGCTATGCCATGCCTGAGGTTGTTGAGCGCGTCGCCCAGGTGGCGGACCTGTTCCTCTGCGATATCAAGCACATGAACCGCGAGCGGCACGAGCAGTATACCGGTGTGGGCAACGGCCAAATCCTGGAGAACATCCCCACGCTGGCCCAGGCCGCCAGAGAAGTCGTTATTCGGGTCCCGATCATTCCCGGCTTCAATGATGACCGGGCCAACCTCGAGGAGACCGCCCGGTTTGTGCAGGGACTGAAGACCATTCGCCGGATCGACATTCTACCCTGTAACCGCGGCGGACTGGAGAAGGCCGGGCGTCTGACAGGCAACGTCGATTTGATGCAAACCCAGCCTCCGAGCGATGGTACAATGAGCGAAATCGCCGAGTTCCTTCGGGGCTACGGATTCGAAGTCAAGATCGGCGGATGAGGACAGAATCATGTTGCCACAGAGTGCACAGAGAACACAGAGAAGAACGAAGATTGGGAGAACAAGAACCCAAGAAGGTCGCGACCGATTGTCATCTTCTGGCCGTCCTACCTTCTCACTTTCTGATCTTCATACCTTCTCTTCTCTGTGACCTCTGTGTCCTCTGTGGCATTCACTATGAGGGTAGTAGTCATGAACGAGCGAGTGGCAAGACTGCGACGGCAGAGTATCGAAGCCAGGCCCAGTATCTCCGTGGAACGGGCCGAGTTGATGACCGCGTTTTATCAAAGCGATGTCCCCATGCGAGAGTCAGTGCCCGTATGTCGCGCGCTGGCCTTCAAGTACCTGATGGAGAACAAGACGATCTGCATCAATGAGGGGGAGTTGATCGTCGGGGAAAAGGGCACTGCGCCGAAGGCAACGCCCACCTACCCGGAGCTGTGCTGTCATAGCATGCAGGACCTCCAGATCCTTAATGACCGCGAAAAGACCCCCTTTGCTGCCAGTGACGAAGTCCGGCGGGCCTACCAGGAGAGGATCATCCCCTTCTGGTCCGGCAAGACCATGCGGGAGAAGATCTTCCGGGCGATGGACCCAGCTTGGCTCAATGCGTACGAAGCCGGCATGTTCACCGAGTTCATGGAGCAGCGGTCGCCCGGTCATACCGTGCTCGACAACAAGATTTATCGCAAGGGCATGCTCGACTTCAAACAGGATATCCAACAGAGTCTGGACCGTCTGGACTTTCTCAACGATCCCCAGGCCTACAGCAAACAGGAAGAGCTCAAAGCCATGCTCATCTGCGCAGACGCGATCATCCGCTTTGCTGAACGCCACGCGGAGAGGGCCAGCGAATTGGCAAGGCAGGAATCCAGTCCACGGCGAAAAGCCGAGTTGGAGCGGATCGCGGAGGTCTGCTCGTACGTCCCGGCCCATGCCCCGCGCGACTTCTGGGAGGCACTGCAATACTACTGGTTCGCACATCTGGGCGTCACGACCGAGATGAATCCCTGGGACTCCTTCTGCCCCGGCCGGCTGGACCAGCATTTATATCCCTTCTACAAAAGGGGATTGGATGAGGGGACCTTGACGCGCGAGCAGGCACAGGAACTGCTCCAGTGCTTCTGGATCAAGTTCAACAATCAGCCGGCCCCGCCCAAGGTCGGCGTCACCGCCGCCGAGAGCGGCACCTACACCGACTTCGCCCAGATCAACAACGGCGGCCTCAAGGAAGACGGCTCGGACGGTGTGAACGAAGTGACCTTCCTCATTCTCGACGTGATCGAAGAGATGCGCCTCGTGCAGCCGAGTTCTTCCATCCAAGTCAGCAAGAAGAACCCGGACCGGTTCATCAAGCGGGCGGCCCGGATCATCCGTACCGGCTTCGGTCAACCCTCAGTATTCAATACCGATCTGATCGTCCAAGAGCTGATCCGCATGGGCAAGTCTATCACCGATGCCCGCAACGGCGGCTCCAGCGGATGCGTCGAGGTTGGCGCCTTCGGCAAGGAGGCCTACATCCTGACCGGCTACTTCAATCTGCCCAAGGTATTGGAACTGACTTTGAACAACGGCGTGGACCCCCGAACCGGCAAGCAGATCGGCCTCCAAGCGGGCGCCCCCGAGCAGTTCGGCAGTTTTGAGCAACTCTTTGAAGCCTACCGCCGCCAGCTCAACTACCTGATCGACGTCAAGATGCGCGGCAACAATGTCATCGAGCGTCTGTACGCGACTTACATGCCCGCCCCCTTCCTGTCGATTCTGATTGACGACTGCATCGCCCGTGGCCAGGACTACCACGACGGCGGCCCGCGCTATACCACGAACTATGTCCAAGGCGTCGGCCTGGGCACGATCACCGACGCCCTGACTGCCATCAAGTACCACGTATTCGACCAGAAGACTCTCCCGATGAGCCAGTTGCTGGCGGCCCTGCAAGCAAACTTCGAAGGCCACGAGCCGCTCCGGCAGACGCTCTGGCAGCGAACGCCCAAGTACGGCAACGATGACGATTACGCGGACGATGTGATGCGGTCGGTCTTCGAGGCCTATTTCCAGGCGGTGGACGGCCGGCCCAACACCAAGGGCGGCCGCTACCGGATCAACCTCCTGCCCACCACGGTCCACGTCTACTTCGGCTCCGTGATGGGCGCGACGCCCGACGGCCGTAAGGCAGGCCTGCCGCTCTCCGAGGGCATTTCCCCGGTCCAAGGCGCGGACCGCCAAGGCCCAACCGCCGTGCTCAAGTCCGCCGCCAAGATGGACCACGGCCGCACCGGCGGCACGCTGCTGAATATGAAGTTCAATCCCCAGGTTCTGGAAGGCGACGACGGCTTGGAGAACCTCAAGGACCTTATCCGCTCCTACTTCCGTCTGGACGGCCATCACATCCAGTTCAACGTGGTGGACGCCGAGACGCTGCGTCAGGCCCAGGCCCGGCCCGAGGAGTACCAGAACCTGATCGTCCGCGTCGCGGGTTATAGCGACTACTTCGTGGACCTCGGCAAAGACCTCCAAAACGAGATCATCGCCCGCACGGAGCAGAAAGCGTTCTGAATTGCTTTTGCGCAAAGGAGAGGTTCAAAGACAGCCAATTCCACACATCATCGATTTGAGTTTACCGCTTTGAGGCCGCCGGCGGATTCCGGTATAATCCTCATGCCGTTGCGGGGGATAGGGCTCCGCAGGAGTGCGACCTGAGCACCGCGACGGTGCCGAACGGCGCGGGGTCGGCATCGGAAGGTGCCGACCCTGTATTGTGCCTACGCCGGTGGCTACAAAGCGGTAAACTCCCGCCTCGCCAGAGGCGGAACCACGACGTCAGTGACGGAGAGAAAACTACGAAAGCCACCCACACAAGCCAGCGACGTTGACGGACGTTACCATACGTGTTTAGACTCTCAACACCATGATGGCAATTACAGAACAGCAAAGGACAGTGTTAGCCGAACTGTGTGGCCGCTATCGGGTCGAACGACTCTACGTATTCGGATCGGCAGTGCGGGGCCATTTCGATCCCCGGCATAGCGATGTCGACTTCTTGGTCCGTTTCTCCGATCGCGAGCCGACGGGCGAATATGCCGACCGTTATCTGGAATTCGCTGAGGCACTGGAACAACTCTTTGGTCGGCCGGTCGACTTGGTGACCGACGAGCCGATCCGCAATCCATTCTTCCGTCGTGAGGTGGAATCCACGCGGCAACTCGTGTTCGAACAATCATGCGTGTTGTGGAATGACGATGACAGCATGCCCGCAGATGAATTGAACGCTGACGGCAACGTAGAGGGCCAGGGCAGAAGACCATGACTCTCCGTCGATGCCAAGTCGATGTCACCAAGTTCAACACCAGTGCTGTTCTGCCATATGAGCTCCGCCTGCAGGATTTCCAAATGGCGATGCAGGACGTCTACGATTTCTTCTTTGATGTGAACTCGTACCTTGTGAACAAGGGCCTGCAACGCCTTGATGACATGTTGCGCCCAGCGATCATGTCGGGAGTCTTATCCGACATGTTGACTGCGAGTCTCGCCAAGCATTCCCGGGTTCTCAGAGAAAACCGGTATTTCAACGGCCACCCCGATCTGATTGTCCAGGGAGTCTACGGCAACAACGCTGTGAAAGCCGGGGCGGAGGGTGTCGAGATCAAGACAACTCGGAATGTGGGAGGCGCTGTCGATACGCATGGGGCACGCGAACAATGGATGTGCGTCTTCGTGTATGACGTCGACACGACCTCCGAGCCAGCAATCGAACGAAAGCCGATGATGTTCACGGAGGTCTACCTCGGACATGTGACAGTTGACGATTTCCGCAGGAATCCGCGCGGTGAACTGGGAACGCGCACGGCAACCCTGCACAAGGAGGGAATCCAGAAACTCAGAAAGAATTGGATCTACCGGTTCTAACGATCGCCATTTGGGCCGAACGGAACGAGCTTAGGGATGGCTTTGCAGGCCATGTCGAAGAAGTATTCGTCTTTTTCCACCCCTATGCTTTCGTAGCCTACCGCTTCCGCCGCTGCGAGCGTTGAACCGGCTCCTGCAAAGGGGTCGAGAATTATGCCTTTGCCCACAGGTAGAACGGCGCGCACGAGTTGGCGCAAGAATGCTTGAGGCTTGAGACTGGGATGCGGGGCCAAGTCACGTTCCTTTTTTCGCGTTGGGGCGGAGGATATGACGTCTCCAAACGGCTTATCCTTGGATGGTCGACGAAATCCACCGGTGCCCCACTTCCGGAGGTTATCTTGAACGCGACCTTCAATGGGCTTGCGGTACACGATCCAAGGCTCCCACATCGAGCGTGGCATGACGCTGATTTCCGGGAACTCGGTATGGGCGGATTTGGGCCGATCCCCTCCTCGCAGTGTCATGGTCAGACGGATGATCTCCGCTCGACGCTCGAGTCCGGCATCCGCCAAAGCGCCGGAGACGATATAGGACAGAAGAGGATTGGACGCCACAACCACATGGGCACCAGGGACGAGCTTCGGTATCAGCAGACGCGCCCACAGGCTGAAGAACGTCTTCAGATAATCAAGCTGTTCCCGCGTCAAGGTAGTGAATCGAGGCAGCGGAGACCGCAGGTGCCCATCGAACGATGGGGGGATCCGCCACACACCTCCTTTGCCGTTGCGGAGTTTGGATTGCTGTTCGGGGGTATACTCGTGCAACCCGTATGGCGGATCCGTGACAACAGCGTAAATGGTGTTATCCTCCTGCCGCCCGATCCAGTCAAAACAGTCCGCGTGGTACAGGATCGCCTTGCCAATGCGAAACGGCTCCCGCCACTTGTACATGGCCTCGGACTCGGGCGGCATCCGTCCCCCCGCTCTGTCCGCAGCCGTGTAGAGGCCCCGTGTCTCACGTGCAAACAGCCCCGGCGTGTTCAAGCGGAGATAGGATCGAATGGACGAGGTCGGGGTGTTTCCGATCATCTGGCACACGCGCCGCTCAATCTCCTTAACCGACAGGGGACGCGGAGACAAAGACATCACCTGCAAGATGGCATCGCGGACGCGTCCTGGCGCACTTCTTGTCTGTTGTTCATCCATGGTCCGCCAGCATAGACGTCTGGACGTCTTTTGTCAAGTGACGATCCGAAAAAAGGATAACAGCGAAGCCCAGAAGGCAACGCTCCGTGCTATAATCCCAAGCCGTTCATGCATGATGATTTCAGGATAGATGAGAGGTACTTGCATGAAGAAACTAGTGTCGGGGTGGTTGGTCGCGAGTGTGCTGGCCGGCTGTTCTGGCGGTACCGCACAGAAGCCCGGCCCAGAGACGTTCGAGCAGTTCCTTCAAGCGCACGTGGCGAAGGTGGAGCCGCTATCGGCGCGGGCGAATCTGGTGTATTGGGAGGCCGCCACGACCGGCAAGCCGGAGAAGTTCGAGGAGCTCAAGCAGCTCCAGTTGCAGATTCGGCGAATCTACAGCGATGCGAGCGATTTCGCCCGGATCAAGGCGTTCGATGAATCCAAGAGTGTCCGGGAACCCCGGCTGGCTCGGCAGTTGGACAAGCTCTACTGTGCGTACCTCCAGAATCAGATCGACGCTGACCTGCTCCGGCAGATCGTGGAGTTGGATACGAACGTTCAGCAGGGTTACAACAACTTTCGCGCCATGATCGACGGCCGCACGGTCACCATGAGCGACATCTATACGATCCTGACGACGGAGAAGGACAGTGCGAAGCGCGAGGCAGCCTGGCGCGCCAGCAAGCAGGTCGGCAACGTCATTATCGACAACTTCCTCGCGTTGGTTCGCCTCCGCAACCAAGCGGCCAAGAAGCTCGGCTTCGACAACTATCACACGATGGCCATCGTCATCGGCGAGCAGCACCCGAGGGACCTGGACCTTATCTTCGAGGAACTGGAATGGCTGACGCGGGAGCCGTTTACCCGTTTGAAGAAGGACCTCGACGCGATCCTGGCCAAAAGCTACAGGATCGCACCGGTGGACCTGATGCCCTGGCACTATCACGATCCGTTCTTCCAAAGAACGCCGCTGGTTTACGAGCTGGATTTGGATAAGTACTACAAAGGACGGGACGTTGAGGAATTGGCCTGGGAGTATTATGCCAGTATCGGCCTGTCCGTGATGGATATCCTGGCTCGCAGCGACTTGTACGACCGGGAAGGCAAGTATCCCCACGCGTTCAGCCACGACGTGAACCGCAAAGGCGATGTCCGCGTGCTCGCCAATCTGCAGGACACCGAGCGGTGGGTGGAAACCCTGCTGCACGAGTCGGGTCACGCGATCTACGACAAATATCACGATGCGAACGAGCCCTGGCTGCTGCGTGAGCCGGCCCACAGCTTCACGACCGAAGCGGTGGCGATGTTCTTCGGCCGGCTCAGCCGCAATGCCGCCTGGATACAGAAAATGCTGGACCTCTCGGACGAAGAGGCGGCCAAGATCAAGCAGGTCAGCGACCGGTACCTGCAATTCCAGCAGATTCTCTTCGTCCGCTGGGCCTTGGTCATGTACCACTTCGAGAAGGCCCTATACGCCAATCCCGACCAGAACTTGAACAGTCTCTGGTGGGACCTGGTGGAGAAGTACCAGTTCCTCAGGCGACCGCCGGGACCGCCCGACGCGGGCTGGGCCTCCAAGCTGCACTTCACGACCGCCCCCTGCTATTACCACAACTACATGCTGGGCGAATTGCTGGCCTCGCAACTCCACTACCACATCGTGCACAAGGTCCTGGGACTTGAATCGGATGAAGGTCTCAGTTATGTTGGCGACCACCGTGTGGGTCAATACCTGCGCGAGAACGTGTTCGGCCCCGGGGCCCGGTATACCTGGCAGGAGATGATCGTACGGGCCACGGGTGAGCCGCTGTCGCCCAAATATTTCGTTCAGCAATTCGTGCGGTGATATGTTCCCTAAAGAGACCTACATTCAAAGAAGAGAGCGACTCAAAACCCGGGTTCGGTCGGGCGTGGTTCTGCTGCTGGGCAACGACGAGTCGCCCATGAACTACGCGGCCAATACCTACCCCTTCCGGCAGGACAGCACGTTCCTCTACTTCTTCGGACTCGATCAGCCGGGTTTGGCGGCGGTCCTGGACCTGGACGAGGGGACCGAGTGCCTCTTCGGCGACGATCCGAGCCTGGACGATATTGTATGGACGGGCCCCCGGCCGCGACTGGCGGATAGAAGTCAGCAAGTCGGCGTCGCTCAGACGGCTCCCGGCAAAGAGTTGGGACAGGTGCTGGGCAGGGCCGCCCGGCAGGGAAGGGTCATCCACACCCTGCCGCAGTACCGAGCAGAGAGTGTTCGTCGCATTGCGGATTCGCAGGGCAGCGTTCGTCCCTCCCCCGATTTGATTCGGGCGGTGGTTGAGCAAAGATCGATCAAGTCGCCGGAAGAGATCGAGCAGATCGAGACGGCTCTGGGCATCACCGCACGGATGCAGACGGCGGCTATGAAAATGGCCAAACCGGGCGTCTTCGAGTACGAAGTGGCCGGGGCGATGGAAGGGATCATGGCCGCCAGCGGGGTGCGGCCGGCTTTCCCGCCGATCTTCTCCATCCACGGCGAGATCATGCACAACCCGTACTATGACAATCGATTGCAGGCCGGCAATATCGTCATCAACGATTCCGGGGCCGAGTCGCCGCTCCATTACGCCGGCGACATCACGCGGACGATTCCCGTCGGT
>Ga0315289_10016329_pt1 | contig 10245 bp, 6 predicted proteins | sample YL17G11_40_MG_FD_203452 | JGI IMG/M metagenome (GOLD analysis project Ga0315289, IMG submission 203452) | Sediment microbial communities from Yellowstone Lake, YNP, Wyoming, USA - YL17G11_40 | ecosystem: Environmental > Aquatic > Freshwater > Lake > Sediment | place: USA: Wyoming | collected...
GCGCCGCGCCCCCGGGGCGCGCGGGCCGCCCGCCCCCCCCCCCCCCCCGCCGCCGGGCGCCGGGCGCCCCGAGAGGTAGTGAGTGGGAGGTGATTACGTCGCGTACTCGATGAGAGGTGGGTGGCGCGTTGTGCACGTGCGGCCGCAAGACAAGGAGGTTGAAAAAAAAAAAAAATGCTGACGCGCCCCCGTGCACAACCACAAAACATCGACACGGCCGCGCGGGGTGGTGCCGCCTTCATTTTCCCGAGTTTGACCCTCAAATTGTCCTTTATTAGGGCACCGTTATTTGAATTGGCGGACGCCTTGCGGCCGCGCCCTGGCGCAAAAGACGCAAAGACAAATGCGGGCGCTCTGGACTCCTCGCAGCAGAGTGACCTCGTCCCCCCGACCCAGCCATTTTTTTTCGGGCGGACGAATTTCCGCCCGCCCGGCCGCAACTTCCACGCCCGCCGACGACCTCCCCGCCTTCCACGCCCGCCTGACCGCCGCCCTGGCCGCCACGGCCGCCGCGCAAGCAGCCGTCACACACTGGCGGTCCCGCCGACCGGCCCTGCCTACCTACTCCTGCCCTGCAGCACTCCCCGCCGCCGAGGCCGCGGCCGACGCCCGCCTGCTTGAGGCCTGGCACGAGGGCGCATGGGCGGCCCTGGCGGCCGCGCACGCGCACGCGACGACGAGCCTGGGCAGTGGGGACTGGGATGCGTTGATGGGTGGGGTCGAACAATAACAGAACTCACACTCACCCGCGCCGCCGCCCCTCTCATCACTCCGCCGCGGGCGGCAGGGACGGCGGCGCCTCATAATCCCGCAGCTCGCTGTGCAGGTCAGGAAACTGCCAGGGGCAGAAGCCCCGGCCGGTGCAGGAGGGGGCGCCCCCGCAGGCGCCGCCACCACCCCCGTCGCCCTTTTTGTTGAACGCGGCGTCCAGGTCGCCACTGAACTCAAAGACGGGGCAGTCGCCCGGGTCGGCGTCATTGGCGTGCAGGGCGCCCGCCGCGCGGGCGGCCTCCGCGTCAACCGCCCTGAACCAGCGGGGCGCCCAGGCACCGCCGGCCGGCCCCCCACCCCCCGCCCGCCCCACCTCCTCGCGCGCCCGGCGCTCCGCCCGTTGGGCCTCCTCCAGGGCGTGCTTGTGGCCGCCCGCCGCCCGCTGGTCGCCCGCCTCCAGGGCGGCCCGGTCCGGGCGGCGCCGGGAGTCGGAGGGCAGGGGGTCCAGGCCCGCCCCCGCGCACAGGCGGCGCGCAAAGTGCGTGAACCCAAAGCGGTCGCCCTCCGGCCTGGGCGGGCAGGCCCAGACGCGCGTCCGCCCCGCCCCCGGCGTCGCCTCCCCGCTCTCCGGGTCGCACCGGGTGACGTCCAGGTGGGAGTTCCACGCGCCGGAGACGGCCAGGCGCTTCCCTCCGGCCGCGTCGGCGATGTGGCCGGAGACGCCGTACCGGCCCGCCCCAAACCAGCCGCAGGGCGTGAAGGTTAGGGCGCACACGGTACCCGTCTTCAGGTTTGTGAGCGTGAGGTCGCCGTAACAGTCCACCCAGGTCCGGCCGACGATCAGGTTGTGGGCCTTGGAGTTGGGCGGGGCCAGGGCGTACGCCTCGCCGTGCCCGGGCAGGTGGATGCGCGTGCGGCCGCGCGGGAAGATGTCGACGGCGTTGCCTAGGAACCGGGTCGCGGGCGCGGAGACGATGTCGTACGCCCACCCGGGCCCCTCCGCCCGGGCGGCCCCTATGGGCGGGTGGTGGGAGACCTGCTCGGCCAGGAAGCGCCCCCCCCCCTCGCCACCCGTGTCCAGCTCAAAGGTCTCGCCCAGGATGGGGTTGAATGGCTTCCACGTCCGCTCGTTCCCGCCAAAGGGCGCCAGGCAGAAGCCCGCCACCCAGGCCATGCGCTCGAACTCGTCCTCGGTCTGCGCGGCCGTGGCCAGGCAGGGCGCGCCCTCCATGATCTCGGCGACCTTTTGGAGGAGCGTGTAGGGTTCCATGACCCAGACAGGGAGGGAGACGAGCGACGTGATGTCCGCGCCCACATACTTGGCCCAGTCCGCGAAGGCGGCCGCGCGCCGCTCGTCGCCCTGGTGGCCAGCCGTAGCGGCGTCGGCGCCGGTAGTGGAGGCGGCGGCGGTCGGGTCGACGACGGCCAGGTCCTCCATGCCGAGGAGGCTGTGGTGTGTGGTGTGTAAGGTGATTTGAGTTTTTTTGTTGAGGGTGGTCGAGAAGCGCGCGCAGAATGCGGCCTCCTCTCTCCGCTCTCCTTCTCTCTTCTCATTACCTCCTGGCCGAGTTGGCGGCCTCCGTCGCGGCCGTCGCGGCCGCGCTCCAGGCTGCCCCACCCCAGGCGGCCAGGGAGCCAAGGAGGGAGGAGGCGTCGTCGGCCGCGGTGGCAGGCACTGGAGGAGAGTCGGGCATTTTTTTGTTTGGTACGCGGGGGAGAAGGGGGCCGATCCGATGCGCAGGGGATGGGTGATGTGGGAGCAGAGGCGATGGTGAATCCACTGGTGGTACGTGCGAGCTGATGAGCGGGGCGACGCTGGCTGGGGGGACACACAAGCGCGCGCACGAACAAAAAGAGAGTGATGGCGCTCTGCACTCGTGCTTTCGCACTCTCACACGTGCAAAAGCCCCAGCGCACGCCCGCGCAGACGCCTGCGCCTGTCCCCGGCTGTGACCGCACAGAGCGGCTCGCTCATACCTCTCTGCGCCCCCTGCCGGACGGTTGTTCCGGTCCCGTTCAGCCCGACCCACCTTGCGACAGCCTCCTCTCACGGGAGAGAACGACGTGCGTGTTGCCCCGACCGCAATGGCTGAGCCGGTGGCTGTTGACCCCCGGTGCGACACCGAGGCCGCCGGCCTGCAGCGCACACTGGACGCCCAGAGGTGAGCAATCGAAGAGAGCTGGCGCCTGGGTGTGTGAGCACGCGTGCCCGGGTGTGCGGGTCCGAGGGGGCGTGGTGAGAGCGTGTCCAACGAGGACGGAGGGAGGGGACCACACACCCCGACCCCGACCCCCCCGACCCCGACCCCGCCCTCCCTCTCTCTCATCCTTGGATCCCGCACGCGCCCCTCTCCTCGCTCTCCATTCCTCAGGCCCGCCCTCGCCGCCACGGCCGCTGCCCACCCGGCTGCTGCCCGGGCATGGCTGGGCCGCGCCCTGGCCTCCGACGCGGGCACGGTGGAGGTGTACGGGCTGCTGGAGCAGAGCGTGGCGTCCCCCAGCTTTGTCGCCCGCCTGGAGGGCGCCCGGGCGGCGGCGGCAGCCGCGGCCGAGGTCGCGGGTGCGGGTGCCGCCCCGACGCCGCACGGCACGGACGTCCTGCGCCCGGAGTGGTGGGAGGAACCGACGATGGCAGGCACCACGGCCGCCACAGCCCCACCACCACCACACCACCCGCCATCACCACGACCACCACCCGCCTCTTCTCCAGAGCCCCTGGAGTCGTACGTCCTGGTCGACCGCGCCGACGTCATCGACGCGGTCGCCGCGTTCGTCGCCGCCTACATCGTCACCCTGCCCGACGCGGCGGGCCTGCCCGCGCCGGCCCTGGCGGCCGCGCTGGGCGGGACGCTGCGGGAGCTGCGCAAGGGGCGGGCGGCCCGGCTGTGGGGGTGGGGGAAAGCCCTGTACCGGGCGGCGGCCGTCGCGTCGGCCGCGTTCGGCGCGTACACCCACCCCTGGCTGGCGCGGGCCCTGCTGGCGGCGGTGTGGACGGGGGCGCGGGCGTTGCTGGCGGGGCTGGGGTGATGATTTGTGTCATTTGGTTTCCATTCATTTCTGGGCCACAACTCACCGCCGCCCACCCCCACCGCCCGCCCGCCGCGCGGCCTTGCGCTCCCGCCTCTCCGCCGCCGCGGCCGCCGCCTTGGCCTCAGCGCTCCCCGCGGGCGGAGGGGGTCCTGCCCCTCCTGCTCCTACCCCACCGCCGCCCCCTCCTCCACCTCCACCACCCAGCATGGGCACCAGCAAACCCCACGCCTTCACGGCGGCGTACGCGGGGAACGCACCCAACAACGCCAGGCCGGCGTCATGCACCAGGGCGGCGGCCAGTAGCGCGGCGCAGGAGACGTACAGGCCGTCGTGCAGGGAGGACAGGAAGCCGCCCGGGACGCTCAAATCAGCGCCGCCGTCCTCCAAAGCGCCGGAGATGTACGTCGGTGCGGCATGGAGTTTGAGGGCCGCCCAGCAGGTGCCCGCGGTCAACGTGGCAAAGGCACAGGCAGCATAGTGCAGGGGGCGGGCGGTGGCGGCGGCACGGACGAGGCGGAGGGCAATGAAGAGGGCCTTTGGGAATGCGTGTGAGAAGGAGAGGGCGGGGTGGGGTGAGTGAGGAGGTTGACAGAAAAAAAGGGGGCGTACGCCGCGTGATTAGCCCTTCGTTTTCACACTCACCACGCTGATCACCAGCAGCCCGCCCAGCTTCATCAGGCGCGCATTGTTGGCGGCCAACCGGGAACGGGCGCCCTTCTTGGCCATGATTTGGTGTGGCGCGGCGGAATCAAGGAAAAGAAGTCTGTCAATGCCTCTCAACCTGCTACTGGGCCTTTTCACACACACACTCACGCACGCACGCACACACGCACGCACGCACGCACACACGCACACACACACATACCCCCTATTATTTACAAAGCAGAAACCAAAACAAAAGCCCCTACCCCTACCCTACCCCTCTCCTTTCACCCACCATCTCATCACTTCACGATCAACCACCAGAGCTCCGCTGTCACGGCCACCATGCCCGCGCACTGCAGGCCAATGTCCTTCCAGGGGCGCCCTCCAATCTTGCGGGTGAGGCCCAGGCCAAGCGCCAAGCCCGTCAGCAGGGTGGCGCCCTGGACGAAGGTCACGACGGCTGGGTCGGCTATGAAGACCGGGAGGGAAGACGCGGGAAGGAGGCCGCCAGGCAGGCCCTCCACAAACACGCGCCCGACCGTGCCGGCCTCTCTGAGAGCGCTCTCCTCGTAGTGGGCTAGCGTGGCGGCCCAGGTCAAAGGGAGGTAGCCGTACGCCAGGCGGATAAAGGGCGCGGGCTGGCCCGCCGCGGCCGCAGCCGCGCGCGCGAGCGCGGGCGACGCAGAATAGGAGACGGGCGTGGATGAGGTTGATGACGGGCTGCCGCCCGCCGCCGCCCGCTCCGTGCTCAGCCAGGCCCGGCCGGCCGTGTCCAGGCCGTACACTAGGGCCCAGGGCGCCAGCATGGCCGCGGCCGCGGCGGCGGCGTGCCAGCTCAGAAAAGAGGGGGCCGCGGCGACCCCCACCCACGCCCCATCGCCGAGGACCCCAAATTGAGCCGCCACGGCCGGCAGGTGGTGCACGCCCACCGCGCCCAGCAGCATGAACAGCATGCCCAGCTCCGCGTGCGTGGCCTCGTGGGCCGCCACCAGGTCGGCGCCCGGGATGCGCAGCCGGAATTCCACGCTTCGGTGCGGGCAAGCTTTCAGACATTCCATGCACAGGACGCAGTGCCGGTTGTCCTTCAACTGGGCCGGGTGGGAGCCCAGGGGGCACCCATCCGTCTCCAGCCCCTCCGGCTCCTCTGCGGGGCCGCCCTTGTAGCAGTGGTAGGTGTCGCACTGCGCCGCGCACACGCCCTGGCGGGCGCGCAGCTCGGTCGCCGCCAGCTTTGCAAACATGCCGTTCATGCCGCCGATGGGGCACAGGTACCGGCACCACAGGCGCTTTTCGAAGAAGAAGGAGCAGACCATGGCGCCCGCCGTGATGAGCAGAAGCAGCCAGGAGGAGAGGGCGGCGTGGTCGCCTGTGTATTTAGGAATGCCGAAGAGGGTGAGCAGTGGGCGAGGTGTGGGGTTGGCACGTGCGTGGCGGGCACCCTCCAGCCCCAGAAACGCTTTCCTTTTTCTCCATCCTCTCACCTCCGCCCACTGCCCGGTGGCAAGGAGGCCGCCGCCACCGCCGGCCCGCCCCGCCTCGTCCACCGCCGCCAGCCCCCTCCCCTCTCTCTCTCGTCTCTCTCTCTCTCGCATTCCCATACCTAGCTCCCACACCCGCTCCCACACCAGGATGCCAAAGAACAGGCCGTACAGGAACCAGGGGCCCCACGCCTCAATGGACTCTTTCGGCCACCGCCGCAGTTTCGCGCCCGTCGCCTTGCGCAAGCGCTGGACCAGCTCCCCGTAAATCATGAATGGGCAGACGGCACACCACACCCGCCCCAGCGCGGGATAGATGAGGAAGATACCGGGCCACCACCAGCACCAAAACAGGTTGAGCCCAAAGGAGTGCGCCCGGTCCTGGGGGCCCAGGAAGAGGTAGGCGACGTACGCCGCGTACAGCGGGGCGATGATTTTGAAGTTGAGCGTCTCCACCCAGAAATCGCCCCGCAGAAAGGGCCGCAGCCAGGGCACGGTGGCCAGCAGGTTGAGGCGCAGGCGGTCCCGCCCCTCCGCCGCAAACCAGAGCGATTCCGCGGAGATCAGGCCGACGGCCGGGATGGTGGAGGCGGAGGAGGGCGACGCGGTTGGCAGGGGTAGGGAGTCGAGGTCGGCGCCTGTCAAGGACGCCAGGGCCAAAGGCGTGGCCGCCGGGTCGCCGGGCGCCGCCGCCTTGAAGCGCCCGGACAGCTTGCGGGCGACCACGGACGCGTCCGCCGCGGAGGCGACCGCCTCGCCCAGCCTCCCCGCCGCGTCTGCCAGCGGCAGGGGCAACGCGAAGCTCCCCCGCTTGCTCGCCCGGGCCGCTTTCGCCGCGGGCCCCGCCCCGGGCCGCCCGCCCACCGACGCCAGCCCCTTCCGGGACGTCGTCGCCGCCGCGGCCGCCGCGGCCGCAATGCCCGGCGCGACAGTGGACTGGGCGGCGGCGCGTTCGACCGCCGCCTGGAGCTCGCTCACGTTGTCGGGGAAGGTGTAAGCCTCCAGCTGGCGCAGCGCGGATGCGGTCAGGTCCGTCGCCGGCAGGCCCGCCCGCCGGGACAGGTCGGCCAGGAAGTAGCGGGCCAAGGGGCCCACGTCGCCCGGGCGGACGCGTAGGGGGGGGACCTGTGAGAGGAGAGATGGTGAGGGTGAGGGGGGGGGGGGGCGTCTCAATCCCTCTTGCTCGCACCCCCATGCTTCCGCTTTCGTATGGAAGGGACGGACAAGGCGGGCGGCCATCTCTCTCGCGCCATCTCCCCTCTCCCGCCTCTCTCTGTCACACACACACACACGCACCTTAATCACCGTCATCAGCGCCTCGAAGTCGGCAACCCGCTTCTCCGCGGTGATCATGACGCGGGTGGGCGACGCCCGGACGGGGGCGGGCGCCAGCCCGCCTGCGCCCGCGGCGCGGCGGGGCGAGGGGGCGGGCGTGTAGGCGCCCGTGGTGATCAGCGCGCGCAGCGCGGCGCTCAGGCCGGGCGGCGCCAGGTGGACGTTGTTCAGGAGCAGCGTCCCATCGCCCAGCCAGTCCAGCAGGCCCATCCGGTTGCCCCGCCCAAACAGTACGGCGCCCTCCGAATCCAGGCGGTCGCAGTCCAGCGCGATGAGCGGCTTGGAAAAGTCGGGCGACCCGAAATGGATCAGGGCCGCGATGTTGTCCTTGTTCAGCCCGGGCTCGCCGAAGACAAGCACCGGCCCGCGCGTGGGCGACCGGGAGGCCGCCACGACCGCCCGCCGCAGCCGGTCAGCGTACTTGGAGGTCCCAATGATGCCGCGCTTTGGGGACGTCACCAAATGTGGCGCCAGGGCGGCCGCGCGCGCGCGGGCGGTCTCCAGCTCGGCCCGGGCGGACGCGGCGGCGGCGGCCTCCGCCTCCGCCCGCTCCGCCGCGCCAGCCAGAAGCTCCCGCTCCGCGCCCGGGAAGCCCGACGCGAGGCTGTCCAGTATGGAGGCCGGGAACCGCCAGACGGTGGTCGGGGGCGGCCGGGGTGGGGCGGCGGGGGGGGTGGACGGCGGGGCGGCGGCTCCTCCTTCCCTCGCAAAGGGCGAGGCCGTGGAGCTGGCCTGCAATGACACCTCGCCCGTCGCGTCCTCCAGCAGGGCCGCCACGGGCGGTGCCCCATCCCCCGCGGCCGAGGCGTCCTCCAGGCTGGCCAGCGCAAGCGCGGCCGCCCCCGCCGCGCTGCCGCCCCGCCCCGCCGTCGCGCCCAGGTACAGGGGCTGGCCGGACAGGATGGAGCGCAGGCCAAAGGCCGCGCCGGGGCCGACCATGTACGGCCGGTCCGCGTTGGGCGAGGTCACGGTGGCCGTGCCCGCCCGGATGAGGGTCAGCCCGGGCGGGTCCCCCGGGCTCACAACCACCTCGCCCGCCGGGATGGAGGCCACTGCGGCGGTCGCCGCCAGGAAGTTGGCGGCGTCCGTGGACAGGCGGGAAAAGGGGAGGAAGGTGAGCAGCCAGGCCGCGTCCGGCGTCGGGAGGGTGAGCTCGGCGGAACTGGACAGGGCGGCGGCGGCAGAGGGAGGGGTGGGAGGTGGTTCAGATGACGACGCGGGCGGCAGCTGCACTGGCTCGCTCCCGTCACCGCTGGCGGCGGGTAATGGGCCAGGTCCCCGCCTCCCGCCCACAAGATGGGGGCGGGCAGGTCTCGGTGTCGCGGTGACATTCGGTTTGGGTGGCCGGGTGGAGCGCCCGGGGCGGGGCGCCGGGGTGAGCGGGGTGGGGAATGGCATTGGAGAGAGAATGAATTATAGAGGGTTACTAAAAACAAGAACACCAAAACTGGGACCGAGGGCCACGACGTGCAATCGGTCCAACCACACCAACAGCCGCCACTCCGTCCCCTTCACATGCGTGCAACGCTGCGTCGGGGCGGCGCGGCCCGATGACGACGAGTGCATGAGGAAGAGGTGATGGCGATCACAGGACTGGGCGCGCGCACCTTCCCCTCCGCCGTTTGTTTGGGCATGACACAGACTTGTAGTCCACGTGGGCTGCGGGGCTCAACAATAGCCACACCCAGATCGGCCAGGGCTGGCTGTGCGCCTCGCACACGTGTGCCCCCTCCCTGTGGGACGCCCCTGGCTGGCGTCAGAGGTCAAGATTAGAAACAGGGTGGGAGAGTCGGAGAGACGCTTGCGAAGCTCATACAAACTACTCTCTTCCCACCTCCCCACCACCACCCACCAACCAGCAAAAAAACATGCAGGCCGTTCTCTCCACCTCCGCCACGGCGGTCACCGTCCGCCCGGCCGCCTCCAAGTCGTCGGCGATGCGCGTCTGGAAGACCGCTAACAACAGTGCGTCTAATTTGGGCACCCTGGAGCGCGGGGACGGGGCGCGGGGGCGGGGAGAGCAGAGGAGTGGAGACTGAAAACTACACGCCGTGGGTGTTTTCGGCCGCCGGTCACGCAAGGCCGGCGCTTGAAGGGCCCTGGCGGCGGGGCTGACCGATCTGCAGCCCTCTCCACCGCACCCTTTGTGTTGAGTGAGATCTTGGCCTGCCTAGACTGCGCGAGATGGTGCATTGCGACCCCGGACCGGCCTCGCGCGCGGGCGCCCACATCTGGGAGCGAGCACGTAACGTGGGGCTGCGTTTTTTTATTTTCTTCGGCGCCTTATCTACGCCGCCCCGGGGGCACCTGCTCCCTAGGCCGTCTTGCCGACCCTTCCAGGCCACAGTTGGTTCCATGCACATGCCGCTGTATGCGGGAAGTTGGGGCCTTGGGGGTAGGCGTTGCCTCGAGTGGAAACCGTGCGGCTGCGCTCTGAATCGCAGGGGCAGGGCGCTAAGTGTGTGCAACGGCCCGAGGGCGAGGGGCCCCCAGCCCGCCGTGCCCACCCCACCGCTCCGCCGCCTCGACCGCGCATTGCCTTGAGGAGTGGACGGTGCGCCATTGAGGCCGTGCCGAGGTGCCTGCACTTTGTACCCCGTGCGGGCGCCGTTGGCTAAGTGGACGACTTTTGCCCGGGGCCAGCAAGCGAGCCGCCGACGGCCAAGGAAAAGGCCGCCAGCACCCTGCGCGCGCGCCTCCTCTCTTGATCACGCCCCCTCTCCTCTCCTCTCTCACACCTCGTCGCCCGTCTTTCCTCTCTCTCTCCCTCTCTCTCCCTACAGAGTTCTTCGAGACCTTCTCCTACCTGCCCTCCCTGGACGACGCCCAGGTCGCCAAGCAGGTCGACTACATCACCCGCAACGGGTGGGTCCCCGGCCTGGAGTTTGCTGACATCGAGCACGCCTACATCGGCGACGAGTCGTCCGTCCGCATCCGGAACACCGTTGGCTACCAGGGTAAGAGTGGAGATGGGAAGGTTGATGATGATGGCGGGGAGAGAGGGGCTGAGAGAGGAGAGGGGCGGCCGTGGCGGCTGCGGCACGCC
>Ga0315289_10016330_pt1 | contig 10245 bp, 5 predicted proteins | sample YL17G11_40_MG_FD_203452 | JGI IMG/M metagenome (GOLD analysis project Ga0315289, IMG submission 203452) | Sediment microbial communities from Yellowstone Lake, YNP, Wyoming, USA - YL17G11_40 | ecosystem: Environmental > Aquatic > Freshwater > Lake > Sediment | place: USA: Wyoming | collected...
CGGGCCGGTTCTCGTTGGCACAATCATGCTTCCTCAGACAATATTTGCACTTGATGTTGCATCGGGGCGCAACAGGAAGATGGATGCGGCCAGAATGATGATAAGCGCCGCTCTCTCCGAAACAGGGATGTCCATGAACTCTCTGCTGGCAGGCTTTTCGGTTGCTATCCACTTATTTCAGTTCCTTCTCCAGGGGGAACATGCTCAGCATATCGAACCCTAACGATTTGAAAAAGGAGATCAAATCTCCATCATACCAGTCGACCAAGGTTCTGACTTTCCTGACATTTTTTTTCTTGAAATGGCTGAGAAGCGTCTCGCCCAGCTTGTGTCCTACTCCCCTTCCCTGATATTCTGGGTCAACACCCAGAACCTTGATCCAGCCTGTTCTTTCCCCACGGCCGAACTCCCAGAGCCTGATTTCAGCAAAGATAAAGCCGACGAGCTTCTCGTCAATCTCGGCTCCCAGGTTCATCATCGGCTCGCCATGCTGGAGATGATAGATGGCCGTTTCTCTGAGATATTCCATCCTCTCTTTACTCTCCGAATTCTGCGCTTTCTCTATCCTCTCTTCTATGAGCAGTATGCTATCAAGGTCGTCCATGCCCAGCATTCTGATGGTGATGCCTTTGGAGACCTCCTTCCAGACTTTGGAGCGTCCAATTTTATGGTAATGGACTTTCCTCTCAGCCCTGAGTACTTCCAGATATTTAGCTATGGTGTGGCGGGTCAGACCCAACTTCTCTGCGATCTCTTCCATCTGGAGGCCTGCAGAGGAAGCCTTGAGAACCTTTAGTATTTGAGCCTGTAAAGGTTCTTCCATTCTATGGTATCCAATATTGGTTACCACAAAATATAAAAATGGAAGGCTGGTTGTCAAGAGATTTTTTTGATAGGAACCAATAAGGTGGGTGCTTTATCCAGCCGGCTAGCTTAACCCCTACAATGACCTCTTGACATCTTGAATCCTTGAATTCTTATTTGATGACTATTGCATTAAATCTGCATGTCTCGTAACAAGCTCCGCATTTGATGCATTTGCTTTGGTCCAATGAATGTAATTTTTTTAATTCTCCTTTAATAGCCCCTTGAGGGCATGGCTTTATGCAAGCCGTACAACCTGTACATTTTTCCTCATCAATAGAATATTGAATTAACTCTTTGCAGACTCCAGCCGGGCATTTTTTATCTCTAATATGCGCTTCATATTCTTCTCTGAAATATCTGAGCGTAGAAAGAACTGGGTTTGAGGCGGTTTGCCCAAGGCCACACAAAGAAGCCAATTTGACTGCTTTGGCTAACTCTTCAAGAAGTTCAATATCACCTTCTTTTCCTTTTCCTTCTGTTATATCGTTGACTATTTCCCACATTCTATGAGTTCCTTCTCGACAGGAAAGACACTTCCCACAGGATTCATCACGCAGGAAATTAAGAAAATACTTAGCCACATCAACCATACAAGTACCCTCATCCATAACAATCATTCCGCCAGAGCCCATAATAGAGCCAGCCTTAACAAGACTTTCGTAATCGATAGGCAAATCTAATAACTCTTTTGGTATGCATCCACCCGAAGGACCTCCGGTTTGAACTGCTTTGAATTCTTTTTCTCCTGGGATACCACCTCCAATCTCATATATAATCTCACGAAGGATTATCCCCATGGGGACTTCAACTAAGCCAGTATTATTTATTTTTCCAACTAAGGAAAATATTTTTGTTCCTTTACTGCCCTCAGTCCCAATTTTTGAAAACCACTCTGCTCCTTTATTTATTATTAAAGGGACATTAGCCCAGGTCTCAATGTTGTTGATATTAGTTGGCCTTCCCCACAACCCTTTTTGAACCGGATAAGGCGGCCTTTGCCTAGGCTCACCTCTTCGACCCTCGATAGAAGCGATCAAAGCAGTTTCTTCGCCACAAACAAATGCCCCTTGCCCCTTGCTGATGATTATATCAAAGTCAAAATCAGAGCCCATGATGTTCTTCCCAAGCAAGCCATATTCTCTGGCTTGTTCAACGGCGAGGGTAACATGTTTGACGGCGAGAGGATATTCATCTCGCACATAAACATATCCCTGGTTGGCTCCAATGGCATAAGCTCCGATAATCATCCCCTCCAAGACACTGTGGGGATTGCCCTCTAATAAACTTCTATCCATGTAAGCCCCAGGGTCTCCCTCATCTGCATTGCAGATTACGAATTTAAAACCATTATTAGTAGCATTTCTGCACAATTTCCACTTCTCACCTGTCAAAAACCCTGCTCCTCCCCTTCCCCTCAATCCCGAATTTTCAATTATTTCAATAATTTCCTCTGGAGCTTTCTCAGAAAGAGCTTTGCTTAAAGCATCATACCCTCCTATGGCTAAATAATCGTTGATATCCGTTGGGTCAATATAAACATTATTGCCGGATACAATTCGCTGCTGTTTGATATAGAAAGGTATTTCTCTTTCGTACACGATTTTTTTATTAGCTTTGGGGTCGATGTAAAGTAAGTCATCAATGATTTTATTATTTAATATTGTTTGTGAAATAATCTCTTTGACATTTTTTGGCTTAAGCTTTTGGTAAAAAGTCCCTTCTGGAAAAATAATGATATTGGGTTCAACTTCGCAAAAACCCTGACAGCCTGTCGCCCTTATTTTCACCTTATCTTGGATTTTTTGTCTTTCAATTTCTTTCCGAAAAGCATGAACAATTTTTTCAGATCCTCGGGCCTGCCCGCATGTTCCATTCGAGACAGCAATTTGAATTTTGTAAGACGCATTTTTCTTTTTTATTTCATCTCTTAACTTAGCTAAATCTATTATGTCGTGTATCTTTTTCTTTCTCATTGTTCTATCTTCTTCTTTCTGTAATTTTTCAAGATTGAATCGACTTTTCTTATATTTGTTTGTGCATAATAGTCTCTATCAACAACGACTACAGGCCCTATAGCACAGCATCCAAAGCAATTCACAGTTTCTAAAGTAAATTTTTTATCCTCAGTCGTGTGACCTGCCGTTATGTTCAGTTTTCTTTCGAATTCTTCTAAAACTTTAATCCCGCCTCTAACATGACAAGCGGTTCCAAGACAAACAGTAACAGTATGCTTTCCCCTCGGCTCCAGGCTAAAGGCTCTATAGAAAGTCGCAACATCAACAATATCAATTAATGGAATATGAAGGGATTCAGAGACTAGAATCAGAGCCTCTTGAGGCAGGTAATTGTATTCTTCCTGAATATCCCGCAAAATGGGTATTAATGCCTTTCTTTGGTTACTATGTTTTTCTATTAAAGATTCAACTTTAAAATTATAAGACTTCATTGATATACTCCCCTATTTTGATTCTCTATTTCCTTTTTTGAATTATTTGACAAAAATCCTCCTTTATTCATGAATTTGAAAAAAGCATCTTCTTCCTGACAAGATGGCAAAATGCCATTTATTGCGATGGAAAATATATATTCCAAAATCATTTTTTCTTTTTTGTTATGCTCTCTAAATAAACAGGACACTTAAGATAATCTTTCGAAGTGCAGTGTTTTTCTTTGCCTGACCGACTGGGAATCATTATTTTTTTTTCGAATGCTTTGCAGTATCTCATTCCTGCTTCTTCATAAAAGGGGCACTTCATTTTCTTAGCCATAACACAGGATTTATAATCGCAAGTATTGTGCCAATTACAGATTAAGCAAAAATAGCAGATGGAGAGATATTTTAAGTTACTGAATTTTAAGTATTTACAGAGAGATCAGTTTTTAAGTGGTTTTATAAAAATAGATTCAGCTTAAGGCGGGAATGTATAATATTTCTTCAGAGATATACCCTCATTGTATAAATATTATACAGATAAATTTTTATCTAATCCTTCTTTTTTCAAATTATATTTTTTTATCTTTTTATAGAGAGTCATTCGTTCTATTCCTAAGATCTTAGCACTTTTGCTTTTATTCCAATTATATTCTTTTAGCACTTCATGAATATATTGTTTTTCGACCTCTTCTAATTGTTTATTAGGAATAAAAATGCTTAGCTCTCCTTTCGGCTCTTTTTTTATATTTTGTGGTAAATATTCAGGTCTGATAATTTTGTCCTTGCATAAAATAACTAATCGTTCAATTAAATTTTCTAATTCTCTAATATTTCCGGGCCAGTCATACTTCATCAGCAAATCCAGTGTTTCTTGAGACATGGATTTTTTGCCTCTTCCTGATTCTAAACCGTACTTAGTCAAGAAATGATCAACTAAAAGGGGAATATCTTCTTTTCTTTCTTTTAACTTGGAGAGATACATCGTGATGACATTTAAACGGTAAAATAAATCCTCTCTAAATTTTCCCTCTATAACGGCTTGTTCTAAATTTGTGTTACTGGAGGCGATAATTCGAACATCGATTTTTATTAATTCTGCGCCTCCAACCCTTCTAAATTCTCTTTCTTGAAGAACTCGCAATAGATGAACTTGGGCATTAAGGCTCATTTCTCCAACTTCATCGAGAAAAAGTGTTCCTCCATTGGCCAATTCAAATCGTCCTTTTTTGGCAAATGTGGCTCCAGTAAAAGCTCCCTTTTCGTGTCCAAATAGTTCACTTTCCAGCAATTCCCTAGGGATTGCAGCACAATTAGCAGCAATGAAAGCCTTATCCCGGCGAAGGCTTTTCAGATGAATGAGCCGAGCAATGACTTCTTTGCCCGTTCCGCTTGCGCCTTGAATTAATACTGTTGAATTGCTATCAGCTATGTTTTCTACTAATTCAAGAACATCTTTCATTTGTTGACTTTTGCCGATTATGTTTTTTAAACTGTATTTTCCTTCTAACTGTTGTCGCAACAAAATGTTTTCAGCCACTAATTCTTGATATTTTACTGTCTTTCTTACTATTAATTCAGCCTCGTCCAGAGAAAATGGCTTAACCAAATAATCATAAGCCCCCTTTTTCATAGAAACAATTGCTGTTTCTATAGTGGCATAAGCTGTCATGATGATGACAGCAATATCAGGATTTATTCTTTTTATAGCTTCAAGAACTTCCATTCCATCTAATCCAGGCATCTTCATGTCAACAAAGGCGACATTGAAAGACTCTCTCTTTACTTTTTCAATAGCCTCCATTCCGCTACAAACAGGGACGACATCATAGCCTTTTTCCCCTAACCAGTCTGACATAGTATCCCTCATAACAGCTTCATCATCGACAACTAATATTTTAATTTTTTGAATCATTTACATTTCCTTGTAAATAGGTAACTTAACAGTAAAAGTCGTTCCTTTATTTAAAGAGCTCTCCACTTCTATACTTCCATTATGTTCATCGATTATTTCATAGACAATAGGCAATCCTAAACCTGTCCCTTTCCCTTCTGGTTTGGTGCTAAAAAACGGCTCAAACAGATGAGGCAAATTTTCCTCCGGGATTCCGACGCCCGTATCAATAATATCTATTTTAATTGCTTCCTCTCTCTGATTATATTCAGTACATATTTTTAATTCTCCGCCATGAGTCATGGCTTCAAGAGAATTCAAAATGACGTTCATTAAAGCTTGATGAAGCTGTTGAGCATCAACTTTTATGGGAGGCAAATCAGAACTTAATTTTTTGGTTATTAAAATATTCTGGACTTTTGCTTGAGGCTCTATTAAAGCCACCAATTCCAAGATCACGGAATTAATATTTGTCAAAATAGGCTTGAGATTTGGACGTCTTGAAAAAGAAAGGAAATTCCTAACAATCCAAATGCAGCGATTCAATTCTTGTTCAGAAGTCTGCAGATACTTGACTGAATCCTTAAAATCTTTTGGCTCTGGATTAGGCTTATCAATCTTAGTTGAAATAAGCTTTAGACAGTTTGAAATCCCTCCTAAAGGATTATTTATCTCATGAGCTACACCAGCAGCCAATTGGCCCATCGCAGCTAACTTCTCAGCTCTCATTATTTGTTTCTGCTGTTTTTTAAATTCTTGGTCATATCTCTCCAAAATCTTAACAATTTTCCCAGAAGCTAAATTGGCAAAAGAAATAATAATTAAGATTGTTATTAAACTGATAGTCAATATTATATTTTTTAAATGTCGAATTTCTTGAAACGCTTCAGAACTATCCTGTTCAACCATTAAGGACCATTCCATCTCGGGTATCCAAAAATAAGCACCCAGAACTTTTTTATCTCGATAATCAATATATTCTCCTACGCCACTCTCTCCTTTTATGCTCTCCTGGGTTCCTTTAGTCGATATTTTCTTTTTTAGTGTATAGCCGGGTTCAAATTTTGATTCTGTAAGAAAATAGCCCTCTTTATTAACCAGATAACTTTCTCCTGTTTTCCCGATTTCAATATCTCTCATTAATTTGTTAATAGCGTCCAATTTGATTCTTTCAGCTAATACTCCAATGACCTCTTCCTTAGAATTTCTAATCGGTGCGGCAATAACCATGGTTGGTTTATGAGTAAGTGCAGACAGGAATATGTTTGTGTTGAAAGTTCTTCCGTTTATTGCATTACGAAAATAATCTCTATTCACCTCAATATTTTCCATTTTTCCAGTCGTAATAAGCATTTGACCATTTTTATCTAAAATAAAAATTTCATCGTAACTCTCGTATTTGTTCATAACAAGCTGGAGATATTGTTCTGCAGTAAAGGTATATTTCTTTTCAGCAATAAGATCATTTTTTGCATTTATTAAAGCGACAGCTGATTCCACTACCGTAGGTGATTGAGCAAAAACTCCAGCATCTGTAAGACGCTCGAATAACCATTTTTGAAGTGCAATTCCTTTATTCCTGGCTATCTCAAATAAGTGAGTTGAAATAGTATTATGGAGTGAATTTTTGAAACTAAAATAGGAGATCAATGAAACGGTGAACAGAGGAATTAGAGATAAAACAAAAAATAAAATAATAAAATTTCTTTTGAGAACTTCGTATTTCTTTTGCTCTATTCTCATTATATCTTTCCAAATACTGTATAATATTTATACACTTCAAATATCATCTATTTTTTGTGAATTGTCAACATAAGTGGAAAAAAAGGCCGTGGAGGAGACACTTGTGTATTAAACAAGCCAGAAGCAAGGAACATGCCTCAAGAATTAAATTCCCCTGGAAGCAGCCGGCCACAAAAAATAGAGCTCGCTTCCAAAGAATATCGACAGGAGTTGCTTTGACTTCCGGCAAAGGCATGTGATATTTATTTGAAAAAATGGGTGACGAAGAGTCTGAGTCCAAAAGAAAGCGCGTTCCAAAGCAAGGAATAAATCTATTTTTTGTATTTAATACAAACGTACTAAACGCTTTTACATTGTCATTGCGAGCCCGAAGGGCGTGGCAATCCGACGGAGTCGTCGCCAGGAGCAGAGCGACGCGGCAATCCGACGGAGTCGTCGCCAGGAGCAGAGCGACGCGGCGATCTCATAAAATTAAAGAGATTGCGCAGCCTGTTCCGAGCGAAGCGAGGAATCTTATTCGTTCCTCGCAATGACATTTTATTTAATGCGTTTGTATCAATTTCGCGCGAGGTGATGCCATGAAATCCTTCTTAAAGTTTTGCTTTGGATTATTCATCCTCTGTTCTCTTTTCGGATTTTCCCAGCAAAATGACTTATCCAAGGAAAAGGTCTTATACACCGTGGGCTATGCCCATCTGGATACGGAATGGCGCTGGGACTATCAAACGACCATCAACGAATATATCTGGAACACGATGGCCATGAATTTCAGGCTGTTGGAGAAGTATCCCGATTATGTGTTCAATTTCAGCGGGGCCAACCGCTACAAAATGATGAAGGAGTATTACCCGCAGGAATATGAGACGGTGAAAAAACTGGCCGCTGCCGGACGTTGGTTTCCTTCCGGCTCCTCCATGGAAGAGAACGATGCCCTGGCCCCGTCCCACGAGTCCATCATCCGCCAGATTCTTCTGGGAGGCAATTACTTCAGAAAAGAGCTCGGCGTTTCACCGAAGGATTACATGCTTCCCGATTGCTTCGGCTTCCCTGCCTCGCTTCCTTCGATTCTCGCCCATTGCGGCATCAAGGGATTCTCGACGCAGAAGCTGAGCTGGGGGTCTGCGGTCGGCATTCCGTTCAATGTCGGGATGTGGATCGGGCCTGACGGCGAATCGGTCGTCGCCGCGCTGAATCCAGGGGGCTACGGCACCAGGATCCAGGCCGATTTGAATGCCGATGAGAATTGGAGAAAAAGAATTCTGGATGCCGGAGGCAAAACAGGAGTCTTTGCTGATTATATGTATTACGGGACAGGAGACGTCGGCGGCTCGCCGACCGAAGAATCCGTGCAGTGGGTCGAAAAAAGCATCCAGAATAGCCGAGATATAAAAATCATCTCAGCCAAATCGGACCAGCTTTCCATTGACCTCACGCCCGCGCAAAAAGCGAAACTTCCCACTTATAGAGGCGAGTTTTTATTGACGAATCATTCTGCCGGCTCGATCACGTCTGCTGCCTACATGAAGAGACTGAACCGGAAGAACGAGCTTCTGGCCTACCGAGCTGAAGCCTCCTCCGCCATGGGAGAATGGCTGGGCGGAATGACGTATCCCAGAGAAAAAGTGAACGAAGCCTGGCGACTCGTGCTGGCCGGTCAATTCCATGATATTCTTCCCGGCACGAGCATCCCCCGGGCTTACGAATTCGCCTGGAACGACGGACTGCTGGCCGCCAATCAATTCGCCAATATTTTCGCTGACGCCTCTGGCGCGGTCAGCCGGGCTCTGGATACTCGGGCCCAGGGAATTTCTCTGGTAGTATTCAATCCGCTGGCTGTCGAACGGGAAGACATCGTCGAAGCCTTGGTGACCCTCCCCGACACCGCTCCCAAAGCAGCGCGCGTCTTTGACCGCAACAGCGAAGAAGTGCCGTCGCAAATTGCCAAGATCGAAGGGAATAAAATCACGGTCTTCTTCCTGGCCAGGACACCTTCCCTCGGCTATGCTGTTTTTGACGTGCGTCCTTCAGACGCGCCTTGTTCGCTCGCGACCGGATTAAAAGTCACTCCCTCGACGCTCGAAAATGCGAAATACGTCGTGAAGCTCAACACTGACGGAGACGTCGCCAGCATCTTCGACAAGACCGCGAAAAAGGAGCTCCTGTCCGCACCGATCAAACTTGAATTTCATTATGAAAGGCCGCAGCAGTGGCCGGCCTGGAACATGGATTGGGAAGACAGGCAGAAACCTGCTGTCGGCTACGTCGAAGGCCCGGCGAAGATAAGAATCATAGAAAACGGACCGGCCCGGATTGCGCTTGAAGTCGAACGGGAATCGCTCCATTCCCGGTTCATCCAGAGCATTCGTCTGGCAGCCCAGGGAAGTTCGGACCGGCTCGAGTTCAAGACGAATATCGACTGGGCGACGCGGGAAAGCTCGTTGAAAGCGGCCTTTCCCCTCACGGTTTCCAATACGCTGGCGACTTATACGTTCGGCGTCGGCATAGTCGAGCGCGGCAACAACAATCCCGTCAAGTTCGAGGTGCCTTCGCACCAGTGGTTCGACTTGACCCATAAAGACGGAAGTTGCGGCGTGTCGGTCCTTGAAGATTGCAAATACGGGTCCGACAAGCCTGCTGACAATATCGTCCGGCTGACTCTGATGTACACGCCTGGGGTGAGAGGCTCTTATCGGGAGCAGGGAGTCCAGGACTTCGGCAAGCACGAAATGCTTTACGCCCTTTACGGACATAAAGGAGACTGGCGCGCTGCTGATTCCAATCTTCAGGCCGCGCGCATCAACCAGCCGCTCGTCGCTTTTCAGACTGTGCCGCATCCAGGGCCATTGGGAAAAGCTTTTTCATTCCTGACCGTCAGCAACCGGAACGTGGTAGTTTCCGCGGTCAAGAAAGCGGAGACGAGTGACGACCTCGTCGTCCGGGTCGTCGAGGCCAAAGGGAAAGCGGCGAAAAACGTGGAGATCGCTTTCGCCGCTCCTGTCGTTTCGGCCAGGGAAGTCAACGGCCAAGAACAGGATTTGGCTAATGCTGTTGTAAAAAGCGGCAAGCTCGTTTTTGACATCACGCCCTATCATTTGAAAACGTTTGCCGTTAAATTAGCGCCGACCAGCGTCAGGCTTTCTTTGGCTCAGACGATACCCGTCGAGCTGCCTTACAACGTCGATGTCGTAAGCTTCGATGCTCATAAGGCTGACGGCGATTTCGATACGAGAGGACGGTCGTTCCCGGCAGAGATGCTTCCGGAAACGATCATGAGCGAGAATATCGCTTTCAAACTAGGTCCCAAAGCCGA
>Ga0315289_10016332_pt1 | contig 10245 bp, 29 predicted proteins | sample YL17G11_40_MG_FD_203452 | JGI IMG/M metagenome (GOLD analysis project Ga0315289, IMG submission 203452) | Sediment microbial communities from Yellowstone Lake, YNP, Wyoming, USA - YL17G11_40 | ecosystem: Environmental > Aquatic > Freshwater > Lake > Sediment | place: USA: Wyoming | collected...
ACAGAAACCTAAAAGGAAAAGATGACGATAAAATAGAAGTATAGTTTTTAATTTTTATATAAAAATATTTAAAAAAATCAAAAGAGGTAACATTATGGGAAACAAAAATAGAACATACAATATATTTTCTATAACAAAAGAACCTATTTTGGGAAACTGTATAGAATTTAAAAATGATTCATACATTCCCAAAATATCAATTATGATGCATGATATAAAAATAAAAATAGTAGATTTAGATAAAGAAACAAAAGGAAAAATAAAATCAAATATATAAAATTAATTCAAACAGTAATATAAAAAATCATACAAGTAAAAAATAAATAAAATCAAATAGATGAAGGGGGTATTATGTCAGACAATTTAGATAAGGATTTCATAAGTGAAATTAATGTTGATGTAAATATTTCAATAGATAAAAACATAAATTTAGATTATCTTCCTAAAAAATATATAAGAGGAAGAATTAGATATGGATATAAACCAAAATCAATTCGTTCAAAAATCAAATGTTCAAATTGTAAAAAATATGAAGGAATATATAAAATGGAAACATTAAATGGAAAAATAGAATATCTATGTGTTAGATGTTATGATAATAAAAAAATATTATAATCTTCAAACAGATACTCAAGGTGATAAAAATGATTGAATCAATAAAGAAAATATTAGGTATGAATAAACCAATTTTTACTTCAGAAAGAGATACTGGTGAATTAGAAATAAAAGGAATACGATATAAGAATAGCGGAGTATTTTTGGAACCGCGCAAATTTAAATTATAAAATATTTCATACGAGTTTTCATAATCCCAAAAGTTTCGTTTCGGAAAACTAAAATCTATCAGGATTTTATTTTCTTTAAGTAAATACACTTTAGTGTATTTTCTAAATTGATATATTATATGTAACAATCAAAAATATCATAGTAATAGAAGGTGATTCATTATGCCAAAAAAATTTATTGAAATAAAGGATGCATTATTAAGAGAAGGATATTCAAGTAATAGTGCATACGCAATAGCAACAACTCAATATAGAAAAATGACAGGTCATAATCCAAGATTGCATGTAAAAAATAAGGGGATGATATGATGGTTGAATCTCCAAGGCTGGTAACTAAAGATGGAAAAATAGGTGATTATATTTCATTAAAATCGTGGAATTTTAAAGAAATAACAAATATGTATTATAATAAAATTAAGGAAAAATAAAAAAGTTTTTAGGTGATGTAAACGGAAAAAGAAGATTCAGCGAATATGTTCAGTTTTCTATTTTGTGGTAAATCATGTAAGTTATGTCCATTTTATATTATATGTGAAAAAATAATAATAGAAAATAATCTTAAAAATTAGATTAATGTTTCTCATTCTAACTCAAAAATTCGGTTCCAAATCCGAGGCATCCATTTATAAACTCTTCGGTTCAATAGTATATTAGTGATTAAGATGGAACCGAAATACGAAAACTGCAAGTGTGTGAGATGTCCGGTGTGGCTTGTAGGTTGTGCTACCGACCCCCAACTCGAAGATGTTGATTGTTGAGGTGCGGTATCAGTTGAAATCGTCAAGCCATCCAGACCGTTCCTTGTCGCTCCAATCGAATTATACAATTCTTTATTTTGTAATTCATTTGATTAATAAAAACAAGAAGGTGATTTTACATGAATCTATGGAACAAAGAAAGAGGAGCAGAAGGTTTTCAAAATGATGAAGACGGAATAATAGATTAACAGAAAAAATCAAAAAGAAAAAATGGAGTAATTGTTCAAAATGTTTAATATTAACAAAACATAAGTCAGGCATCTGTAGTAAATGTAGATGTAAATCAAGTTTCAGGCATGTAAAATTCCATCCATACTATATAGATATTTAGATGCCTGTTTCTATTTCATATATTTATTAGTTACTTTAGTTGCGGTAGCAACTAATCATTTGAATACTTCGTTTCAATTATACATTAGTATCCGTAGGATACAAATCTCTTCTTTTAGTTAAGTTTTTCTTTTTAAGAAAAACTTATTAGATGCCTGATTTTAAATAGTTAAATTTACAAAATAAATAAACTCTACACGTAGGAACGATACACTCCAAATATAGGTTATCGTTACCGTATTCTTTTCCCACATTCCCACAAGACGGACACGAGTTTTTTGTAATAACCATATTTCATCACTTTTTCCCACACGCCTGATGCCTATCCGCTCCCAACGATACATCGGTTACGGAACTGGTCTTTAAATAGATTCTCGCACCCCCAACCGTTGTTTCACACAGGAAGGTTTATAAAGGGTATGTGTATATTCACATTCCGTTACACTTCCTACCACTTCATCCGATGCAAGAGATAGGTTTATAAACCTTTCTATACACATTATAGTTTGGTGATGAAAGTGAAAAAAATCAATATCATAGAGCAGGACATAAAAAAAATAGTCGAATATTCTGATTTCGTTGATGATGATAATAAAGATGAAAAAGAAGAACAACTTAGAAATCTTATAAAAGAAATATCAATTTCAATTTCTCTTAATAAAAGAGAAGTTTTAGCAAAAGAATGTGGCATTTCAGAAATGATAGGTATTCATAACGTATATAACATTACAATAAAAAGAGATGATAACGAAATATCATTTAAGTATTATGATTCGGATGATAACACAAGAAAGAAAAATAAACCAGATGTATATAGTTTATTGTGTTCATGTAAAAATGAATATTCATGCCCAAATATTTTCGATGATTTTTGCAGAGAATACGGTTATGATAGTGATAGTAGAAAAATGGAAAAGCTCTGGAAGCTATGTTTAGCTCAATCTGCTAAACTAAAACAAATCTTCAATGATGAAGAAATACAATTACTTCCATCATAATAAAGATTATGGAATATCACGATTCCATAATCCTATAAGTTTATATTCGGAAAACAAAACCCATCAGGGGTTTTATTTTCTTTAAGTAAATACACTTTAGTGTATTTTCTAAATATATATATATTGTAGGTATAAATCAATATTATATTAACACGGGTGATAAAAAATGAATATATCAAAAATAATACATGTAAGAAAAATATTAAATCAAAACACAAAAAGAAGCGGAAAAATAGTATTTTCAAAAAATTGGGATGGTGGATATTATTATGACGCGAACACATCACATGAAAACAAATATCAGATAGATTGTCAAATTGATTTTGTTACATTAGTGGAAGTAAAAGAGTTAATGCAAAAAGAAATAGATAGACATAATTCATATTATGATTAATATTATAACAATAGGTGAAATCCATGAAAAAGAAGTTCGATTCCGAAGATTGCGATTATATGGAAAAGAAATTCATTAAATCAATTAAAACAAATGAAACAACAAAACAAAATAAAAGAGATATTGGTTATTACAAAAAGAAAGGATGGAAACAATCAAATATTAAATAATGATTTAAAAGTGATTATAATGAAAGAAAAAACAAAATGTTTTATATGCAATAACAATGTTTATGCAAATAGATTATGTAGAAAATGTTATGAATCAGAATATAGAAAAACAGCTAAATTCAAAGAATGTCGAAAGAAATATCGTCAATCAGATAAATTCAAAGAATATCAAAAGAAATATCAACAATCAGATAAAACAAAAGAATATCAAAAGAAATATCATCAATCAGATAAATTCAAAGAATGTCGAAAGAAATATCGTCAATCAGATAAATTCAAAGAATATCAAAAGAAATATCAACAATCAGATAAATTCAAAGAATGTCAAAAGAAATATCGTCAATCAGATAAATTCAAAGAATATCAAAAGAAATATCATCAATCAGATAAATTCAAAGAATGTCGAAAGAAATATCGTCAATCAGATAAATTCAAAGAATATCAAAAGAAATATCAACAATCAGATAAATTCAAAGAATGTCAAAAGAAATATCGTCAATCAGATAAATTCAAAGAATATCAAAAGAAATATCGTCAATCAGATAAAACAAAAGAATATCAAAAGAAATATCAACAATCAGATAAATTCAAAGAATTTCAAAAGAAATATCAACAATCAGATAAATTCAAAGAATCCAAAAAGAAATATTATTTAAAAAATAAAAAGAAATGTCTGCAAAGATTAAAAAGAAAATATAAAAATAAATTACCAGCATATATTATTAAAACATTGGGATGGTAATTAAATTATGAAGTTATTTAAATAAATTAAAAATAAATAAATAGGTGAAAATATGGAAGACAATTTAAAAACAATAATTGGCTTAGAGTATCTTCAAATACGAATAAGTCGAGATGGCACACGAGTATGGATTAATGATACAGAAAAATGTCTATTAAGAGTAGCACGAATAAAGAATATAGAAATAGATGATATGAGGAAAATTAAGTAACTGTCTAAATTTATAGAAAAACATAACAATAGTGAATGGTGAATTTATATGAAAATACCAGTTAAGTGTTCAGATTGTAAAAATCCAGCAACATGTTATTTTCCATGTATTGATATAGATATTCCATCATATCCATATTGTGATAAATGCGGAGAAAAAAGAAAAATAAAATTACAGATGAAATTGTTAAATAGAATACAAGATACATATAATTCAAATTCAAAATAACAAAAATTTTATAAATATGTAAAATAAAGGTGATATGTTATGTCAAGAAAAATATTAATGTGTTCGGAAGAAAACATAAAAAAGGTTTGTGATTATGTTTTACAAAATATGGAAGATGAAAATGGTCGTGGAGAATTTGATAAAGAAACTCCAATAGTTAGTGCAGTAGAAAGAATAGTAGATATGATTGAAGAGGAATTAAATAACAATCCAGGAGAAGAATTAAAAGTAAAGAAATTATTTGAATTGTTTGAAGATATAATAAGAGCATCATATTCGGAATACGTTTCACTTAAATGCAGAAAAGCAGTGTCCGATAATCATTATATTATAAATATAAAAAGAACAATATCAGATAGTCAAATAAACAAATCCTATGTCGATTACTTTAGAATTAAAAATTTTAGTGTAATCTATATAAGATGCAATACGACAGATACAGAAATCTATATTAAAGATAATAACAAATATTAAAGGTGATTTATTATGAACACAAAAAAATTAATAGGATATGAATGTTCTGTATGTTGCAGTTTTTACAAAACAAGAGTTGGTGCATCATCTTGCTGTCCTATAATATTCAGAAAGTCAGCAAGATATATATGTGGTGTTTGTAAAACAAATTATGGTATTAAAGAAAATGCTGATTTGTGTTGTTCTCATTTAAGACATATTCAGACCTAATATAAAAAATGGTGATAAAATATGAATATATATAGATTAACATTCTGGAAAGAAAACAAAAAGTATATATCTGAAAGATGGTTTAAATCAAGAAGTAATATAATGAAACAAATAAAAGAAAAGAATATATCAAATTATGTAATAGAAAAATTCAAAACCGAGGATTGATATGATGGTATCAAAAATAAAATTATTCCGTGTGAAATTCAAAAGAATAGAATATGATTATGTTGATATAAGAGCAGAAACAGCAGATGATGCAAAAGAAGAAATTGAAAAAATAAGTTTAGAAGAAGAAAAATATTTTGAAAATAATGAAGTAGATATAACATTTGAATTTGAAGAACCAGAAGAAATAGAAGATGAAAAACAAAACGATGATGCAGAAAAAGATTGTGATGAAGGATGATATTATGTCAAACGAAATAAAATATACACCAGTTAAAGAATCATTAAATCAAAAACGAATCGAAGAGCAATCTTTGATTTAATAGAAAATTATAACATTGATTTAGATTCATGGTGTGATAAAAAGATTAGTATCAACAATCTATAATTTAAGAAAAAAGGGGGCATGCAGAATAAATAATAAAGAGGATTGATATAATGTATCAAAAACTACAAAATGAAATAAAACAAATAATTCGTAATGATTTGGGAGTAAATGCAAATATCACCCAAGATGAAAAAACAAAAGAATGGGAAATAAACATTCCACCACATTTTGATACACAATATCAGATATATTATATATACATATCTGGTAAATTGTTTCATCTACTAATAGAAAACCATCTATACATAATCGGTGTTTCGTGTAATGATAATGGAATGAAAATATTTGTAAGTGAATCAATATAAATATCAGGTGATTACATTGAGTTTAAATGAAATATATAGATTGAAAGTAATAATGGAAATGGCTAATAAATTAAATTGGATTGTTCTATCAGAAAAAACATCATATCCATTAATACAATTATCGGAAGTAGAAAAATGTATGTTGGCCATGACAAATGATTATGAATTTAATAGAATGATAAAATGGGTTGAAGATATTAATAATAAGGTGAATCAAAATGCCATTCAAAAAGAAATATAATCAACTATTAAACAAAGAGTTAAAAGAAGAACAGTATAGACAATATAACAAAAATTGGCGTAAAGTTAATAACACAAGAATAAAAACAAGAATGAAAATAAAAAAGTTATTCCGAGAAGTAATACAATACGGAAATATTGCATAAAGGTGAAAACATGAAAATAACCATGATAATAGAAGATGAAGCGGAATCGTTGGATTATTTTATTAAGAAATTTAAAGCCAGCATCATTACAAAAAGTATTACAACAAATAACAGTAATCCAGCACCATCACCATCAACACCAAAAACAGAAAACACAAAACAAAATAACATTCCACCAGAAGTAAAATCATTTATGCCAAACCATTCAAAACTAAAATGGAGTGATTGTTGGGATGGTAAAATGGATGCAGAAGAAGCCGCATACAACCATTATCTTATAACAAAAAACAAACAATCATGTATTGATTTATTGATAATAAAAGGCAAAGAAACATTTAAATACGTTCCAGAAGATATTATAAGAAAAAGAGCAAAAGATATAATTGTTAATCTATTCGGAAAAATCAAAAAAGGAACATACAAACAAAAATCAGAACTCGAAAATAATCAAGCACCAATTCAAGAAGTAGCATCAATAGAAAAAGAAAAAACTAAACAAAACAAAGAACATGAAGAAGATGATGAAGATGAAGAAGAAGAACACCAATCAGATTTAGCAGGCGATATAGATTAATTTCATCTTTTGTTTTGCATCATCCTATAAATCCAGTTCAGGAAAACGCCAGCCCCGCAGGGCTGGCTTTTCTTTAAGTAAAATCACGAAGTGATTTTTCTAAATATAATATTATATTTATCAACCAATATTTAATTACATTTACAAAAGGTGTCAATATGATAAAAAAAAAAGAAATAAATTATGTATGCGTGGATTTGTTTCTTCAATGGTAGCATCAAGATGTAAAAATATTGCAGGAAAAGATTTAGAAGTGTTGGATATGATATATCATCAAAAAATAGTTTCAGAGGATGAATTGGCAAAAACATTTCCAAATGTTGATATTAATGAAATTATTTCACATCTACATCGTCTTAAATATATAAAGGTGTCAAAATGAAAAATAAGATTAAATGTTCATCATGTAAAATAACATTAGTTGTGAAAGGAATGTGCCATTATTGCTGGATGAAAAAATACAGACAATCAAACAAATTCAAAGAATATCAAATAAAATATAATAAATCTAATAAATGTAAAGAATCAAAAAAAGCATACAAAGAAAGAAAAAAAGAATCAGAACTAAAAGAGATTAAAAATGAATATAAAAACAAACTTCCAAAATACATAAAGAAAATATTAGATTGGTGATTATGTGAAAAACAAATCAAAGTGTTTATCATGTAATAACATATCAATAGCAAAAAGATTATGTAGAAAATGTTATATAAAAAATTATATGAAAAAATATAGTAAATCAAAGAAATATAAGTCATATCAAAAAAGTTATAGAAAAAAACACAAAGACAAATATCGTAAATATTATAAAAAGTATCGTCAAATAGATAAACAAAAACTACGCATAAAAAAATACCGTCAAACGGTTAATTACAAACAATCCCAAATAAAATATCGTAAATCAAATAAATATAAAATATGGTTAAAGAAATATTATTCAGAAAATAAAGAAAAATATAATAAATCTAAAAAGAAATATTATTCAGAAAATAAAGACAAAATCTTAAAAAAGAATAAAACAAAATAAAATAAGCAAGGTGAAACTATGAAAAACAAATTCATAAAACTCGAAGAAGAAATAGATAAATATATAAAACATAAACTGTTAGATATTATTGCAGAAATAAAAGAACATCCAGAAAGTGAAAATTTTACAAGTGGAGAATTTTTAGATAATACAATAGATTTTAGTAGTGATAGTAAAATAGAAATGATGTTAACAAATATTGTAGAAACAAAATCAAAAAAATTATATAAGTTATATCAAAAGAATAAAAAGTATAAAAATATATTAAAGTAAAATGGTGATAAATATGAATGAACATGATTTAAAACATCTCGATAAAGTAAGCGTATCAGGTAGAGCAACTTCATCTGATTACAGAATGATGTTGAACTATCTAATAGAATCTGGAATGATAACAGAAAAAGATGTAGAAAGAATGATTAAACAAGCAGAACTCTAAAGGTGAAACTATGATTAAAGTAAGAATTACATTTGAAGGAAAAAATATTGGTTATTCAATTTATAGAATTGGTATGACAGAAAAATATATAGATACAGTTGATACATTAAAAGAAGCAAGAAAGATTAAAAGAGAAGAACTAAATGGGTGAAACAAATGGGTAATCAAGACGAAATGCAACTATTGAAAATAATGATGTTCCGAAAATATCAAACATGGAGTGAAGAGGCACTATTTACAATAACAGGAACAATAAGAGGAATGACAAATAATGAGATACATTTTGGTAAAATATTATTTGATAAAAGTTTTTTGAAAGATAAAGATTTTAAAAACGATGTTAAATATTTTATGGAAATATTAGTTAAAGATAATATGGTAAAAAAGGTATATCAAGATAATAAATTTGTAGGTTGGAAAGTAACACAAAAGTCAGTTGATTTATATTATAAATTCGGATATAGAGAATGGTGATTACTATGGGAACAAACTACGATATAGAAATTGCTAAATGCAAACATTGTGGTAGAACTAATAAATATCATCTTGGTAAAAAATCATTTGGATATAGATTTTTAATTCATAAAACAGATATGTATAATGACATAAAAGAATTTAAAAAGTTTATATCAGAGAATGGAGATATTTATGACGAATATAATAAAAAAATACTTAAACAAGATTTTATAGAAATGGTTGAAACATACCAAACAAATAAATCAAAAAATTATATCTATGACATCTATATAAAGTTAGCATACAACAAACTTATAGTTATTGATGGTTATGATTTTCTCGAAGGAGAATTTTCATAAAGGTGATTAAAATGGATTCCAAATTTAAATTAGATGAAGAAGAAACATGGAAAGATGATATACAAGAATTAACAAATGAAGAATTAGTTAATCAAACACATCTATATAAAGTTAGATTTGATATGTTAAAGAAAGAATTTAATCGTCGTGTTAGAATATGTTTAAATATTGATTTATCAGAAACAACTGAACTGGAGTTAACTCCATATATGAAAAGGATAATATTACTAAAAATCGGTGGCGAAAAAGGAACTGGTAAATTTAGTGTTGAAGGTGATTAATTTATGGGTGATTTATGGATTAGAAAAGATGGAAAAATATTTTGTGATTCACATGATATTACAAGATTTCAATCTGATGATTTTAAATTATTAGCATCAGATGAAGAATTAGATATAGGTATAGATTATAATGAGTTAGTCAGAAGGATACTCAAAGAAAGAAAAATAACAGGAATAAAACTTACAAACAACAAACGTAAATATCCAGTCTATCCAAAAAGTATTCAGTAATCCCATAAGCTAAATTTCGGAAAACGCCAGCCCGTAGGACTGGCTTTTCTTTAAGTAAATCAATATTTAATGACACAATCAGAGAACTTAGAATTAAACATGATGCTAAAGATAAACTCAAATTATTTTGGGATGAATTTAATACAATATTCATGCAGAAAATGGATGAAATATTATAAGGTGATTCCAAATGAATCTAAAAATCGGTGTAGTTGGTGGCAGAGATATAACAGACAAAGAATATATTTTTAATGTTCTTAAACTATGTATCCATAAAAATGATACAATAATATCGGGTGGATGTTATGGTGTTGATTCTTATGCAGAACAA
>Ga0315289_10016334_pt1 | contig 10244 bp, 11 predicted proteins | sample YL17G11_40_MG_FD_203452 | JGI IMG/M metagenome (GOLD analysis project Ga0315289, IMG submission 203452) | Sediment microbial communities from Yellowstone Lake, YNP, Wyoming, USA - YL17G11_40 | ecosystem: Environmental > Aquatic > Freshwater > Lake > Sediment | place: USA: Wyoming | collected...
GATGTCAGCTTTTTTGATAACATCATCAAGACCAAACGAAGTTGGCTTATACTTATCATACGCAATCACCGGAATCTCGTGGTGATCAAAGTAATCCTTCATTGCAGTTCCAACAAATCCTTGACCTATGATACCAACTACTGCATTTTCTTTCTTAAAGCTTTGTGCAAAATCGGGCGCGTTAATGTCCATTTTATTTCCACTCCTTAAGTCCAAGTTTCTCATCAGGGATCCAGAACTTACCACTACCTCTGGTGTAGTCTGCTTCCTTTGTTGCTATCTCAGCGGCGAAGTTCCATGGAAGAATAATACAGTGTTTTGTGTTATAGTTTCTAAAGTGCTCTGGTGAAACTATCTTGATGTGAGTACCGGGTGCATACTTTCCTTGTTTTGCTGGCGTGCTATCAGCGATGAACCTTATTAGAGAAGGGACTCTGCCTGGGCAGTTATAGTTAAGTAATGTATTCCCCTTGGCTGCTGCACCGTATGCACACACTATTCCTGTTGCAGCAAGTTCGTGAACATTGGACCAGAACTTTGTCATCTTATTAAACACGCGTTGCTCAAAGCTTACGCCAGTTCCAAATCCACCAAAGTAATAGTGTCCTAACTCAAGTCCCTTAGCTTTCTCTTCATTGAAGATCTCAGTAACAGATCCATCAACCCAGTATGATGATTTTCTAGCAAACACTCTAAGAGAACCACCGTGGATTGGAAGTCTCTCTATCTTAGTTATCTTGAGACCATTACGACTAAAGAGTCTATCAATAGATGTAAATGAAAAATAACATAGGTGCTCATGATAGGTTGTATCAAACTCAGCCTTCTCAATAAAATCTCCAATGTATGGAACTTCAATGATAGCAAGACCTGATGGTTTAAGTATTTTCTTGATACCCGCCACGAACCCATTTGTATCAGCAACATGTGCAAGAACATTGTTTGCATGAACTACATCAGCAAGCATACCATCCTTTACCATTGCATCTGCAAGTTCAGTTGTAAAAAACTCTGGTAGTGTTTTGATTCCTGCATCGTTGGCAATCTTTGCGATGTTTTCTGCAGGGTCAATACCTAAAATAGGAATGCCTCTCTTCATGTAGTGTTGAAGAAGATAACCGTCATTACTTGCAAGTTCAACTGCAAGACTATCTTTATTTAACTTCTCTTCAATAATAACCTTGTTTACACATTCTCTTGCGCTATCTACCATTGTTTTTGACTGTGAAGAGAAATACACGTAGTCTTTAAACAGTATTGATGGATCAACTGTCTCTCTGATTTGCACAAGCGAGCACATACCACAAACAGCGAGAGTTAGAGGGTATGTGTTTTCTTGTTTGTCGAGATCTTCTTTCGTGAGAAGTGCATTTACAAGTGGCTGTGCACCAAGATCTAGAAAGTCGTTGATGTATTTATTTCCACAAGACCGACATTCTGTAGTGTATTTATAATCAGTCATTACTTTTCTCTCCATAAAATGGATTCATGCCGTGCCAACCAAACTGGCCCTCATAAGGTTCATTCTCAATAGAGAACCTGTTTGCAACTTCGAGAGTGGCGTACTTCAATCCCAGCTCCTCAAACTTTGTACGATAGGTGCGGCATACTCCAACGTCAAGAGGATGAGCAACTGGCATGTTCTGTGACATACTTATTGCCACTAACATTTTCTGAGAGATAAGACAGAAACCCATGTTGCCTACAACATTATCCCAGAACCACGGCGCTCCCACTAGGTCGAAATCAAGGAACATGTCATCCCAAGCAGAACCGTTTAGCACGTAACCATCCCACTGAACAATCAACGCATGTGTTGTTTCAATGTGCTTCCATAGTTCATTCACGAAGAATGTATCGTGATCAGCAACACTCTTCATAACAGGAGTTTCTACAACTGTTATACGGTTATCTCCTGTTATAAATCCAGGATGACTTGTGAATAGAATGCTCTTGGCAAACTTAATCTGTTCCATTGACTTTTGCAATGCTTTAACTGTTTGCTCAAGATTGACGTCTGATACTGATACAAGTGTTACATTATCTAGGTTTTTATCAACTGGCGCTGTCTTGATCATAACATTCTTTGTCAAGACAACTGGATTACCATTGACCATGTCAAATACATCTTGCGCCCATAGTTTGCCGAGACTATTGTTAAAGTTGGAAGTAATGTGCTTAGCAAGTTCAACTGCCCACTCCTTTGGCTTATCATAACTCAACAGCAGTTTAGCCATCTTCAACTTGGCATCTGCTTCCTTAGGATTAGCCCACTTTGTTCCTGCATCCATAACATCTTTCCAGACACAACTTTCTGGAATTGGTGCAAGATCAAAGTCGACAGCTACAAACTTATTCTTCTTGTTTATCTGCAAAAAGTCAAGCTGTCCTGACCAGTTTGTTGCTACGACTGGCAAACCACATGCTGCTGCCTCAATGATTGGTAGTCCATAACCTTCACCATGAGTGAGTGTAATGAATGCCTTAATCTTTGGGTGTTTATAAAGAGCGGCCAGTTCTAGATCACTCAAGCGCCCGTGAATGAGTTTAATCTTTGGGAACTGGCCGCAGCCTGTTTGAGCCTTGATGTGTGAAATCCTTGCTCGAATATTTTTGAAATCAAGTGGTGAATAACCAACCATTGAAACCTTTAGAACAAGACCAACATCCTTACTTCCGCGAAACTGCTCGCAGAACCACTTAACTGTGTTGGTGATGTTCTTACGGTCTTCACCATCTGCCTTGTCCATGCCAAGACCAACACAAACAAAGTTGAAATCTGGCATGTCTGTCAAATCGGCATTTTTTATTTTTGCGTCAATCGTTGATGTATTAAATACATCATCATTTATCCATTCAGGAAGAATGTACAATGGCTTCTTTAGAAGAAGTTGTTCAGGACCCTTGTCTCCATTATAGATGCCATGAGTAAATCCTCTTGCTGAATGGATTGACGGCACAACAAGTACATCTGCTACTTCATTAACTTTCTGTTGCCAAACATGAGATACCTTATCTGTTTCAATACCTGCTGTAACACAGATGTTCTTTGGTGCCATCTTCATAAACTCATTTGGAATAGTTACCTGTATTGACACATCATACTCATTTGGTCCTGATGGGTTAAACTTGGAAGACAGTTCTTTTACTCTTTTCATCTCGGGAGTGTCTTCCCAAATAAGTGGTGTCGCACCCCATGGAACAGACATTACAGTGATGTCAAAACGACCATCTTCATCAAGTGCCTTGAGAAGCATACGAGAATGAACACCATAACCTGATGCAGTCTGAACAGGACCACGAAAAATAATCTTCTTCATTTTTACCTCGAAGCAATAATAAGAGATGGACGACCCATTTCTTCAAATGCGTTTGTAATGATTAAACCAGTTGCTAGGTCTACTTGTGGCTTCCACCCAAGGATTGAACGGGCCTTTTTGTTATCTGCTAGAGTTGCTTTGTATTCACCCTTACGAGTAGGCAAGAACTCACGCTCTCCACCAGGATCAATCATTTCTGCAATCTCAAGGATGCTATAGTTCTTGCCAGTGCCAATGTTGAATGTTCCTGTTGCTGCGAAGTTCATAGCAGCGAACATATTAGCACGAACAATGTCACCAACAAAAGTAAAGTCGCGTCGCTGTGTTCCATCGCCAACGATAGTAAGCGGGATTCCGAGACGCTTTTGTTTACGAAAGAGCGCAATGACTGTAGCATAAGAACCACTTTCTTGGTGACGGGGCCCATAGGCATTGAAGTATCTGAGTGCACAAGTGGGCAACCCGTACAATCGCTGGTACAACTGTGCAAGGTCCTCACCAAAGACCTTTGAGAGAGAGTATGGTGATTTAATGTCTCGTTCAATGAGTTCGTGGACTGGGATGTTATTGTCGGCGAGTTCTGATCCGTTGTCCCCGACAACTGAAGAACTGGCAGAATAGACATAGCGTTTAACTTCTCCTATGCGGCAGGCTTCAAGGATGTTAACTGCCGACATAATGTTGTTTTCAAGAGCAAAGTGAGGGTCTGTGATTGAGGGCTGGATACGAGCCATTGCAGCTAGGTTGAATACCCAATCCTTATGGTCGCACACTCTACGAGCTATGTCTCTATCACGAGCGTCGCCCCTGATAAACTCTAACTTTGGATGGCCCTTCCATCTTGCAAGGTTTTCAAGTTTGCCATCAAGAAGGTTATCAAGAACTGTTACCTCAAAGCCCTGGACCATGAGTTCATCGACAAGATTACTGCCAATGAAACCCGCTCCTCCAATAACTGCTACAGCCATTATGATCTCCTCACAGTGTAATAATCCTTGGTTCTGGCTTCTTGTGCGTGGCGATTGCGTCTTCGATGATTTCATCGAATGAAGACAACATTTTATCCATGTTGAATGTATTGAGCGCCCATTCACGGCCTTCTGCACCAAGAACCTTACGAGCAGGACGACCCATCTCATACATCTTCTTTAATGCCCTAACTGTATCTTCATGGCTTACGCGATCATCGTAGATGTACGGGATAGGCTGACTACCTGTACATGAGCGACTTGCTGGAAAGACAGGTACTCCAAACCACTTTCCCGCTTTCTTCTGCCAAAGTAACTTAGCTGTCTTTGTCATGTCATCCTGATCTGAAAAATCTTCTCTCCCCTCCCACCAGTCACCAATCTGAAACTGCAGACCCCCAGTCATCTGTAGGATGATTGGTGTTCCACACATCAAACTCTCAAGAGTCCCTAAACCGAATCCTTCGTTGTTTGCGATGTTTATTGTAACATCTGCAGCGTTGTAGAACATGTTTAGATCTTCGGGAGTTACTCTTGCTTCAGAGATAATGAGATTTGTGTCAATCTTGAAGTTTTGAGCAACAGCAATCAAATCCTGACCCTCTGGGTCCTTGGTTTGGGTTTGCATAAAGAGAGCACAGTTTTCTTTACCTACCTCAGCAGCAAACTTTGCAAATACAGCAATAACATCACCTGACATCTTGCGACGGGCATTACGATTATTCCAGAAAACAATAAACTTCTTATTCCAGTGAGGACCAAGACGCTGCTGACGAAAAGCCATTACTTCTTCTTCAGCAGCAATCTTAAACTGCTCTGGCGGTATTGCATGGGGAACGTATTTGAACTTGCCCCCGAAGAACCCACGCTTTTGCATGTCCTGTAGAAGTCCATAAGTCTTCAAAGACAATGGAACAATCGTTGACATACCAGCATAAAATGCATCATTAAAAATGGGAGTGGGATCATTGTCCCAAACATGCCAGTATACAATAGGCATGTTTTGTAAAATCTCGTCACTCATTTCAAAAAGCCATTGATAAAAACGCGGGTCTGTTACAATGAAAAGACAATCAGGCTTCTCATTGATTATAAATGATCGCATTCTGTCACGATCACCGTATCCATCAATGGGCCAGATCAGCCAATCTCCATTGTAGATTTCTGGGAAAACATTCTGCGGTCGATAATCTGGATGCTTCATTGCTGCGCCCCATGACCTAACAGTGTATTTACCTGTCTTTAGCAACCCCTCAAGAACATACCTTGTCTGTAGTCCAACTCCACTAGGAATAAGTGGGTGGTCTGAGATCGTCAAGATCTTTTTCTTATTGACGATTGTGGTTGAAACGTGAAGAGGAGTATTAGCCGGTGCTGGTGCCTCATTCATCGCCTGTGCTTTGGTGATAGAGGTATCAAAAGAAGTTTCCATGAGTTAACTATGTGTCCTTTGTGCAGAAGGTAGTGTCAAGATACGGACATTTTTCGCCGTATTTACTGGTGCAGAAAGATCTGTCCTTTTTGAAGGAGTCATTCTTTTCGTTTTCAATCATGTGCAAAATGTTTCCGGAGAGCACATCCAAAGAACGCTGGACACTGATTGGTCCTGCAGATACTGGAAAGAACTCAATAGGAGAAGATTCCTTGGGTGGACGCTTCTTCAATAGAACGAAGGCTGTCCTAACCTGCTTAGGGTCGATGTCAAACTTCTTGCAAATGAAATACTTGTAAAGGAATAACTGGTGGTGCTTCCACGCATCTGACCGTGTATCTCTGTCCCAACCCCAAGAACAAGTCTTGAAGTCACAAATCCAGAGAACAGTCTTGCCACGCTTGTCTTTTCCCTTGATGATAACATCGATGAATCCCTTAAACTTCATCTTGTCATCGCTGTGTAAATCAATGTCTTCGAATAACGGGAACTCGTTATGAACCACTTCTGCATTCTTGAGTTCTTCACATTCATCAAATCTCCTGATGATGTTCTCACCACCAGCAAGCAATGATGTGTAGTCTTTAACTGAGAGTGGCTTAGAGTAGTTTTTACCATTCTCAGTTGTCAACTCGGAGAACTTTGACTTAAACAACTCGACAGCCTCATCAACAGTGATTGGATTATTTCTTGTATAATGCTTTTCAAGTGCTTCGTGAATAGCAGTTCCGAAGTCAAAATGGACGGAGTAAATCTTTGACCGTCTATCTTCTAGGTAATCAAGTTTCCAACGCCACTGGCATTCATTCGCGTAGGACGCGAGTTCTGAATAGGAAATGTGGGGTCTCAACGGGCGCTCTCTTTCTTAGTATAACTATAACTACTATAAACAGATAGACTATAGAAGATCTAGAATCAGATCTAAGATAGTATCTATAGAAGAAGCAAAGTATCTAGTATCCTCAAGACTACAGATGACTACTAATAAAGATCTTTTATACTACTCACGCCCCAGAGAACATTCCCTGGAGCGTGTTGTCAAAACTATAGCCGCTGTTCTGTCGTAGAGGTTTCACCTCCGAGACCATCATTCATCTGAGCACCAACCCGAGATCTCGGCGGACAGCGTCATCAACCTCTGTTTGGCTTAGTGCAGCGCTAGTTGTGGTGTGGCGGCCAGGCTAAACGAGCCGAGACCTCCCACAGAGCTAGCCAACTTGTCCTATGCACCAGCGAACTTCCTCTACCAGTCGATTCCTTCCGCTGGCAGCGATGGTCCGTCTTGACAAAGATTTTGGGCTGGAAGAGAGTGGATACGCGTCACTTTGAGGATCGTCTATGACTGTCTTCCCATTCCACATAGAGTGCTTCTCGGTGTTGTCTCCCTATGATCTATTCACCAGCAGACCCTCCGGTGAGCCTACTTCAAGAGTACCACTAAAAGGACTTGAACCTTAGCGACCAGACTTATGAGGTCCAGCGGGGCATCCCACCCTAAGTGGCGTAAAAAAGTGTCATGGCGAAATAAGACGATCTCGTTGGTCTCGGTGTATGATCAGTACAGCCCGGGCGAGGGGTCGGACACACCTCCTATTTCGCTTCTCCGACTCATCCTAGCAAGCGTTGCGTACGCCACTCACTAGAACACGACACATTGCAGGAAATGGACTTGCACCAATCGGTCCAGGGTTATGAGCCCTAGCTGAGCACTGTGCCCTCCTGCTGTAATAACTATACTACTTGGCGTCATTCGTGTGAAGGGGACACCAAACTTTTAGTCCATACTCCTCAACATGAAACTTCCAACCCTCTGGAAACTGATCTGCTCCAATGAAAAAGTTAGGGCCAATTCGCAGTTCATTCATTATTTCTGTCTTGCATGTTTCACAACGGAATCTTACATCAAGAGTTACCATTGGATTTCGCCTCGGAAGATTTTTCATGTAAGTGTTCCTACAAATGTCTTACACTTGTTATACATGTATTTTTTGAACGGGAACATCCAAAAATAACCAGGACCACAAAAAACACTTGCTACCCACTGACAGTAGTATTCAATAACATACGCATAGTATGATGGTTTGTTTATCTTGTAATGCTTATACTCTTCATGGATAGATCGAAGAGATTCTTTATACCCTCTCCACTCCCAATACGCGCGCATAGTGAAAACAACGGGCAAAAGAAAAATGTATGATAAACTAAACAGCAATCCCCAGCGAGAGTAATCATGCATGTGTGCTGCTTCGTGCCTTAAGATTTCAACTCCTCTATCAGTTTCAAAATGATTATCATCAAAGTAAACAGTGAAACCAATAGTTGTTGCAGCAGCCCATCTAAAGAAGTTATGATGTAACCAACCAAAAACTTTGTTATCTGAGTATTTGCGAACTCTAAACTTTGGGAATCGTGTTCTCATTAGAGAAGTCTGATTAATCCATGTAGTTGAAATCATAGTGTCCTCCTAGAAAGGCCAGTGTGCTCGCTCCATCCAAGTATGACGGAACTTTTCTTGTGTAGGATCTCTTTGAATAATACCCTCGTAAAATGCAACTGCCTGATTCCTCATTGCATTAAGAAGCAAGTCTCTATGAAGAGAGTTGATTGCTTCAAAAGACTTGGGACCAAGATTTCCATCACAATAAAGTGGTGGTTCATACTTCAAATCATTGACTGCACGCTGAGTTAGTTTCTCGCCCTGCACTTCACCCATGTTAACTGCCATGTCAAATACTTTGGTTGCCACCAGAGTATCTTTAATCTGCCCATAACTATTACGATCCCAAATACAATCCTTGTAAATCTGGTACGCCATGCTTCTTGGCATGTGTTGTAGATCTTCTCTTGTCCATGGAAGAGCATGACCAACATACTTCATTGGATCAGCCATGTGATTCAGGAATCCAAGTGTCAAACCCATGTTGGTAAACCCACCATGATCGTCTGGATCATCTGCAATACCACCCTCATTTGCAAACACAATCTTCATTGCTGCTTCAAAGTTCTCTGGCATAGTGTTCTCCTGTGCAATAGGTAGGATGCCTATGGTAGTTTGATAGGGATGGAAGGGCTTCAGAAGGGCGCAGGCGACTTCAAACTCCCTAACCTAGGGGTAATGCACCTAAAAATGAGAAGGGCCTCTGAAATGGTGTGGCTTACGGAGCGTTTTTATTTCTACGCTTCCAGTACACTCGCTCTATTGTTCTAACAAGAGGAGAACGCCTAAATGGCTTGTCCAAATACGCGTCAGCACTATTTTCCATGAATAGAACTTCAGCTTCCGGGTGAGATCCAGAAAGTCCAATAACTGCAATGTTTAGATTGTATTCTTCTTCAAGTGTACGAATAAACTTTAAAGCATCGATTCCTGAAAGATTTTCCATTGCAAAATCAAGAACAACAACATCTGGCTTCCATTTTGGTATTATTTCCAACGCCTTAACTGGATCAACAAATGTGCATACAACATACCCTGCATCTTTGAGGGTATCTTTTACCATGTTGCAGATGATTTTTACATCATCTATTACCATCACTCTTATTACTGTACCGCTGGATTTATCTTCCACGATCCTCCCATGTAACCTATTTAAGCTACATAGTTTCAAGACAAGAAATGCCCTGTGAGAGAGTCGAACTCACGCAATCAAGTTTAGGAAACTCGACGCCGGCTCCGCCGGACAGGACTTGAAACAAGACAAGGGGCTAAGCCCCTAAGTCTATCAAGCTAAAAATAACTCTTATTCTACAGAAAGATCAGGAAGTTCTTGCTTAACAGGCTTCTTTGCCTTTGGCTTTTCTACAACTTCGACCTCTTCAACTGCCGGAGTAACTTTCTCAACCTCAACTACATTTGGAAGAACTCCATACATTTTATTTCCCATTGTATCTCCTTATACTCTTGCAGTTACTGCCGTTGCGTAAGAAGCGCTTAGAGTTGCTTTGATTGGTGCGTCCATTGAACCCGCACCTGATGTACCTGTCACCGCAGCAGCAATAGATGAAGACACAGCTAAGAGAAGTGTGTGAGCGTTATTTATAATGCGAGTTTCAGTGTACTCGTTAACTGCTGTTGTCCAAGCCCCGCCGCTTGGAAGACTTCCAGAGGGTATACCATATTTACTTGAACCCATTTGTATTTCTCCTTATAACTCATTCCACCATTGTGGTGTAAAGTTTGCTGAAGCGTACTCGATCATTTCATCTATGTAATGATCTACAGCTTCCTTATTTGCTTTTCTGATTGTTGGTCCCTTTGCCTTAGTTGATGTAGCAGACTTCTTTGACTTAGATGACTTTGGAGACTCATCTTCATCATCTTCTTCCTTTTCTGGAGCGGTAGCAAGTGCTGCGAGTTCTGGAGGAAGAGCCACATCAGATTCTTGCGGGACAATGTCAACACCCTTGATGTGGAAGTTACCTTCCTTGTCAGTGTATCCTTTGATAACTTTCTTGAGGAATGTCTTGTCAGCGGGACCACCAAATCCACCTGAGCGCTTAAGAAGACCTGAAACAGCAGCAAGC
>Ga0315289_10016335_pt1 | contig 10244 bp, 3 predicted proteins | sample YL17G11_40_MG_FD_203452 | JGI IMG/M metagenome (GOLD analysis project Ga0315289, IMG submission 203452) | Sediment microbial communities from Yellowstone Lake, YNP, Wyoming, USA - YL17G11_40 | ecosystem: Environmental > Aquatic > Freshwater > Lake > Sediment | place: USA: Wyoming | collected...
GAAGAGATAAAAATTCTTATTTATTAAATTTATATCTTGCTCAAAAAGCAAATGTAACTTTAATAAACACTGTTACAGAGTCAGATGTAAACTTAGATTTAAGATATGAAGGACCTACTTTTAATGAAGTGTACTACCCTAAATTATCTAATGGTAAATACTATTTATTTTCTAATAGAAAAAATGAATATGCAGAAGACTGCTTCTTAAATACTTATTTTTACGAGTTGATTTGTAGAGATCAAAACGATAATTGTACCTCAACTAATTATGATGAGGTAGAATATAATGATGCTTATAAAAACTTCCATGATAATAAAATAAATCTAAATAACGATTACAATGAGTTAAATGGAATGAGATTTAATTTCTTTAAACCTATAAATAAAGATTATAAAACTTGTGATTGTGATGCAGAATATGACAACCGAATAGCTATATCAGTCGCTGATAATGAAGCAGTGGGAAGATTAAATTACAGTAAGTTTCTTAAAAATAGTTTTGTCACTCTTCCTCACAAAGAAGGAAAGATAACAAACTTATTTAAAGAGAGTCAAATTTTATATGCACATACTACAGATAATATTTGGAGACTATTGACTCTTGAGTCAAAATTACAGGCAAATAATAGTCTAGTGTATTTAGGTACAAATGATTTTCTAAGTGCTCAACAATTGGAGTTATTTGCTTCTAATGAAGGCTATATGGGATTGCAAGATAAAAGGTTTAGGTTTCAAAATAATACTGGATATTTCTTTGCAGACTTAAAAAACCAAACATTAAATCTAATGTCTGTCGGAAAATTAGATGCAATTTCTACTTATGGTATGAACAGCTTCTTTAAGGATCAATGGAATAATTATTTTAATTCTTATGGGGCTTCTACAAACACTAACTTACCTATTATACCTCAATCAAATCCAGATTTATCTACAGTGGAAATTTATTTTGGATATGATTATAGACATAGGAGAGTTTTACTAACAGATAAAACAAACGGGTTTACCCTCAGTTATTATCCAGAAGATAAGGCCTTTTATTCTTTCCATTCGTATTTACCAATGGCATATATTCAGAATAGAGACACTTTCTTTACCCAAGATGACAATTATAATCTTTATATACATGAAGATAACTTTAATTCTTATAGAAAATTTTATGGAGTTAATTACCCTTCTTTAGTTGATGGGGTGTTCACTTATCATCCATTATTGTACACAACTCTTAACAATGTTGGTATGAAAATAGATGCATATAAAAATGTTAACGGACAGCTATTAATTACCAATGAAGTACCTACAAGCTTACAGGTTTGGACTAGTAGACAACATAGTGGAGAAATTTTCTTAAAAACTCCTATTGATAAGGATTATATGAAAAATGTTGTACTAAGCAATGAGCCTCACAGTATAATAAATGGTATTGTATATTGCAATAATTTAGCTAATTATGTATTAGATGATACTATTAATTTTGTGGATGGAGATATTTTCCCAGTCCCTAATGCTAATGTAAGTTTTGCTAAGGATTGGACCCAAGTAGATAGGCTTGAGAATAATTTCTTTAACTATAGAGTCAATATAGATAATAAAGATTTAGAAAATTTAAAATTTATACTTAAATTTACAGTCCTTAACTATAACATATCCATGCGTTAATGGCTAAAAAGAAGGCTAATCTTAATAAAACTAATTCTTCAGGGTGGTTAGATAACTACTCTGAGGAATTTTCTATTAGTGAATATGCTGATGGAGGGATTGTTGATGCAATAAAAGAGTTTTTTACTGAAACAACTAATAAACCAAAACCTAAATCTACCCCTGCAAAAAGCAGCCCTAAAACATTTAAAATTGAAGATAAAAGAAAAGTTTTAGCTACAAGTGGCCAGCCAATAAGACCAAATGTTGATATAACTTCTGGAGAGTATGATTTAGATGTTTTAAAAGGAATAATAGAATCTGCTAAAAGAAAAAAATTACCAATAGAAGATGTTAAAAATTTAGCAGCAATAGCTTTTCAAGAAACTAAGTTTGGCCAAGCAGATGGAAATATTGGTCATGTATTAGAAGATTTAACTACAAGAAGTGATTTAGAGTCATTCACTAGTGCTTATATAGATAAAATGAAAAAAGCCGACAGGCTTGGGTTAAAAGATGAGGTTGCTAGGTTGCAAGTATACAACGGCCTTGGAGTAATAAAGCCTAGTACAGAGCAAGATTATCATGGCTTTAAAATGAAAAAAGCATACGGAGTTCCTATTCCTAAAGAAGGAATAAGTATGAAAAAAAATCCTTTGTATGGAAAGCAAGTAATGGATTTAAGGGATAATGTATTAAATCAAAATCCAGAATATGTAAAATATTTAAATACTATGTATAACTCTAAAGATCCTGTACCTGTTTATAGTGATGTAGAGTTAAAGTCTTTGGGAAGGCCACCACTTTTAGGAAAATTTGAAATGGGGGGAGAAGTAAATGACAACTTTTCTGTAGACCAAGTAACAGAAATACCTATAATGAAAGATGGGGGAAACCATGGAGGATTAGATAGATGGTTTGCTGAAAAATGGGTAGATGTTAAAACAGGTAAGGAATGTGGTAGACAAAAAGGAGAGAAAAGAAAAGGGTACCCCGCTTGTAGACCTTCTAAAAGAATAAGTAGTGATACCCCTAAAACTGCATCAGAATTAAGTAGCGCAGAAAAAGCAAAATTTAAAAGAGAAAAAACTTCATCTGAAAGAATAGATTATAATCACAAAAAAGAAGACGGGGGATTAATATACAATGATATGAAAAATAAATTTAAAAAATATCCAGCAGGGGGCTATCTTGACTATCAAGAAGGCTATAAAGGCTTCGGTGTAGGTCCTGAATTGTACCAAGATAACAGTTATTTTAGGTCTGTAATGCCAGACAATATTGAAAATATGGAGGAACAGATTAACCAGCCAAGTATATTCTCTGGTATTAACGATGTGTTAGGTTCTGTAAATCAAGGAGTTAATCAGGTAACAGGATTGATGGGTCAGTTTCAATTGCCTACAATGGGGGGAAATAATCAACTTACTCAAGATATGTTAGGAGGGAGAGAGGGCATAATGAATGCAATGGGTGCAACTAAAATAACTGAAACATTACAAGACCCCGCATATAGTGCAGCTATGTGGGGGCAAAAACCCCCTTTATATTCCGCACCTGTACAAAAAAATGGAGGATATTTAAGAAAATACCAAAATGGAGGAACGATGGATATGTTACCTGTGGGTGATCCTGAATATATTCATAAAAGCAACGTATTTCACGAAAATTATAATCCAGTACCTAGAGTGCATTTTACTGACGATACTACTCCTTATGATATGGGAGTAAATTTAAATGATTTAGTAAACATGAATGGGGGACAAATTAATAAATATCAAAATGGTGGAGGTATGTCTTTGCAAGGATATTTTAATTATTTAACAAATCAAAATCAAAATAGAGTACCTTCAAGAGCATTTAATGCTAATACTAATAGAGCTTCTTTAAATCAATTAGAATCAGCTAATGCAAATGATTTTTTAAATACAAAAGTAAGAAATGATAGACAATCTTTTCAAGATGATAGAGTAGATTGGGGTGCATTTAACTTTTTAAAAGAACCTACTGGAGCTATATTAGGAACACTAAGTACAGTACCAATTGTGGGGGATATTACTCAAAGTGCATTAGGAGATTCATTCTTAACTAGAACTGGTGGATATGCAGTAGGTAAAGGAGTGGGAAATGTAGGAATGGGTGCTGCAAAAGTTATTGGCGGAGCTGCTACAGGAAATGTAGGAATGATTGGCAGTGGTATTGGAGATGTAGGAGAAGGAGTAGGTAGTACTGTTGGAACTTTTCAAGCTAAAGATGCTTTATCTAATTATGATAAATCAGGATATGTTTCAGGTAATAGACTAGTTAGGTCTTCCCAAGACTTTGGAAACATGATGGATACTGCTTCTAGTTTATATGGAAACATTAAGGGTGGAGCAGGAATGGTCAAAAATATGGGCGGATTAAAAGGTATGATGGGTAATATGAAAGGAGGGGCAACAGGTATGAAAGGATTTGGAAATATTATGAGTAGCTTGTCTGGAATAGGATTCCAAGACGGAGGTATGATTGATTATATGTATGAAGATATACAAGAATTTGGTAAAGGAGGATTAACTCCTACTAAGGCTAAAAAAATGTTGCACGATAAGAGTTTTACAACAGACAAACAAAGAAAATATTTTGGTTACATATCATCCCAGAAAAAAACTAGCGGTGGATGGCTAGATGAAATTTAAAAAAATTAATATGAAAGAATTATTATTAAAAATAGCAGGAGTTAAAACGGAAGAGGCCTTTTACAAGAAGTTTCCAAATAAGGAAACATTTTTCAAAGCTCATCCTGAAGCCAAAGAAATTATTGCTCAATACCAACAACAAGAAATGATGGCTAATGCTCCAGAAAATTCTCAAGAGCAAATGATGGGTACTCAAGAAGAAATGGTAGAACAAATGGCTAATGGAGGAAATGTTCCTACTAATCCTTCATTGTGGAGTAAAGCTAAATCTGCCGCTAAAGCTAAATATGATGTGTATCCTTCAGCGTATGCAAATGGTTTTGCTGCTAAATGGTATAAAGAAAAAGGTGGTAGTTGGAAAAAAGCTGCTATGGGTGGTTATGTAGATGAATATGCTAATGGAGGAGAAATAGATAATTCTGAATTAAAAAATTTACAAAATTTTTTGCAAAAAAAAGCTTTAAATAATATGATAATTAAAGGAACTCCAAGTTCTTTTAATCCTAATTTAAAACTTAATACATTTGTTGATCCTAGATTTGGAGAAGATTTTATAAGGGGAAGTGTAAATCCTATGTATTATGATAAAAACTTTTCTTTTGGGCCTTATTTTGAAGGGGTTATGGATTTAAATGAAGCAAAAATAAATAATTATGGAGTAAGAGGTAGTTATAATTTAAATGATAATTTATCTATTAATGCAGATTTAAATCCAAATAATATAAATGCAGGATTAAGATTAAATTTTAAAGATGGTGGGGGAATAAATAACTCAGGATTTAAAGCTTTACCTAAATCTGTACAAGAAAACATAATATCTAATATGTCTATGGGAGGTGAAGTAGAAGAGTATGGAAATGGAGGATACACTGTAAGAAGAAGTAATGATAGAAAAGGTAAGACACACGTTGTTACTGGCCCTGATGGTACCAAAAAATACTTTGGTGACCCTAAACTGGGAGAAAGAAGTAAATCTAAGTACGGTAAAGAAGCTTTTTATGCAAGACATAAAACTAACTTAAAAAACAATCCTTTCTTTAGAGCGTATGCGAGATCTACTTGGGCTGATGGGGGAATCCTTCCTGAAGTAGAACAATTAATGCTTGCAGGTCAGAACCCTTATAATATGGGAGGATATGTAGAATATCCAACGTATTATCCTGGGGGAGGTATGATAGGAAGTGATATGATGGATTATCAAGCAGACTACAACTATCCTACAATGTACCCTGGAGGTGGAATGATAGCAGGCCCTATGATGGGATATGAAGAAGATGATTTTATGTATGCTATGGGCGGAGGAATTAATATTAATCCTGCCAATGAAGGTAAGTTTACTGAATGGGCGGCTAAACGAGGAATGACCGTTCAAGAAGCAGCTAATAAAGTAATGGCTAATAGAAGTAAATATACTGCTGACGTAGTAAAAATGGCGAATTTTGCAAAGAATGCTGCAGGATGGAAGAAAGCTATGGGAGGCAGAATATATGAAGAAGGTGGTATGTTAAATAGCATGACAGAGGGTATTCCTGTTCAAACAGAAACATTTGAAGGACAAGCAGAACAAGTTGCTCTTCCTGATGGAACTATTAAATCAGTAGAAGCTACTACATCTCATGAAAACATGAGTGATAATACTGTTACAGATTTATTGCCAGGAGGTTCACATATTCAAAGTGCTCGTAATAAACTTACACCTGACCAATATATACAATTAATGCAGATGTTTAAACCAGAAACTGCAGACCAAGATATTAAAAAATTGTCACAAGTATATCAGAGTAAATACGGTAAGAAAGATGGTAAAAAACTTTCTCCTGCAGATATTTCTGAGTATGCTAAAAATAAATATCAAAACAAATCTACTCCTAATTCATTTGATACTGATAAACTAAAAGAAGGTAATAAAAAAGCCTATTTAGATTTGAGTATGCAAATGAATGATTTAATTAAATCAGGGAAAGAATTAGCAGAGGGATCTATGTCTGAAGAAATGATGATGGCTTATGGGGGAATGGTAAATAAATATCAAGAGGGTACTCCTTCTGGTGGTTTAAATTATTTTTTAAACGAATTGTTGACCCCAGGAGTTGTTAATTTAGCTAAAAATACTTCTTTTGATAAGAATAGAGGAAAATATAGATTAAATGTTGATCCAAATATGTCTTTGCAAGATAAAATAGATTTAGCTGCAGCTTCAGAAGATTATGGAATACAGAATTTAGTACAAGGAAGAAACAAAGATTTCCCTAATTTTGTAGGAGGCTTTACCCCTCAAGATTTTGAAAAAAGAATTGTATATGCTAGTGAAGGTCCTAAGGGTTTAGAAAATAAATCAGAGTTAGATATAAGAAAAAAAGCTTTAAATTTAATGGGCTATAAAGGAACCTTAAATGATAACCAATTAAATGATGTAAAATCGCTATACAATAACCCTAAATTCAAAGAAATTTATAATAGTTTTACAAATTATCTGCCTTCTGATAAGTACAGAAAAACAAAAGGTAATGATTTTATGATGGGTGCGGAACACTTTGATGCTTTGGGAAATTATGTAGAGCCTACAAAAGTAGTAGCTGCGGCAACTCCGCAAACTCCTGCACAAAAAGCAGAACAACAGATGTTAAGCGCAAATACTCCAATAGCTCCTGCAGCTAGAGTTCCTATGCAAAATAGATTTAACTTTGGTTTACTTGAAGGCCAATTAGGTAGAGGCTTAGGTGCTAACCAATCTGTACTTGAGGCAGGTCTTGCCCAAAATCCATTATATATAATGGAAACTCCTGATACTTATATCAGAAGCAGAAAGAACGAAGTACCTGTAGGTAATATTTTATATAATATCGAAAGAGCTCAAAGAAATTCTGCAAATGCTTTAGCAGATCAAACAGGGGACTGGAGTACATTAGCAGGTAATATTGCCAATGCGGGAGCACAAGCTTACAACCAACTTGGAGATACTTTGAGTGCATTAAATCAGACAAATGTAAATCTATATAATGAAACTCAAGGACTTCAACAAGACTTATTAGGGAGTAATATGGGAGTTAGAAACCAGAATTTAACTAATATGCAAAATATGTTGAACTTTAAAAGGAACTTATTTGGTCAAAAAGCTGTTAAAGATTCAGAGATTTATTCAGAATACTCTAAAAGCATGGGAGAAAACGCTCAAAAAGAACAAAATCAAAAAATGGAAATGTTAAATATTATGGCTTCTAAACCAGATATGTTTAAAGGAGAACAAGGACAAATGTTTGTAAATCAAATTTTAGGAAACACAGGTTCTTATAATAATCCTATTGCAGGTACTTTATTAGATAATATTTTATCAGCTAACAGATATAAAAGATAATTATGGCTAGACAAAGAAATCCATCAGGAGGGGGTTCCCCTTATTATGCAGGTATAGGCCAGCAAGTAATGTATAACCCCGAATGGGCCGATATAGATTTTGCTGATTTCCAGGGATTAAATATGGGGCTTATAAATCAAAACGCTCAGTTTGCTCAAGAAGTAGCTAACAAGCGTTTAGACGAAGTATTAAAACAAAGAGATGCAATTTTAGAAAAAGTAAAGTTACATAAAAGATTTGATGATTTACAAGGTCAGTTAGATAATAAATTAGCGTCTATTATAGATAATATGGGGCAACTTCAGTTATCTGATGCAGCTAATTATACCTCATTGAATACTAGCTTAATAAAGGCCAATAATGACCCTGTTTTACAAGGAGCTGTCCAAGCTTCTCAGGATGCTATGAGCTATGAAAAAATGAAATTTGAAAAACCTGAGATTGCAGAACAACCTTGGAATAATGCAAATGAAGGAAATTATCAAAAATTTTTAAGAGGGGAAACTAACGATTTTAGTTTTAACCCTGTTTATAAAGAATACGATTTACAAACAAAAGCAGATGAGTTTGCTAAGGCAGTTCCCGCTGATGTACAAAATGCCATTGTTAAATACGGATTATATGGATTACAAGAAAAAGCTATAGAAGATAAATCCGCAGGTAAATTATTAACGGCTTTCAATTCTTTTAAACAAGGTCTTATGCAAGATCCTGAATTCCAGTCTTGGTATAATAGAAGAGGAAACTTTGAGAAAACTAGAGGAAGCTCTATTGACGATGTTATTAACAACATGTTTAAATCTTCTGCTGCTAAATATGGAACAACAACTCCTACAGTAAAAGTCGGAATGCCTAGAGAAGATGTTGATATTAGTACGGGGATACAACTTTCGGAAAATGCCAGAGCACAAGCTAGATTTAACGCTGAAAGAAATGCAGGATTTCCAAGTACAACAGGTACATCAAAAACACCTAAATCATCTCTTGTAGATTATACTAACACTGCTGTTGTAATTAATGGGAAAGAAATGGAAAAGGATGAAAAAGTAAATGCTCTTAAAAATTATATAGGTAGATCTGCTAATATAAATAAGCAGGGAAAAGTATCTAAAACCCCAACTCCAAATGTTTTGGGACTAACTGATGGTATAAAACAATATAATCAGGACAAATTTACCGTTACAGGAAATTTTAAAGATAATGGAGACGGTACAATTTCTATTGACGTAATAGATAATACGGGGAAAACTCCCCAAACAGGATATATTAAAGCCATTAAAGAGAATTTTGATAATTCCATAATAGGTAATAGAATTACTGCTCCTGTTAGTGGACAGGGTAGTCAAAAAATAGATGGTGTTTTTAATCCAGCAACAGGAAAAATAGAATAAACTAATAATATGCCAGTAATTTATGTCCCAGGTAAAGGAAATATAAAATTCCCTGATAATATGTCTAATTTAGACATTGAGAATGCTATTAAAAAAATGAATTTGCCTACACAACAGGCTCCTCAACAAAAAACTACGGTAACTCCTCAACAAGAAGAACCTGGGTTTTTTGAAGGAGTTAAAAGTTTCTTTTTAGGAGATGAAGAAAAGGCACCTAAAGCTGAACTTATAAGTGAAAAGTTTGTAGAGCAAAAACCAGAAATACCTTATAAGTTTACTAAACCTAGTCCAATAACTTTATTAGATAAAGAATATGACCAAAAAATAAAAGCGGTAGAGGATAAGTATAGTAAGTTATCCTATAGTGTTGATGAGACTGGCTATCCAGTAAAAAATTATAATATAGATTTAGATGCAATTAATAAACAAAAAGAAGCAGAAATCTTTAATTTAACTGCTGAAAAACTTAAAAAACAAGGACAAAATTTAACCCCTCAAGAACAAATTGCAAATACTAGTTTTTATGCGGGGGGTATAAAGAAAAATAATACAAAAATACAGGAATTATCTAAACAAAAAAAGAGTTATTTAGATGAATTAAGTAAAGTAGAGGCCCCTCTTGTTGGGTTAAATGTTTTTGGATACGCAAAAGCTATTAGAAGTACATGGGATCATAATACAATAGTAGATAATAATATTGCATTAGCAGAAGAAGATAAAAAATATTCTAAAGGATTTTTAGATTATGCTAAAAAAGGAGTAGACCCTTTTAAAAATGTAGACCCTAATGATGGAAAAGCTTTAATAAAAGCTGGTTCATATATTGACCCATCTATAGGGGCTGGAGATAAAAAAGCAAGAGAAAAAATAGGGGAAATTACTACAAAATGGTTTCCCTCTGCAGAAGGGTCTGTAAAAGAAAAAGGAATTGGTGAGAAATTAATGGATGTGGGATTAAAACAATTGAATCCTTTTTTACCTGCAGTTAAAGACATTCTTTTTAGTGGGTTTGTTAAAAAAGTAGATTTACCTAATTTAACTGCAGAACAACTCGAAAAAACCTCTTTAGAAAAAGCAACTCGACTAGCTGCTAATCATTTAGACAATCAGTTAACTCCTTTATATGATAAAATACAGTCTGAAATTGGTATACCTAAGTCGGAAGTAGTCGGAAAAATAGACA
>Ga0315289_10016336_pt1 | contig 10243 bp, 10 predicted proteins | sample YL17G11_40_MG_FD_203452 | JGI IMG/M metagenome (GOLD analysis project Ga0315289, IMG submission 203452) | Sediment microbial communities from Yellowstone Lake, YNP, Wyoming, USA - YL17G11_40 | ecosystem: Environmental > Aquatic > Freshwater > Lake > Sediment | place: USA: Wyoming | collected...
AGGATGCAGGATTGAAGCAGAGCGAGCAGGTAAGGATACTGGAGGAGTTCCGTTCGGGGCGTTTCAACGTCCTCGTGACCACGAGCATCGGGGAGGAAGGCCTACATGTGCCCGACGTGGACCACGTCATCTTCTACGAGGCCGTCCCATCCGAGATACGCTCCATACAACGTCGAGGCAGAACCGGCAGAACAAGCGTGGGAAAGGTCACCGTGCTGATGGCTGAAGGCACAGTCGACGAAGCATACTACTACAGCAGCAGACGCAAAGAGCAACAGATGCATCACCTCCTCAAGACAGTGAAGCGGAGAGGCCTCAAAAGCCCTAGAAAACGGAAAACCACACTGCTCGACTACATCGAACCGTAGAGTCACTCTGGCAACGAAATAATCACGTGGCCTAGAAAAACCAAGAATGGCCTGGCTCTTCAATGCGAAACGGTCAGGAGAAAATGTTGCCTTCGTCGGGGATGTTAACGGTTGTTTTCTGTTCCTGAGTCTCTCTTGGAGGCTGACGTTCGGGGAGCTGAGAATAGTTTCCATCGCCCGTTCTATACAAGGCCAGTCTGCCGATGGTTTCCCAGCTGTTGCCTGCAGAATGTCGAATCTGAATTGTCAGTACTTCGGCTGTTGGATCTTTCTTTCCGGCCCATACAGCGAGAGTGAGGTAATCTCCGCTTGGAAGACGGCTGGAGAACCGAGCTTTCGGCTGTGACCCACTCATTTGTCCTCAGAGTCCACTGCACTGAGTAAGCCTAGTCACGAGCTACCTTATGAAGGGGACTTGCAATAGCAAGCTTGCCCTTCAGGCAATGACGTTAGATTGCCATGGGCACTTGTCAAACAGTAAACTTGGCTTGGGCCTAGCTTGTTGACAACGACTGAGCTCCTCCGAACCGTTCAAGAACACACAGGGAGAGTACTGGACCAGCCTCAGGTCAAAGCGATATCACATGGCGCGGGGCCTCTTTGGATATTAGCGGGGCCCGGATCAGGCAAGACCGAGGTTCTGGTCCTTCACTGCTTGAAGCTTGCATTGGTCGATCTGCAAGGGAGCTCGCCTTGAGGCAGTGGGTCCAACGCAACCGCAGCCAAGTCTCCCTAGAAACCTGGACCGAAGCGAGAAGCAGTGTGGCACCCGTCAACCGGGCGCTTATGAATGTGCAACTTACCGTCGTGAAGGCTGAACTCAGGGAAATCCTTGACATCCTCCAAGTCATAAAGCCGGAGCATGAACTCGAGATCCTCCGCAAGCTGCAGAAGCTAATGCCGACCGCGCAAGCGTTGGTCGAAGAAACCCATGACAAGGAACTCGGAGAAGTCCTCACAGCCGTAGCAGCCAAGGTGACATTGTAAGTCAGGCAGTGACTCCGAGGGCCTTCTTCTCTCTATCCTCAAGATAGCTGTTCTCTGCTAGCTGTTGCAGCAGCAGAACGCGGATAGTGTCTGAAAGGGTGGGATCCTGTCTGTCTCTCTTGACTCGCTCGAGTAAGCCCCAGACCTTGGCTGGCAGGCTGATGCTTCTGCCTTCGAAACCTTGGCAGACCACGTTATCAGCCATTGCTAGTCACTCACAAGTACGGTGCGGGGCTTCAGGCCTGCCGCGACGGCTACGCATTCATGGTAGGCGATGAGCCACGCCTTCACCGCGTTGCTAAGGACTCTCAAACGGGCCCCCGTTTCCCTGAAACGGGCCCCCTTTGGAGGATATGGTCATGAACCATCTCGCGCACATACTCCGACACCGGGACGCCTTCCTGGTACGCCTTTCCCGCGTTGATGAGAGCTCGCAAAGCGCCACCTCTTTCCCGGAAAGTGCCACCTCTTTCGAGGATGTGATCATGCACCATGTCGCGCACGTACTCCGCGAGTGGAACGTTGGACTGGAAAGCGAACGCCTTCAGTTGAGCAGGAACGAGTCGCTATGGCTCAGCTACCGAAGGAGCGGACGCGTCTACATTGCATGGCCGAAGGATGTGGAGACGCTGCAGAATGACGATTTGAGAAACGGGCTGCTCGGCTTACGGGAGGCAACGATACAGGTGGTCGATGCTACGATGAAGGAACGGACCAGGGGCAGAGCATGCCAATAGGAGCGCCCAATTTCATTTGCAATCTCTAGTCTTGCATGCTGAGCATTCCTTTACTGATTCCAAAGATTTCCTAGGCTGCCATTTGTATCTATATGCCGTCTGGATTCAATCGATTGCATTGCTCGGAGAATGAAGCTTTAAGTTACCTTATGATATATATCATAATATCATAGTTTGTATGATGTTGTGATATAACTGACAATGTCGCTTCTGCGAAGGAAATTGTGGATGGACAGGAAGGAGTTTGTGACAGCGGAAGAGCTGAAGCGCTACTGCAAAACGATGAAGTTGAACTACGAAATGGTCGTCAGGTACTTCGGGATGCGTGCCTACCTTGTGAGGATATTTCGAGGGGTCTTCTACGTAAAATCGTTAGAGGAATTGAAGCTAGGCAGGAACAAGTACAATCACCTAGAACTCGTCGCGAAAGGCCTCGAACTCAAGAATGTCAAGCGCTGGTATTTCGGCCTGCACACGGCGCTCAAGCTCAACAACATGACCCACGAGACGTTTGCGGTTGAAGATGTTGTTAATGACAAACTGTTCCGCGCGAACCCTATCGCTATTGCGGGCTACAAGTTCAAGTTCTCCAGATTGTCGCCGTCTCTGCTCGGTTTTGGCATAAGGAAGGCAGGGAACGGAGTCAGGTATTCCGATCCCGAAAAGACTCTTCTTGATTTCATCTACCTATGGAGGTACAACGGGATTCCTGAAGAGAAGATTGTGGCCGATGTCAGCGGCTGGGAGAAGGGCGCGTCAAAGGAGAAGCTCATGGCATATGCGAAGAAGTATCCGAAGACTGTGGCAGAGATTGCAGCGAGGCTGGCAAAGTGAGAGCGGATTTCGTAAACGAAGTGGCGAGAGTTCTCAAGATCAGCAGAAGAGATCTAATCGAGAAGGATCTCATTCTTCATCAGATACTGGCGGGCTTGTCGCAAGATAATTTCTTCGCTGATAACTTCCTCTTCAAGGGCGGCACATGCCTCATCAAATGCTACTTCGGCTACATAAGATTCTCCGAGGGCATCGATTTCACGTGGAAGGGCCAGAGCGCATTCAGCAAAATGTCGGGAAAGAAAATCAGGGCCCAATTATCCAAGGTCATCGACAGAACTGGAGAAGTGTTTGAAGCAATCGCCAAGAAAAGAAGCCTCGATTTCAAATGCGTGAAGAGCAATAGAGACTACGTTGAGCTCGGCGGCAACGACAAGGCGTGCACGCTGAAGATATGGTACGGTTCCGAGATACTGAGAAGGCGGACGTTCCTGAAGGTGCAGGTAAACTTCGTCGAGGCCATGTGCTTTGCTCCGAAGAAAGGAGAGCTCAGCGGACTGCTGACGGGAAAGCAGGAGGAGCTTGAAACTCAAGCCATATCGTCAAATTCCCCCTTCCGAATGGATTTTTCTAGATAATACTGATGTAGTCGCCGCTCGAAACCGCGCTGCATATTCGATGAGTAGACGACCTTGTATTGTCCATCTTCTATGTGGCAGCCCGCTTTCGTTTCCCAAGGTAGCTTCTTGATGACCTCACGCATGAGTTGCTTGTGCTCGTGTTCTCCTCGTTTCCAAGCAAGGCAGTCGCTCGTCAATGTCACGAGGTAGGTCTCCTCCTCTGCGCCATCATCGTATTCGACTCTGATATCCTCCCCATGCACCTCGACTTTCACTTCAGACTGCGTCTGTGTGTGAGTGAGAAGCAGCTCTCCTCTCTGTTCGGAGATACCCCAGTCGGGGGCCTTGAAGGAATCCCGTACAGCGGTCAACAGCTCTTCTTTTGTGATTGGTGCTTGGAGTCCACGTTCGTCGTGGTAGCATTGGTACGATAGAACCTTCAACATGTTTAGAGTGGATCTCATCCTGGTGGGTGTCCCATGATCCTGTTTATTTCTGAGCAACGCAACAGTCCAAGCCACGGTTGTGTCGCCTGCAATGAGGAAAGTGGGAGAAAAGGTACCGCCACTCGTGGAAGGTGGCGGGCCCGGTGGGATTCGAACCCACGGCCCCCGGCTTGCCTCGCTCTGTTGCAGGCCTAGAGGGCCGATGCTTTGGACACCCGGATTTCAGATCCAGGAGTGCTGTCCAGGCTGAGCTACGGGCCCACTATGCGCACGCTGGACTGTTACTCATATCTGCTTTCTTCTCTGCCATTTCATAGTACGCGAAAACCGAACCGGGCTTTGGCGGGATTCTATTCCACGTAGATCGCGGGACGGAAGGGTTGAGCTGCTTGAGCGCGACCTTTCGGGTCGTACTTCCTCTCTCTCGGTCGGGCGGTCAAGGATCCCCAAAGACGCTGAGGTTCCGCAAGACGAAGAAGCTACTTGCAGGAAGAGATGTACGCATATGGGAGGGTAGGATTGAAAGAGTGTTGACATACTTCTCCGTTTGCAGGCTCTCTTGTTTCGCCAAATTGCTATTACTTGTCGACCTTTGGCTTTCTGTAACATCAGCTTCGCCATGAACCTTTCTATCGATTCGAATGAGATTGCTTGGGAGACCTCCAACCTTTTTGAGGTCAACTGAGAAAATAGTAAGTATGACTTGTGGGCTTCTATTAGTTGTGATGAGCTGAAGCTATGGTGCCTGAATCCATTCGCAACGGTCTCGAACAGGTCGACACGCAAGAAGTAGCCAAAACGATATTGAAACACGCTTCAGCGTCGATGAAAGAGGAAGATCTGAAGATAAGAGTCGAAGTCACGCTCCGGCCAATTCTTGAGAAATGGGGGATTCAGTGGGCTTCCTATGAGCACGGGCATGAAATATCTGGTGGTAGGAAGGATGCTCTATACGGACATGTGATCCTAGAATACAAGTCGCCCGGAAAATTGGATAGCAAGACCGAGTTTAGGAAAGCCAAGGAGCAGGTGAGGGAGTATATTCAGAAACAATGCGAAGACGAACGAGATTACTCCAAGTATTTCGGCGTCATCATAGACGGTCAAAAGATTTCCTTTGTGCGATTCAGGAGTGGACGATGGGAAGAGCAAGAAGAACCGCTCAGTGTCAATAAGGAAACTGTCAGAACACTGCTCCGAGCAATCAGAGGGCTACGTCTCAAGATAATTGATCCCGCAACCCTCGTCAAGGATTTCGGACCGGGCGAGCTGAGCAAGAAGGTTATTGAGTTACTCTATGATAGCCTGCGAAAACCTGATTCCAAGAGGACACAAATGCTCTTTGAAGATTGGAAAAGAGTCTTCTCACAAGTGTGTGCATATTCCCCGGAGAAGTTGTCTGCGCTCATTGAGTATTACGGACTCAAGCAAAAAAGCATAGACATTGAGAAGCTGATGTTTTGCATTCACACTTATTACACCTTGTTGATGAAGCTCATTACCTCCGAAGTAATTTCCTACTTCAATCCGATGTTCGGATCCTTTCTTGATCGAATCGAGACCGCCTATCATACAAGATTAGCTGACATGAAGAAAGAGCTTGAGGACCTAGAAGAAGGTGGAATCATCGCTGAACTCGGGGTACGGAACCTATTGGAAGCTGATTACTTCGCATGGTATCTCGACGAATGGAACAAGGAGATTGCAGATGTCGTCATAGCTATAGTGGAACAACTGAAAGAGTACGACCCCGGAACTTCAGAACTCTACCCTGAACGAGTGAAGGACCTTTTCAAGAGGCTGTATCAAAATCTGGTTCCACGAAAAGTGCGGCATGACTTGGGCGAATACTTCACTCCAGACTGGTTGGCTGATTTAGTCCTAGACGAAGTAGGTTATGACGGAAATCCCGAAAAGAGACTCTTGGACCCAGCCTGCGGATCGGGCACATTCTTAGTGCTAGCAATCAGCAGGGTAAAAGCGTGGGCCGAGAAGGAATTCTATCCCGACAAGAAGGAGCTGCTTCGAAGAATTACTAGGAATGTAATCGGAGTTGATCTCAATCCGCTCGCCGTTCTCGCAGCAAAGGCCAATTACATTTTGGCGCTAGGCGAACTCAACAGACTCTTGCCAGGATTGAACATAGACATCCCAGTCTACTTGGCTGATTCAATTCTTGTGAGCAGGAAGCAAAGCCTCATGGGTGAACTAGAGGTCTACCTGAAAACGACAGTCGGAGATTTCGTGTTTCCGAACGAGATTATTGACGAGAATCACTTGCCAAAGGCTCTGGCGCTAATCGAGGCAGGGATGAGAGACAAATACACCAAGGATCAGTTTCACGACTTGATTACTGCTCAGTTGAAGGGGCTCAAAACTACCAGCGTTGATTCACTCACAAGGGTGTTCATGTTCATGCGAAAGTTGGAGAAGGAGGACAAGAACAGAATCTGGACGAGGTTACTCAAGAACTCTTTTGCACCGTTACTCATGGGAAAGTTCAGTTTTGTTGTCGGAAACCCACCTTGGATAAACTGGGAGAGCTTGCCCGAGAAATACCGTGCCGACACGAAACAGTTGTGGGACAGCTATGGACTCTCGAAAACAGAAGGTACGGGACTTGGCAAGGTCAAGAGGGACATGGCCATGCTATTCACCGCAAGATGTCTGGACAGATACGCAGAGGACCATGGCAAGTTTGGCTTTCTAATACCGTACACTGTTTACAAAACGCAGGCCGGTGCAGGGTTTAGGAATTTTCTCGCTAGGGGAATTCATGACACAATAAGAAATGTCCCCTGTAAAGTTCTCAAGATTCACGACCTCGTGACACTCTATCCGTTCGAAGGAGCGGTCAACCGGACATCGTTAGTTGTTATGGAGAAAGATGGCGCAACCAGTTTTCCAATCCCCTGCATGACATGGTACAATCCAAAAAGCGCAGGCATCGACCAAGAAGCGAGCTTGGAGGAAGTAAGAAAGAACACTGGTTTGTCAGAGTTGGTGTTTCTCCCCATTGACGAGAGGAAAACAGCAAGCCCTTGGATGCAAATTAGGGAGACCGCATACGCTGGAATCAAGAAAGCTGTGCACGAAAGCCCGTGGTATGATGCTCATGAAGGAGTGAACACAGCACTCAATGGCGTGTACTGGGTGCAGATTCTTTCGAAAAACCCATCGGGGCTGCTCATTACCAATCCTCCATTCGCGGGTCAGAAAAAGAAGATCAAACAAGTCAAGCGTGTTGTCGAGGAAGATTACATCTATCCCTTCATCAGAGGCCGAGATGTGAAGAAATGGTACGTCGAAGGCCAGTACGGATGGATTTGCGTCCCGCATGATCCACGAACTGGGAGCCCGGCAAATGTCAATGTCATCAAGGCGCAGAGTCCCAACACGTATCGATATCTGAGTGAATTCAAAGAAGAACTCGAAAAACGGTCTCTGCACAAATTGTGGGGAAAAGGAAATCCATTCTACGCTGTATACGATATAGGGGCATACACATTCTATCCGTACAAAGTGGTGTGGAAACGTATCGGCGGGAAAATCTCTGGGAAGGCCGAATTCTCTGCCGCAGTAATGGAAGAGGTGAATGACAAGTTTGTCGGCTCAAAGCCCATAATACCGTATGAGAAACTGATGCTGATACCTCTGAAGGACGCGAAGGAAGCCCATTACATCACAGCAGTTTTGAACTCATCAATTGTTGAAACAGTCGTTGCGTCATACCTGGTCGAGCAGTCAATCTCAGATATTACAAAACGGATCAAGATACCCAAGTTCGATTCCAAGGATTCCCTACACTCGACCCTTTCGGAGTTGTCGCAGGCGGCTCATAAGCTGGCGAGAAAATACTACGGGGAAAAAGATGAAGGCGCCGTGAAGGAGCTAAGAAAAGTCGAAGACGAAGTCGACAAGACATGTGCGCGGTTGTATGGCATCAACGACAAGGAGTTGGAGGAGATAAGAAGAACTCTTCAAATTCTCCGAGAAGGCGAAAGCGAAGAAGCTGAAGACGAAGAGAGCCCGAGCGGCGACTAACCTGAACCTGATTCTGTGCGCTGGCCTCTTCACCGCTTGAGAATCGTATATTCTTTGCCGTCGGCCCGACGGTACAAGTTGAAGGTCTTTTGACATAATAGAACTAGCAGATGCGCAAGCGTGATGTTGACAAATGCGCTCAACTCAGTGAGGCCTTTGACTCCAACCGATCAGATCATTGGGATCATCTTTCCAATACGATTCTTTCGCGATCACAAAACAGTTTTTGTGAAGTACTTCGGGAAGGAGAGGCTACCTCTAAGGCTTCGGGCTGGATCGAGGCTCTTCTTTTAGGGGGGCAGTGTGTCATCAGGCCTGTCCGTTTCACTAGCAACAATTCTAGACTGTGATACGTAGCGCTTTCTTCTCTTCTTCGCTCAGGAAAGGTCGTCAGGCAAACCGGTCAATGAGAGGAGGACGTGCCCGTTCATCCGACTATCTGATACGAAGGTCATTTATCCCGTCAACGTGACGTATGAACATAATCTGAGTTACCTTGAGCAACAACGGTGAGCGCAAGAGACTTACGTTTCACAGTCTCGCAGAACAGACGCTTGAGAAGGTCAGACGACCGCTCACTCCATTCGAGATTTGGGAAGAGTCCAAAGATTTGCGTCTATCTCAGGGCTTTCAGACTACGGGGAAAACCCCTTGGGACTCAATAAGTGCACAGCTCTACGTTGACGTTAGGGATAACCAGAATAGTTCGTTCTACCAGCACAGCAAACGCCCCAGTCGCTTCTACCTGAAGAAGTACGAACGGACGGCTTCTATTGCCGAAAGCGCAGAGGACACGGCGGACTCTACCAAGGAAGGGCTTCTGCATCCTCTGCTTGTACGCTTCATAGACGCTAATGAGAATTTCCGGGCAAAGGCGCTGACTATCCACCATCAGGCCACGAAATCCACAAGATCTCAGAAAGGGTGGAACGAGTGGCTCCATCCTGATATTGTGGCAGTACGCTTTCCTTACACAGAATACGGAAAAGAGGTCACTGAACTCCAGAAGGAAGCGAGCGCATCCTCGCTTACATTATTCTCATTTGAAATGAAAGTGGATCTCAATCTTGGCAACGTGAGGCAAGCATACTTCCAAGCAGTGAGCAACTCAAGTTGGGCGAACGAAGGGTATCTCGTTGCTATCAATATTGACCGCGATCCGTACTTCATGGAAGAGATGCGGAGACTGAACAACGCATTCGGCATAGGCATTATCCAACTCAATGCACAAGAAATCGACCAGAGCGAGATTCTATTCTCCGCGAGGACCAGAGAGAAGATTGACTGGAGTACCATCGACCGATTGAACGCAAATCCTGATTTTAAGAACTTCTTAGGGTACGTGAGTGAGGACATGCGATTGAGCAAGACCAAGAGCCCTTATGATGCGGTTCTGAAGGGACAGAAATTCGAAGACTACATCAGAGAGAAATCCATCCTCGAGCTGAGTTGATAACAGAGTCGCTCTGTCACAGCGATGAGTTCTCTAGAGCCTCATGATTTCGACCCGGACAGGCACGGAGGCTATGCTGTCACTCCGAGGGCTATCTTCTCTCTGTCTTCAAGGTAGCTATTCTCTGCCAGCTTTTGTAGGAGCAGAACACGGGTGGTGTCTGATAGCGTGGGGTCCTGCCTGTCTCTCTTGACTTCGTGTGACTTCCCTGGAACGATCTTCACGCATCTGACCGCTACGGTGTGAAAAAGACTCGGCATCAGCATAAGGGAAGCAAGAAGGACAAACCGCTACGAGGGTGTGGGACACCCTTCTCAAGGTGTGGGACACCCTCGTCATACGAGAGGCCCGCACTCGCCCGGCTCAAAGACCAGAGAACTTCCTTGTCCAGCTCTACAAGCGTACGCGCTGCAAGAGCAAGCATGAGAAGGACAAAGCCCGCCTGGACTTGGCTGGAACGCCAGCGACTCTTCTAGGAGGCATTCCACGACAACATCGACAGCATCGGCGAAGTGGACGCGCTCACAGGATCGGAGGCGCTTGATGTGAACCGCAGTGACATCCTACGCAACCCGAAACTCAGCTAAATCTATCCGTGCTTGAACCAAGATAGGTGTTGGGTAACGCTGCACGGTTGTGCATGAAGAAGCTGCGTATGAAACGGCCAAAACTCGGGAAGAACACGCGATAAATATGGTGGACCGGGCGGGATTCGAACCCGCGGCCTTCCGGATTGTTGGTTGGCGTTTCTTGCAAACCGGACGTTCTTCGGCCCCATCGATGGGCATACCAGGCTGAACTACCGGCCCCAGGG
>Ga0315289_10016338_pt1 | contig 10242 bp, 10 predicted proteins | sample YL17G11_40_MG_FD_203452 | JGI IMG/M metagenome (GOLD analysis project Ga0315289, IMG submission 203452) | Sediment microbial communities from Yellowstone Lake, YNP, Wyoming, USA - YL17G11_40 | ecosystem: Environmental > Aquatic > Freshwater > Lake > Sediment | place: USA: Wyoming | collected...
CCGCACCCTAACCTGAACGACACCAGAATTTCACTTGACGGCGAAGCCATATGCATGTATGATATGTATGCAACTATCAGGTTGGAATCACAGTTGACTCGTAAATGGTGAATTCGGAGGGTCCGATGATCGTGGCCAACGAAACGCAAATTCTCGCCTCGGCGGTAGTTGACTTGCTCCATTATTCCCACATTCCATCATTCCAGTATTCCGTCACCGGAGTATCCACCATTCCGTTCCCGGGCCGGGCAGGGCGGGGAGCGGAGGATGTGATTATGCAAAACAAACCCAATTTCCGGATGGCACAACAGAGGCTAACTGCCGGTCAGGAAGAAGGTTACGTGAAAAGGTACGAGCTATGCGTCTGCGAAAACAAAGCCAATTTGTCCGGTCGGGCTTGCAGTGCGCCCGTAAGGCATCGTAGGGGCAGGCCCCCGTGCCTGCCCGTCCCTGGAGGGCAACCACAGGGTCGGGTTCCCAAACGCGACATATCGCGTTTGGGGTCCCGGTTGCCCCTACGAGCAGGCCCGCGTGCAAAACAAAGCCAATTTCCGCCGGCCCTGGCCAATGCGGGGCGGCTCTGCCACGAAAGGCAGCCGCATGGGCCAAACGGATGTGGTCGGAATACGGCGATCCCGGCGGCCTCTGTAGGGCGAGCGTGGGTTGCCAAGTGCAGAAGGGAACCCCAAGCGCGATATATCACGTTTGGGGACCCGAAGCCACGCTCGCCCTACTCTGCGGCCCGAATCCGCCACCGAATGCCGACCGTACCCGAGGGGCCAGCCGTGGCATTTTTCGCTTGTAAATCGGGTGGCGGCAGGTAGGATATGGGTCTGCATGTATCAAGGCCGTGAGTGTCTGAACTGTAAACGACGGGTGAGTCATGAAAAAGCTGGTAGCGGATCGGATGAAGTTGATCGATGCGAGCGGGATACGCAAGGTGTTCGCCCTCGCGGCGGACCTGAAGGATCCGGTCAATTTTTCGATCGGCCAGCCGGATTTTGATGTGCCGGAAACGCTCAAACGCGAAGCGATCAAGGCCATCGAGGCCGGACTTAACCGGTACTCGCAGACGGCGGGGGAGAAGGAACTCATCGATAAAATCGCAGCCCGGGCCGGGGCCGAGTTCGGCTGGGACAATCCGGCGGTGCTGGTGGCCAGCGGCGTCAGCGGCGGCCTGCTACTGGCGTTCCTGGCACTGATCAATCCGGGCGACGAGGTCATTATCCCCGATCCGTACTTCGTGATCTACAAGCACGTGGTGAACCTGCTGGGCGGCAAACCCGTCTATGTGGACAGCTATCCGACTTTCCGGCTGCCCGTGGACAAGATTGCCAACGCGATTACCGACCGGACGAAGATGATCATCCTGAACTCCCCGTGCAATCCGACGGGCATCGTGTATGCGCCGGCCGAGATTAAGGCCCTGGCGAAGGTGGCGACCGAGCACGACGTGCTGGTCCTGACCGACGAGATTTACGAGCAATTCAGCTACGACTGGCCGTCTACGAGCATCGGCAAGTACCACGAGAAGGTGCTCGTGATGCGGGGGTTCAGCAAGAGCTACGCGATGACCGGGTGGCGGCTGGCATATGTGGCGGCACCGGCATCGCTGCGGCCGGTCATCGAAGAGATGACCAAAATCCAGCAATATACGTTCGTCTGTGCGCCGACGCCGTTCCAGCGGGCGGCGATTGCCGCGCTGGATTATGACACGACCGACCTCGCCAAGGGCTACATCCGCAAGCGCGACCTGCTGTACAACGGGTTGAAGGGCACGTTCGAGCTGGTCAAGCCCGAGGGGGCGTTCTATGCGTTCGTCAAGGCACCGGGCGGCTCCGGCACCGAGTTCGTTACCAGGGCGATCAAGAACAACGTGCTGGTGATTCCGGGCAACGTGTTCAGCGAGCGGGACACGCATTTCCGGATCAGCTTCGCCACAAGCGAAGAAAAGATTGAGCAGGGCGTTGACATCCTGTGCAGTCTGGTGTAAACAAAGAGTGGGCATGGGGGGCCGGAGGGGAGATTTTTATGGTCTCCCGGCCCAGGTTGTCGTGTCCACGGCAGGGATGTAAAGTTGGCGGCATGAAGATAAATTCCCGAATCACCCTCATCCTGCTACTATCGGGGCTGATGTCCGGCTGGGCGGCTGCGGCGGAATCCAACGAGCCGAATATCCCGGCCCAGGCAACTCGCGATGTCAAGGTGGCCGTGATCCCCTGCAAGGGCATGATCGACGACGCCCTCTTTTACTCCATCAAGCGACGGACCGAAATCGCACTGCGGGCGGGGGCGAAGTACCTGATTTACGAGATTCAGACCTACGGCGGCATGGTCGATGCGGCCGATTCCATCGCCAAGTATCTCATTCAGAGAGCGGCCCCGCGCGGGCATACCGTGGCGTACGTGACGACCGAGGCGATCTCCGCCGGGGCCCTGATCAGCGTCTCCTGCCAGGATATCATCATGCAGGAGAACACGACTATCGGAGATTGCGCGCCGATCACGATGGGCGGGCAATTGGAGGGCGTCGAGCGGGAAAAGGCCGAAAGCTTCGTGCGGGTCGCTTTCCGGCGGGCGGCCGAGGCGAACGGCTACCCCGAACTGCTGCTCAAGGCGATGGTGACCATGCAGACCGAGGTCTACCGCGTGCGGAACCTGCAGACGGGCCAGTATGAATTCTTCGAGGGCGACAAGCTGCCGAAGGACCCGAACAAATATGAGGTCGGCAGCGCTGTGGAAATCGACGGCAAGGACGAGCTGCTTTCGCTGACGGCGCCACAGGCGCAGGAGTACGGGCTGGCACGGGCGGTCGTGAAGGATTTGGACGCAGCGCTGGTGTTTCTGGCGAAGCGCGACGCCGTCCGATTCCATGAAGCGCCGATGGTGCTCGAACCGAGCTGGTCGGAGCATATGGTCAGTTGGCTCAATTCGCCCGTCATCATGGGGATTCTATTTATGCTGGCGCTGCTGGGCGCGTATGTCGAGTTCAGCACGCCGGGGTTCGGCCTGCCGGGCATCGTGGCCGTGATAGCGTTTGCGATCATATTGGGCAGCAAGTATCTGGTTGGCATGGCAAACTGGGTCGAGATCGTGCTGCTGTTCACCGGGCTGCTGCTGCTGATGGTCGAGATCTTCGTGCTGCCGGGCTTCGGGGTCGCGGGAATCCTGGGGATCTTGTGTATGCTGGCCGGACTGTTCGGGATGCTGATCCGCAATGCGCCGGACGAGCTGCCCTGGCCCGAGACACCGACGGATTGGCAGTCTTTGTCGTCGGGAGTCATCTCGTTGATGCTTGGGTTCGGCGGATTCATCGTTCTGGCGTGGCTCCTTTCTCGCTATTTGCCGAAGCTGCGATTCATGAGCGGGCTGATTCTCACGCCGACGGCCGCGACCGGCGGGGGCGGCTCGCAAATCAGCATGACGGCCCCGCCCCAGAGCGCCGGCCTCGGCGTGCACGTCGGGGACGTTGGCGAGGTGGTTGCCAGGCTGCGACCGGCGGGCAAGGCCCGCTTCGGCGAGGCGATGGTCGATGTCGTCGCGACCGGCGAATTTCTTGACAAAGGCGCGAAAGTCGAGATCGTCTCGATATACGGTAGCCGCGTGGTTGTCAAAAAGGCCCAAGGGGGTGACGAGACTTAGGAATTGGTTGGAGCCGCCCGCACCGCCGTCGGTGTTTCGACGGCCTGTTTGGAGAAGAAAGCACCCGTGGACTGGTGGCTGTTGTTTGCCGTTTTCCTCTACGTGATCTGTGCGGCGTTGATCGTGGCGGAAGTCCTGATTCCGAGCGGGGGCCTGCTGGGCATCTGCTCGCTGGCCTGCATCGCGGGCGGGGTGGTGATTTTCTTTCGCCACAGCGCTGTGGCCGGATGGATCGGCGTCGTGGCCGCCCTGGTCATGGTGCCGTCGCTGCTTGTTATGGCGTACAGGATCCTGCCGAAAACGAGATTCGGTCGCCGGGTGATTCTGGCGCCGCCGGTGCGGCAGCGGGGCGATGCGATTGCGGATACGCCGGAATTGAGCAAGCTGCCGGGCCAGACCGGCCGGGTCCTGACGACGATGCGGCCGGTCGGCATGTGTGCTTTCGATGGGCAAAGAATCGAATGCGTCGCCGAAGACGGGTATGTACCAAAGGATAAAAAGGTCAAGGTGATTCGCGTCGAGGGAACTCAAGTGACCGTGCGAGTCGTGGAAGAGGCATAAGGAAAGGATCGAAGGATGTGGCAAATGACACGAATGCTGTCGCAGGTTGGTCAGCCCGTAGTGGTCGGGATTTTGATCATCATCGGTATAGCGGTACTGATCTTTGCACTGTTCATACTGGCGTTCGCGAGACTATGGCTTCAGGCATATTTCTCCCGGGCGGATGTCAAGCTGTCCGAGTTGGTCGGCATGTGGCTGCGAAAGGTAGACGCCCGGACGATCGTGCTGAGCAAGATCACCGCCGTGCAGGCGGGGCTGCAACTGACCACGAAGGACCTGGAGAGCCACTATCTGGCCGGCGGGCGGGTGCCGAACGTCGTGCGGGCGCTGATTGCGGCCGACCGCGCGAATATCGACCTGTCCCTCAAGACGGCCACCGCCATCGACCTGGCCGGACGCGATATCCTCGATGCGATTCAGACCAGCGTGAACCCGAAGGTGATTGACTGCCCCGACCCGAAAAAGGGCAAGGAAACCGTCGACGCCGTGGCCCAGGACGGCATTCAGCTCAGGGCCAAGGCTCGCGTAACGGTCCGGACCAATATTGCAAGGCTGGTCGGCGGCGCCACGGAGGAGACGATCATCGCCCGTGTCGGCGAAGGCATTGTAACAACCATCGGCAGCGCGATCACGTATAAGAACGTCCTGGAGAGTCCGGATAAGATCTCCAAGGCGGTGCTGGACAAGGGTCTGGATGCCGGCACGGCGTTTGAGATCCTCTCGATCGATATTGCGGATGTGGACGTCGGCGAGAACGTCGGCGCCCAGCTCCAGGCAGCCCAGGCGGAGGCCGACATGCGGCGGGCCAAGGCGGAGGCCGAGAAGCGACGCGCTATGGCGGTCGCCCGCGAGCAGGAAATGAAGGCGCTGGTCGTCGAGAATGAGGCGAAGGTGCCGCTGGCGATTTCCGATGCCTTCCGGTCGGGCAACATGGGCATCATGGACTACTATCGACTCCGGAACATCGGGGCGGATACGCAGATGCGAGAGTCGATCGCAAAGCCGAAGAAAGAATCTGCTTAGCACTTATAATGGAAAAGGAGCCGGCGAATCCTTGAGCGCTATCGTTGCACAACTTGGTGTGCTGGCCCGGGGACCCAACTTGGAGAACTGGACGGACCTGCTGGTGGTCGTCGTCATGGCCGTCCTCTGGCTGGCGGCAGGGCTGGTCAAGGCGATAAGCAAGAAGAAATCCGGGCAGCAGGACGAGCAGGCAGGCATGGCCAGACAACAACAGCGTCCGCCGCGGGAAAGCTGGCAGGTGCGGCTGGCACGCAAAGCCGAAGAGATGCAACGGGCTATCGAGCAGGGCGAGCGACCTCGCTCGGCCCCTGCGCCGGTCGCCCGTTCGCCACAGCCGCCGGCCAGCAGAATCACCATCCGGCAGGACCCGAGGGGCGAATCCATCATGGTTTATGAGCGGGCCGAGCCCCCGGCCGTGCAACCTGCGGCGCAGCGAGAACACCAGGCCGCCCGCCAGCGCCAGGCCGGAGAGGCCGTGGCTGCCGCGGGACGTGCCGCCAGAAAAGAGCCCGCGCCGGTGGAGCCAAGGGTCGAGATCAAGAGTGCTGGACTTGAGCCGATTGCTGCAGGGCTGCCAGACATCGCCCTTGAGCCCTCCGAGCCGGACGGCCAGAAGATGCAAGTCTCCCGAGAAGCTGCCGGCTTGGAGTCCGCGACCCTCCTGGATTCAAGCGACTCCGATGCCATCAGGAAGGCTATCCTCCACTACGAAATCCTCGGCGTACCCTTAGCCTTGCGCGAGCCGTTCGACTAATCGAGGGTCTCGCGGCTACACACGTACGTGGAATCACGACAAAGCTCACGCCATGTCGCTCTGTAGGTTGTCGCCATTGCTAATGATGGAGCAGGGGCCTCACATCCTCCGCACGATTCTTAACGCCCTGCCGGCGATCTCACTTATAGGACCATACACATGCCCGGCGTCTTTATCCGTGAGGTCAGAACGATGGCGGCTGGGTTCTGCGGATGGCATCGAGAAATGCGTGCGCCGGGTGTGGCGAAATCAGGATTCTCGTCTCGTCGGCCTGAACCAGAAGAATGAGATCCTCCTGGTTGGTTACGTATGCCCAGAATTGGCCCACGTTACGACTATAGAAGAGGCCAAACCAGCCGAAGAACCCGCCCGAGCCGAACAAGCGCCAGGCAAAGCCGACGTCGCCCGACCGGACCCTTCGGACCTCCAGGAGTTGGCCGCGCGGGATGACCACAGCGGGCCCGCGCCGGTGAATCACGATGGCATCATCTGTGAGAGTATACGCCCGAGGTGCGAAAAGTGCGACGACGCCCAGAATGACAGCGGGCCCAAAAGCAGCGACCACCAGCGCCAGCCGGACAATCGTTTCCCGATGTCCGCTGTACGCCGCCATCAGCATCAGGCCGCCGCCAGCCAGCACGGCAATGACAATGCCTCCGACACTCAGGACCCAAACCAACAATGACCATCGAGCCGCAAAATGTTGCTCCTCATGTTCCTCAAAAGACATCTGAGCACTCCGTTGACTTTCGTTCAGGATACCGGCCTTGTCGAACCAACCAGAGGATCTCCACTATACAGTCTGTAGGCTGCGGCGGATAGGCTCCTGGCCACAGTTTGATTGCCGAGGGGTCGCAGAATCACACCATCTCGAACGTCCCATAAGATATGTTATGTTTCATTCGGGTGTTCTGGTGCGATTTGCGTCGGATTGGCGGTTTGGAGCTGGTTTTGTGCATTCTCAGGCGTTCGATACCGGTACATGTGCGGCGGTCTGACAGAGGTTTTCCCACATGAGGCCGACGCTATCGGAGAGGCCGAGATTCTGCAAGACGATCGAGATGTTTGTCGCCGGGTCGAGGTTCGGGGCCAGAGTGTTCTCGATTTGGCGCTGCAGGTTGATCATTGAGGAGGCGAACTTGACACGGTTGCAGTAGAGCAGCGCGGTTCGATAGTAAAGGTCGAGGGTCTTGGGATCATACTGGCGCGGCGGCATGATGGCGTCCAGGGCCTCCTCCTTGCTGCCGGTCTCGAAGAGACAGACGGCGAGCTTGGTCGCGGCACGGGAAAAGGTCGGGTTGATTTCCAGGGCGGCCTTGAAGCAGTCGAGCGCATCTTGGAGGCGGCCGGCGTTCATGTGGAGGATGCCAAGCCGGTAGTGCAGGTCGGGGTTGTTCGGGAACTGGGCCAAATGGCGCTGATGGGCGGCGAGGACGTGCTGGTCGAGTGTCCGACCATCCTGCGGGGTCGCAATGAGATGGGCCTCCAGGGCGGCTTTGAAGATCAGTTTGGCTGTCTCGGCAAACAGAAAGGCACTGTTGGGCTGGATCGCGGAAGCCAGCGACAGGGTGTTCAAGGCCTCCGGGAGCTGGCCGGCGAGGTTTTGGGCGGCCGCCAGGCCCGTGTAGGCCTCCACGATCCCGTCATTGATCTCAACGGCCCGGTTGAACTGCTGGGCCGCGAGTTGCTCGGCGTGCATCTTGAGATAGTTCGTGCCGAGCTTGATCGTAGCCTCCAGGAAGTCCGGACAGATTCGCAGTGCCTGCTGGTACTGCGCGATCGCGTCGGTGATGCCGCCCATCATGGTCAGAATGTCCGCCTGTTTGGCAATCAGGTCCGCTCGGTCGGGCTGGTCGGCCAGGAGGACATCGATCTGGTCGAGGGCTTCCTGAAACTGCCCGTCATGCACAAGGTCCTCAATGGAGTCATCATTGGTAATGAAGTTGTCCGGGTGGATCAGGATGGCCGTGTTGAACGTCTCGACCGCCTGGGAATACTGGCCGGCGGCGATGTAGAGGTGTCCCAACGTCACGAGAGTCGAAATATCGTCGGGGTAATTCTCTTTCATGGGCACGTACTGGGCAATTGCTTCGTCCAGGCGACCGTCCTTGAAGTAGATGGCCCCCAGGCGCTGGGCCGGCAGTTGCAGGTACCCGTTAAACTTGATGCAGTCCTGGTAGAATTCGATGGCTTCGGGCTGGTGCCCGAGTCGCTCGAAGCAATGACCGAGGAGGTAGAGGGCCAGCGTGTTGTTGGGCTGCCGCATGTAGATAGAGTTCAGCTCTTCGATGGCCTCTTTGAGGTTGCTCTCCTGGAGCCGCAGCGCGGTAGCGGCCATGTGACCCAGGCAACAGGAGGGATTCGCGAACAGGTACTGGCGCACCTGCTCACCGGCTTCCGCCAGTTTGCCGTGACCCATGAGCTCGAGAATGTGGTCCAGTTGAGGATTCTCCGGCATTTCGGCATCAACCTCCGCCTGCCTTCGCTCGACCAGCCAATGCCATATCAAATCGGGGGTATCGACCGTAATCGCCTGCCCGAGAATCTCCAGTAGTCCACCCATCCCTCACTCCTGATATCTGGTTGCACGAAACCAAGACCAAAGTACTATTGAGGTATCGTCCGATTCCCGAGAGACATTAACCTCGGATTGGAAGTGCCGCGGGCCGGCGGGGTGCTCCGGCGGGATGGCGTGGCGATTGTGTGTACTGTAGGGATTGTTTGGTCTTTGAAAGCGGCGTTATCGGATTCTCCCGAAGGAAGACGACGTACCACCATCCTGCAAGGGCCCGATATAGCCTGCAAGGGCGGATAATGTCACGGCATCGCCGTGAGATTGGGGTAATCCGAGGCGAGCCCCCCGCCGGAGGATGTCACTCGCTACCGCCCGGCGGACCTGACGTCATCGGTCTGGGCGTGCTTCTCGACCTCGCTCAAGTAGGCCAACGTGCGGTGCAGCCGGTCGGTGACATGCTTGAGCTTTAGCATGGTTCGGACGCGGGTCAGCAATTCCAGCCGGTTGATGGGCTTGCTGACGAAATCGTCCGTGCCCGAATCGATGCCCCGTTCGATGTCGCCGAACTCATTCAGGGCCGTCACCATGATGACCGGGATGTCGCTGGTCTCGGGACTGTTCTTGAGCCTCCGGCAAACTTCGAAGCCGCTCATCTTTGGCATCATCACATCGAGAAGAACCAGATCGGGTTTCCTCCGGGTCACCATCTCCAGAGCTTCGAGCCCATCGCGCGCGGCGGCCGTCTCGCACTCCACGTCCTCCAGGTAAGCCTGGATCAATTCGAGATTCTGCTGATTATCATCCACCACCAGAACGACAGGCAGCCGATTCGGATTCCTTTTGTCCTGCACCATCGACATTACTCCCAGTCAGCTCATTTTGCGCCGGTCCACGCTCACCATTTTGCCACCTCCTCGGCAGGTCCATTCTCCTCCCGCGCCCGCCCGGATGGCAAGGGCTTTCTTCCTTATCCTTCCTTAGCAAGGCACTTTCGGCGTTTTCACGCCGTCGGCACGCTCAAAACGCCGATCCCGTGTGGCCTTCGATAAACTGCCGCACTTCCGGCCGCAGGTAAATGGCTTCGATATCCAGCAGCTTCAAAATGGCCTCGGCACAAAGCGAAGCTACATCCGTGGAAGCGGCTTCCGTGTCCACGAAGAAGATACTCTCGCCTTTCATCACGGCCAATCCGCCTCCCCTGCCGCCGAGCGGCTCCCTTCGTATCTTCACGTTATTCGCCTCCAAGAGGCCCAGAAGCTCTTCTAAAATCCGCTGCTCGTTCATGCGGCCCCCGGCCCACGCGACGTTCCAGCCCCGCACGGGCCCGTTCAAGAAAAAACCGTTCGGCTGTCGATATAGATACTTGTACGACAACCACTTCCGTAAGATAATGCCGGCGTACGGATACCCGATGGATTGTATAAAAGGAGTGGGCCGTTGACAAGTATCATCGAAAAACGCCTTTCGCTGCATCAGCGTCTGGCCCAGCGGGAGGAAGAGAACACGGCGCTGAAATCGCAGAACACGCAGCTTGCGGCTCTCGCCAATCTCGGCTCGGCGACGGCCATGATTGCCCACGAGATCAACAACCTGCTAACGCCGCTGGCCAACTACGCGGCCCTGGCCGTGCAGAATCCTGAGGATCGGGCTTTGGCGGAGAAGGTGCTCGACAAGACCGTGCGGAACTGCCAGCGGGCCTCGCAGATCATGCAGAGCATGCTGGCCCTGGCCAACGGTCAGAGACAGG
>Ga0315289_10016339_pt1 | contig 10242 bp, 10 predicted proteins | sample YL17G11_40_MG_FD_203452 | JGI IMG/M metagenome (GOLD analysis project Ga0315289, IMG submission 203452) | Sediment microbial communities from Yellowstone Lake, YNP, Wyoming, USA - YL17G11_40 | ecosystem: Environmental > Aquatic > Freshwater > Lake > Sediment | place: USA: Wyoming | collected...
ACGAATACGCTCTACACAGGGTCATCTCCACCCCGATGGAGGTGCTCTGCGCCTACAATATACAGACGATCGTCAAGACAGGCTACACCGACATGATAATGCCCCTGGTCAGAGCCCACGGCAAGGCTATCTTCACGGCCCATGGCGGCAGCGTAGTCCTGGAGCCAGAGGCTGTTGAGGACACGGACGTGGAGAAACTGTTAGAGATCGAGATCTAACCAAGTTTACATTCAGAGAACTTAGCACTAGCCTTCTCATTTATTAGCACTCATCCCCCATTCACTTCCTGATCCTTAATGTGTCAACTGGTTGCCTACATTGGTGATAGGCCTATAGCCCCACTGCTCCTGAAAGCCCTTGAGCTCCAGGAGCCCTACTTCGGGGCTCACGCCACAGGCATCGGCGTGATAGACAACGGGAAGCTCCGCGTCGCGAAGGGGACAGGTCACGTGGCTAAGGTCAAGAGGACGACGAACATCACTCAGCTGAAGGGGACGACGGGGATGGGCCACAGCAGGTACAGCAGCCTCGCCAGGGAGGACCCCCGCTTTGACACCGCCGCCATGGCTCACCCCTTCACAAACGACGACGAAACTATTACCCTGATGCACAACGGCAACATCACCAACTTCAAGGAGCACTGGGCCAGGCTAAGGGAGAGCCACACCTTCAAGTCCTACAACCTCGACGTCGATTGGATCACCGACAGCGAGGTCGCCGTCCACATGGTGAGCGACGCCGTCGCTGAGGGTAGAAGCTTCGAGGAGGCCCTCATAGATGTGATGCCCAAGTACACGGGGAACGTCCTCCTCTGCGTCGTGAGCCAAGAGGAGCCTGAGGCCGTCTACGTCGCCAACAGGCATCAACCGTGCTACGTCGGCGTGGGTGAGGATGAGGCGATGTGGTGCAGCGCCAGGATCGGCCTCGAGCCACTCGAGGGCGAGCTGAAGAAGGTCTACCAGCCGCCGAAGAACAGTCTCATGAAGCTGACTAGGGGGAAAGTCGAGACCCAGGTTCTAGACCCGAACTGGAGGGTGCCAGAGCTGAAGCTGGACAAGGAGTTCCTCAAGGAGGCGATACTGAGCATCCTCTCCTACGGAGACTCCGACTTCTGGGACCTCAAGGAGGCCCTTAACTACAACTGCCTGGCAAAGGCGTACGGTGTAACACAGGACGAATGGGCTAAGATGAGGAGAGACGGCGTAGACATCGTCAACCCATTTATAGAGACGCTAAACGAGCTCATTGACGACTGTAAGATCAGTCAGAGGATAGACCCAAGGCTGGAGGGCGGCATACCGAACACGCCGAGGTTCGCCTACTCTCTCGCGTAGCCCTCCAGTCCGGCTTCTCCTAGTTGAAGACTTAAGGGAGGGCGCTTCCCCCCTCCGTTTTTAATACTATAGTGTGCCGTACTTGTCGTAGACCTGCTTGAGCAGTGAGCCTGCTACGAGCTCCTTCTTGGTTACCTTCTCGCTGCGCGCCCTCTCCATGCCTCTCTTCACGGCCTCCTCGATGACAGCCTCAGGGACGACGACTATACCGTCGACGTCGCCGAAGACGAGGTCGCCTGGCTCAACGTTGACCTCGCCACAGTTTATCCTGCAGCCGTAGTCGATGGCGATGCACCTCCCCTTTGACGAGATCGGCCTGGCACCCGCTGCGAAGACGGGGAACTTCATCTCCTCCATCTGCCTCAGGTCTCTTGCTAGGCCGTCGATGACGGCGCCCCTGGCGCCTCGGCACTTGGCGGCGGTCGAGAGGAGCTCCCCCCAGAGAGCGGCCTCTGTCGACCTGTTTGAGGCGACTACCATGACGTCGTCCTTCCTCAGCCTGTCGATTCCCTCTATCTGTAGCGCGAAGGTGTCCTCCTCCGGCTCGTGGATGTCGGCCATGAGCATCGTGTGGGCGCGTCCCAGGACGACGGCGCCTGGATATAGTGGCCTTATCCATTCCCTCATCGCCTGGTGACGGAGGCCCATGCCGTCGAGGACATCTGACAGGATGCTTGAGGAGAGCCTCTCCCTGACCATTTCGTAGGGGACCGTCTTCACACTCATCAAGGTCAACTCCCTGAACTACCTTGCCCGCCAGCCATTTAATATCATCTTCGAGGCAGGGGCTCCTAAGGAGCCTGCGGAGGAGGCTGCCCTTGGCTCAAAAAAAATTGGCTAAACCCGAAAGCTCTATAAGTGTTCAAAATATGCCTACGCCTCATAGGCTCAATTAGTGACAACGGTGCGGACCATGGAGAAGAAGCAGTGGCACGCTAAAAGCGTAGAAGAGACGCTGAGAGACCTAAACGCCGATGAGAACGGCCTGACTGCGGATGAGGTCGAGGCAAGGAGGAAGACCTACGGCTACAACGAGTTGAAGGAAAAGAAACGAACAACTGCACTACAGATGTTTCTCGGAGAGTTCAAAGACATTTTCATTCTTCTACTCCTCGCCGCCACAGTACTATCTGCTGCAATAGGATACTACGAATCAGTTCCTGGACAAGGTTTTCTCGAAACTTACACGGACTCTATAACAATAATCATCATAGTTGTTCTGGTCGCAGTGGCCGGTTTTGTTCAGGAGTATCGGGCTGAGAAAGCCGTTGAGGCCTTGAAGAAATTAACGGCGCCCAAGGCACGCGTTATGCGGGACGGGAAGGAGACGATGATACCTGCCAGAGAAGTTGTGCCCGGCGACTTATTGGTCCTTGAGTCTGGAGACACAGTCCCTGCTGATGCACGGATTTTACAAGCCATCGAACTAAAATCGGATGAGGCCATCCTGACTGGTGAATCCACCCCTGTGAATAAAGTCTTAGATGTTGTTAAGCCCGAAGCGGCGGTCGCCGAAAGAAAAAACATGCTCTTCATGGCAACTCACACGATTTATGGTAGGGGTAAGGCTATTGTTACCTCTATTGGGATGGGCACCGAGTTTGGAAGAATCGCCGAGTTGGTGCAGACGGCTGAGGAGGAGGAGACTCCACTTCAAAGGAAGCTGGACAGATTTGCCAAAAAAATCGCGTATAGTGTAATTATTCTTGCGGCAATTATTTTTGTGCTTGAACTTTTTGCCGAAGGATTGAACATAAAGGCACTAATCGACTCGTTTATGATTTCAATATCTCTGGCTATATCGGTTGTGCCCGAAGGATTGCCTGCTATAGTGACCATCACTCTTGCCTTGGGCGCACGAGAGTTCGCTAAACGCAACGCCATTATCAGAAGACTTTCTTCTGCTGAGAGCCTCGGGGCCACTACTGTAATTTGTTCAGATAAAACAGGAACATTAACCAAAGGTGAAATGACTGTTCGACGAATATATGACGGCAGATTCGTTGATGTTACTGGGGTTGGCTACGAACCCAGGGGCGAGTTCAACGTAGGTAAGAACTCCATCAATCCACTAGACGACAAAGATCTTTCGATGATGCTGACCATAGGCAGTTTATGTAATAATGCCAAGCTAGAAAAAGATAATGATGCTTGGCACATTATTGGCGATCCAACGGAAGGAGCCTTAATTGTTACCGCAGCCAAAGCTGGATTGGAAAAAGGTGAACTTGAGAGACAATATCCCCGTATTAGTGAAATCCCCTTCACCTCTGAAAAGAAACGCATGACCACAATTCACTCAACCCCAGACGGAGAAAAAATCGCCTTCATAAAAGGTGCTCCAGAAGTCGTTCTAGAACGTTCTACCCATTTTTTCGAAAACGGGAAGGAAAAGCAACTGACCGACCCTAAACGAAGGGAACTCCTCGACATCAACGAGAAGCTGGCATCTGATGCTCTTCGTATTCTTGGAATGGCCTACAAAAAACTGCCAAGTGATCTAAAGGAATTCCAAGAGATAACCGTTGAGAACGACTTGGTCTTTGTGGGTATAGAGGGCATGATTGACCCTCCTCGAAAAGAAGTAATTGAAGCAAACAAAAAATGTGAACAGGCTGGAATCAAGACAGTTATGATCACCGGAGACCACAAACTTACTGCCACAGCCATTGCCAAAGAAATTGGAATGATGAAAGAAAACAGCTTAGTTCTGACTGGAGCCGAGTTAGATAATATGAGTGATATAGAATTTCAAGGAAAGGTGGACAACATAGCGGTTTACGCCCGTATGTCACCCGAGCACAAACTGCGCATAGTAGATGCATGGAAGAAGAAGGGACAAGTTGTGGCTATGACTGGTGATGGAGTGAACGACGCTCCGGCCGTTAAGAATGCCGATGTAGGCATATCTATGGGCATCACCGGAACAGACGTGACTCGGGAAGCCTCAGACATGGTTTTAATGGACGACAACTTTGCCACCATCGTTAGGGCGGTTGAGGAGGGCAGGGTCATCTACGACAATATCCGCAAATATGCACGATTTCTCATATCATGCAACTTCGACGAGGTCGTTGTCATCGGAACATTCGCTTTATTGGCGGGACTTGCAGGGGCTGGAGGAGAGGTGCTCTTCCCTCTGCCCTTGTTGCCAGCCATGTTGCTGTGGATAAACTTGGTTACGGACGGCTTACCTGCGGTTTCCTTGGCAATGGATCCTCCAGAGGAGGATGTAATGAAACGTCTTCCACGCAAGCCTGGAGAAGGTATACTGCATGGGATGGGCGCTTTCATAATAGTATCGTTTCTTTTACAGTCTGCTGGATCAATACTCCTCTTCGCTTTAAACTACTACATATTTCCATCTCATCCTTGGGGCTGGCCAAATGGACCTTTTGTTGAGGCAAACCGAATACTTACTTTAGATGAGGCTAGGACCACCGCTTTCATACAGGCAACCTTGTTCGAGTTATTCGTTATCTGGAACTGTCGATCAGAGAAACGTAGTGTCTGGAGAATGGGACGCGACGCTTTTAAAAACAAATGGTTTATCATCGCTATAATAATATCTGTAGGCACTACCTTAGCGATACCCTACATTCCAATAACGGCATCCATGTTCCATCTGGTTCCATTAACCTTACTCGATCTGGTACAGGTTATATTGGTGGCTAGCTGGGCCCTGTTCTTTGTACTTCCGGAAACTCTCATGGACAGAAAAATTTGGCACTGGGAGTAGAGGCAGGGTGAAATTAAGATGAAGAAATCTGAGAAAGTTTGGATCGTCGCATGGGCACTGTTTTGGTTGTCATTAATCGTTACTTTCCTCGTCGATTACTTAGGTATTATTGAAACTGGTAATTTAGGGTATGTGGAGGCCATCTGGATTTCTTGGATGCTGTGGACTGCAGGGTTAGGACTTACCCTGGTAATTCTCATACGTTTCATTGGAAAAGAATGAAGACACTGCAGGCTTACTGAGATCGGAGGGCGCGCGTGCTAATGGCAGTACTACATGCTGCCCGGGGCCCTGACGGCCGAGAAGCTGGCGACGGCGAGGACGATGGCTTTCATGCGGGCGACCCTTCAGGAGCTCTTCGTCGTCTGGAACTGCCGGTCTGAGAGGCACAACGCCTTCAAGACGGGGTTCCTGTCGAACAAGTTCCTCCTAGTCGCGGTGGTAGTCTCGTGTGCCCTCACCGTCATCCTGCCTTACTGGGGCATATTCGGCATGGTGTGGCTGACCGACTTCGAGGACTGGGCGATCGTCATAGGCGCATCAATGACAGGCCTGCTGATACTGCCAGAGGTTTTCTACGGCAGGAAGATATGGCGGTGGAGGTAGAAGAGGGAAGGCGTCAAGCCTCCCCTGCCATTTATTTTCTCCTAGCAAGCCCTCCTGAAAGAAGCTCAAGGAATGACGCGGGCGCACCATAGGCTTCTTCATCGCCTTATCCATGGTAGCTATGGATAAGGAGAAAAAAAAATTTAGAGGCCAGTTAAGACCTGACTCTGCCTGAGGTGTTATGGCTGCTTAGCTGATGCCTCTGAGGAGGTGTTATGGCGGGTCCGGAAGGATACACCCAATTTAGACAGCTATTTTTGTTATTTTAGGGATTCTTTTTATTATCCGCCCCTTTTTTGAGTGGCAAATGAAAATTGTCTCTTACTTTCTAATCTTGATGTAGGCTATGCCAGCGAAGGCTGCTGCTAGTCCGTAGAGTATGAGGGGTATCCAGAGTACCTCGAGGCGGAGGGCGATGCTGAAACCTCTGGCATACCCGAAGGGGGCGTAGAGCCAGACGAGAAAGGCGGCATAAACAGCTGTAACTGCTCCATAGGCCCAGCGAGGCTGCTCGAACGCATATAGGTAAGTGAAAACAAACATGAAGGCAAAGCCCGAGAAGAACATCGGCCACATATCTGGCCCCCCGAAGAATATTGTATTATACACAGCGACGAAGACAGCGTGGATTGCTACAAAGCTTTCAAGGAGCACTATCCATCGCTTGTCGAGGTGAACCCAAGTATAGGCGAGGCTCATCTGTGTGAAGAGGAGGAACATGTAGAAGAACCCACTTAGAAGCTGGGGGTCAGTTGCCATCGGGTGAAACCAGAATGTGTAGACGAGGGCCCAGGCGATGATGTACATGTGATTGTGCCTGAACCACCCCATCACACTAGGCGTAAACGGTTTCCCTGCCCGCTTCCCAAGGATTAGGCCCCTACGTGCATTCTCAATGACTAGAATTATGGCTAGCATGATTATTACTGAGCCTTGGCTCGTTAAGATTGGCGTGTCCTTTGCGAGGCCGTCAAACCAGATGTGAGTCTGTACGAGGTGAAGGAGGGTGAAGACGATGTTCACAGCGAAAACCGTGAGGTTGTACTTGAGCAACCTAGTAGCTGGCTTAGTCTTTTCAGTCGACAAATTCTTCTGAGCCCAGTAAATGAGACCCCACACGAGTCCTTGGTGTGTGAGGTACAGCCCCCAAACGATCGTCATACCTACTCCATCTCGCGAGGGAAGCTGCCACGGATAGTACCACGTCTCAGTTCTGGGTAGGAAGGTATCGACGAAGTGCTTAAGGTCAGGCCCTAAGTACCAAATAAGTAGTGTGAATACGAAGGCAAACACTACGCCTAAAACGAGACCATTTTTAGCTGAGATTGAGCCCCCCGGCTTTCTATTTTCCATAGTTTGATTAATGTAAGGGCTAAAAATAAAGATGGTGAACTGGTGCAGTAGGTTATGTATATGTCTGTAATTGTATGTACGAATGCGCGTAGGTTCGGTGAATTTATTATTCTTTGATTTCTACCCCTACTTCATTTCTCCTCATGAAACCTGGAGTCCAAGGAGGATTATACCTCATGAGGACAGGTTGACCAATAATCTCGATACCGTTTTGAGCTAGAGCTGATAGTAGCCTCGAAGTATGCTTCTCAACGGATTTTTCTCCAGCGTAACCTCTAAACCTTATCACGGCGAGTTTTCGCGCCGGTTCCTCGTGAACCTTGACTCTTAAATCGTTTGGCTCGGGAACGTTCTCCGTTGTGTATTTCGAGGGTATGACAAAAGACATGGAGTCAGCCTTGTTTATGACGGGAGTGGTCATCTCAATCCGCTCAGGTGTTATCACGGGAGTGGTCATCGAGATCTTGTTTCGACCCTTGTTGTTGCCACTTATGTATTTACTAAGTATGTCAAAGGGATCATCACCATCGATGCCTGATACAGTGGCGAGTATCAGCTTATTGTAGCTACGTATCTCCATCTCCTCTACTCGCCTAGTAACCTCGTACCGTGCGGTCTCAACCATCACCTTCCCCTCTATAATTCGAATTTGTTCCATGTGCTCAATGTGCTTGGTTCACTCTACTCCAAGGAGGAGATAAACCTAGGATTATTGCCAATATTGGTCCCGCAATAAGCCCTGCCCAGAAGACGAGACCTAAAGCTCCCAGCATAACGATTATCACTCGATCCTTTCTCGACCACCCACTCTTAAAGCGGACTATTTTCAATACGATTATTACCCCCAGTAAAATTGGGATCAATGCGAATAGCAATGTAAGTGGATACGTCTCAGTCTGAGTTGCTCCATTAATGGCGATGACCATCTGGACAAGCGTTATTAGACCTGAACCCGTATCCAGAAGCCCAGCCATCAAACCAACCGACGTCACTAACCCTATCGATAGCTTGTATCTCATCTGAAGAAGAGGGAAGCCAATGACAAGCGTCAGCAGCAGAGGCGCTAAGATCATCAGGAGCGACTGGCCCTCCCAGACATGTATCCCCAACAGATCGAAGGGTATTTTCAGCCACTCGGCAGCAGTGAACTCTTCAACATAACCAATCGCGAGACCATATTTTCCCCCAGCGTGGGGTTCGAAGACAGCGAAGTAATAGTCGCTCTCCTGCACAATATTCTCTGCATAATCAACGACGAAGTAGTAGCTTGTAGGTGTGAAGGGTTCATACTCCGGGGCAGGAGGTCTCAAGCCTTTGAGTAGACTAGCATCATAGCCCGCAGGAACCTCGACAAAGCCAGGCACATCTCCATTAATATCGGAGCCAGGCCACATGACCACGGCGCTGGGCATAAATTCAAGGTCCTCACTTCTAGGCGTTGAGACACTGAACTGAAACCTGTCTCCTGTCTTGAGATGGAGCTTGAAGTACTCTACCTCTTCCGCCTCGTGGAGTTCTCTGTACATGGTCCAAGACTTTGTGGGATTTGGTATTCCCAAGGCATTCTCGATGCTGTTGTTTTCTCCGCTTGGCGTTAAAGGGGTGTGGGCATAAACGTAGGGTGCTGCGAGTAAGAATAGAAACAAGATTATTGTGATCTTGGAATGTTTCATGAATAATTTTTAGTAACTGTGGTTGATATAGCTTCCCAAAAAAGATTCTAGTTCACATATACGCACTCTAGATCGCATGCATGAATGTTGACTTTAAAATTCATGGAGATTTTAACCCAATTTTGTCGGTTACATTAACTAATTTCATAATAACAAACTGTTTTGAAACATTAAATGAATCCCAATCCCCGTCAGGGTCTAATCCATGAGCCGCTAAAAATTTCGGGGACAAACGTTTTTTCCCGATCTCAGCGAACATCTTCACGGCCTTCTCATATTTGGCCAGATCCTTAACCTGTTCCAATTCTCCTCTTAAAGACACAAATTTGTAACTGCTAAGATCTGGTTCATAATACTCGATCTGTACACATGCCTTTCTATTTTCTTGGAGGAACCGCATTTTTATTCCGTAGTCGGTAAAATGGAAGTAAAGAACATCTGCGAGTCTTATGTACTGGAATGGAGCGAGATAAGGGTAATCACTCCCCTTTAATGCTATCCTACATATCGTCTGAGAATCAATCAAGTCATCTATCTCTGATTCACTCATCCAGGGTAGTTTAATAGGCTCCATAACATCACATGGATAAAATGTGGATATATTTTTAACTACACTGCTCGCGCATGAAACCATCAAGGTTCTCGCGTGAACTCGAACACGTTCCTTTCATTGATCATGGCGGGTCCGGAGGGATTCGAACCCTCGGCCAACGGCTTAAGAGGCCGCCGCTCTACCTTGCTGAGCTACGAACCCGCTCGCCAACACTCATGCAGGAGTCCAAATTTAAATGTTTCAGCCCCCGCCAACTGGTCGAGGGGTTATCAAAAAGGGTTACTTTAGGATCTTTACCTTGGAGGCGTCGACGCCCTCCGTGAGCAGCTGGGTGAGGCTCTTGGCCTCGCCCTTCGCCAGGAGGATCTTCTGCTTCGCCGCGTCCGAGAAGTCGAAGGCGGCCACAGTGACGGGGTGGGTGATGCTGCCTGAGGCGAGGACCTTGCCCGGGACGGCGACGACGTCGCCCTCCTCAGTGTGCCTCTCGATGGTGCTCAGGTTCACGGATACCCTGCTCCTCTTCGACCTGTCCAGTTCCTCGGCTAGGGCCGCCCAGATGGGCCTGCCCGTCTTCCTTGTCGCCGTCTTCAGCTCCTTAATCGTCTTCTCAAGCTCAGGATTCTTCAAATGGTGGTCCTCCCTCTGCCTCCCCTTCGCCTTCCTCCTCCTCGTCGAGCTCGCCCGTGCCCACGGCGTACAGCTTGCGGCCGATCTCCTGGGGGGCCTCGAAGTCTAGTATCTCCTCGTGGGCCTCGCCGCCCTCCAGCTTCCTGATGAGTTCCACGAGCTTCTCCTCCAGGATCTTCACCGCCTCAGTGACTATCCGCTCAGGCTTCAGGGCGCCCGTCGACTCGACCGTGAACGCGAACTCGTCCTCCTTCATGTTCTCCCTGAGTGAGCCCTCGCCGATCAGCTTCGTGCACGACTCAGACCTGTTGAATGACTGGACGTCCACGACCTTGATCTTGTTGGCGCCGACCGGGA
>Ga0315289_10016340_pt1 | contig 10242 bp, 27 predicted proteins | sample YL17G11_40_MG_FD_203452 | JGI IMG/M metagenome (GOLD analysis project Ga0315289, IMG submission 203452) | Sediment microbial communities from Yellowstone Lake, YNP, Wyoming, USA - YL17G11_40 | ecosystem: Environmental > Aquatic > Freshwater > Lake > Sediment | place: USA: Wyoming | collected...
AAAGAAAGATTCGGAGCTACAACGACAGGCTTGAGGAGGCTAAGGCACACAATAAAATCATCCATGACAAGATAGAAGAGATTGAAACGGCTTTAAAGGAGTATAAGGAGCAGTGCGATGCCATACGTGCCAAAAATGCCCGTATTAAAGATTTACATGAGTCCCTTGGTATTCAGCTAGCGTCCCTTGTACCTATAACTGTAGGTCCAGAACCCGTGCCTCCAGCAAAACCTGACATGCCCATGTGCCTGATAAAGTACGGAATAGGTCCCTATAAAAAAGACATTTCAAGACTACAAGATATTGCACAGGACTACCTTAAAAAGATGGGCGTATATGAGCACTGCCACGAGGATAAGATAAAGGGAGACCAACTAATAAAAGATATTGGTGCGGAAATACACCGTCTTGATGAGGAGATACTTCGTAACGAGAAGTTTGAACATGCCCTTAGAATCTTGCCGCAGGAGGAGGTAAATGCGCAGATGGGTAAGCTATCTTTGAAGCACCACAACATGAGTTTTGTTGATGGCTTTGATATTCACCACGAAAGTGGGACGCCTTATGAGTGCTTGTCTTCTGGAGAGAAGATCTCGCTAGATGTTGCTCTGTGTGTTAAGTTTCAAGAGTTCATGACGAGAAAGCCTGGATGGTGCTTTGTCGATGACGCCGACCTTATTGACAGCTATGATAGAGTGGATTTCCCCAGGGATATGCAGGTCTTTTTCGCACGGGTATCTCCTACACCGTGTGATGGAGAATCTGTTATTCTTAAAGCCATTGATGAGTTATTTGAAGAGGTAAGCGTATGAGTAAATCAGAGAAAGAGGCGGTTGGTATCCCCATCCCCATCACCGGGGATTTTACCAAGGTAACCAGTGTACTTACAGGAGTACTTAAATACTTCCAAGCCGCCGACTGTGGGCCAGAGGATGTGTTTTCGGTAATAGACGGGATCATGGTGTATGCGTCATCACAGTGTAGGGGAACTGTCGCGCAGATGGCGGAGATAATCTCTAAAAGAGCGGCTGCGATTGACGAGGCATTTTGCGACCCCGCTACTGCCGAAGAGGTCAAGATCTTGGCCACGGTAGATCTGAGACCGGGAGGCGACTCCTCATCATGGAGCAACGAGACCAGGGAGGACCTAAGTTAACTACCATTTTCCTACAGGGCATGTGGCCGCAGCTACAGCGGTCTTGAGACTAATGTAGCAACCGCACTTCGTGCACCGCACCCCAAGTTTGTTGTCACAGCCGTTACAAGCAGTTATACGCTTTTTAACAATATCCTCTTGAGCTAATATCTCACCATTGCGGATCGCCATCCTCATGGCATTAAGCGCTGTGGTGGCAAGGTCTTTGGCCATAGAGGTAGCATTGGGCATTTTATTTGGGCAGCAGGACATAGTCACCTCGTTAATTAAGTCACTGTTTTAATAATACTGGAAAGGAAGAAGAATGTCGAAATACATAAGCTGGGGAAACATCATATCAGTGTTCGGGGTTACGATACTCATGTGGTGTCTTTCTGTGGGGACACTCAGCAAAGGTAGATCGCAGATGGTAGCTGCCGTCATCATGCTAACCACATCGTTTACGGTGTGCGATATTATCTGCAGGTACATGGTTTTAAGAGGTAAAGACAGGTAGATTTTGTGTGTGGGAAATGCTACTTTAAACCGTCGTAAATGTTGTACACACCTATTCTCGGAGATATTATGGATAATACAGGGTCAGCCCAATTGCAGCTTGCGCTTGAGTGCGTAAGTAAAGATTTAGACAGAGTTCAGTCCTCGCTTTCAACCTACGAGCAGATGATGCTTGGTAGTGAGCGTGTGACTCCGCAGATTAAAGATGTTGTTTCGTATTACAGGGATCAGGTTACAGGACTTCGCAAGGAGATGCTTTCTCTGTGTAGCGCCCTTACCTCTGTGTATAAAAGGACCCCATGCTGTGAGAAGAAGCATGAGCCTGAGGTCCCATCTGTACCCTGCCCGGTACCGGTGCCACCGGCCGTACCTGTAGAGCTACCACCGGCGATACCCGCAGAGCTCCCCGTGTACGTGGAACCTGTGCATGCGCCAGAGCTACCTGCAGAGCCAGAAGCCCTTGATCCCTTCGAAGTTCAAGACGGTGTTTAGAATTCACGCCTTAATAAAATCATAAAAAATCGGGTATAAGTTTATTGGAGAGGGTTTCTAGTACAGAAGCCCTTTGGGGAACATTTTTTATAATGGGAGGTATTCATTAATGAAACAATTTTTAATTTTAACCTGTCTCCTGCTCATGGGCAGCTGTGGTATTCGGGACGAAAAGCCCAAAGACCGGACCGCAGAAAAGCTCGTAGGCGTGTGGGACGCTCTCGGGGGAGACCCTGTGAAGTGCAACGAGAGGGTGGCTATGGTCGCCGATGGTACCTTCGCTTGGTACGATGCGGCGGGCAAGTGGGCCGGGTCGTATCAGTGGTATGGCGAGGGTAGCGAGAAGCTCAGTTTCTCCTATACGACCAAGGCGGCAGAGATCACACAGTTCTCTGTAGACGACAAGACGCTAACCCTGATTAGAGGAAACACGACTCAGCGTTACACCAAGGTTCCTTGGGAGTATGCCTACAAGAACCCTTGTCCAGAGGGGCGGCCGATGGATCCTGCAGATCCTAAAGACCCCAAGGACAAGCCGGGAAAATGCGGAGGCAAGTGCGACTGCTCAAAAAGTCAATGCAAATCAACAACATGTACATCTACGGCCACCTGCTCAAAGACGTGTAAGAAGACTTCCAGTGCTTCTTTGAACTTTCTAGAGTCAAACACCACGTCCTTGGAGTGCTTCGGATGGCCCAAGCCACCGACTCAGAACCCGCCACAACCACCGACTCAGAACCCGCCACAACCACCGACTCAGAACCCGTCACCGTGTCCACCTGGACCAGCGGGACCACAAGGCCCACAGGGGCCATCAGGACCTCCAGGTGAGCCAGGACCAGCGGGACCCCCAGGATCAGTAGGACCGGCAGGACCGCAAGGCCCAGCGGGACCAGCAGGCCCTCCAGGACAACCTGGAGAACCTGGCAAGCCAGGGCAGAATCCTCCTGATAAGCCTGGACAGAACCCACCCGGTCAAGTACCTCCCGGCAAGCCTGGACAGCTTCCATGCCCGGTGTGCCCAATGTGTCCCGGCCCTATACCGACAGTTACACCCACACCAGTACCACCATGTCCTGATTGCAGGCCATGCCCTCCACCCCCTGCAGGGGATTGCTGCTGCTGTTGTGAGTGTGTTTGTGAATGTAGCTGTTGCTGTGAGTGATTGCAGCAACAGCTTTTTAAGGAGTAATTTATGAAAGTATTATTAATTGCGAGCATTCTATTAAGCTCGCAAGCGTTTTCGGGGGGACTAGAGCCTGACAAGACAGTAACTCCAACCCCCACAGAATCAGCTAAGGTGGTACAGGCGCAGCCTGTGCCGATGGTTCCGGTAGCCCCTATGATTGAAGCTACACCCGTCCCTGACTGCAAAACCAAGGGCGGTAATCATGTAACCAATCACGGGTCGGTAAGTAACGGTGGAGACAGCGTTAACACCAAGGTTGTGTGCCAGTGTGAGACAAAGTCATGCACCCCGAGTGTGGAAACCAAGTACATAAAATCACCACCAAAGGTTATCGAGAAGAAGGTACCAGGACCAACAAAGATCGTAAAGGAAGTTGTCTATGTAGATAGAACAACCCCAGGACCGACGGTCTATGTGGACAAGGCTTGTCCCACATGTGCAGCCCAGGCTAACAAGAACTGGTCTTTGGGCATGCTTATGGGCACAGGTCCTTCTGGTGTTGATGTGTACAGATACGGTAAGGAGTACAAGGCTCGTGAGGGTGGCGGCATCCTTATGGGCATCGATCTCAGCTACCGCTTCTGGGAGCATTGGAACGTCGGTGGTCTTTACATTAACAACGATACAAAAATGTTTAGGGCGGGCTTCAACTTCTAAGCCTGTTCATACTTAGCTCAGGGTGGGGTCGTTAAGGCTCCACCCTTTTTTATTATAGGGGAGTACATGCCGGATATGGATCTGTATGCCATCTCGTTTGAGAATGGATCTAATCTTTTTATTAATGCGAAATCTATGGTCGATGCTGTAGGAGATGGGGTAGACTCGCTCCTAAAATGCCTTCCGGTGGGTTTTGGTGTCGAGCATCTTAAGCCCACAGCGGTGAGGCTTTGTGGCAACTACTGTAAAACATGCGGAAAATATTTCAAGGAAGGCGGAAGCATTTCCATCCCAGCTGAAGGGGCGGATCTTGAAATGAAGATATGCCTTGGGTGTGCGAGCAGGATGTCCTTGGTTTTTTGTCACGATTGAGAATTATTGCTACCAAAAAGTGGTGTGGTATGCAGATTATTGGTACCAAAAAGTAGTTATGTACTGGGAGGGTTTATGGAGTGTGATATCTGCGGAGAGGCTCTGGATGATGCGGGGCCTTTGGGGAGAGTAACGTGTGAGAAGTGTGGTCTTGTACCTATGTGCGAGAGGTGCGCGTCCATACATAAATGTGGTGTAGAGGATGAGAGGCCTAAGAACAACAATGAATGGGAGTTTGTGGGACACATATCCGTAGATTCCGGAACGGTTCAGATAGGAGATCCTTGTTATGATTACAATACGGAAGATAAAAGGTGCTGGACGCTCTTTTGTTCGCAAATTAAAGGGGCAGTCACCCCCATTGCACACAAGACCGGGCGACATGGCAAGGCTATTGTTGTTAGCAATTTTGGTGGTGATGGCGCATATCCAGTCTATATTAAACGCGGCACCGAAAGCGAGATCGCGGAGATGAAGGTGGTTTTTTACTCTCAAAGTCATGGAGAAGGGCAATGAACGACGAAGAGAAGAAGGCGTTTCTAAAGAAGATGGGGTATGCGGGTAGCAGCATGAAGGCTGTAGAGGAAGATATAAAAAAGAGAAAGAAAAAAGAAACGACGGGCAGCGTTGATGATGACCTTCCCAAAGGCCATGTGTATAAGTCCGATCTTCTCGCGCTCAATAGGATATTCAACCAGAAGCCTAATGGACCAAGTAGGCCGGAGATTTACAAGGATGCAGATGACAAAGGAAATACTGTTTAGAATCATGGGCGAGCTTAACGGAAATACCGAAGAGCTTGATGACACCGAGTGCCGCAAAGAGGCTGAGAAGCTAGCTAGGGAGTACCGCGTGGCGTTTGGTGAGAGCTGGCGGGTTTGGGTGGAAGATCCGGAGGAGGAAGAGTGAACAACGATCTTGAGGCCCATCTGATAAACGATATGGATAACAAGTTTCATGGGACTTCGGTAGCCGGGCGGTTACGGGATTTTCCAGGCATGACCCTAAGCCTCTATCTGGAAGTCCAGAAGATATGGGAGCACCTGATAAGAGAGAAAGAGGAACACAAGAGAACAAAGGAAGACTACACGTTCCTACTTGACGACCTTCGAGACATAATGAGGAGACATGATTGTGACTGAAGAGATGAGTAAAGACGAAGGTAAAAAGTACACCCTTAGCTTTAAAGCGGAATCTTTAGCTTACAAGGATCTTCTGCTAGCAGTTCTGGATGTAGTTAACGATATGGTCGCTAGCGAGGATGTGATTAAATGCTCGGGCTGGACTATGTCTGCTGCCGGAGAGAAATTAATAAAAAGCCATTACTCTATTGACGTAATACCTTGGGAGATATGATTGTGATTGAAGAACTTACTAAAGAAGAGATACGAGACATGATGAACGGGTTTGTAGCAAAAGCTTTTTCCATGGACGAAGTGGGTAGTTATGCGATTGTAGCCAGAGATAAGAATGGGGCTATAAAAATACTCAGCAGGGGAGAAACGCTAGAGACCTGCGGTCTTCTAGACTTTGCAAAAAGTAGAATACATGCAGATATGGTGAGACGATCGGAAGAGAAAGGGGAGTAAGTTAATGAAGATATCGTGGATAGAGAAACTCCATGACCATGACGTTAAGATAGAAAACCTGCTCTTGTTTCAAGGGATAGAGCTTCACCAAGATCAGCTTGAGGATTTGATAGGGATTTATGATAACGAGGAGTTGTCTCACCTTCTTGGTGATGAGGAACTCTTCAGAGACAAATCAGATCGGGATATCCACGACTACTTTGATGAGTGCCTCCTGGGCGCTCTCATCGCAGAAGTCCACACACCAGTAAAGAAGCCGTTTGGCAGAAACAACGCGTTGTCGTGGAGCTGGGGGCTTACGACTCATACCCTCGTTTTCGCAAAAGACATGAATGAGCTTGTAAAAAAGAGTTGTGAGTGGGCAAAGAAGAAAGAGGAAGAGTTTAGGAAGGGGTTTGAGAGGGAGAAGAACGATGAATGAGCAAGAACAAAAAGAGCTGGAAGAATTTAAGCTAGGGGTCAAGGATTACCTAGATAAGACTGACCAGCTATATGAGGCTTTAAAGGAGGGCTATGACGAGCTCCACAGCAAGCATAACCATATCATTGAGGCGCTTCAAATACTGAATGAGAAGGTGAACATGATAGCCATAGATCAGGGAATTATGGAGAGGAAGGTCGAAGAGATTAATTAAGGAGGGTGTATGAAGAAAAAGGAGAATGAGGACAACCTCGCTTATGTCGAGAGAATCCTTACGGCGATGATGACGGAGCTTGATATCCAAGGCGTTGCGCTCGCATTCAAGACCAAGGCTGGAAGTGATATGTTTACTGCAAAAGGAAACCCACCACACTTTAAGATCATCGACTATAGCGAGTGGGAAGATTATTGGGGAGGGTAAGGATGTCCATCAAGAACGCTAGGTGTGACAAGTGCGGGAAGATTTACGATTTGCTGTCTGATGCATTCGCGTGCAGTGAATCTCATAACAAAGGCGATGAGTACACAATTGAAGTGTCTTATCACCCGACCCTGCCTATTGAGCACATAGATGTCACTATCGAGTTACCGGTAAGGAGTGGAGATGTATAAGATCACAATCGAAGGCGGAGAGTTTACAGAACCTGTAGTGTTTAGCTTTGACAAGGTCTCTGTATCCCAAGAACAAGGTATAGTGAAGATATACGAGAGAGGGGGCGAAAGTTTTGGCCGACCCGTAGATCTAAAACTAAACGGTCAGAGAAGACTTCTCCTAAAAGCATGGAGCGGCTGCTATGATTACGACTGTTTTACCCCATCTGAGGAGGTGACCTTTTGAGTCGCGAAACCGCACCAAACTATAGACAGAATAACTCCTGTTATTACTGTCGGTACCTGGCTCGCCTGATGACAGGTGGAGATTACTGTATAAAGAATGATTTCTATTTTCATGAAAAAGAGGCACTGAACTGCGTATGTGATGATTACGCGCCCTGGAAGATTCCTTTTATAATAACAGATAATCCTCCTGATTATGCGACTGATATTGTGCAGGAGGAGTTGTAAATGATTTGGTTAAAGAAACTAAAATACAAGATATCAAAGAGGTTAAAGGAGAAGATCCGCAAATGGCTTGATGTTCCTTCCGGTGAAACGAGGCTGCAGTATCAGACGGAGCTTAGGCGGGTTCGAAGAGAGATAGAGAAGATGCTCGATGGATCTATCGTCGGTGTGGATCTTGGGTACCGTGAGGAGTCAGAGGTTATCATCATAAAATACTCCCGTATCAGTAACTCCTTCAAAGTCATAGCCAATGAGTCCTCTAAGTTTGAAATGTATAACTTTTTCGTACGGAGGCTTAGGACGCTGTGCAAAGAGGTGAACGCGGAGCATGTTGTTATTGATGCAGAGCGTGGTATCGATGCGGATCTAAGGGCGAGGATTCTTCCAGACAAGAGGCTTACGGATATGTATAGGGGGCAGTTATGACAAAAGTATTAGACGGATGGAGAACGAAGTATGATTGGGAGAGGTCTTCTGGTGATAAGAGCCTGGATCTTCTTCTGGACTCGGTAACAAGCCACGAGGGGTGGCACTGTCCATATTGTGCCCACAAGATGACCGTACAAGAGGAGGAGTTTACCAACCAACAGTATTTTGAGCTTATCCACGATTCTTACGGAGAGCCTATGAAGATGGAGTGCGGCTCGTGCTGCAAGCCATACTTCTTAAAGGCGCATATGGTACTCAAGTACTCAACATGCGTAGATAAGGATTTTGGAGATGAATAAGGAGAGCATTGAAGAGGTTAAGGATGTCCTACTCGACTTTCTAAGGGAAGATGTCAGAGAGCTGCGTAAGGACCTTGAAAGGGCAGTGGGCTACATGGTAGGAAGCGGCTGGTCTACTGAGGAGTCGAGGGAGTTTCTAGACCGGGTACAGGCAAAGTGGTTTAGGAGAGAGGATGAGTAGGTATGGGGTATTACGCTTTTTATGTTGAGGAAGGAAGGAGCCTAACCGATAAGTCCAAAGCTAAAGCATGCCCTATACGCAGCTATAGCGAGGGTAAGCATTTTTGCAAGATGACAGAGTTCCCGTGTGTGGGAGGAGTTGCCCACAGGCCCGACTTCTGCCCGCTTATCAAGATACCAAGGGTAAAAGACAATACTATTGATACCTTTGTTATTCTAATGGACTATTACAAACTTCAGAACAAACTACGAGTTATCTTGGGGGAGGATGAGTAGGTGGATAGTAATGAGAAGTTGTTAAGGACGATAGTGATGCTGGGTATGATGCATGGGGACAGAACGTGTAAGTCCTGCGGTCTTCACGGAGACCCTACTACCTGCCCAAAATGTGGCAGGAAGGTGTGCTCAACCTGTATCAGCGTGCAGAAAGATATGTGCATAAACTGTGATGAGGTGGTTGGTCTTAAACCTTTTGACGAGGAAGATCAGAGATGACTAGCTCTTCGCAGGCTATTTTGGAGATGTGTAGTGGCATGGCAAGATTTCTTGCGATCATACTTGCGGGGTTTTTAATTGTGGATTTTATCAAGGCGTATAGGAGATTTCGTGGGCCTAGGAAAAAGAAAAGAAGAAGATACTTCTAAATACTACTATGTTGTTTATAGCCGGGAGATCAAAGGTAAAGGCGGCGGCACGGGGGCTTGTACCATTACTGTAACAGCCCCAGGTGAGTTTCTAATATCATCCGTTGCCAAGGATATCTCCGAAAAACTTTCTAGAGGTTCGGTCATTATCCTGAACTGGAGAGAGCTTACAAAAAAGCAATGTGATGAGTTTGTAGGAGCCCCTGAGGAGGTGGTCGCTGAGGATGCTAAGGTAGGAGGTCTTAATGCCGAGGAGGTAACCTCAAATACTCTCATAATGTCGTTTATCTCTAGAGCTCTCATCAAGAAGTTTGATGGGGACCTACATAAAGTTGCCGGATGGCTTTCGGCCCCGCGTCCTGAGTGGTTTATGATGGATGCCAACGAACTTATAAAGATCGGCGATGCCAGCAGGGTTCTAGCCCTTTTAGAAGAAGAGGGATGATGTTGGTATAAGTCTACTGAGGCCAACATCAACTTACCGGAGAAACAATAATGACTATTACAACCATTGTAGTGGCGTGGTTATTACTATTAACCATAGCCGTTATCATGTTGACCGCTGGAGGTGTCTATCTCTACAAAACTGGAGAGGGAACAAGGCTGGAGGGTATGGCCCTTAGAGCCAGGCTCAACCGCCTGCCCAACGAAGCCATCACGGTCAGAGCCACACCGCGCAACCACACCATCCCACCACCAAAAAAGGTAGAGGTGGATCTTGCCCATTTTGAATACATCAGTGATTTGGAGGACTGAACATAAATAGCCACAGGTAGTATTTTCACTTTAAACATAACCGGTTATATGCTATAAAAAGGGTGCCGGTTTTTTTATCTATCAAACCTCCAACAAGGTAGAACACATATGACAGAAGGACTAAAAGCAACAGTCGTTTTTGTATGCGGCCTCAACCCCCATCCAGTCACAAAGCTGGAAGACGTCTATAGCGTCAGGGTAGGGAACGTATTCGCCCCCGCTCTTCATGGCAAGGCCAGGCTTCCTGACAACGTCAGAGAGTACGAGGTGGACTTCCCCATAGCTGTGGCAGATGCGGATAGCGAAGAGCGACTGGAGGCCCTGAGAAAGGCCTTTCATGAGCGGATAGACCAAACCTTCGATGCGTACCTTAAGAAGTGGGAAGAGGCATCAAAGATGATAGAGAAGAGAGAAGGCAAAACGATATCACTTGCGGAGGCACTTAAACAAAAGAAAGATGAGAAAGAAGGAGATGGAGTTGGAGACGTTAGCGTGGATTCT
>Ga0315289_10016341_pt1 | contig 10242 bp, 11 predicted proteins | sample YL17G11_40_MG_FD_203452 | JGI IMG/M metagenome (GOLD analysis project Ga0315289, IMG submission 203452) | Sediment microbial communities from Yellowstone Lake, YNP, Wyoming, USA - YL17G11_40 | ecosystem: Environmental > Aquatic > Freshwater > Lake > Sediment | place: USA: Wyoming | collected...
ACATCTACATCGACTCGAGCTGGCTGCTGATCTTCGTGCTCGTCACCTGGACACTGGCGGCAGGCTACTTCCCACGTGCCTTCCGAGACTGGCCCACCTGGCAGAACTGGCTTGTCGGTGCTCTCACGAGCCTTCTCTTCTTCGCCTCCGTCCTTGTACACGAGATGAGCCACTCCCTCGTCGCCCGAGCTCAGGGCGAGCGCATCGACCGCATCACCCTCTTCCTTTTCGGCGGCGCGGCCCAGATGACCGACGAACCCAAGAGCGCCCGCGCCGAGTTTCTCATGGCCTTCGCCGGGCCGATCTCAACCTTCGTCCAGGCTGCCGTCTACTTCGTGCTCAACCTGGCGCTCCGGCGAGCGGTGGAGGCTCTAGGCGGCATGTTCCATTACCTGGCCATCATCAACGTCGGCCTGGGGGTCTTCAACCTGGTGCCCGGCTTCCCACTGGACGGCGGGCGTGTCCTGCGCTCGATCATCTGGGGCGTGACCAAGAACCTACGCACGGCAACGCGCATCGCCTCCTGGGCCGGGCAGACGGTGGCCTTCCTGATGGTCGCGTGGGGCGTGCTCAGGCTATTCTCTGGCGATTTCCTGAACGGGCTCTGGATCATGTCCATAGGCTGGTTCCTGCGCAACGCGGCCATCGCCAGCTATCGACAGTTGATCGTGCGCGACGCCATGGGTGAGGTGCTGGTCTCCCGGCTCATGCGCGACGAATTCGTCGCCGTCAGCCCTGACCTTACGTTGGCCGATTTCGTGGACAACTACGTCATACGGCGCAGCGATCACTCCTACCCGGTGCTGGAGAGCGACCGGCTTGTGGGCATCGTCTGCCTGCACGACGTGCGCAAGGTGTCGCGCCCGGAGTGGCTTACTACGACCGTGCGCCAGGCGATGACGCCCGGGCCGCAGTTGTTGGTAGTGAAGCCGCGCGATGACGGCAACACTATCCTCAGTCGCATGGCGCAGAAGGACGTGCACCAACTGCCCGTGGTCGACGGCGAGCGCCTTGTCGGTATGGTCAGCCGCGGCGATCTCGTCCGCTTCCTGCAGTGGCAGACTGAAGTCGGGATGTACGCCTGACAGGCAACCACCTCCCGCGGTAGCGCTTGCAGGGGCGTTGCATGCAACGCCCTTCTCCGGAATGGCGGGAGGTTCGGCTGGCCGACGCTGGGCGTTCCATGCAACGCCCCTACGTCAGATGCGTAGCGCCGATGCTGCCATCTCCGAGAGCAGATGGGAGAGCGCCTCGCGCAGGACGGCGATGCTCCGCAGGTACTCGGGGATGCTGATGTGTTCGTTCGGGGTGTGGTCGAGGTCGGAGTCGCCGGGGCCGTAGGCGACGATGGGGCAGCCCCAGGCCGGCCCGACCACGTTCATGTCCGAGGTGCCCATCTTGGCGCTGAAGCGCGGCGCGCCGCCATTCGCTCGAATGGCCTGCAGCAGCGTCCGCACGAGCGGCGTGTTCTTCTCGGCCCGGTAGGCGCACTCGTAGCCGCTGAACTCGAGCGCCGCCGGCCGCGCTAGCTCGTAGGCGCGCCGCTTCAGGGCCAGCACATCGAAGCCATCGGGCAGCCTTAGCGCCATCTCCATATGCACTGCGTCGCTCAGACCGTCACTGCTGCTGTTGATTCGGTGCAGCGAGGCGTTCAGCCTGTCGAACTGCCGCTCGCGGCCGGCATTGTAGCCCTCGCTCAGGTCCTTTACCCAGGCCCAAAAGCCGATGGCTTCCTCGACCACGCTCGGATCCCCGCGCGCTGTGTGCGCCATTGGACGGCTCAGCTCGTAGTCTATGAGCAGCCGGCCCTTGTAGCCGATGGTGATGTGATCCCAGCCGCTCGGCTCGCCGATGATGACGGCCGCCGGCGCATAGTGCGGGATGACATGGCGCGCGCCGCGCGAGGTTGCAGCCTCCTCCTCGACCGCGCCGATGACCACCAGCTTGCGGTCATCAGGCACGACAACTGAGGCCGCGGCAGCGATGAAGGCGGCCAGCGGCCCTTTGCCATCTACGGCGCCGCGACCGTAGAGATCGTCGCCCTCGCGCCGCACCGCGATCTCGCCAGGCACCGTGTCCATGTGCCCGAGCAGCACGATCTGCATCGGGCCATCGCCGCGTTCGCCCACGGCGTTGCCGGCACCGTCCAGCCAAGCGTCGAAGCCGAGGTCCGCCATGGCTCGCGCCAGATTGCGGGCCAGGGCCCGCTCGCCGCCGGAGGGGCTCGCGATGCGCAGAATCTCCTCCAGCAGCGCCAGGGGGTCGAGACTCACGCCAGGACCTCCGCCGTCAGATCGGCGACGCGATCCAGATCGTCGATTTCGATCACCAGGGGAGGAAGGAAGCGAATGACGGTGCTGCCGGCGGGCAGCGCCAGCACGCCGCGCTCCAGGAGCGCCTCCAGGTAGGGTTGCACCTTCTGGCGGCACTCGATCCCAATCATTAGTCCCAAGCCCCGCACCTCGCGGATGTTGGCCGACTTGATGGCCTTCAGCCGCTGCTGGAAGTACTGGCCCTTCTGCGCTGCCTGGCGCACCAGGCCGACCGTGGCCATGAAGTCGAGGACGGCGAGCGCCGCGGCACAGGCTAGAGGGTTTCCGCCGAAAGTAGAGCCGTGCAGGCCGGGGTGTAGGGTCTGGCGCACGCGGGAGCTAATGGCGGTCGCGCCCATGGGCACGCCACCGGCGATGGCCTTGCCCATGGCCATGATGTCTGGAAGGAGATCGTGGTGCTCGCAGGCGAACATCCGCCCGGTACGCCCGAAGCCCGTCTGAACCTCGTCGACGACGAGCAGGGCGCCGCGCTCATCGCAGAGGGCGCGCAGCCCCTCAAAGCACTCACGGCTGCCCGGGCGCACTCCCCCCTCGCCCTGTACGATCTCGACGACGAAAGCAGCGGTGCGCTCATCCACCGCTTCGGCCGCTGCGTCGAGCCTGTCGTAGGGCACGTGCTTGACCTCGGGAATGAGCGGGGCGAAGGGCTCGCGATACTGCTTCTCCCAGGTGAGGCTCAAGCTGCCCATGGTGCGCCCGTGGAAGCCGCGCATGGTGGCCACGATGCCGGTCCGACCCGTGGCGATGCGCGCGAACTTCAGGGCCGCCTCAATCGCCTCCGTGCCCGAGTTGCAGAGGAAGATGTGATCCAGTCCTGTCGGGGTGACTTCAGCCAGCCGCCTGAGGAGAAGCGCGCGCTTGTCGTTGTGGAAGATCTCCGGACAGGTGATGAGGGTCTGGGCCTGCTCTTGGATGGCGCGCGCCACGTCAGGGTTGCAGTGGCCCAGGTTGGCCACGCCATGGCCACCGGCGCAATCTATGTACTCGCGCCCTTCGCTATCCCAGACGCGCGCCCCCTGCCCGCGCACCAGAGTGATCGGTCGCTTGGGGTAGACCCCGGCCTCGTAGCGGTCTTCGATGGCGGCGTAGTCGGTCATGGCGCCCAATCCTCACACTCGCGGCTAGCGTTCTACGACAGTGCCCTGGCCGGCCAGAGCACGGCGGATCGGCTCCGGTGAGCGAGCGTCCGCCAGGATCACCCGCCCCACACCGGCCTGCACCGCCTCGAGCGCTCCCAGCACCTTCACCTTCATGCGCCCCTGGGCGGCGTCCTGCGCCCGCTGCACCGATTCGGAGTCGCCGACCTCGACGCGCCGCACGAGGCTGCTCTCGTCGGGGAAGGCACCCAGCAGGCCGGGCACGTTGGAGAGGAGCACGAGCGCCTCCGCCACTAAAGCCACGGCGATGGCGGCCGATGCCCGGTCGCCGTCCACATTGATGGCTTCACTCTCGTAGGAGATGGCCGGCGGCGAGATCACGGGCGTGTAGCCCGCATCCAAGAGCAGCAGCAAGAGCGCCGCGTTCACCTTCTCCACCTTGCCGGAGAGGTCGTCGCGAATGAGAACGGTGCGTCCGTCCTTGACGGCGCGGATGGCCTTCTTTCGTGGGCCTTCCAGCAGCCGCCCATCCAGCCCGGAGAGCCCGAGGCCGTTGACGCCGAGCGCCTGCAGCTTCTCCACCAGCATCTTGTTCATCTTGCCGCAGTAGACCATCTCGAAGATCTCGAGCGCCTGGCGGTCGGTGCGCCGGCTCTGGTAGCCGGATTCGGAGACGATGAACTCAGGAGGGTAGCCGAGCGCCTCGGCGACGCGGTTTGTCTCCGCCGAGCCGCCGTGCACCAGCACCACCGGCCACCCCTCGCCCACCAGCGCGGCCACATCACGGCAGACGGCGTCGTAGTCGATGCCGCTACTGCCACCGACCTTGACGACGAGCATGGAGGTGCGGCCTAGCGTCTGAACCATACGAGGATCGCTCCCACCGTGCTGGCCACTTTCCTCGCCAGCCAGTCGATGACGCGCTGATACGGCTTCACACCATAGTGTGAGGCGAAAGAGTCGGCTGCCTGTGCCAGCGACACCGAGTCTCCGTACTTCTCGCGCAGGTAGTAGTGGTGCTCTATCACCCAGAGGTAGAGGTCGCTCTCGGTGCGGCCGGGGAAGCGCTCCAAGATGCCCGACCTGCGGATGACCTCCACCGTCGGCAGGTAGACCCTCTCGTACCAGGATCGCATCGCCTCTTCAGGGGTGACGTCGCGCTTCAGCTCCTGGCCCAGGAAGTAGCGGTGTCCCTGCAGGTGACCCTCGAGTGCTGCATAGGCGCCGGTAGCGGTGAGCCTGATGTCCTGACCGAGGATCTCATCCAAGCGCGTGCGCTGGAGGAACTGCAGGTGCTCCTCCTCGGCGATCAGGCGCGACACGTTCATGCCCTGGTCGAGCTTGACGCGGGAGGGGCAGTCGATGACGTAGGCGTCGATGTACTTGGCGCCGTGACGGCGAGCCACCGAGACACGGTGGTTGCCGTCGCGCACGAAGTAGGCGTCGCCAACCTTGTACAATTCGACCGACGGAACGTTCTCCATGCGATGAAAGGCGATGTCTAGCCGCTCCCAACGACCCTCACTGTCGGCGTGCAGAGGCAGGAACTCGCGGTCGAAGTCGTGATAGCGACCCTCGCTGCCCACGATCTTCTCCACCGGCACTGTCTCCAGCCGACCGAGGCTGCAGAAGCCGATGCCCAACCGGCGCTGCACCTCTGGGAATGGCAGCAGATCGCGCGGCCGCCCGGAAAGTGCGGAAAGCACCTCGTTCACAAAGGCTTGCTTGCGCGCCTCGCGGAAGTGCTGCCTCGCCTCTTCTTTGCTGACTCCGTCACCGACCACCCACGATCACTCCCACCCCTGCTGCCACTGCCGGCCCCTAGCCGGTCTTCTGCCACGCCCACGCTGAGGAGCCCCTCGTGACGGCCGGCTCTGATCCCACTCGATCACCCGGTAGCCGTACACGTTTAGCACGGTGGTCTCCCTCCGCCTGCTCTCAGTCACAACGTTTGGCGTGTAGACATGCATGTGTCCATGAAGGAAGTATCTCGGCCGTGCGCGGTCGATAATGTCAACGAAGGTCTGGAAGCCGAGGTGACAGAGGTCGCCCGCGTCGTGGATGCCACGCGGGGCCGCGTGCGTCACCATGATGTCCAAGTAGTGGCCTTTCCGCCAGCGGTTGAGTAAGAGACGCGGCGCCAGCTTGAGCGCTTTCAGGCGCATCTGCGACTCGGTGTACTGGTGGGGTCCATCACTGTAGCGCATAGAGCCTTCCAGGCCGGCGATTACCAGGCCGCGTACCTGCACCACGCGCCCGTCGATGTTCAGGCAACCCTCCGGCTCCGATTTCACCCCGCCGCTCGATGAGATCTGCTCCGGTGCATGGTTCCCCCGCACGTACAGCAGGGGCACGTTGAGTGTCGAGACGATGAACTCGAGGTAGTAGATAGGCAGGTCGCCGCAACTGATCACCAGGCTGACGTCACAGAAGCGCTCGCGCAGGATCGGCCCGTATAGCCGCGAGTCCACCTCATCAGCGATCGCCAGGATCTTCACAGCGAGCCCTCAGCCGTGATGCGTGAAACGTGACGAGTGACGCGTGATCCGTGACGAGTGACCCGTGAGGCCGAGCTCGACCGCTGGTCACGGATCACGCGTCACTCGTCAGATCGGATGCAACCCCGTGAATTCGAGGCCCATCGTCTCGGGCAAGCCGCACATGACATTCATGGCTTGCACGGCGTTGCCGGCTGCCCCCTTCATCAGGTTGTCTATCGCCGATATGACCACGACGCGGTTGGCGTTAGGGTCCACCTCGAAGCCGACGTCGCAGTAGTTGCTGCCGGCAAGGAGCTTTGGCTCCGGGTAGCGGTAGACGCCCTTGCGCTCGCGCACCAGGCGGACAAACGGCTCCTCGCCGTAGGCATCCCGATAGAGCCGCCAGAGATCGCGCTCGCCCAACCGCCCCCTGGTGAAGCAGTGCGCCGTCATCAGAATGCCGCGCACCATCTCTACAGCCGTGGCGGAGAAGTGCACCTCGGGCATCCCCTGAAATGCTAGTTCCTGCTGGATCTCGGCCATGTGGCGGTGGCCGGTCGGGGCGAAGGAGCGCAGCGAGCCGCTGCGTTCCGGATGGTGCGAGGCCAGGGTCGGGCTGTTGCCGCCCTCAGACGACCCCACCTTGACCTCAACCACCGTCCACTCGACCAGCCCCTGCTGGTAGAGCGGCTTCAGCCCCAGGATAGTGGCCGTAGCATTGCAGCCGGCGCCGGTGGCGTAGTTTGAGCGGCGGATCTCCTCGCGGTGCAGCTCGGGTATGCCGTAGACGAAGCGCCTCAGCCACTCCGGCGCGGCGTGCTCGTGCTCGTACCAGCGAGGGTAATCCTCGGCCCGCCGCAGCCGGAAGTCGGCGCTAAGGTCGATCAGCCGGGGCGCCAGCTTGGCGTACTCCTCGATGCGCTGCATGGCCATACCGTGCGGCAAGGCGAGAAAGAGCAGGTCGCACGGCTCCAGCTCGGCGATGGGCACGAACTTCTGGCGGATGCGTCCCCGCAGATTCGGGTGCACGGTGTGCACGAACTCGCCCACGGCGCTCTCCGCCGTCACCTGGCCGAGGTGCACCTCCGGATGGCCGATGAGCAGCCGCAGCAGCTCTCCCCCCGCGTACCCGGAACCGCCGGCGACTGAGACCTTCATGAGGCGCGACCCTCCGCCACGGTCAGCGCGTAGTCGACGATGCGGCCGGGAATGTCCACGCCCGTGGGCGCGATGCTGTTGCGGAACTCCATGGTGTGGTTGACCTCGTTGACCAGCAGACCGCGCCCGTCGTCCTCGAAGACGTCCACCGCCACCACCCCGCCGCCCACGGCCTGCGCCGCCCGCACGCAAAGGCTGTTCAGCTCGTCCGTAACCGGGCAGTTCGTCGCCTTGCCGCCGCGCGCCGTGTTGGTGATCCAGTGCTCGGACTGGCGGTAGATGGCGCAGATGGTCTCGCCGGCGACCACGAAGGCGCGGATGTCGCGCCCGCGCTTCTCGACGAACTCCTGGATATAGAAGATGCTGTGCTGGTAGCTGCCCAGTGTCTCCTTGTGCTCAAGGATGGCCTCGGCCGCCTCGCGGTCGTTGATCTTAGCCAGCAGACGCCCCCAGGAGCCCACGACCGGCTTCAGGACCACCGGGTAGCCGAACTCCTCGATTGCCCGCAGCGCTGACCCGGCGCTGAGCGCCAGCTTCACGCGCGGCTGGGCCACGCCGGCCCGCTGCAGCAGAGTGCTCGTATAGAGCTTGTCGCCGCAGTTGCTCACCACCTCGAAGCGGTTGACCGTGGAGACGCCCCAGTCACCCAGCACCTTGAGGGCATAGAGCGCGTGCGACTGGTTGATGCAGCGCTCCAACACCACGTCGTACTGGAGACGCTGCCGCCCCTCGGTGATGTCGAAGACGAGCTCGCGGTCGTCGAGGAGGTCATACTCGACGCCGCGCCGCTCCAGAGCTTCGAGGAGCAGCTTCTCCTCGACGCGCACGCGTGAGTAGAGAAAGCCCAGCTTCACCGCGCTACTCGCCCCAGTCCTCGTCTTCCTCGGGAGCCAGCTCGACCTGCATGGGGTCCGTGTTCACCACCTCGAGTTCGCAAGCGCAATCAGGGCACTCGATGATCTCGCCCTGCAACACGTTTTCCTCGATCTCGATGTCGCAACCGCACTCCGGACACTCGACTGACTTGGCCATTGTTGCCTCCTAGCGCGGCGAAGGGGGGCTGCCCCATCGCCGTCAGTTTCCTCTGCTCTCTTGAAGAGGCGTCCGCGAGGTAGACTAGCCCCTTGTGGGCGTCGTATTCCAGCGTTGGGGAACGACGGCCACAAGGGCCTAGACTACCGGTCAGACCGTGTTCATCCGTCCGCGCGGACAGGATGTCCATGCTGAACCCCCGCTACGATTCGCTGTCACGACGGCTGCACGACGTCAGCCCTGCGCCTCCTGCCTAGCCGCTACAGCCGCTGCACGATGGCCTGCTTGACCGCGCTCGTGCCGGCGCTGCCACCCATGTCCCGCGTCAACACACCATCGCTAAGAGTCGCCACAACCGCGCGACGCACCCTCTCGGCCGCGTCCGCCTCGCCGAGGAAGTCGAGCATCATGGCTGCCGACAGGATGGCCGCCGTCGGGTTGGCGACATCCTTGCCGGCGTACTTCGGCGCCGAGCCGTGCACCGGCTCGAAGACGCCCAGCCGCTCGCCCAGGTTGGCCGAGGGCGCGATGCCGAGGCCTCCCACCAGCGCCGCCGCCTCATCGGACAGGATATCGCCGAAGAGGTTCGTCGTCACCAGCACGTCGAACCGCTCGGGGTTCTGCACCAGGCGCATCGCCGTCGTGTCTACGAGCATCTCCTCGACGCTCAGATCAGGATAGCCCGCCGCGACGGCGAACGCCACCTCGCGGAACAGGCCATCGCTCTCCCGCAGGACGTTGGCCTTGTGCACGATCGTCAGCTTGCGCCGCCTGCGCAGCGCCTGCTCGCATGCCACGCGCACGATGCGCTCGCTCCCTCGCCGGGTGATGACGCGCTCTGCGATCGCCGTGTCGCCTTCCCGCCGCTCGCGTCCGGAGTAGAGACCCTCGCTGTTCTCGCGCACGATCAGCAGGTCGATGCCTGGGCGGCTGGTCGAGATGGGCATGGAGAGCACCGGCCGCAGGTTGGCGTAGAGATCGAGCTGGCGCCGCAGGGCCACTATCGGGCTCTGGTAGCCGTCGACGCGCTCCAGCGGCGAAGAGACGGCGCCGAACAGGGCCGCTCCAGCCTGGCGCACGGCAGCCAGCGTCTCTTCCGGCAAAGCCGTGCCCCGCCGCTGGAAGCAATCCCAGCCGGCCTCGGCGTCGCTGAACGAGAAGGCCACACCCGTGGCCTCCAGCACCGTGATGGCGGCGGATACGACTTCAGGCCCGATGCCATCACCCCGGATCAGGACGACGCGGTGGCTCACCAGTTCCTCCCACGGTTGCACTCCAGCTTGTCCAGCACGGCCCGCTCCAGGTCGATGCCGAGGAGGTGAGCCATCTGCAGCAGGTAGTTCGCCAAGTCCGCCAGCTCCGAGGCCAGCACCTCGCGCGGCGCCTCCTCGCTCCACTGGAAGTGCTCCAGCACCTCGGCCGACTCCAACGCTAGGGATATCGCCAGGTTGCGCGGCGTCTGCGGGTGCGGCGAGCCGGGCTCGTACCAGCCCATCCGGCGCACGAAATCATCAACGAGCCGCTGCAGCTCGCGCAGCTCCACGCCGCCTACTCCCGCGGCGCAAACGAAAGAGCTGTTTCGCCGGGGAAGCGCTGGTGCTTGCGGATGTAGTCGGCGATCGTGCCCGCCTCCAGGATGTCCTGCACGAAGTGTGGCGGCTGACTCAGCGTGATGGTGCGCTCATCCAGGCTGACGATTCCGCGCCGCACGTCGATATCAACCCGGTCGCCGTCCGAGAGCTGGCGCACGGCTTCGGCGTCCTCGAAGAGCGGGATGCCCAGGTTGATGGCGTTGCGGAAGAAGATGCGGGCGTAGCCGTTTGCGATGATCGCGGCGATGCCGCACTTCTTGAGCGCCAGCGGCGCGTACTCCCGCGAGGAGCCGCAGCCGAAGTTGTCCCCGGCGACGATGATGTCGCCCGGCTTCACTTCCTTGGCGAACTCCGGCCGGTACTCGATAAAGGCATACTTGGGCAGCTCCGCCTCGCTCGTCATGTACGGCGAATAGCGCCCGGGCACGATCTGATCCGTGTCTATGTCGTCGCCGAACTTCCAGACTCTAGCCATCAGCCCTCAGCCTTCAGCCTTCAGCGGTCGGCTCTCTATGTCTAATGCGAGAACGCGCGATCGCCTATAGCGATC
>Ga0315289_10016342_pt1 | contig 10242 bp, 8 predicted proteins | sample YL17G11_40_MG_FD_203452 | JGI IMG/M metagenome (GOLD analysis project Ga0315289, IMG submission 203452) | Sediment microbial communities from Yellowstone Lake, YNP, Wyoming, USA - YL17G11_40 | ecosystem: Environmental > Aquatic > Freshwater > Lake > Sediment | place: USA: Wyoming | collected...
ATCATCGCCGCCACGCCCCTCGATCGGCAGCAGATGCTGGATCATTATAAGGTGGATGAGGCCAGGGTTGTCGTCATCCCCTGTGGCGTCAACCTGGAGCTGTTCCACCCCATTGATGCCGACGAGGCGCGAAGAAAGCTGGGCCTGCTCAATGGGCGCCGACTATTGCTCTTTGTGGGCCGGCTCGACCCTGTAAAAGGGCTTAATGTGCTGTTGGAGGCGATGTGTGAGCTGACCCGACGCCTGAAGCCATGCCGGGCACAGGATTTGACTCTGGCCGTGATCGGCGGGGGCACCGAGGCCAGTTTCGAGGGGCTCACGAGTGATACCAAGTGCCTGCAAGAGATTCGCCGTGAGCTGGGCTTGGAGGACCTGGTGGTATTCATCGGCTCGCGCTCGCAGGAGGTCCTGCCCTACTATTACTCGGCCGCGGTAGCCTGCGTCATGCCCTCGCTCTACGAATCCTTTGGCATGGTCGCGCTTGAGGCGATGGCTTGCGGCACGCCGGTGATCGCCTCGCGGGTTGGGGGACTCACCTTCACGGTGCGCGATGGTGAGACGGGCTACCTGGTGCCCGAGCGCGATCCCAAAGCCCTGGCCGAAAAGCTGGAGCTCGTCCTCACCGACGAATGTCTGCGCCGGCGCTTGGGGCATCGAGGGGTGCAGGTGGCGGCGGGCTACAGTTGGGATATCGTTACCGACGCTATGGAGGCGCTCTATGCCAAGTTGGGCGTCTGAGATTCTGTAGGAAAACTCGGGACTCACCGCTGAGACCGCGGAGAACGCAGAGACTTTTGCCCGTTTCTTTTCCTCTGTGTTCTCTGCGGTCTCTGTGGTTGATTTCCCTTTTTCCTATGGAAGCGTCGTAGGGCGCTGCGCGCGCCGATACTCCCAGGCTTTGTTCATCAGCCAGTACAGCGGCGGAAGATAGACATAGTCATATGCGCCCAGATAGCGCACGATCTGCCCCCCGAAGCCGGCCTTGAAGCGCCCCACCCCCTCAAGCGTGGCAGTAGGAGAGTTGGCTTCAGTATCGGGAACCCCCCACAGATCGTACTGCTTGCATCCCAAGGCCCTGGCCCACTTCATGGCGCACCATTGGAGCTGATGATTGGACATCAGCTCGCGGTGCTCATCGGCCGATGCGCCATACATGTACCAGGATTGCTTGTTAAAGGCATAGGCCATCAACCCGGCCAGCGGCCTATCCTGGTAGTAGGCCATGAAAAGCCGCGCGTGGCCCGCCGGCTGGAAGAGCTCGAAGGCGCGGCGATAGTAGTCCAGGCTATGGATGGAGAAGCCATCTCGCCGCCCCGTGACGCGCATGAGCTCGTAGAACACCTCAAGGTCACTCGTGTCCCCCTCGCGCACTTCGACCCCCTTGCGCTCCGAGAGGCGAATATTGTAGCGCCACTTGGGTTTCATGCGCGCCAGGATCTGCTCCTCAGCGTCGTCCAAGTCAACCATGATCGTAGAGCGGGGTTGGATGCATTCCTGGCTTGGCCTGAAGCCGTGATCTGCCAGCCAATCACGGCGCTGAAGCTCCCCTTCACGCCACTCTGGCTCCACTTTGAGCGAGATGGCGCACATGCGCCGAGCGCGGGCATGGATGGCGCGCATCAGCATCTCCACGAGTTGGGGGTCCTCCTCGGGCAGCACCGGCCCCTTGGGGATGTAGCCCAGGGAGAACGGCCCTATTCGGCGGTAAAGGATCTGGGCGCCGACGGCCAACGCCCCATCCCGCTCTATCGCCAGGCGCACCGGCATCCAGCCGAAGGCCCGCTTCAGCTCACCCCAGGCCCATGTCTGCAAGAGGTGGCCTCGCTCGTCCCCGGCGACAAGCTCATCCCAGGCCTCAGGAAGAAGAGGCCCCGACTCAATGGATTCCAACACGCGCATGAGGATCATTCCCTCAGATAATGGGAAGCGAACGGGGCCATTATACCATAATCCCAAAGCCAGGGAGTGGAGACTTGGCAACCCTGTTTGAAATTCATCTTGAGGATTTCTGCCAGCAAGGGATTGCCGCGATCAGCTTTCGGGAGCATAATGGTTAGTGCCTCATCAGGATTTCAGATGCAATCACCATGAAGAGCGGGCACATCTCTCAAGGCGCCTTGGGAGGCGGCATGTATGACTGAAGAGCACCCGGCTTGGAGCAGCGGAACCCCCGCCTGGCGTGGCGGCGAGCGCGACGCCACTACCGGTCTGACGCGCTGGCATGTCGAGGAGGGGCCGCTGTGCCTGGATGTTGGCCCGGCCGATTGGCGAGCCTATCGCCTGCTCAAGGTGCGGGTGGGCTGCGCACGGGCGACAGGCGCGCGCCTGCGTCTTGAAGTGTTGGGTTGCGAGGAGGAGCTATTGGGCTGGGCCACTTTCGTCGCCGATTGGCAGGGAGAACAAGGCATCTCGTTCCCCCTATCCGCTTTCGAGCCGCGTGGTGATGAGGAGCGCTGGCACCTGATCCATGCGTTGCGGCTTTCTTGCGAGCGTACGGGGAGCTCACCCACCACGCTGAGCCTGGGCGCCGTCGAGGTGAGTATCGGCCCATCTGTTCTTGCTTGACGCCGATTTCAGTTCAGACTATGCTTCCCTTGATCGCTTGAGTTAGGAGATGCCATGAAGTACGCCTACCAACCCTCTGTCCGTATCCAGCGCCTGCGCGCCAGGGCACTGGACGACGACCTGAGCGTGCACAAGTACCAGGGCTTTCGTGGGCTGGCTTTTTGCGAGGGTTACCTCGCTTCCGAGGGGCAGCCTCTGGTCGTGCGGAGGGCACAGGGCCTGGCCTCGGTGATCGATAAGATCCCCGCCGAGGTCATAGCTGATGAGCTTTTGGTCGGCCATCACTACCTGGGCGACGAGTCGCTGGATTTCCCCGAGTTCCGCCCCTGGTCGGAGGCCCTGGAGGCGCGCCTGGAGGATACGCTCCTCTCGCCAGAGGAGCGCGCCTGCTATAAGGAACTGGTGGCCGAGCTTTGCGGCTCGGGAGCACAACCCACGCCGGTGGAGCCGCTGCCCGACTTGATCCGCGAAGAGCAGCGACGGCGGATCATCGAGATCTGGGGCACGCTCTTTAACCATAGCGTTCGAGGGTATGACAAGCTGTTGCGCCTGGGGTTCGAGGGCTTGCGCGCCCAGGTTGATGACCAGCTTGAGGCGCTCTCCCTCGCCGATCCCCTGGCCGCCCGAAAACGGGCCTTCTGGCAGGCTGCGCGCGCCATCGCTGAGGCGGGGGCGCGGCTGGGCGCGCGCTATGCCGAGGCCGCTCAGCGCGAGCTGGCCACCTGCGACGACCCCGTGCGCCGCGACGAGCTGGAAGCGATTCGCGACCTTTGCCTGCAAGTGCCCACGCGCCCGGCGCGCACCTTCCGCGAGGCGGTGCAGGCCCTCTGGCTCGCCCACATGATCACCTGCTGGGAGGACGGCGTCAACGCCAACTCCATCGGGCGCATTGATCAAATCCTCCACCCCTATTACGCGGCCGACCTTGCCGCCGGGCGCATCAGCCCTGATGAGGCGATGGAGCTTCTGGCGGCGCTATGGATCAAGCTCTATCGCTCCTACGACGTGCAGCAGGCGATGATCGGCGGCCTGCGCCCCGATGGTTCCGATGCGGCTAACGACCTAAGCTACATGGTCCTGGCGGTCACGCGCGCGCTGGAGTTCGTGCGCTGCCTCTCGGTCCGCCTGCACAAGGATAGCCCTCGGGAGCTCGTGGCGGATGCCGTGGAGCTGGTGGCCCGGGGAGGCGGCATCCCCTTCTTCTTTAACGACGACACCCTGGTGCCCGCCTTGGTCGCCAACGGCGTACCGATCGAGGACGCCCGCGATTACGCCGCCATTGGCTGCGTGGAGATCACCATCCCCGGCAAGGCGCTGCCGCACGCCGTCTCCCACTGGATCAACCTGGCCAAGTGCCTGGAGCTGGCCCTCAACGATGGCCGGGACCCCTCAGATGAGGCCCAAATCGGTCCGCGCACCGGTAGCTTGGCGGAGATGCGCTCTATCGAGGACGTCTGGCAAGCCTACACCCGCCAGGTGGAGTTCTTCACCGCGCACAACGTCTATGGCTCCAACCGCGCCGAGCTGGAGCAGGAGCAAACATGTGCTCTTCCCTACCTCTCGCTCCTCACCGAGGATTGTGTGCCCAAGGGGGCGGACATCACCTGGGGCGGGGCGCGCCACAACTATCACTCCAGCGCGGCGGTGGGCATCCCCAACGTGGCCGATTCCCTGGAGGCCCTGGAGCGCCTGGTCTTTGGCGAGAGGGTCGTCTCCCCCAGAGCCTTGCAAGAGGCGTTGGCGGCAAACTTCCAAGGGTATGAGGATTTGCGCCAGGCCCTGCTGCACCGCGCGCCCAAGTATGGTAACGACCTGCCCTCGGTGGACGACTGGGCGGCGCGCGTCGCCCGGCACTATTGCGAGCTGCTGGGCACCTTTCGCACGGTGCGCGGGGGGCGCTTCTTCGTGCATCTCTTCTCCTTCACCCTGATGCTGGGCATGGGCGCAGCCACAGGGTCCACCCCCGATGGACGCCCGGCCGGCAAGCCCCTGGCCTATAGCGTCTCGGCCGTCCAGGGGCGCGACGAGCGCGGTCTCACCGCCATGCTCATGTCGCTCAGCAGGCTGCCCCACCACCTGGCCGCGGCCTCCAGCTCGGCCATCATCGAGGTGGATCCTGTGCTTTTGGAGGGCGAGGGCAAGGCGCGTTTTGTGGATCTGCTGCAGACGGCCATCCGCCAGGGGGTGGGCCAGATGCAGTGGAATGTGGTTAGCGCCGAGGTGCTGCGCAAGGCCCAGGCCAATCCGGAGGCCTATCGCAGCCTTTGCGTGCGCGTCTCGGGTTTCAGCCAGCAGTTCATCCTATTAGATAAGGAGATGCAAGAGCATATCATCGCCCGCACCAAACATCGGGGGTAGCCGTCAGATTTAGGCTCGTAGTGTGCCCGTAAGGGCATGGAAGCGCCTGACGGCGCCACTACAAGCCGGTTGAAAGCTGAGAACTATTGCAGAAAGGAGCACGTCATGAGCGGTAAACCGATCATCACAGGAATCACCGTCACCGAGTTCGGGTACACCTTGCAAGAGCTGGGCAGAGACTACAACGGTTTCAATCTGGTGTATCTGAAAGGCTCAACCATTGAGACCCGCATGGCCGTCTTGCAGATGCACACCGACCAGGGCATCACCGGGGAATGCGTCACGGGGATGAACAGCCTGTGCACGCTGGGAGGGTTCGCCGATTACTTGATGGGCAAGTGCGCCCTGGAGCGCGAGCGCATCTACCAGGACGTCAAGCGCGCGCTGCGCCAGATGGCGCGCATCGGCATGGCCCAGGTGGATATCGCCTTGTGGGATATCGCCGGCAAGTACTATAACGCGCCCATCTATGAGCTATTGGGCGGGCATATCAAGCCCCTCAAGTGCTATGCCTCTACAACGCACGGCGACCACAACCGTGGCCTGGATAGCTCCGAAGCCTATGCCGATTTCGCCGAGCGCTGCCTGGAGATGGGCTACCCCGCCTTCAAGATTCACGGCTGGGGCAATTCGCTGGTCAACTTGGAGGTGGCCAATATCCACGCCGTGGCCCAGCGCGTGGGGGGCAAGATGGACCTGATGCTCGACCCTGCCTGCGAGCTGAACACCTTCGCCGACGCCCTGAAGGTCGGCTGGGCCTGCGATGAGGAGCGCTTCTTCTGGCTAGAGGATGCCTATAAGGACGGGGGGATCTCGCAATTCGGGCATCGCAAGCTGCGCCAGCTCATCAAGACGCCCCTCCTGCAGACGGAGCACGTGCGGACGCTTGAGCCTCACGTGGACTTTGTCCTGGCCGATGCCACGGATTACGTCCGCGGCGACATCGGCTACGACGGCATCACCGGGGTGATGAAGCTGGCCCACGCCGCCGAGGGCCTGGGGATTGATATCGAGTTCCACGGCCCCAGCCCCGCCGTGCGCCACTGCATGACCTCCATCCGCAACACCAACTATTACGAGATGGGCCTGGTGCACCCCAAGGTGCCGCAGGGCACCTTCTTCCCCCTCTACCTGAACTACCGCGATGGCCTGGACGCCATTGACGACAAGGGCTGCGTCTATGCCCCGGAAGGCCCCGGCCTGGGCGCGGAGCTCGACTGGGACTATATCAAGAAGCACAAGACGGGCGGGATGGAGTTCCGGGCTGAGTAGAGTGCGCCAAACCTTGCGCAGGTTCCGAATCTGCAGAGGGTCTAACACACGCATATGTTGTTGTGCACTGCCAATAACATAAGGGGTTGCGTATCCTATGTCCACAACTGATGCTGCCCAGATCACACGTCAGGTGTTGGGCGAGCTGTTTGGCTCCGGCGCACAGGCCCTCAGCGTGCGCCTGTGGGATGGCACCTCCTGGCCTGACGAGGCCCCGCGCCGGGCCACATTGGTGCTCAACCATCCAGGGGCCTTGCGGGCCATGCTCGTCCCCGGCACCGACCTCTCCATGGGCGAGGCCTACCTCTACGATGATATTGACATCCAGGGAGATATCGAGTCGGTCTTTGGCCTGGCCGATCATCTCATGGAGCTGGCCGCTGATCGAAAGGCTTGGCTGCGCCTGGCGCGCAACCTCTTGCGCCTCCCTGCCCCTGGGGCGAAGCGCTACGGCCAGCGTGGCCCGGCGCAGCTCAGCGGCAAACAGCACTCTGTAGAGCGCGACCGCCAGGCCGTCACCTATCACTACGACGTCTCCAACGACTTTTACGGCCTATGGCTGGACGCCCGCATGGTCTACTCCTGCGCCTACTTTCAGTCACCTGAAGATGATCTGGACACGGCGCAGCTTCACAAGCTGGACTATATCTGCAAGAAGCTGCGCCTGCAGCCCGGCCAGCGCTTGCTGGATATCGGCTGCGGCTGGGGTGGGCTGGTGATCCACGCCGCCCAGCACTATGGGGTGGAGGCCACGGGGATCACCCTCAGCCAACTCCAGGCGGAACTGGCCAACGCGCACATCCAGGCCGCCGGCCTCACCGGACGCGCCCGGGTGCAAGTGCGTGACTATCGCCAGGTGGATGAGTTGGGAGCTTATGATGCCCTGGTCAGCGTGGGGATGTTCGAGCACGTGGGCAAGGCCCTTCTAGGGGTTTACTTTGCCCGGGCTCGGAAGTTGCTCAAGCCGGGCGGCGTCTTTTTGAACCACGGCATCGCCAATCGGGCTACAGACCGCCCCGTGCGCGGTAAGACCTTTTCTGACACCTACGTCTTCCCCGATGGCGAGCTGGTGCCCATATCCACCACGCTCTCCATCGCCGAGGCGAACGGCTTTGAGGTGCGCGACGGGGAGAGCCTGCGCGAGCACTATGCCCTGACCTTGCGCCACTGGGTGCGCCGCCTGGAGGCGCGCCATGAGGAAGCGCTCAAGTTCGTGGATGAACCAACCTATCGCGTCTGGCGGTTGTTCCTTTCGGGCTCGGCGCATGGCTTTACTGTCGGCTCAAATAACGTCTACCAGGCCCTACTGGTCAAGCCCGGCCCTTCAGGGCGTAGCGGCCTACCCCTCACGCGTGAGGATTGGTACGCCGCGAATCATCTGGGAAGCTAAACGGGAGTTTATGCGCACACTTGCTTGTAGTGGCGCCGTCAGGCGCTTGGATGCCCTCACGGGCACACTACGAATGCTCTACGCTCGTAGTGGCGCCGTCAGGCGCTTGGATGCCCTCACGGGCACACTACGAACGCTCTACGCTTGTAGTGGCGCCGTCAGGCGCTTATGAAGGAGGGGTTGTGATCGCGGATGTGTGGACTGTCCTCTGGAAGGAGTGGAAGCAGCTCACCCTTCGCCAGGGGCGTGGCCTGGGGAGGGGTCTGCTGGGCACCCTGATGATTCCCCTCGTCTTTGGCATCTTTCTGCCCTGGCAGACGGGGCGGGAATGGGTGACTTCGCCTGCCGTGCTCATCTATTGGGCCTGGGTGCCGCTCTTTCTGGTCTCCAGCGTGGTGGCCGACTCCTTCGCTGGCGAGCGCGAGCGGCACACCCTGGAGGCCCTCCTGGCCAGCCGCCTCTCCGACCGGGCTATCCTCCTAGGCAAGCTGGCCGCTGCGGTGAGCTATGGCTGGGGGGTAACCATGGTCAGCCTTCTCCTGGGGCTGGTGACGGTGAACCTGGCCCACGGGCGGGGCGAGCTTCTGCTCTATCCAGCGGAAATCGCGGCGGGCATCGTCCTTCTTAGCTTCCTGGGAGCGGGGCTTATGGCCAGCATTGGGGTCCTGGTCTCGCTGCGCTCTCCCACAGTGCGCCAGGCCCAGCAGGTGATGAGCCTGGCGACCATGGCCTTGCTCTTCGGGGTGATCTATGGCTTTCGTGCCCTACCTCCCGCCTTGCAGGAGGCGCTCCTGCGCCCGCTCTTGCGCGTTGGGGCGACGCAAGTAGTGCTCTTGGCCGCGACGGTGCTCATTCTATTGGATGTGGTCTTCCTGGTGGCAGCGATAGCTCGTTTTCAGCGCGCACGGCTGACCCTCGACTGAAGAGTATTGACACCACCAAGCCTCCAAGGCACAAAGGAATTATCTGGAAAATCACAATAGGCCTTTGTCTTGGTGCCTTTGTGGCGAGTTCCTGCCTTTTTGTAGTGGACTCAGGGATGGGCAGGATACACAGGATGGGGGCAAAGACACATGGAGATAAACCCCTCTCAGACATCAGGCCGGGAGGTCGGGCCATCTGCAAGTCCCTGGCGGAGCAAGCTGCGCGATAGCGCCTACAGGCTTCTCTGGAATGCTCAGGAGCGACGTCTGCGCCTCGTCCCACGGCTGGCCATTGGCATTGCCCTCGTTTCCCTATTGGGCATACTCTTGGGCTGGGTGGGGGGCAATGCGCTCCTCGAGCGGGCCGGGCGCCTGTGGGGCGCGCCCGGCTGGGTGGCTGTGCGCGGCCTAAGCCGGCTCCTGGCAATCCTCTTGGGCACCACTCTGGCCGCGCGCTTTCTGGATCGGCGGCCTTTTGGGGCCTTTGGTTTTCACCTCGGTTGGGGTTGGTGGTTAGACCTGGGCTTTGGCCTGGCGCTGGGGGCGCTGCTCATGACGGGCATCTTCCTGGCTGAACGGGGGGCCGGCTGGGTGACGATCACTCGCACTATGGCGGCGGATGCCGATGGGCTGCCATTCGCCCCGGCATTCTTGGGGGCGCTGGTGCTCTTCATCTGCGTGAGCATCTATGAGGAGCTTTACGCCCGGGGCTACGTTCTGCGCAACCTGGCTGAGGGATTGCGTTTTGGGCCGTTTTTGGCCCGGGGCGGAGTGGTGCTCGCCTGGCTCTTTTCCTCCGTGGCCTTTGGCCTGGCTCATCGCAACAATCCTAATACCTCGTCGGCCAGCACCGCCAACCTGATCCTGGCCGGCCTCTTCCTGGGGCTGGGCTATGTGTTGACCGGCGAGCTGGCCATCTCCATCGGCCTGCACATCACCTGGAACCTGTTCCAGGGCAACGTCTTTGGCTTTCCGGTGAGCGGGCTGACCCTTGGCCCCTACTTCATCGCCACGGCCCAGCGTGGGCCGGAGCTTTGGACGGGCGGCCCCTTTGGGCCGGAGGCCGGGCTGATCGGCATTCTGGCAATGTGGGTGGGGAGCCTGGCGGTCCTCGCCTGGGTGCGCCTGCGCCACGGGCGGATTATTCTGCAAACCCGGTTGGCCGAGCCGCCGCGCCGGGGGTGATCCTAACGCTCTGAAGAGGAGGTGTAGCATGGCGTCAGCCAAAAAGCAATTCCGCGTGAAGCCTGGGGAGAAGGTGTCCCTGGCCGATCATGACCCGGCAGATACGGGCGGGGTCACCAAAAAGCAGGCCGGTGAGATGGTGGCCGAGCTCCAAGGGCGGCTGAACGAGCTCCAGGAGCTGCTCTATGCCACGGAAAAGTATGGGCTATTGGTAGTGCTGCAGGGGATGGATACCTCGGGCAAGGACGGGGTCATCAAACATGTCGTGGGGACCTTTAATCCTCAAGGCTGCCAGGTTACGGCCTTCAAAGTGCCCAGCTTAGAGGAGCTGGCCCATGACTTTCTCTGGCGTATCCACAAGGCCGTCCCCGGGCGCGGGCAGGTGGGCATCTTTAACCGCTCACACTATGAGGATGTCTTGGTGGTGCGCGTGGAGGGCCTCGTGCCCGAGCCGGTATGGCGCGAGCGCTACGAGGCGATCAGCGAGTTCGAGGAGGCCCTCGCCGACCACGGTATCGTCGTGGCCAAGTTCTTCCTGCACATCTCCAA
>Ga0315289_10016343_pt1 | contig 10241 bp, 11 predicted proteins | sample YL17G11_40_MG_FD_203452 | JGI IMG/M metagenome (GOLD analysis project Ga0315289, IMG submission 203452) | Sediment microbial communities from Yellowstone Lake, YNP, Wyoming, USA - YL17G11_40 | ecosystem: Environmental > Aquatic > Freshwater > Lake > Sediment | place: USA: Wyoming | collected...
TAACCGGCTTACTTGTCAGCAAGAAGGGTTCGGCAACTATGGCTGGTGCCGTGAAAGGCTTAATCGAGGCGTCATTCTTCAGCCATTTAGGCGTCGTTTCGTTCGCTGTTTCTCTTTTAGAAGGTGCAGTTGTTGATGTCGTCTTAGCTGTTTTTAAAAAGAAACATAAAGCCGCTATTTACCTCGCTGGCGGCTTGTCCTCAGCCAGCAACCTCATTATAGTTCAATTCTTCTTTCTGCCATCTCTCCCGCTTGCGGTTTACGCTATGGCATATTCCGCCGCGTTCTTGTCTGGCTTAGTTTTTGGAGGTTATCTCACAAGACAAGTGTTAAAGATTATACCTGCAGACCTTCAAATGGCGGTTAATCCTCAGCGTTAAGCATCCGCTCAATTGGCAGCAACTTTGGCACAATAATGCAGGCAGAAAAAGCTCTCAAGTTAGAAAACAAAGTGCATAAGACTAGAGGAATCTGAAATTGATTGAAGCGGGTTTTAAGTTTGTGACTGAGCTGTAAGAAGTAAAGTTGTTTAGAAAGCGAAAGTGAACAAACATTTCCTTAGCGTGCTAAGAATGAGCCAATAGAAGTAGCTTTCACAACTGTTATAAACTGAGAATAACAAAAATAGCTCTTGGGTTCTTTTTTGGGAAAGGAGAGAGAAGGGAGGTGAAAAAGATGAAAAAGACAATTAAGACTAAGGTAGCAATTGCAACTCTAATTATTGCAGGATTGTTGGCAGCATCTTTATCCTTGGCGAGTGCAACGCCGTCTACACCAGTCAGTGGAAGATGGGTGCCCGTAGGAGGAACAGCAATCTTTTCAAATTTAAAGATTGCTGGCGCTAACGTCTTCGTTGACGTATACAACAAAGGAACGTATACTACAGGCGACATACTTGGCAGTTTCGAGCAAGACTTCACGGCGGTTCTGCATTACGGCGACCCAGAAATTGCTCAGAATATAGAGCAGATTCCAATTCCGCAGCGACCTGAGGCAGATTTCGGATGGAGTAAAATGGATCGCGTTTTCACGGGAACAGTTCTTGGAGTCTCTGGTGGTTTTACGATGCGTCTTGAAGCTAAGGGTTATGGCAACCAATTGAGAGGACCCTCGTATTATGACTTGGAGGGGACATGGGTAATTATTAGCGGAACTGGAGGATTAGCGAATCTTCATGGACAAGGAACGTGGTGGCATACAAGGACTGGATTCGGTGGTCTTGAATACGAGGGGCAGATCCATTTCGACCCCTAACCAAAGAAAATGCACAATCTAAGTAAGACCATAACCTCTGCTGTGGTAAACGAGCAAGAAATTTCCAAACAACTTTTTCTCTATTTTCAAACTTTACCTTTCTGTAATTATCGCTCTGTCGTGTATTTTAAGTATGTCTGTAGAGTATGAGTTAAAGTATATTACCTATGCTTTTTCGCGTGACAAACCGCATTCCAGAGTAAAACCTTGGTTCTACTTCAGCTTCATCTTTTATATAACGGGGTAAGTCTCATGAGCGATGTAATTAAGCCTATTTGGAGCCTAATAGAAATAGCATGCAGAAACCTATGAGGGTCTATCCGCTTTGGCTTCGCAGAAACTATAGAGGATAGGTCCCGTATTGGCTGTTTTGTCAATCAAAAGAATGCAAAACCAAGGCAGAGCCTACACAATCTCAAATGATTTAAACTCTTTAAATAAGGGGGCTATAGTCTTGTGAGAGCGCTAGGAGAAAGTTGAAAATGCATTTGGAAGAGATGAAGAAGGAAATCGAATCCCTCGTTATAGCAAAAGGCTTTTACAACAAACCCGAAGACATCCCCAAAAAGCTCCTTTTCGCTTTTATTGAACTCGGTGAAGCCAGCGACGCATGGAAAAAAGGCGCAACTGAAGAAAAAATAGCCGAAGAACTCATCGACGTCATATTCTACGTTCTAGACGCATGCCGCTTAGCATGCCCCACAGTGAACATGGACACGATGTTTAAAAAGAAACTGGACAAAAACCACGCTAGACCTTATCAGTACGGCGAAGGACACCGGAAAAAGTAACCTCCTGCTTCATTGCCACGAGCCCTGCACAATAAAACGAATAATCAGCCGAGTTGAATAAACATCTTTTGAGTCTTCAGAAACCGTTAATTCTGACGGCTCATGGTTTTGTTCCAGCCGCAACCGTGGCACTGCACTGACTTCAGCTTTATGTCAATGTCTAACTTGTCGCTGCAAACAGGGCACTTCACGTTTGCTGCCTCTTCTCCCATTTAATAAAAAGTTTACCGTTAATAAGACGTTATTCCTGATTCAATAATATAGTGAAACAGAAGCTTAAAGATGCGAGATTATTTATGCGTGCATATTTTTTTGACCACGTTAAGATTTCTTTTCCTTAAGGGTTTTTATTAGTGTCCCCGTAAATAATGTGCTTTGTCGGGAAACAAAATGAGCTTCGACTACCCAGCTGCAATGCGCTTTCGATGCACAAAGTGCGGAATCTGCTGCGGCAACACACCAGAAAAGGTTAGGCATATCCTTCTTATGAGAACAGAAGCCGAACAGATTGCAGTAGCTACTTTTCAGCTAATCTCGGTATTCGCTGTTGAAGTTCAAGATAAAGCGCCCTACAGTTACGAGATGAAAAAAACAGCAAGAGAAGGAAAATGCGTATTTCTAAAAGAGAAATTTTGCACTATTTACTCTTTGAGACCTTTGATTTGCAGGTTCTACCCATTTGAACTCAAAATGGCGGGCAACCGAAAGCACGAGTTCCTTTATACAAGTGAATGCCCAGGTGTGGGCAAAGGCAGGTTGTTGCGTGAACGCGATTTTGGGCGATTGTTTCAGCTGGCGCATCTTAAGACGAATGCAGAGCGCAGAATCAACGAGAAGAAATGCTAATATTCTGAATAGATGTAACCTGAAGAGGGCACTCTTTGCTGTTGGGCTCTGTTTCGGGTGTTTTGGTGATTGGTTTTAGGCATATTGGATATTAGGGGTCGTTTTTGCGTGTATTTGTAGCCGCATTCGCAGTTGAAGCCTTGAATTTTGCCGTTTCTGCGTCGTAGCGGCTGCCATTTGTGGCTGGTGCAGTTTGAGCTTTTTTTGTGGATTTTCCAGAGCATTTTTGCGTCGTCGATTGTAATGGGTTCTGTGCGTTTTGCTGATGTTGCATACCAGACTAGGTAACATGTGAAGGATACCCACAGGGTTGGGAAGACGATGGTTAGTGCGTCTATCATGTTTTTTCACCTTGTGTATTTGTGTGCTACACTTATACAATATGTCTTTTTTGGGACATATTTCTGAATCTTGAATATTCAATCTTACGATATAAACTTTGCTAACCATTCCGAACCCGAACAACCAAAAACTACAACTGCTGCAACACATCCGCCTGCTCCAAAATATAACCGCAATAATGACACTTCAACAGCAAAGGCTCCTCACTCTCAACATAAAACTTAGGCTCCGCAGGCTCATTGCTATTGCTAATGCAAGCAGGATTCACACACTTGATAACGCCCTCAATAACCTTCGGCAACTTAACCTCCAACTTCTCCACCACACTGTAATCACGAATAATGTTTATAGTAGCATGAGGCGCCACCAAAGCTATCCTATTAACTTCTCTCGAATTAAGCGCACGACCCTCAATCTTCACAATATCCTTCGCCCTAAAACGTTTACTCGGAACGTTAATAGCGATAGTCATCACCCGTCGTTCCCGCCCCGTAATCCCCAAAATCTTAACAACATCCAAAGCATACCCCCCACTTATATGGTCAATAACAGTACCATCCTTAATCTTCGAAACCCGCAACTCCCTATCACTCAACCCAAACCACTCCAAATGAAGAGAACACATTAGTAATAAATAAGAATTTATCAGCCATCCTCAACCGGAAAGTGGCTCTTAAAAAAACAAAAAATAAAAGCATGCAACCTCATTGAATAAACGTCTCAGCCAATCAAAGGGCGGGATTGCCCTAGCCTGGTAGGGGGCAGGCCTGCTAAGTCTGTGGTCGAAAGGCCGCGTGGGTTCAAATCCCACATCCCGCGCCATTTCTTCTCCCCAAAATTTTTTCGAGAATCGCCTTTGTTTTAAGAATTTCTTCAGTAGTGCATTTTGAGTTTAGCTCCATGGTTAAAGGTCCGCCGTATCCGTATTCTTGAAGTTTCGCTAGGAAAGAGTCCAGGTTTGACGTTTCAGCATCGAAGGGTTTGTGCGCTCGGTTGCTTATGTGAACATTGCACAGTCTCTTCTTGTATTTTTCAAGAAGGCTCAGAGTTTGCCCTGTAGCCTCAGCGTGACAGAAATCCAGTGTCATGCCCATGGTTCCGTCATTCACAATGCTCAATATTTCTTCAATCTCGGCTACGTTTTTGCCGAAACCACTCGATGCGTAAGACAGATTCTCCAACGCTAGCTTAAGGTCCAAGCGTTTTGCGTAGGGGTTCAATTCCTTGAAAATTCTTGCCAAAAACTCTTTTCTTAGGTCTTCTGACAATATTCGAGAAACATTAGAGTGAACCACGAGAACAGGAGCCGAAAGTTTGTGCGCAAAATCTGCCGAGACTCTTCCGTAATAGACTGCTTTTGCTATTTCGCTTTCGTCTTTGACGTGGAGAGTGGCAGCGTGAACAGTTAGACAGGTCAACCCGTGAGAATCAACAAGTTTTTTCGCAGTGTTCACCGATTCTTCATCTTCTTCCTCCACGCATTTCATGTTAAACTCCAAATTCTCAAAGCCAAGTTCTCTAACAGTAGCTATGTTTTCTTCTAAGGGGCATTCGGCAAACATACCATTTGACAGGCTTACTCTCAAATTGTTCCCCGCTCCGCAAATCTGTCTGTTTGAGAATACATCAGTGGTCTTACCTGATTATTTTTGAATGCTTATTTCGAACGCTTCTTTCCTATAATTTCTCAGCCAATATTTTCGCCATTAATGCATCAATGATTTTTTGCATGTTTATTTCAAAAGCCGCTACTGGATTTTCAAGTTTCCATGCTCCCAGCACTTTCGGGTTAACCTCACCCACCACGCCCACGTCGACGCCGTTAACTATTACTGCACCAACGCGACCTTCTATGAAGCTGGGATGGCTTATTTCTTTTATCTGCCAGTCCACGCCCAAATTCATGAAAAACGCGTCCAATGCGGATTTGATTTCGCTGAAGTTAGCTTTCGCGTGGCTTGTTGCGGCTGCAAGCCATTCCTCGTCCCGCGTTTTTGTCTCTTTAGTTTCGTCCAACAGTGTGACCTTGCCCAATTCAAAGATTTTCTGGGGAAACTCAACCGACTGGTTATTGCCCAAGAACTCCATTAGGCTCGGCAGCAGCCAGTTCCTCAAACACGTCATGGTCAGCACTTTAGGATTGGCGATTTCCACGATACTCGTTTTTTCGCGATCCATTTTATCGAACAAGTTCTCAGAGTTGGTTAAAGTGTACGTTAAGACCTCTTGGAAGCCTAGCCCAACCATGAATTCACGCGCAATGTCCAGCAAGCGTTGTTCAGGTCTTACGCTGCCGGTTGTGGGCAGTTCACGCCAAAGCGGCTCAATACTGTTGTATCCATAGGCGATGGCAACGTCCTCCACCAAGTCAACTGGATGCATAACGTCAATGCGGTAGCACGGAACTAGCACCGCCACACTGTTCTTGCTAACTTTTTCGACGCCTAAACCTGCAGTTAAAAGCAACTCAGCAATGCGTTTGCCCGTCAGCTGCAAGCCCAATATCTTGTTTGCGTATTCAACGCTCAAATCTACTCGCTTGTTTCCAAAGTCAGGCGTTACAACCTTCAAATTACCATGCGAATAATGCACAGTCGCAGAGTAAGCCTTGCCGCCTCGGTCAATCAACGCCAACGTGACGAGGTTCACCGTGTTAAGCACTGTTTCATGTAGTGTACCGGTGACTTCTACAAGCACATGTTGTGTTTCCTCTGACACTCTGCCCAAATCGTTCGAGTTTATAATTGGCGGAAAAGACAGCACTTTCCTCTTTGAATCCAGCAAGATCGGATAAAGCCTGTGCTTCTTCACGATGTGTCCATATTCGATACCCTTCGGATGCCGCTCCAAAATCTCCCCTAGATTCATCTTTTCTTCGGTATCCAGCGGAACAAAGCTGATTTCATCTGGCTTGACAGCCGTGTAGCTCAACGGCGGAGTAATCAAGCTGTAATCGTAAAGCCCAATAGATGTTTTTTGCCTGTTCCGCCCGTAAGTCTGGTCCAGCTTATCCTGCAGGTGCATAAGCCCGCGTATTATTATATCCGTTAACTTTACGTTTTTGACGATAGCGCAGCATATGAAGGGCCTGATGTTCCTTAGCCGCGAATCCACATAAACATCGACAATAGGTTCGGCGACAGCGTAATTCTTAAGCCCCTTCGTAATGTTGAGGTAACCGCGCAATCCTCGGGCTAAACCTTCGATTCCCCACAAGTCAGGGCGATTCGTGTCCTTAATCTCAATGCTCAGAACCCCTTCCTGCCCGTCGTAAAGCTTCACTTCACTTTTAACGAGCGCTAAGAGGTCATCGAGCTCATCCTGTTCCTTCTTGCTCATTTGCCTTGGGTGTCCACCAATATATTTGGGCGGCTTTCCAAGCAGACGCTCAAACTCAGCATAATCCACATCAATCGTCGGCATAGCTTATACCACCTGTTTCCTCCTAAGCCAATCCAGATCCTGACTGAAAATGGAACGGATATCTTCGATGCCTGCTCGCATCATAAACAAGCGATCAACGCCCAAGCCCCAAGCGATAACGGGTACCTTGATGCCTAAGGGCAAGGTAACCTCAGGCCTGAAAATGCCTGAACCGCCAAACTCAACCCAACCATAGCCCTCTTTGTACGCGCTAAGTTCAACGCTTGGCTCGGTGAATGGGAAATAGTCTGGTTTAAAGCGGACTTTGTCTGCCCCAGCGATTTCAACAGCGAACTTCGCTAATACACCCAGCAAGTCTCTGAGCGTAAGCTTCTTGTCGACAACTATGCCCTCAACCTGATTGAATTCGGAAAGATGTGTCTTATCCACGACTTCAGGTCTGTAACAACGCGCAATAGAGAAATATCTGCTTGGAATCTTCAAGTCTTTGCTCAATAAAGTTCTCGCACTGAGGCATGTGCCGTGTCCGCGAAGGATTAAGCGTTTAGCCTCTTGCACCGAATACTTGTATCCCCATCCTGTAGAGCCAGTGCGCCAGCCGTTCTCGTGAGTAGCCTTAACGCGCTTCATCGCCGTTTTGTAGGCGCTTATGTCGCCGAATTCAGGAGCTTTAACCAAGTAGATGCCGAAGATCTCTCTGGCTGGGTGATCTTGAGGTGTGTACAAGGCATCAAAGTTGAAGAATGATGTTTCAACGTTGGTGCCTGTCATCTCCTTGAAGCCTAAAGTAACTAGTTTAGCTCGGACTTCTTCGAGGAAACTTAGGTAAGGATGTTTCTTGCCAGGCCAAGTCTTAGCCACTGGCGCGATGATATTGTATTTTTGAAGCTTTTTAGTACGCCATTTGCCGGTGATTATTAGTTCTGGTGTGAGCTGCGTCACTTCCTCAGCAGCTAATGTTCCTTTCCGAACAACTTGTTGACCCAGTGGGGTGATTTCTAGCTCCCTTATGGTTTTGTCTTCTATTGTCAAAAGTTGCCGTTTTTTCAGGTTCGGAACGGCGTCTTGTAATTCGCGTCTTAACTCGTCAAGTGGAACTTGCTCTTTGCCACATAAGTTTATGAGCAGTTTTTCGTCGCTTTCCTCTTTGGGCGATGATGTTGCTTGCAAAGTGTTTGTTTTTGAGTCGTAGGTGGCCCACTTTTTGCGGAGCGTCCAGCTTAGGGCTATTTGCATAAACTGCTTGTTTAAATGTGCCTTTTCGGCGGCTTTGTCCAATGTGGCTTTTCCGCTGAGCGAGAGTAAAGCGTTGAGCAAGCGTCTTTCTGGCAAGCCCTTTTCGGCGTGGAGTTTTCCTTCGGTATTCAGTTTTAGTATGGTTTCTGGTTTTGCATAGATTTTGACGAGCCCTTTCTCCTGCAAAGTTAAGGCGGTGCGCATCACGGCAGCGTCAGACAATTTGCATCTTCTTATGAATCCCTCAACTGTAACTTTTCCGATGGGCTCAGCTAATGTTGAGAGTATTTTGAGTTCGTTCGCCCTAAGATCTACCATGCTCTTGTGCCTTCGTTAACGGGGTACGAGGTTTTGTTATTGTAGTTCTAATGTTGCTAATAAAAGCATGCTGATACGAGGTTGGAACTGATATGCTTTTCGCAGACTATAGCCCCCTTATATAAAGGCTGAAATATGAATTGAAATGCGCGGTGAAGTGCTGGTTCAGGCTGGGCGGCTTTAACTTTGCTTTTATCACCTCTCTTTACGCGAGTTGAAACATGGGGCCGGCATGGGTTTTTTTGCTTTGGCTTTGAATTTGCAAGTTTGAAAATGCCAGCGCGGACTATGGGCTCTCTATTAAGCATGAACAGATGGACAAAAGAATTAACTGCACAATGTTTGGGATTTTTTTGGATTTGAAAACCGAAAAAAAGGGAGAGGGCGCTTAATGAATTTTCAGGAAGATGCTTACCTCTTAGGTCTTCAGATTATGTCACAAAAAGTTGGTGAAGTAAAATTTGGGGTCCGGTTCTGCGAGGAAACCGTGTTGAAGATGAGTATTCTAAATGATAGCAATCCCACACTATGAATGCGTAAAAGAAATAAACTATGATACTGGCGAAATTAGGAAAAGGTGGGTTTAGTTTTGCGGTTTTTTAGCGGAGATTTTAATGCTTACGACTGAGTTGACGATTTCTTCCGTGCTTTTCTTGGTCAGCTTCAGTTCTTTCATCAAAGCCTCTGCAGTCGGATCGTTGAGCACCATTTCAGGCGTCAGATGCGTTTCTTCCGCTACCTGCACTTCTCTGAAGCCCGCGCGTTTGATCAGGCTAATGTAATCCGTTTTCTTTTCCGCGCCCGCAATGCACCCAACGTAAGCTAGTATGCTCTTCTTTACCGCGTCCGGTATTTCCTTCAGCAGCACCATGTCCGAAATCATCAATCTGCCGTTCGGCTTCAGCACACGAAAAGCCTCCTCAAACACTCGCTGCTTAGCAGGCGACAAGTTAATCACACAATTGCTAATAATCACATCAGCAGTGCCGTCAGCAATAGGCAAATTTTCAATCTCACCCAAACGAAACTCCACATTCCTGTATTTGCCTTTCCTACAGTTCAGCCTCGCTTTATCCAGCATTTCAGGCGTCATGTCAACACCTATCACCTTGCCTTCCGCGCCAACTTTCTTAGCGGCTAAGAAGCAGTCTAAGCCTCCGCCAGAGCCCAAGTCAACCACGGTTTCGCCTTTCTTCAACGACGCTAACGCCACAGGATTCCCACAGCCCAAATTGAGATCAGCACCTTCAGGGACAGCTTTCAACTCCTCCTTGCTATAACCTACTTGCTCGCTTGTTTCTAAGCAGCCGCAACCACACTTTTCTGCTTTAGCAATTTTGCCGTAACCCTTCCGCACCATTTTTCGCACTTTCTCTTCTCTCACACTTTTCGCCCCTACTTCAAAGCCTCTTTAAAGATTGGTCCAAGCATGTTCTTTACCGTGCTACCAAGCGCATCAGCCTTCACCAGTACCATGCAGCATATGTCGCCGTCACGTTCAAAGCAGATAACAGCCAACTTATCATTCGGCTTTAGCTTCGCTTTTTCCCTCAAATCCTTCGGCAAGACCATTTGCCCCTTTGCATCCACGGTAATAATGGCGTCAACCTTGCAGCATTCTCTATTACTCGTCATATTCTAACCATAGAAAACCATTTCACTCAGAATATTTATACTTTTCTGAAAAATCGGAAAATTCAGATATAAACCCCGTGGAATCCCATAAACCAAACCCTATTAAACCAAAACAAAACCAGACTAGAAAGCAAGAGTTTAATGCCTAAAGAAACAGATTAGGCAGCCGTGCCCAAGGAAGAGAGCTACAATGCCTTAGCCTCTCGACTAAGACAGTTAAGCGAAAAAGAATCCATAATCATATTAGTCATCGTCATAGCATTAGCCCTAAACATAATAACTTTTGCTTTTGCCTACCCACAAATGTTTAAACCTTCATCGCCTACGCTAGCCAAGGATTTTTCAGCATACTACATTGCCGGATGGCGATTATACCACAATCCTACCGCAATTTACGCTGGCGGCTCTCAATCTGGAGACTATCAAATACTGCCC
>Ga0315289_10016345_pt1 | contig 10241 bp, 20 predicted proteins | sample YL17G11_40_MG_FD_203452 | JGI IMG/M metagenome (GOLD analysis project Ga0315289, IMG submission 203452) | Sediment microbial communities from Yellowstone Lake, YNP, Wyoming, USA - YL17G11_40 | ecosystem: Environmental > Aquatic > Freshwater > Lake > Sediment | place: USA: Wyoming | collected...
GGTGGGGGGGGCTGCCTTGGTGGGGGGGGGGGGTGAGTGGGGCGCGCCGGCACGACGAGAGCGCGTGAGCTCCACTCACGCCGCAGGGAACGTCACCGCCCCGAATCAGGGCGGCTCTAAACGGGAATTCCAGGTGAAGATTTATCGGACCGTTGTCTTTCCCAGGGTGGAGATGGCCTGGCGGGGCGACACCATCCGGACATAGCAGAGCTTGCCCCTGACGACCTCCGCGCTATCCACGGAGGGGATCCCCGCCTCTTGGTTGAAGATCGCCGCCCTCAGGTTCCTCCGGAACTCCCTGGGGGTGGACAACCCGCTGTTCACGACGACGCCGGTCACCGACATCCGTCTTTTCTGGGTGGCGACGCCGGTTTTCTCCGCGTTGACCTTGAATCCGTTCACCCCCACGATCCGGGTGGCCCTTCGGATGAATTCGTTCCTGAATTCACGGGGAACCCAATTCCGGAAGGAGAACGTCAGGTCGTCCACGTACCTCGTGTAGACGGCGCCCGCGTTGCGGCAGATCCGCGTCAGGCCCCAGTCCAGGGGAGTGGCGACCATGTTCGCCAGCATCGGAGAGGTCGGCGCCCCTTGCGGAAGCCGATCCAGGTAGCAGCACAGATTGGCCAGGAGCCACGCGAGGCCGGTCTCGTACTTGAACACTTTGTAGAAGAGCGTGTAGACCCTCTGGACCGACACCGACGGGAAGAAGTCCTTGAGGTCCATGTGGATCCGGACGCGGGCCCCCACGTGAGGGCGGGCGTTCGTGACGATCGAATGCCCCTGGACGCATCCGCAGACGCAATCCATGAGCATATCGGTGGCCGGCTCCAGGACCATGTTCAGGATGTACCGCTGTATCTTCTTGAGCCAGAAGCTCGGTTCATGGATGATCCTGATCTTCGGCTCGACCTCGGAATCCCCGCCCGCGAGAATGTTCCGCTCGGACGACCGCTTCTGGATTCGGATCTCCTTGTACCGGGGCCTCCGGGCCTGGGCCCAGATCGTCTTCTCGGTCCACTTCTCCCTCTGGCCGACCACGAGAAGACGGGCGATCAAGGCATCGACGGTCAGGGGAATGAACATTCGCTACTTTTGCTTCTCAAAGACAGGTTCTCCCTTCTGGATGGTGAAGGCGTCCGAGACGTCGTCGGTGAACATCACCATCCCGACCGCCACGCTCGTCCGGATGTAGAGTTCCATGGACTCCCGGAGGTCCTTCCCCATCACCGGGATGCTCAGGGCGAACGCCGGGAGCATCTTGAATCGACAGATGAGGACCATGTACGACACATCCTCAGCCCAGGCGAAGTGCATCCTCCGGCAGGACCTCAGGATCGCCCGGTACTTGCTGCTCTTCACGTCCAGCTTCAGGGAAAAGGACGGCCTCTTCTCCTTGGTCGCGCTGTTCGTTAGCACGGAGCAGACGACCTTTCCCGTGATGTCCTCGGCCGCCTGGAGGAGCCCGTCGGTCGACGAGACCATCGTCTTGAGCTCCTTGGACTCTCTGGCGCTCTCCTCCTTGTCGGGGGCGATCGAGATGATCTCCTTCCGGCCGTCCCTTTCCTCGAAAGCCAGATCGAAGATCTTGGCGCGGGACTTGTCGGGGTGGAAGTGATAGAGCTTTACCTTCTCCCCGTCGCAGTCGACGCAGTAGTCCGGGAGCCTCCCCCAGATGGAGGAGAACTCCACGACGTTCTCGAGGTTCGAGACGTCGTAGAACACGATCTTCTTGTGTTCCGGATCCACGTCGGCGAAGAGGCTGAACTTCGACGGCTCCCGGCCTACCGCCTCCTTTAGGATGCTGTCCCCCATAAATGAGAGGACGGCGTCCGGGTCATCGAGCGGGATCTTAGCGTGGATTGCGAACGTTCTTGCGAACATTGTCCTCCCCTTTGCGGGTGCAGTTGTGGCGCGAGCACCGGAGACATTCCCAGTGTCCGCACCTGAGGCGTGAGGTCTGCCGGGCCCCGCAGAATGGGCACCCGGCAGACCAGTCGACCGCTTTATCCTCTGGAGACAAGGATCGACCGCCGGAAAGCTTCGAACCCCAGTACTTCCGAGGGGACGTCGGCCTTGAAGTTGAAGTTCTGCGTCAGGCCGTAGAACGGCGCGTGGGGCAGCGTCAGCACCATCGTGTCTTCCACGTGGTGGGCGATCCTCCGGCAGAGGACGTAGGCCTTCCTCAGGTCCGTGGCGGCGAAGTGCCGGAACTTGAACGTCCGGGACAGGGACAACTTGCTCCCCGCCTCGAAGGTGAGGGTATGGGCGATGTTCTCCGACGGGAACTTGTTCTTGTTCTCGTCGAAAAGATCCAGTCCGAGGGGAATGGGGTCGAGGACGACCAGAAGCTTCCCTCCGACCGGACTCAGGGCCTTGGCCTCGAAGGGCTCGAGCTCCCCGTGGAAGTCGAACGCCAGGTGGTCGGCGTCAAAGCCCGTGTCGATGACGATGGTCTGTTTCATCTCTAGTAGTAGACCGAGAGGATGACCTTGTTGCCCTTCTTGGTCTTCAGGACCTTCCGGCCCTTCTTGGCCTGCTCGCGCTCGAGCATCCTCGTGGCGTAGGGCTGCTTTAGGGTCTTGAGCCACCGCTCGTTGTAGCCGCCGGTCTTCTGGGCGTGATTCCCTCCCGAACGGCGGTCGAACTCGCTGACGATGGCCTCGTAGGTCCCGTCGGCCTTCTTCAGGAAGCCGATGTCGTTGGAGCTGCTCCCGACGTGGTTCCGGCGGATGATGATGTTGGCCGTCTGGGCCCGCTTGTCCCCGTGGTACCCGTAAAGGTGCTGAGGGGCCTCGTGGACCTCGACGTGCTCGCGGGCGATCCCGGCCTCAACGAGGGCGTCGACGAGGGCGGCCTGGTCCTTGAGCTCCGTTTCGCATTCCGTGAATTCGCTCATGATCTCTCCTGCTTGATCTTGTTCTTTTCGCCGGTCCCCACATAGTATTCCGGCTTCTTGGTGATCTTCGCCTGGCCCCCGCAGAGCTTGTTTATCTCCTCGATCTCTTTCGAGCACGAGGATCCGTGCCCGCCGATGATGTCGGCGGTGACCTTGCCGTCTTCGTCGATCGTGATTCGGATTCTCTCCTTCACGATGGCCTCCTTAACAGGTCGATGTGTTTCTCGAACCGGTCGATGGCGATCTCGCTGGCGTATTGCCAGGCCCTCGGCTCCTTCCCCGGCTCGGTGACGACGATATGGTAGATCTTCCCCATCTTGGTCAGCGTTACGATTCGGTTCCCCACCTGGACCTTGACGGGTCCCTTGGCGAGAGCCTCTCGGATCTTCTGTCGGCTCATTTCGGCCTCACCGGCTCGATCGCGTCGCTGGGCAGGCAGACGTATTTGCTCGTCAGGCCGGGCACCTGGACGGCGACCTGGCCCGACTTGCACTTCCCGTCCGCGTCTCTCACGACTACGCCCACCGTTCCCTTAGGGAGCTTGGACGGCCTCCGGATGGGCTTCTTGGTCCGCACGTACGCCCCCAGGAGTTGGAGGGACCGATCCGGCGTCACCGATACCGCGATCGGCGGTGGCGCACTGCGTTCGCTTCTCGGAGCAGGCGTTGATGGCGGCTTTGAGAACTTCGGAACATTCCTCACAGGCCACCACATACACGAGCTCTCTTGCAGCCATCAGGCACTGCGAGAAACAATAATACTTCGTTCCCCTCGGGATGGCTATGCTGCACGCGAAACAGATCAGGCCCCGATCCCGATCGGCCTTCTCCAGGACACGGGTGGCCTCCCCGAACAGGGACACCCTGAATCCGCGGACCAGGCCCCCGATCTTCGTGATATCCGTGACGACGCTGTGCCTCAAAATCACCCTCCATCGAAGAGGCTCTCCTCTCGGGCTTCGTCCAGGAATTTCTTGTACGTCTTGACCTTGGCTTCCTCGAGGCCGACGTCGGAAGTGCAGTCCCCGTCTCTCTTCACTATGCCCATGAACATCAGGAGCTTCCTGACTTCCGGTTTCGAGAGCCTCAGGAGCCTGGCTTCGGCCATGGGGACTCCGTCCCCGTCGGTGTGGAGCCAGGTCAGGAGGTGAAGCTTCTTACTTCCGGCCATTGGGATAGTTCCGGAAGATCTTCATGTAGTGCCGGCGGAACCTCTGGGCCTTCTTGCTCTTGGCCTTCGGGTCCATGCACTTCGGGCAGGCGATCTTCCCGTCGATGTGCGGCGCCCCGATGGCCTCGTTATCGGAGAGCTCTAGGCACGGCAGGCCGTTGGTGATCGCCTGGTCCTCCGAAGAAAGGTCGTTCTCCTCTGTTCCGCAGATGGCGCACTTGCGCTCCATCTCGGCCTCGGCCTCGAGGTTGTCCACCTCAAAGCCGCTGGTCATCCCCGCCTCCGCTTCCACGGCCCGCTCGATGTCGTGGGTGATCTTCTGCTTTGCCTCCTCGGTGTTCTCCGCCTCGACGTAAGCGCAGTTGAACTCGAACGAGCAGTTTCCGCTGACCTCGAATCGGATCAGTGGCTTCTTGGGTTTCTTGGTCTTCTTCATAACTTATTCTCCTCTATTGTCGTTCTTAGCAGCCACTGTATTCGCTCTTCACGGGCTCTTTCTTCTCGCCGAGAATGACCTCAACGTCGATGAGGTCCCCGGACTTCACCTCGTCGAAATGGTCGGCGAGCCACTTGTGGGCCGAGCCCATCGTCCTTCTGCTGCCCCACTCCCAGGGGTCGTACTGCATCTCCAGGGGGTCGTGGAGTTGGATCAGGAAGACGAAGTCATTCGGGAGGAACCCCGAGTGATTCAGGATCGCCTTTTCCCTTTTCTCCTTCGGGTCGAACTTGATCGCCGCGACTGAGATGTTTGTCGCGCGATCGCGGAGCTCGAGCAGCTTTACGATCAACGTCGATCTCCTTATGGTTATAGATAGAGTGGGGATCGGCCCCCCACTGCCCCATCAGCTTCTTCGCTTTCTCCTCTGGCATCTCCCTGTAGACCCAGTCGCAGGGGACCGTGACCTCACATTTCGGGCACCTGAAGGACTCCGATTCCTTGGAGACCTTCGGCGTGACGATGACCCCCCATCCCGTCGGCTTGATCGCCTGGTCGCACTTCACGCTGAAGTTTGTGATGTGGATCGGGCCGCCGCAGAGCGGGCAGAGGTAGTTGAACACGGCCTCGGTCATAACCCAACAGCCCTCAGGTCGTCAACAAGTTCCAGCGGGACCTTGAACCGGTCGGCTTTCGACGCTATCTTCCGGGCTTCTTCCTCGGCCTCCCAGATCGTGGCGCTCAGGTGATCCTTGAGCCACTTTGTGAAGGTCCCGGCGAGGGGAAATCTCGCGATCAGCGCCTTGATATTGGCCGGGTCGGCCGCCTGGATCGAACGCTTCACGCAGAACAACCTCCGACACTCCCGGACAAATCCCTCGACCATGTCGTCTCGATGCCACAGCCGGACGATACCCCTCGGCCTCAAGATCCGCTTGGCTTCCCGCTCGATCCAGTTGAGGTGGGGCAGGAACTCGTAGTCCCCCTCGAACCAGGTATCCACGAAGACGAAGTCGTACTTCGGGGCCAGGGTCGTCTCGAGAATCTCCTCGATCGTCGCGTGGATGACCTTGTCGTAGAACGGCTTCTTGGGCTTCCGGTAGGCCTTGTAGAGCTCGGTGACCTCTGGAAGCTTCTCCACGACCGTAACGCTCTTGCATCTCGGCTTCAGGTGTTCGAGCACCAGCCCCAATCCCAGGCCACCCACGAGGGCGTCCCCGCGGGCTCCCTTGGCGGCGTCTTGCATCATGAGCACCTCCTGGGGAGAGGCGCTCATGGCCAGCTTCCCGTCGATCCACAGGACCGGGAACGTGATGGGCTTCTTGTACGTCTCGATTCTTCCGAGAATCTCGACGCTGGACCGCGTGGTCCAGTGGATTCGGCAGTTCTTCCGAACAATATCCCTCATGGTCTCCTTCCAAGAATTCCAGCTAAACGGCGGACGGGGTTCAGTTGACCGCGGGCGGTGGCCGTAGGCCTCCGCCCTCGGCCCAACTGAACTCTGGACGCTCTGGGTGAAGATTCGGTGCCGACAGGCGAAACACCTGCGTGTACGGGAAACAGAACCTGGAATTCTTTTTCCTAGAAATCCCAGCGAATCGCGCCAACTACCGCTTGCGCCGGGTCATCTCCAGCTCGTGGTAACCGGAGTCCCGGCAACGGCCCGGCGCGGTCATCTCCGGTTACCACGAGCTGGAGATGACCAAGGACGCGGACGACCGGAGCCCGGAGACCGGACCGCCCGCGGGCCGGGGTCCGGCGCGGAGGTCGCGCGGTGCGAGAATGGTATGCCTTGGAACACGCGGGGCCGCAACAGCCCCACAAGAGAATCCTGGGATTTCTTCTACCGTTCCCAGGGGATTACTCCCCTGGAGATCAACTCCTCGTAGTAGTCGTGCTCTCCTCGGACACATCCGGCCCGGGTCACGTGGGTGGCGATGACCTTCCTGGTCTTCCGGTCGACCGCCTCCCATTTCTGGGCCTTGGCGTTGAACCGGACGTCCGAGATCTTCTCGGCCTTGGTTGTCCGGCCAACCTTCCCCAGGATAGCCCGGTCCTCGTCGGCATAAAGGCAGGTCACGACGCCCTCCTCGATGACGAACGACCGGACTCTAGGTTTTCCCATTTCCAAGATTCCTCCAGCTCAGGGCGGCCACGGGGTCGTCCTCGGATACGGGGATCACCACAAAGGCGTGCCGCAGTCCCCTTGAGATCATATACACCGGCCGACATCCCTCCTCAACCCGAACCCTGAGGTCGGACGTCCGCTCGTTCGCGGACAGGTGGAGGACGGGATTGTCGCAGAGGATGCGCCCGATTTCCTCGACCCTGGTCTGGTCAGGACTTCGCTTCCGCTTCATCCTTCCTCCACAGCTTATGCCATATCGCCAGGAGTTGCCTCATGGGCATCCGGCGGAGTTTCGACCGCTCGCCGTCGCCGTACTTCTTGACGAGCGCGTCGACCAACTCGTACTTCCTCTTGGGAACCCAGTAGTCGCTCACCGCACCTCGCACCGTTCGATCTTGACCGTGACGCCTTCGTCGTGAACGGAGAGGACCCACGTGTTTCCCTCACGGCTCCAGGCGAAGTCCGTGGTCCGGTATTCCTTGGCGATCTTCTCGGCGTGCTCCTTGGCGTCCGGAAGGGTCCGGAATACCTCGATCTGGATGTCCTTGTCGTAGTCATGGACGAGGACGTAGACTCTCTTCATTCTTCTCCTCGAAGGTTATGAGCACGATCCGCCCATCTTCCAGACATATCCCCACGGGGTCCAGCCTCTCCCTGAGGCGATAAGGAACGACAATCTTGTCGACGGTGGACAGGTAGGCCTTCCCGTCGGATCCGGCCATTTCCAGAAGGGTGTCTCTCCGCTCCTTCGGGATGGCGGCGACGGTGACCATGATGTCTTTCCCGTCGTGACCGATCACGGTGAACAGGAGCCCGCTCCTGAAGAAGTACCGCGTAGGCCGGGTGCCGTGCTTGATGAACTTGTAGAACCCCACGAGCGGGGGAAGGTGGACCTCCGGCGCCTGATGGAAGACGCGAAGCATACTCTTGGCGCATCGGACGGCTTCCTTGGCGTCCTCGGAGGATATCCGCTGTCCTTCCTCGGGATTCGGGATCACCCCGTCCTTGAGGTGGTTTTGGCAGAACCTGAGGAGGCTGTGCCTGCTGAGGTCGAGCGTGACCATAAGAAAGGCCGGGCCGGACGGTGTTCGTCCGACCCGGCCAAGAGGGGGTTTATGGCCTACTTGTTCCAGCCGAGGGCCGGCGGCAGCGCCCCGGGGATGTCGCCCTTGAGCACCTGGTTCAGGAAGTACGCCACATCCTTCCCGGCGTGGCCCATCTTCAGGTACTCGTGGATGTCGATGGTCACTTGGACGTTCGCGTCCGCGGCCTTCTGGGTGTGCTTCTTGATGTGCCAGGTGTACCGTGAGTAGTCCTTGTCGGTCCCCACGGCGAGCTGGCGGTTCGAGACGTGGATCATCGCCCAGATGGAGAACTCCACGCCGCGCTCCTTGTCCCCGGAGTGGATCCAGCCGGCGCAGGGCAGGAGGTCCTGCTTCTCGTAGAAGTTCTCCCACTCCTTCACGGCACGGCTGAAGGCGCCGCGCGCCCGGCCTTGTAGGTGCTTGTGCCACATGGCGTCCTCGACCTGGAAGCCCTCGTCGTCGCCCTTCCACTTCTTGCGGAGCTCGGCCTGCTTCCGCAGGTAGGTGTCCCGGAGGCCCAGGAATGCCATCGCCTCGTTCACGGTGATCCGCTTCAGGTGCCCCACGGCGTGCTCGAGGATGAGTCCCCTGTTGGGCGGAGCCACGCTGGTGGTCTTGACCGGGCTGATCCTGAACTTCCGGTCGGCCTTGTTGACGAGAACGGTCTGGTCTACATCCCTTCCCTTGGTCATTCCTTCCCTTCCTTTCTTATCTGGTCCATCGCGGCCTCCGTCACAACGTGCGCCCGGTGGTCCGCCAGGAATCTGTTTTTCCGCTCTATCACGAAGCGGTGTGAATTCTCCAGTGCGTTTGCGAAAACGGTAAGCTTGTGGAACAGGTCCATCCGGTTCTCCTGGGTGTCGAGCACCGAGATGGGGATGAGCTCCATCGCCTCGTCCAGCTTCGCCATGAAGGCGTTGGAGGCGTCGACCAGTTCGTCGAGGACGCTTCCAAACTCCTTCGAGGTTTCCTTCACCTCGTCGAATTTGGAGTGGACGGGAACTTCGCCCCAGGCGATAGCGATGGCATCTGAAAGGCCGACCTTTCCCCGGCCCCTCCGGTCGCCGTAGCCTTCGGCCAGAATCTTCTTGACGCGCCTGACCTGGGAGGACCCTGCCTTATCAACCCTTCCGCAGGTCTTTCGGGCCATCTTGCTGGAAGCGGCCATGGCGACGATGTCCTGGCTCGCCGGATCCAGATTGCCCGTGGCGATCTCGGTCAGTACGCGAATGGAGATCTTTCCTTCCATCGCGAGCTGGAACGCGAACTTAGAGGCCTTGCTGGCGACCGACAGGTAGCCTGAGAGGGTCTCCTTGGCCATCTCCGGAAAATCCGCGCGAATCGCCTTGGCCATCTTGTCGTAGGAGCCGTACTGGATGCGTGATCCGGCCATGTCCCTGAGTTTTTTTAGGATCTCCAAGGAGATCCTGACTTCCTGGTTCCCAAAAGCCTTCCTCAAGATTTCCTCCGGCACTGGGCGCACCGCGCGGGCGGCGCGAGCTCCTTCTCGTAGTAGAAGCCCTTCTCGGCCTTGGTGAACCGAAACCACTCCCCGCAGTTGGCGCACTTGATGTCCTCGTCGAAGTGGCACATCTTCAGGTAGGGGGCCATGATCTCGACCTTGAAGCCCTTCAGGGTTTCCCAGGCGAGGATGTCCCAGTCGTAATCCTTGAAGAGTTCCCTGGGGATGGGCTTGGGGGAGACGCCCTTCTTGCGGAGGATGGCCATGCAGGAATTTTCGGCCAGCCGGTTCCAGTGTGTGGCGGGAACCTCCTTCTTGATGGCCTTGACCACATCCCATACATACTGTTGCTCGATCCCGAACACCGTCGGAAGGCCGACGTCGCCGACGATGTCCCGCAGGAACTTCACGTCGTCGGAGACCTTGAGCTCAGCCTCCCTCTTCTTGGTGGCGGGCCCGCGCGTCTCCAGCTCCTTCTCCGGGATCCTCGTGAGCTTCACGCTGGGGTCGTGACCCACGACGCGGAAACCTCCCCCTTCAGACTTGATGATCCCCTCGTCCAGGGCCGCCTTCACGTACCGGAACACCATCATACGGCACAGGGGTTTTCCGCTTCGTCCCGCGAAGTCCCGGTGGGCCATCGCTTCCTTCTCGATGGCGTACCGGCTCGGATAAGGACCCGGCTTGAGTCCCCGCAGGAGACCCAGCATCTTCGTTCTCTGGGATTCCGTCTCTACCTCAGGCTTCGGGGCCGGCTCCAGGTCCAGGATGAACTCGGAGCCGAGGAGCCTCCACGTGTCGCCCACGGGGTTGTCGAGGACTCCGGCGACCGCCAGGTAGGGAAGCATCTTCCGGGTGTCGGCCTCGGAGAGTCCCGCCTCTTTCGCGAGATCGGGCAGGAACTCATTGATGTCCATCTTCTCGCCCGGGAGGAACAGGGCCTTGGCCACCGAAACCAAAAGGTCCCCGTGGGTCTCCCAGAGCCGCCTCTCGGTGATCCTCATGTCGGTCAGGACTTCCTTGGGGGGCTCGGCGGTCTTCTTGGGTTCCCTCTCGCTGTC
>Ga0315289_10016346_pt1 | contig 10241 bp, 8 predicted proteins | sample YL17G11_40_MG_FD_203452 | JGI IMG/M metagenome (GOLD analysis project Ga0315289, IMG submission 203452) | Sediment microbial communities from Yellowstone Lake, YNP, Wyoming, USA - YL17G11_40 | ecosystem: Environmental > Aquatic > Freshwater > Lake > Sediment | place: USA: Wyoming | collected...
CGCACTCGCTCCACGCCGTCCTGGCCCGTGAAGGTGGTGCGTTCGATCGTGACCTCTTCGTACTCGCTGGTCACGACGCTCATGGGACGGACGATGCACAGGCCGTCATTGCGCAGCCGTCGCTCGACCTCGCCCGTCGGCAGCAAGGCTTCGAAGACAGTGAAGGGCACCCAGTCAGGGTTCTGGCCGGTTAGAGCCGCCTCAACCCTTTGCTTCGGCGTCATTGTTTGCCCCCGTGACACTTCAGAGAGAATGAGCGCTGGCTACATTGCCGTGCGCCCGCCTTGAACGTGTCACGACCACTGCAGCACGACGCCCAGGTAGTCGCTAGGTGAGCGGGCCAAGCGGTCAAAGATCTCGAGGTTCTCCTCGGCTTCCAGGCGATGGCTGATGAGCGGCGCCAGCCTCAGCTTGCCCCTGGCAATGAAGCCCAGCGCCGCCTCTTCGTTCTTCTGCGGTGTCCATGGCCAGTAGGGCATAGGCGCTGGAGGCAGGGGAGAGGTGTTATTGGAGCCGATCACGCGGATGCCTCGGCGGTGTATGTCGTTGTAGGGGTCTATCTCGACGTTGCCGCGTGGGCTTCCCAGCAGCACCACCCTTCCGAAGTCGCGGGCGCACTTGAGGGCGGTCGGGATCACCTTCGGCGAGCCCGTAGCCTCGATGGATACGTCGGCGCCCAAGCCATCGGTGGCGGCCAGCACCTCAGAGACGGTGTCCGCGCCCGTAGCGCCGATCGTCACGTTGGCGCCGCACTGGCTTGCGATGAGACGCCTTCCCTCGATCGGGTCGACCCCGATCACCGTGAGAGCGCCGGCCAGCCTGGCGTACTGGGCTGCGTACTGGCCGATGAGCCCGAGACCAAGGACAACCGTCGTTTCCCCCAGAGCCACCGCGCCGAGACGCACGCCGTTGAGTGATATGGCGGAGTGGCGCGCCATCGCCGCCTCAGCGAAGGAGACGCCCTCAGGAACTGGGAGCAGCCTCGCCGCGCCGACCGTCTGATACCGGGTGTAGCGACCCGAGAAAACGACCTTGTCCCCACTGAGGATACCGGATGTAGCTTCCCCCGCGGCGAGCACCACGCCTGCCACCGTGCCGCCGCCGATGTACGGATACCTCGGCCAGGCGGCGTCCGGCTCCTTGCTGTTGCGGTGCGTGCCGGTGTAGATGGCCACCTCCGTGCCCGCGTTGATGATCGCGGCTTCCGCCTTCACCAGGACGTCGTGCGGCTCCGGGCGGTCCGCCACGTCTAGCTCGGTCCAAGCTGCCTGCCATGGCTGAACGAAGACGAACGTTTTCGTTTTCACAGGTGTGTGCCTCCCTGAGCACACGCGTGGCCGTCAGCGGTGGTCGTCTCCGCCGAGTGCCTCCGGTAGCCGAGCGAGTCGATAAGCGCCCGCGCCCTACTTACCAGCATGTCCTCAGCCTCCACGACCAACCCAAGCGGCTTCACGAAGGGATGGATAGAGTCCATGTGGCTGGTCCGGACTTCATAGCCGCCATCCGGACACTCGGATCGGGGTGCGACGTAGTCCCAACTACCATTGCAGTAGCCCATCGGCCATAGGAGTGGCGCCAGGACTTCCCCTTTGGCGCGCAGGCCAATGCCAACACAGACCTCGGCGGCGATACCAAGCAGGTGTAGACCGCCTACGTTCAGCACCTGTACTTCCACGGGCAGACTCTCGCGCAGCATGCCCTCGCGCGCCACGGTCTCGCGCGCGGCGGCTGCCCAGCGGCGCGGTAGCCAGGAGTCGGCCTGCTCTGCCTCATGCAACTCGCTCTCCGTGGGCTGGTGATCGAAGGGAATCTCCACGATCTCACTGGCCGCGGCTAGCTCCTCGCCAAGGGGCCGAGCGCGGCCGCAGAGCGACGCCACCACTGCTCGACCTAGCTCGCGGCCCAGGTCGGCCGCCGCCTCGACCGGTTCATACGCGAACCGCAGGTCCGGTGTGATGTTCCTTGGCTTGATGTCGCCACCACACCCCTGCATGAACACCGGCGTGACGCCGGCGAACCGCGTGGCGATGTAGTCACGCGCATACCCAGGGTAATCCGGGCTGATGCGGTAACCAGCGGCCGTGCTCGGATGGCAGGAATAGCCGAAGACGACGGCGCACCATGAACCATCCGCCTCCAGCACGCGAAGCACAGGTACTGCCTGGTCGATCGGCTTGTCCGGAGTCGGCAGAAAGCCGGCCTCGCCAGCGGCCATGGTGCGGCGACGGCTGATGCCCATAGTACAGGAGCCGGCGCTGCACTCCAGCCGCCCTTCGCTTAGTCCGGCAACAGCCCGCGCCAACACGTCCCGCAGCTTACCGGCCAGCTCATCCAGATAGGCGTCGTCGAACTCGCGGCAGAAGCCTCGGATGCGGCTGGCGTTGGGTCCGCTGTGGGTGTGCGAGGTGTTCACCATCATCGCTTGGGGTGGGATGCCGAGGGCAGCGGCCGCCGAAGCTGCTAGACGCGGGCCGGCGCAGAGGCTAGGGGAAGGGGCGACGCCGCGTGTACCGGCCAGGCGCGTCAGTCCGGCTGCGCCGCTAGCGGCAAGCGCACCTCGAGCCCACTGCGGCAGGACTCATAGATGGCCAGCATGAGCTCGACTGCCACCCGCGCCTCACGGCCATCCACGGCGGGCTTGCGGTCCTCGACGATGGCGCGAACCATGTCGCTGAAGATGTCTCGGTGGCCGGTGTGAGGGTCGTCGGCCCAGTCACGATCCCCTCCGGGGCCGAATCGTGCCAGCATCCGGCGACTCTCGTCGGCATTGTCGTTGCGGAGTTGCCAGACTTCGAGCGTCTCGCGCTGCTTGCCGGTGGCTATGGTGCCCCCCTGTCCGTGGACCGTGAGTGTGTCTCCGCCCCCGCCCCAGGCCACGGTGGTGGCATTGAGGCTGCCGATGGCGCCGCTCTGGAAGCGCAGGAGGCACGATAGCTTGTCCTCTGCCTCGATGTCCTGGACGTAGCGGCCCATGTAGCCAAACACGGAGGCAACTGGGCCACCAAACCACTGCACCAGGTCCAGGGAGTGTACGCCTTGCGTCGCGAGCGCCCCGCCGCCATCCATCCGCCAGTCGGCGCGTCGTCTGTCTCCTGCCGCGGCGAAGTAGGATTCATCGCGCCACCAGAACATGTCAGCGTGAACGCCGTAGAGCGGGCCGAGGCGGCCAATGTTCACAGCCTCCTTGATGGCGCAGAAAAGGGGACAGAAGCGCGACTGGAAGATGCCGGCCAGTTTCACTCCGGCGCGCTCGCTGGCCTCGATCAGGCGATCAGCGGCTGCTAGGCTGACGTCGAGAGGCTTCTCCACCACGAGATGCTTGCCGGCCTCGGCGGCCATCACACCCAGCCGAGAGTGAGTGCCGTTGGGCGTGGCGATGCTGACGACGTCCACTGCCGGGTCGTCGAGCAGTTGTTCGTACGCACCGAACTGCTTGCAGCCGTGCCTCGTTGCGACCGATGCTAGGCGTTGCGCATCCCGGTCGTAGACCCCCACCAGCCGCGCGCCAGGAACGAGGCTGATCTCGCGGGCGTGAGCGGCGCCGACGCCCAGCCCAACCACAGCGAAGCCGATCGGCTCACTTGGCACAGTCCCTCCGCATGTCTTCGACGTCAGTCTCATTGCCCAGCAACTCCAGCTCTTCCAGAGAGACGAGGCCGGCCTTGGGCCCAATGCGTACACCCACCCGCTGCACGGCGCCCAACCCGCGGCTGCCAATGAAGCAGCGGCGGAAGGTGGTGCCATCAGTAACGCCATCAATGAACACGCCAACCGGGTTGTCTACGATCTCGCAATCCTCGAAAGTGTTGCGATGGCCACTGAGCTGCTCAGTCTCATCCCGGAAGTGGATGCCGTGTTGGCCGTTCTTGGCCACTAAGTTGCCGAGGAAGAGGTTGTCGGTGTCCTGATGGCCGATGGAGATGCCGCTCTGCCCGTTGTCGGCTAGCCGGTTGTTTTCGAACCGGCCGTGGCGCACGCGCCAGCACAGGAATAGCCCGGCTTGGCCGTTGGCGTAAGCCCAGCAGTTCCGCACCACCGGTCGTTGCGACCCGCCTCCGGGGTGGATGCCCAAGTGCGTGTTGCCACTGCACTCGGAGTCCTCCACGAGGATGTCGCGTGAGTTCTGGAAGCTGATACCATCCCCGTGGTAGTTCCTGGCTAGGCAGCGGCGAATGGTACACTGGCTGGCGCCGTAGAGGTAGATGCCGGCGCCGCGACAGCCGTCCAGGTGCGGGTTGTGGGCTGCGTTGCCGTCCACGGCCAGGTTCTCGACAATAGCGCTGTGGACATGGTAGCCGCTGATCACCGGATAGGTGGTGGCCGCCACAGCCCCTCTGGCCATCTCGTAGTCCTCGGCATGAACCATACGGCTGAGGCGGAGTATGGGTCCTTCTCTGCCGATGATCGTTGCCACTAGCGCGTCGAAGTAATCGTGACGATCGTCCTTGAGAGAGATGCCACAGCCGGGCTCAAAGCCATCCGGCTTGACTACGGTCACCTCGTATTCGCCGTAGGCGCAGATCTTCCCTAGTGGTGAGACAGACGCCTGTGCCTTGCACAGTACAGTGTCGTGGCCGCCGCCCAGAACGCGTACCCGCGATCGCAGGTGTAGTGAGTCACGCATGGTGTATAGGCCCGGCAGCAAGCGCACCACTCCGCCGCCGAGGGCGGCAACGTAGTCCACCGCCGCCTGTATGGCGCGGTTGTCGCTGCCTACGATGTCGGCGCCCTCCGGGCCGACGCTGATCGTCAGCGGCTCGCTCGCCAACTGTTCGTCCCTCCCTGGCGGACTACTTCGGCCATCGAAGAAGCGGACCTCCCTGCTCAGACAGCAGGCGAGACGGGGTGGCGGCTGTACTCCAGGCGCCACCCCGGGCCCAACGGCGTGCGGGTATCCTACACCTCGGAGGCGAGGAGCTCCTCAAGCTGCCGCTGAATCTCGGGCAGGACTTCCTTGGCCTTCTTCTCGCCCAGCCAGACGGCGTCACAGAGTGGGTAGATAACCTTGCTAGCCATCTCCATGAATCTGGGGTGCCGCAGCGACGGAGCACGGTCAATCGTGCCCTCGTAGGTGAGTAAGTCCGTCATCACCTGCAAGTTGGCTTCCGGCTTCCTGTCCACATAGGGCTGGATCCACTCGCTAACCGTCTCAGGGAAGGAAGGCATGGCGCTGAAGGCGCGTCCCCATTTCAGGTCATTCTCCGGCTTGCCCAGCCATGCGAGAAGATCCCAGGTCTCCTGCCAGTGCTTCGACCCCGTGAAGATATAGAAGCACATGGGGTAAGCAGGGGCGAGCCCGTTCTTCACGTACGCCCACGGGCAGAGCGCCCAGTTGGCCTGGGCCGTCGTATAGGCCTCGAGCGACCACATGCCGAAGGAGACAAAGCCGGCCATATCCGATATGAAGGGATCCTGGCCCCCGAACTGCTCCCACTCGGGCCCCAGGGGCGCCACGTGGTGAACCAGCGAGAGGTCAGCGAGTTCCTGCACGCCTTCTGCCATCTCGGGTGTGTCAGCCGTGATGCGAGCCAGGTCCGGGCTAGTCCAGTCGGCGCCCCAGAACTGCACCGCGATGTTGAAGTAGAGGTACCAGGCCAGCCCCCACTGGTCGGTTCTGCCGTCGCCGTTGGTGTCCTTGGTCAGCTTCTTCATGTACTCGAGCATTGTGCCCCAGTCCCAACTGCTGTCGCCCCACATGGTGGGCGGCTCGGCCAGGCTGTCGGCGGCGAGCAGGTCCTTGTTGTAGGCGAGGATCTCTGCCTGGCTGCAGCATGGCATGCCCATCTGCTTGCCCTCGTACTGCCAAGCCTGCACGAAAGCCTGGTTGTACTTGCTCAAGTCCACGCCGCTCGCCTGTATATATGGCCCCAGCTCGATGACCGTCTTGTGGTAGGCGTAGTTGTGGATTTCGTTCCCGCCCCAGGTGAAATCGGGCGGTGTTCCGGCAGCGACCATGAGCAGGATCTTCTGGAGCTTGTCAACCTCCGCGCCAGGCGCTGCCTGCGCCTCAACTGTGACGCCGGGCGTGGCGTAGGAATACTCGGAGAACAGGGACTGTATGGCCGCGATCTGCAGCGGTTCCATGTACACGAAGAGAACCAGGTTCACCGGGCCCGAGGGCGCCGGCGTGGCCGTGACGACCACTTCCTTCTCCACAACCTGCGTGGTGACCTTCTCCACTTCGACCGTTTCCTGGACGACCTTCTCGACCTCGATGGTCTGCTCGACGAGCACGGTCTCCTTGACCACCTTCTCCACAACCTGGGGCGTGGGCGTGGCGCCGCAGGCTGCCAGAGCACTGGCTAGGCTCGCCACGCTCATGCCCGCGAGCAGACGACGACGACTGAACGGACGCAAGTTCATCTTCTGCCTCCTGGTGGTCGAGCCACCGTGACACGCGGCTAACGCCTTCCCCCAAGGAAGACGACCGCTGTTCGAGCGAGCGGAGAGAGACGGATAAGCAGGGTGGCGCGAGCACTGCCCGCGCCACCTCCGTCATGCCCACGTCTGTGCAGGCTTACTCCGTCGCGGTGAGGATATCCGTGAGCTGCTGCTGCAGGGCCGGCAGTACCTCTGACGCCTGCTGCTCGCAGGCCCAGACGGGGTCGAGAGCCGGCGTGACCGCGTTGGCGGTCATCTCGGCGTTCTTCGGGTGGAAGATGAAGGGCTCGGCCGAGCCCCCGCCTTCCCAGTCCATCAGGTCGGTGATAACGTGCATCCGGGCGTCCGGCTTCTTGGCGGCGAACGTCTCTAGCCAGGCGGGGCCGTTCTGAGGCATGGCCGGCATGCGGCTGGCGGCAGTAGCCCAGGCCAGGTTCTGCTCCGGCGTCGCCACGAACTCGAGGAACTTCCAGGCCTCGTCCTTGTTCTGAGAGCCGGCGAAGATGTAGAAGCCGAACGGGTAGAAGGGAGCATAAGGGACCTTCACCAGCGGCCAGGGAGCGGCAACCCAGTTCACGTCTGAGTCGGCAAAGGTCTGCAAAGACCACAGACCCAAGCTCTCCATCCCGGCCTTGCCGGAGAGCAGCGGATCCACGTCCCCGAACACCTCCCACTCGGCCGAAGCCGGAGCCACGTGGTCCTTGCAGGTTAGGTCGGCCAAGCCCTGGATTGCCTCGACCATCTCGGGCGCATCAACCGTGATCTGGGTCACTTCGTCGTTGGCCCAGCGGGCGCCCCACCAGCGGATGGCGTACATGTAGTAGAGTAGCCCCGAGACGCCAAACTGCGAGATCCTTCCGTCCGTTTCCACCGTGAGCTTCTTCGCGTAATCGAGGAAAGAGGGCCAGTCCCAACTGGAGTCGCCCCACTTGTCGGGCGGGATCGCCAGTCCGGCGGCGTCGAAGAGGTCCTTGTGGACGGCTAGGACTTCGGTGCTCGCCATGACGGGCATACCGTATTGCTTGCCTTGGTACTGCAGGTAGGACTTGACGATGGCCTGGTTGAAGATGTTCAGGTCCAGGCCGCTCGCCTCGATGAGCGGGTCGAGCTGCAAGAGGACGCCGCGAGCGGCGTAGCCGGGGATCTCGCTCGTGCCCATGGTGAAGTCCGGCGGCGTGCCGGAGGCGATCATGAGTAGCACCTTCTGGAACTTGTCCACCTCGCCGCCGGGGGCCTGCTGCAGCTCGATGCTGATATCAGGGTTGGCGGCGGTGAACTGGTCGAAGATCACCTGTACCTTTGGCTGCTGCTCGGGCGCCATCCAGACGAAGAAGACAAGCTTCACCGGCCCCTTCGGCGATGACGTGGCCGTGACTACGACTTCCTTCTCAACCACCTGGGTGGTGACCTTCTCTACTTCGACCGTTTCCTGGACGACCTTCTCGACCTCGACCGTCTGCTGGACAACTACGGTCTCCTTGACCACCTTCTCGACGACCTGAGGCGTGGGTGTCGCACCGCAGGCTGCCAAGGTGCCTGCGGCACCGGCAACTCCGATGCCCGCGAGCAGACGACGACGGCTAAGTGCACGAGTGTTCATCTTCCTACCTCCCTTTCGTAGCTATCAGCTATCAGCCATCAGCGGGCACGTGATCCGTGATGCGTGATTGGTGATCTGTGACGCGCGAGGTGGGCGTCACCCTCCTCACTGATGACGCGTCACTCGTCACGGATCACGCATCACTCGTCACTCGCTAACGGCTCAGATCACCCCTTGACTCCCGTGAAGACGATACCCTGGATGAATACGCGCTGGGCAAAGAAGAAGATCAGCAGGCAAGGGACTAGCGCCACCAGTGACCCCGCCATCAGCCAGTTCAGGTGCCCGGTGTACGTCGGCGTGGACTGGAAGAAGGAGAGGGCGAGCGGCACGGTGAACTTGTGCTGGTCGGTGATGTAAATGAGCGGGCCGAAGAAGTCGTTCCAGTTGCCGATGAAACCGAAGATGGCCAGCGCCGCCATCACCGGCCGCGACAGGGGCAGCATCAGCCGCCAGTAGATGGCAAAGTAGCCGCAGCCGTCTATGCGCGCCGCGTCGTCCAGCTCGAGCGGGTGCGTCATGTAGAACTGGCGCACCAGGAAGATGGAGAAGGGCCCGCCGAAGAAAGCGGGCACGATCAGCGGCTTGAAGGTGTTGAGCCAGCCAATCTTCTGGAAGATGAGGTAGACGGGGATCATCGTCACCTGGCCCGGCAACATCATCGTCGCCAGGAGGATGTAGAACCAGAAGTCGCGGCCGATGCCGCGCAGGCGGGCGAAGCCGAAGGCACAGAAGGAGCTAGAAAGGACGTTGCCCACAGTCGCGCCGAGCGTGATGATGAGCGTGTTCTTGAAGAAGAGGCCGAAGGGCAGGATGGTAAGGCCTTTGGTGAAGTTCTCAATGGTGATAGGATTTGGGATCCACACGGGCGGGATCAGGCGTAGTTGGGCGTCCGTCTTGAAGGAAGTGGAGACCATCCACAGGAAGGGCATCATGAGGATAACCGAGCCCACGAGGATGACCGCGAGAGCGACGTAACTGTACACCTTCTGGCGCACGCTCTTGCGGGCCCAGAGGCCCTCTCGCCTTACGCGCCTGGCCGTGCCCACTGCTGGTAGCATCGCTTCGCTCATCGGCCTACCTTCCCCTGATCGCGCCTTCGTAGTAGACCCACGACCCGGCGGAGCGGAAAGTGAGCAGCGTGAAGAACATGATGATCACGAAGAGAACCCAAGCCAACGCCGAGGCATAGCCCATCTTGAGGAACTGCCAGGCGTTGCGGTAGAGGTAGAGGAGGTAGAAGAGGCTGGCGTTGCTCGGCCCACCGGCCGTCATCACGTAGGAGCTGGTGAAGACCTGGAAGGAGCCGATGATGCCCATCACCAGGTTGAAGAAGATCACCGGCGAGATCATGGGCATGGTGACGCTGAGGAACTTGCGCGTGGCACTGGCGCCGTCCAGCTCACATGCCTCATAGATCTCGCTCGGCACGCCCTGCAGCGCCGCCAGGTAGATGACCATGCCGCCGCCGATGCCCCACAGACTCATGAGGATGAAGGCCGGCAGCACCCAGCTCCTGCTGTAGAGCCACATCGGCCCCTGGATGTGGAAGAGCTCCCAGAGCATCCAGTTGATGATGCCGAAGTCCGGGTTGAACAACCAGCGCCAGAGGATGGCGACGGGCACGCCGGAGACGACGGCGGGTAGATAGTAGATGGTGCGCCAGTAGGACATACCAGGCACCTTCTGGTTCATGAGCACAGCCACTGCCAGCGAGCCGAACAGGCCTAGCGGAAGGCTGACAAAACTGTAGACCATGGTGACCTTGAGCGACTGCCAGAAGAGCGGGTCGCTGACGAGGCGAACGTAGTTTCTGGCGCCCACCCAGACCGGCGGCGTCAAGATCTCATAGTTGGTGAACGAGAGGTAGATGGAGTAGACCATTGGCCCCGCCGTCCAGAGGAAGAAGCCGATGATCCAGGGCAGGATGAAGAAGTACATCCATGCCGTCTCTGCCAGGTAGTTGCGGCTATAGCGCCGTCCCAGGGCAACTCGCATCGGCACCTCACTTGGCGAGCCGGAGCAATGTGGCGGGGAGCCCTCCCACGCTGACGCGACAGCAGACATGGCTCTAGCGCATAGTCTAGCGTGATCCTATCATGTTGTGGTGACATACGTGTGACCCGCGTGTGCCTTGTGTTGCTGAATGTCAGCCACTAATCACACAATCGGTCAGGCGTCGGGCGCACTGCTGTGCGCCCCTACGACTGCTATCGGGCACGGTGCTGACGGCGTCGGGCGCACTGCTGTGCGCCCGGAG
>Ga0315289_10016347_pt1 | contig 10241 bp, 5 predicted proteins | sample YL17G11_40_MG_FD_203452 | JGI IMG/M metagenome (GOLD analysis project Ga0315289, IMG submission 203452) | Sediment microbial communities from Yellowstone Lake, YNP, Wyoming, USA - YL17G11_40 | ecosystem: Environmental > Aquatic > Freshwater > Lake > Sediment | place: USA: Wyoming | collected...
TGCTAATCCTAGTATTTCTCTGGTACTGAGCGCCCTGCAATACACCTCTTCTCTAATGGTTTCTGACATCCCTGTAGGAGCTACTCATAGAGGTTTAGACGCGCCAAAGTCAGCCCTTGGTACAATGACGGCATAGGAAGGCAGATATGTCAGTTTTACTTGATAGCTCACAAGCATCCTTAGTCTCAACAAAACGGCTAAAACCAAACCAACGGCCTAAATTTTACAATGCTGCCCAAGCCAAAATGACAGTAATCAGTGAGGACTTTGAAGCTTTCCTCATATTACAGGGAAGGCCAAGAAACAAAGAGACAGTGAATTGGCTACAGCAGGCAAGTTCTTATGCCATTCAAGATGCCGACAGAGATTCATTAATAAACTCTGCGATTAAAAATGAGATGCTGGATGCTACGGCAGGATCGGATGAGTTAGCGCCTATAGTCGAGCAGTTCAATAAGTTTCGAGCAAGATTTAATATGACCGGGTTTGAAGGTGTGAGTGAAGCTGGTCAACTTTTAGCAGACCTACAGCGCTCAATGAATGAAATTATGATACTGGGATCAAAACAGATCCATCGTCAGCGTTATGCAAAGGTATTAGGTGAAACTTTGGCGAATAACGGTCTTACAGCAAATCAATCGAAACAAATGAATAGTTGGTTTGAGTCACTTACCACATACTAGGAAAAGAGCAATGAGTTATTATTCCAAAATCAAAGCTGTCGTAGACACACATGTGGATATTAAAGAGCAGATGAGCGGCCTACTTAAAGCATCAGCCGCTCTCGATACTATGGTTGATAGCTGTAAGGAATTAAGCCGCCTGCTAAACGCTGAAGGTTACGGTGGGTACTTAGCTAAAGCTAAAAGATGTGATCTCTTGGCGAAGAAGTTAGAAGAAGCCAATAAAGAAATTGATCAACTACATTCCGACATAAATGAGGATTTAGGTTAATCAATGGGCATTACACTAAAAAAAGCAGATGGCGATCTTTTTCTTAATCCAGAAACAGGACGACCTGAAGAAATCACTGGTGCCAATAAAGTGGATCAGGAACTGGCAGATCTCTACTTGAGTACGTTTGATTCGGTGAGAAATTGGGGATCGTCATTAACTTTAGCGGAATTAGGTAACAGCACAGCACTCGAACAGGCGAGATCCATTTTATTTCTTCGTCTTCAGCAGGCTAACGATAGGATGTTAGACAAGCAGTCGCAGGATACTACGCTAACAGACGAGGAAAGAATAACGCAGTTTTCAGAATCAGATGTGATAATTGACTACCTTAATCAAGCGATAATATTTTTATCTGTTGCTGATGTTGGCAGCACGACAGTGGTAAAAACTGTTGGACAGAGTTTCAAACCGACATCGCTTAAACATGTTGTGGCACCGCCTATGGGTATTATAGCAAGAGAGTAATAAAATACATGGCAAGAACAAAAGAACAGATCCAGGATTCGCTTCGAACGAGTCTCATTAACACTGATAATCGGTTGGATCTTAAGGTTGGACCGTTGTGGGATTATCTCATTGCTCCCATTCCTCCACAGTTAGCCTCGATTGAAAAGCAGATCGAGACGCTAAAAATTTACTACTCTCCTAGCTTTTCGACAGTTGCTACCGTGGAAGAGGCAAGAGATTTTGCTATTAACTTCGGTACGGGTCCTTCCTTGGGGAACTTCTCCCGCACGACTATCGTTTTTTACCGGAACTCTGCTCCCGCCACAGGAATAACCTATTCAGTGCCCATTGGCTCTCTTGTTCAAACTGTTGATGGCAATCTGGTCTATCGCACAATCCAAGCTGCGGTGATGAGTGGCGACTATTCTGCAACCTATTTTAACCCATCCACACAACGCTACGAGTTACAGGTAGCTGTGGAAGCCGTGGCTCCTGGCATCCAGTACAACATTCCCGCCAACCATATTAAACGAATGCAACCAGCCATTGGCGGTTTTGATGGCATAGAACAAGTTGCTGATGCGGCAGGTGGAACTGAGCCTGAAAACAACTACGATGTGGCTACTCGCGTCCAGGAGAAGTTTAAAGGACTTGAGCGTAATTCTCTTAGTGGAATTGTCACTCTCATTAAACAGGCAGAGCCCACTTATGTCACTTCAGTTTCAGTGATAAAGCCCACAGATCGAGTGGAGTTTCGACGCCTCACCTACGGTCCCTCCCTGGACGTTTGCGTCCAAGGAACAAACTTCACCCAATTTTCTGAGGACTATTTGGCTTCTGGTGGGGAAACCACTGTTCCAATAACAGTAAACCGTACAGTCGCAAGCATATCTTCAGTTATGGTCAACGGAGTTTTTCTAGAATCAATTGCGTGGACGTTTATTCCTGACACATCTTTGGAATACCAACTCAGCACCAGAGCCAATCCAGTAATCCAGTTAGCTACGTCATTATCAACTAATGATCTAGTTGAAATTGTGGGAACTAGGAATGACCTTCTCGATGAGATGCAAGCCATGTTTAGTGGCGCGAATTCAATATTTTATACGGATGTTCTTATTCGATCTTTTATTGAGTTACCAATAATTGTATCTATGGAAGTCAGGATCACCAGTGGAGATCCAGATGAAATTCGTGGTCAGATCATGGCAATCGTTAGTGCTTTCATTCAACCAACTCTAGGTGGAATCCCAACGCTTCTAGTGCCGGATAGACTTCGCAGTATTCTGAAGGAAAATATACCAGAAGTTGATACGGTTAAGATTCTTGAATTCAGGCGCAAACTGGGATCGATAGATGCGGTAGAGATTATCTCTCCATATAAAAATCAAGCTCCTATCTTTGATACAGTCGCTGCCAGTATTACTGTGAGGTTGTAATGGCGAGTATTACATTTGAGTTAGTTCTTGGCGACGACCAGGAAGTTTATGATAACCTACGAGCTTCTTTGCCCGCTGGTGAAAATAACCTTGCGCGTGGTCTAGTTATTCCCGCGCATCCAAACAATCAGCCACAGACATTTAAGATATCCAATGTAACTCCTGGTATATCCTATATCGTGGATTTTACAGGTGAGTGGCAAGCACCTACTACCCCCAGGATGTATATTGTACCAATTGGTACAACTCATTCAATAACGGTAGCTCTCCCCTACGGACCTGTCACGGTCTCTATTCGCGAAGCGTCAGGGCAGGGAGATCCTAAAACCTTTCTCTTATCTGTAGTCCACTATGCGACTCTTTTTAGATCCTATGCTTATGAAATTACCCAATTCTCGTCGTTACCGCTTAAGCAGTTAGAAGATTCCATCAATACTCCTCTGTCATTTCGTTTGGCTACTCCCCTTCTTGTCGGCTTGACCAACCTCATCCCCGCTGATTTGGAAACTCTAGCTTCTTTGGCCTATAAATTATTAGTTAAAAACTTACTTCATGTTCCTGGTACTTTGGGAGCAACTACAGAGATACTAGCTGCCTTTTCAGCATCGAATCCGATATTTTTTAAAATGCAAAATATCAACAAATTCGATTCCCCCTTGTTCAGATCTGAAGAAGTATTTCAAGGCTATGAAGCTCACGTTTGGCTACCAAATAATGAAGTAGAGCGGTGGCAGGCATTCATCCATCTTCTTAACAATCTCCCGCAGCTCTATACATTAAAACAAATAACTGAAGGTGAGGTTTATGTTCAACAAGGTGGAAAGATGCGTAGGCATCTATTTGACTTCGACAGTCCACTTGCTAATAGCATCACAACAGGACTTTCTTACCTTACCGATTGTTTTTTGCGTTTGTTCACTTGTACTGTAACAGTAGAAGCTGAACACTATTTAGCATTCTGCCAAGCGACCTATATTATAGATCAGGTCATTGCAAATGCGTTATCTCCAACGGATGCTGATCCTCTCGGTATCTCACCGTGGAATACTTTTTCTTTGAGTGGTCGTTTTAATCAGCAATTCGATATTAACAGTATCCATGATTGGGTTTATGACACGCCTCTTATTGGCGCTGCTGATGGTGTGAATAGATACTTCAGACTAACCAAATTCCCAATCTCCACTCAGGCGGTGAAGGTTTTTGTTGATGGTCTGTTGAAACGACTTTATATCGACTATCGTGTCAGTTTGAGTGGAAACATTATCAGTAACGGGTATCGACTGCTGTCGATGCCTTACGGCTCGCTGCTCGTCCAGATTGATCTTGGGGAGCCGAGACCTTTCTACGGACCGGTCTTCTCGTCGTTGGAAGCTAGGGGTGGCGCTCCTCTTCAGATGCTCCTGACAGGAGTAGAACAGAGCCTTGCCAACATCTCGTTTGTTATTTCTCACCCACCCAACACTGCGGTGGGAGATCCCCAAGCGATCTCAATCCACTTTGTGACACCCAAATTACCCAACAGTGGAAATCCTGGTGAGAATCAATACGGCCAAGTTGCCATGACCGCAGGAGACAGCTCTTATCCGCTGACATTTACTCAGCCGACGTTAACACTTGATTATCAATTACTTATATCCTTGACAGTGAATCCAATGCCCGGTGGTGATCCTGCACAAGTTCAGCAGGTTTTCCATATTGTAAGGGAGCGTAACAACGCGGGAGCCATGATTGAATTTTCGGCTCCTCTAGCGGCTGACGTAACGTTGAACTGGTGGGTGGTTGAAGATGACAGTTTGACACTGGAGAGAGGAACACTGCTGCTCTCGGATGGGATGTCTACAGTGCCGCTTGTCTTTACAAACGGTCCGTACTTCGACCAAGTCGTTCTCATCGTCCAACTGTGGGAAATTAACCCCACCTTCATCGATGCAGCGCAGTATCTTGTGTCAGCCATGACGATCGGTCCGGGCGGCACAAACATCCGCTTCTCTGCTCCGATAGTTGGCAACAACTACAGGTTGGACTATGCCCTCTTTCCAGCAAGAGATGGTGACTTCGTAGAGTTCTATGAGCCACCTTTTGGTTTAGTCGAAGCTCACTATGATATAAAATGGGCTCGCTGGATTAACGCAGGTCTGTCACCAGCTCCTGATGGGATCAGGACTATTTTCACATTGCCCTATCCTTGCCCGGATCCAAAGGCAGTCTACCTAGCTCTTGATGGTCGTTTGTTAACGCAAGGAGCCGACAAGCAGTACACCGTAGAAGGAATCAATCTTGTTTCGTTAGAAGGGAACTCAATAATAAATTCTCCTGTGATTACCAACGTTTTTCCAACAACAAATCAACTGGAAGTTGGAATGCTGGTAGTTGGTGTAGATATCCCCACTAATACTGTTATTGAAACAATAGACTCCGCAACACAAATTACTCTTAGTAATAACACTTTGATGTCTTATATTCCGCCAGCATACTTAGGGAATTTAAGAGGAACGGTAGATAACTTCTCAAAGCTTCCCAGACCGTTTACGGCAGTTGGAAGAACTATATTAGGATCTGATCTGGTTGATATCGTATCAACTCTAGGTACAATCGAACTCTATTCTCTTATAACAAGTGCTGGCTCACAGTTTTCTCCTGGCACAACAGTAATTACTATTATATCTCTCACTCAAATTAGAATATCATCGCCCGCACTTGAAACTGCAGGGCATGTCGGGGATCTTTTACCAACACTCACACTTACCTTTTCCCCAAATCATGGTGATCTACGGAATGTCACCACGGATGGCATGATTTATACATGGATACCCGGAGTGGATGGTGAATTAAATCCTGTACATACTAATGAAGTTAACTGGGTTAAGTTTGCTTCGACTCGAAGTATATTTACAGCCCAGAACGGGGGAAGTACCGTAACTTTCACTTTCCCGCCTACTTATGAACAAGCACCGTGGGTGGTTTACCCAGTAACAGACTATGGAGATGTGCTACCCAGCTCATGGGATCAAGGTTTTCTTAATTATCTTCCAGAAACTGGAGGAGAATATGCGACAGGTTGGATTAAAACATCTGGAGCTATAACTCTTGGTGATAAGCTGAGTGTAGCTGGGCTGCCTTTTGATGCAGTAGAAACAGCAACAGGTTTACTCGTAAATAGTAGCATAATCAATATTGGCTCTTATGTGACATTTGCAACTCTTGATGTAACTCTTACTGGAGTTTCCGATGCAACTTTGCCAAGAGGGACAATAACAAACGTAGGCACGATAGCTCTCAGCTCTACTGTTACGTGGCAGACTTCGGGTATAACATTGATGGGGGTAGCTTCTCCTGTCAATGAAAATGAATTCATCGTGGGAGTTAGTCAAGACGCAGATGCGACTGCCTTGCAAACTGCCATTAATTCGCATTCAATCCTGAGTCTTACTTATACTGCATCTTTGGTGGTAATCAGTGTTCCGATACTTGGTATCACGGTGATTGGCTCTCCAATCATCATGGCAGTTCTGCCCTCCACAGCAGATCTCGTAAGTGGGATGCGAGTTACCGGAACAAATATTCCAGCTAATACTCTTATTCTAAGCGTTGATTCACCAACACAAATTACGCTCGATAAAAATGCTACTGGATCAGCTACCGTTACTCTTTTAGCAGAGAGTTTGACAGGAAGTGGTATTACTTTAATTCGAAGCAACATAAGCAATGCTTTTGAGATTGTCACTGTATCAGGATCGTTATCTGCAACCAATGTAGCCGTAAATGAAAATTACTTTACAGTGGGCATTGGTCGAGATGAAGATACCGCGTCATTGATTGCTGCTATCAACGCACATTCTGTTCTCAGCCTTTATTATGTCGCGTCAGGCGGTGCTGGTTTTACGATACTAAAGGCAAAAGATATTGGCGGTGGTTTCTATAACGAAGCTCTAATCGATTTCGGTTTTAGTTCTAAAACAAATATCACAGGAGATACTGCTCCGAGTAGCTATAATTCTTACACGATGTATCTTGGTGAGCATGTTGTTTCTGTTCCAGCTCTTGCTGTGGATATTTTAGCTAACACACTTTATCGCCAATTCCATCCCTACTACGAAGGTTTGGGGGTTAGAGTCATAACGACAGGTACATTACCTAGCCCATTGGCGCTCGCAACGACTTATTATGTTGTTAATCCTACAGCAACAACATTCCAGTTATCGCTAACCCCTTATGGCACACCTATTGATTTGACTAGCCCAGGAAGTGGCTATCACACTTTCACAAGTAGAGAAGTTGAGATCGAAGCAGCCGCCTTTGCCTTCCAGACGACTATGATATCTGTGGCTGGTAACACGGTGATTTACTCGCCAGTAATTACATCAGTAGTTCCATCAACTGCAGACCTAGCCGTAGGGATGGCGGTGACTGGAGCGAATATTCCAGCCAACACGATTATTAAGAGCATCGATTCCTTAAATCAGCTCACCCTAACGAATAAGGCAACTGGATCTGCCAGTGTTGCTCTTTTATTTGAAAATATATTTAGAAATAATGAGCCTGTAAGATTCACTACAAAAGGAGTTTTACCTGCTGGATTGAATGCAGGACAAACTTATTATGCGATCAATATTACGCAAAATCGTTTCCAGGTTAGTGATTCAATAAGTGGGAGTCCTGTAGCTTTTACAGATGGCGGCACTGGTGAATTCGTTGTTTATTCTGTACCAAGATTCGCTGCTGGTCTTAATCAAACTCTTGATTCGATGTCCTTGGCAACTGAGATCCAAAAACATCCAATCACAGGAGCCAAGGTTACTACGGAAGTTGCTGATGGCTTGATAACCGTCACATCAAAGACTGTCGGAGTTTCTGGGAATTATCCACTGGCTGTTACTGGAAGCTCCATGACAGTATTGGGTTTAAGTTCTGGGAAAGATGCGACATCTACCACTTACGCAACATCGAAACTTTGTTACTATTACGATGCTCCAGTAACGACTCTCGATGGCTTATCAACTCGACTTTGGAACCAATATGGTGGGGATGAATTTGTATTCACTTATCCACCCACTTTAAAACAAGAGGGTTATTATATTTCTGAGATTTACCCATTAAATCATCATCCATTGGATTCAACCGTGGCTAATTTACCATGTAACTATCCTAAAGGTCTTTTCACTCAAGGCTTCGGTACTCATTTCAATGAGACTGACATTCTTGTTGATCAGCCGGGAGAGCTTGTTATAGCCACATCCAACCTGCCTGTTCAAGAAGAGCCGAATGGGATCATTAATGGCATCAATACGATCTTTACCATTACCTTCACTTCCTGCTCTGGTCAGAATTCGTTGATGCTGTGGGTAGATGGCGTGTTCCAGCCGTCAGATAAGTACACCTATATGAGTATGGGATCTTATGGTCAGTTGACTTTGCTAACGCCACCTGCAGTTGGTCAGTCTCTTTGGGCATGGTATTTGCCTTACGGCACTGCTTGCTTTGATGAGAGAGTCAACGCACTGACTGGTACTATTAACGGTACTAATCAAACCTTCAGTGTTCCCGATTCGCCATGGGCAGATGCTCCCGCTCTTCTTGTCTACTTGGAAGGTTTGTTTATATTACAAACACAAGATTATACAGTGATAAACAGCAATACTCAAATTCAATTCTCTGGTGCATTAGCACCTGCTGTTGGTCAATCTCTTTGGGCGCACTACAATCTTGGCTCGGTGATCCCGGCGGATAACTGGAGACAACTTTACGTTGCAACTACTGATGGCTTAGTTGACACTTTCATGATTCCACATTTGTTAACGTCAGAATTGCCGACATCCGTTGATTCTGTTCTTGTTTTCTTAGATGGAGTCAATCAAGGTGGTAATTTCGCGGTAGAAGTGGATGGTTTTGGTAATCCTACAGGAAACATTATTTTTACGGGCGGCATTCCTGAAGCTAACAGACGACTCGAAGTCGCGTATATTCGCTAGAGGATACAATGGGACAAAACGAAAAGCTTCGAACAGAAGATATTATCGAGATTCTTGATGGTAAAATCCTTTCAGCGGAAGGGCATCCGGCTATCTCGGTAATTCCAAGAGAAGACTATAACAGTGTTCTCACAAAAATAGCCGCGCAGGTTTTAAGTCCAGAGGAAAAACTTGCTTTTGACTCAACCTTGACCTTGCCATCTGCATTAAATCCCGTAGTTCTCAAAGATGATTTGACAACATATATCCCTCAAGCTGATCTTGGTGAAGTAAAAGACTCTGTATCCACGTTTTCATTACTTCCTGTGCCCTTCACAGCAATGGGCTCTACTGTTCTAGATTCTGGCTATGTCACAATCATTTCCACTACCGGAACAATTTTGAGTGGATCTCTGGTTGAAAGTACCAGTTTAGGTCTTCAGTTTGCGACCAATACGCGAGTTGCTGATGTCATTTCTCCTACACAAATCCAGATAACTCCTGTGGCTCTAGAAACATCTACCAACTTTTCGATTACGTTCTCTCCAGTAGAAGGAGATTTGAGGGGGGTTATCACTGACGGCATTATCTATCGTTGGAATGGCTCTGCGTGGGTGGCGTTTACTCGCACGGGTACAATGCAACATCCTGAACTTCTTAATCAAAATGCAGATTCGGTGTACCAGCATTTAACTCAGACACAAAAAGACAGCCTTTTACTCGCCAGTCACAGCCATGCAAATAAGTCGGTGTTGGATGGCATTCTAAGTGCAGGCTCTGGCCAGATTATAACGACAGTGGAACGTGGACTTCTGCCTTCCACAACGCAGAAGGCGGCTCTTGTGGGTACTAGCGGAACGCCTAGTGCCTCGAATCCTTATGTTACGAATTTCGATTCCCGGCTTGACACGGTGAGGAATCCTTACGTTACGGTCGGTCCTCCCGGCTCATTGGCAACTTTCCAAGGCGTAGATTTCCGACCATTTGAAGATGCCATTTTGGCGATTGATCTTGGCTCGGCTTCTACCGTCAAGGCAATTGAGATCCTGGCGGGAAGTTACGACTTGAGCGGTGTTCCCATTGTATGGAATACCAACTCTAGCAGTTTGCTTCTGGAAAGTTTTACGCCAGGAACTGCTGTTCTTAAATTTCAGACGGGAGCTTCATCGCCTGGGATTATCGCTTCTGGCAGTGGGGGACCTCTCATTGTTCGAGGCATCACATTCAACCTCAACGCTCAATCAACATCGGGCATCGCCTCGTACCGAGAAAATACCATCATTGAAGATTGCATCTTTGAGCCTGGAACGACTCCGGCTCTTTACCAAGTGGGAGTAACACTACTTGGCGCTGGAAGTATCGTGAGGTGTTGTAAATTTAAAGGAACACTGGCCAAAGGTGTTGAGATCAAAGCGGCAAACTGTCGGGTTGAGAACTGTATCTTTGAACT
>Ga0315289_10016348_pt1 | contig 10240 bp, 12 predicted proteins | sample YL17G11_40_MG_FD_203452 | JGI IMG/M metagenome (GOLD analysis project Ga0315289, IMG submission 203452) | Sediment microbial communities from Yellowstone Lake, YNP, Wyoming, USA - YL17G11_40 | ecosystem: Environmental > Aquatic > Freshwater > Lake > Sediment | place: USA: Wyoming | collected...
CGCCACCCCTTGTCCGGGCAGAGGTACATCCCGATATCATCACCCGGGGAAGGGATCCGGGGCGGTGACGCTCTATGAGATCCAGCGCGGTGATGCGGTAAGGGATCCGGCGCAGGGAGGAAAGGGGATCCGGCGCCATGAGCGGCAAAGGGATCCGGCGCAGGGGGGTAAAGGGGATCCGGCGCAGGAGGACCCTCATTCCTCCAGGTAGTGTCGGGAACCCCGGTACGCGGAGGATCCCTCGAACTTCACGAGCACCTCTCCAGCCTCGCTCACCTCGATGACCGGCCCCCCTTTCTCGACGCGAAAAACCAGCTCCAGCCCCTTCTCCTCTTCGAAGGGGATCCCATCCACGGCAGCTCCCGCAGGCTGGAGGGTGAGGCGTTCCTGCCCGAGAAGCGTGGGCAGCTCGCGGAAGTGGTAATAGAAGGACTGGAGAGCATTCAGGAGATCAGAGCTGAGAAGCTCGGTCCTTGCCTCCGCATCCAGTGTGTCAAGGACTTCGGCGAGGGTCTTTTCGTTCTCCCCGGCAATGGCGAGGATGCGATCCGCGAGCTCGGCAAGTTCGATGGGGTCGATCATGAATATCTCTCAGGGAGGGAATAGTCTATTCGATATTAAATCCGATTTATAACCTAAATAATATTAATGAGTAGTATTATGGGAATCAACTATCAGCACTCAATTAACATGGATCTTAAACAGAATAAAAAACGAAAATTTATCAGATCTCTTCTAAAGTGGTCACGGAATAATTGCAGGCATTTTGAGTGGCGAGTTCAAAGAACCCCATATCGTGTTTTAATTGCAGAAACAATATTGCGCAGAACCACAAGTAAAGCAGCAGATAGAATCTTCATATATCTCATCAGAAAATACCCATCGATTCATCAACTTGCAATAGCATCAAAGAAAGAACTTGCTAAAGACTTGAAGCCGATAGGCCTATATCACCAACGATCAACTGGCCTTATTCAGGCAGCTAAATTCATCGAGGAAATATATAGTGGTGTTATTCCAAAAAGCCTTGATGAACTCATTAGAGTTCCACATATCGGAGATTATGCTGCTAGTTGCATCCTATCATTTGGGATGGGGGTGCCAGTTCCTGTCGTCGATTCCAATGTAATTCGAGTAATATCACGAGTCTTCCGAGACGAGGTAGGCGCTCGACCCTCAGTAAAAGAGGTTATTAAATTCCTTTCCGATTTCATACCTCAGAAAGACCATGACCTTTTCAACTATGGAATAATTGACTTGGGTGCGCTTATATGCACTTATCGTTCCTGTGGACAGGACAGGTGTCCCTTTGTGAATATCTGTGATTTTAAACGAAAAAATTGTTGATAACACCGTATGGTAACCACTTTCATGTCGCGCATCGTAAAGATTGAATAACTAGGGGGAAATTGTAATATTATTAATTGGGCTCTCCCCGTTGAGGTGGTCACATCTTGCCTCATAAGTTTAAGGTCGTCTCTTTGTTCTCAGGTGCGATGGGACTAGACTTGGGGCTTGAGTTGACAGGTCGATTTGAAGCTATCGCATGCGTCGAGAAGGAGCCGGTATTTGCTGAGACAATTAGGAGAAATCTCAGAGCTGGGAGACTCAATTCGGAGTTACGAGTCTACGAATGTGATATCAATGACTTGAGTCCCGGGGAAGTCCTTGATGATCTTGAGATGTCTCCGGGGGATCTAGACCTCATAAGTGGTGGTCCCCCTTGCCAATCGTTCAGTACCGCAGGCAGACGAAGAACGATTCAAGATCCCCGAGGAACACTGCTCTGGCAGTATCTCAAATTCATCGATGGAATGCTCCCTAAGTTTTTTCTGATGGAAAATGTCCGAGGACTACTATCAGCCGCACTCAGTCATAGGCCGATATCGGCAAGGCCAGAAAAAGGCGGCCCGCCACTGACCCCTGAAGAGGAACCTGGTTCCGTTATCAAGCTCTTCGCAAAAGATCTCCAAAAGATAAGGGGGGGTTCTTACCATATGGATTGCTTTGAAGTTAACGCCGTTAACTACGGGGCACCTCAATTGCGAGAGAGAGCGCTCTTCATCGGGAATAGGTATAATATTCAAGTCGACTTCCCGGACCCGACACATAGTAAGCCTTCTGATACGACCTCCTATCAACAACGACTCTTAGATGCCACTAAGAAACCACAGCTCCCATGGCAGACCTTGGGAGATGTAACTCGTGATCTCGATGAGGAACACCCTGTCATTATGGACTTTAGTCCAAGAAAAAAAGTATACCTTTCAATGGTACCTCCGGGGTCGAATTGGAGGAGTCTGCCTGTTGAAATCCAAAAGGAGTCTATGGGGAAGGCTTGGGGTGCGAAAGGGGGCCGCTCGGGTTGGTGGAGGCGCTTGAGCTATGACCTGCCATGCCCGACTCTCGTTACAATGCCGAACCACTCAGGGACCTCTCTTTGTCACCCTGAACACGTCAGAACATTAACTCTAAGGGAGTATACAAGAATTCAAGAATTCCCCGACGATTGGGATTTCTTCGGGACACCCGCGCAGCAGTATGCGCAAGTCGGAAATGCAGTTCCTGTTCGATTAGGGACTGTTGCCGGTGAAGTTATCTCACGAGACCTTGACAAACTCATAAACAACAATTATGTGATAAGTCCGGCCCCAGTCCCAGACTACCGGATAATCTATATTCAGTCTCACGTTCGCACCAGAAAATGGTTCAAAGAAGGGAAGACGTTTGTGTGGCAAGATGGGTGCGATAACGGTCACACGAACTATCCCCCCTCCCGTACAAAAAGGAAGACTCGACAGATGCTCTCTACGAAGGCCGCCTATGCCAAGTGAAAAACGACAAGCTAACTTATATCGAGCTCTGAAAGCTCAAAGACACATATTTTCATCAGATGAGGTCTCGAAATACTTCAAAGCAGTGGATAAAGAGAGAATAGACCAATTATCTGCTCGTATTTCAGATTACATCGAGGCATACTTGCCTAAATCTTTTGGTGACAGGAAGACCTTACAGGACTACCGGACAAATCCGTACGTCCTGATGACCTCGGCAAGCGTTATGGATTTGGACGACGTGAAGCTGTTTGCCAATTTCCTTTTTAACACAAAGTTCTATATGGGCCTCGAGACTTCTTTTGGAAAATCGATAGAGGCAGCGTTTGTTGAACAATATCCCGTCGTAGGCGAAGCCAAGTGGGCCGCACCGGTTGAAAAGGAGAGGGAGTTTAAAAGTTTAGAAGACCTTAGCCGCGAGGACAGGGCAGTTCGAAGAACTCGTTCCATCTGGAGAGAAGTCGATAAGTCAGTTGTAGTAGATAACCGGAGGTTTTTAATAAGTATCAAGAGTGGTCCGAACACGATAAATGATACCCAAGTCCAAGCAATGACTGACGCGATAATATCTCATCATAAAGACTGGGCACTTGCGACTCATGCAACATACCCCGGCACCCTTTATCTCGATATCGTCATCGGACTTACATATGGAACATATCGGACGACAAATAACAAAGAGAACCAGATCCTAGTCAAGCTCCTCAACAATGGTTTCATAGAAGAAGATCGAGAACACGCCCCTGGGGTTCTCATCGACGAGACTACAAGGACTATCCGAGTGTATCGGGTTATTGGTAAGGATTTTTGGGCCTTTTTAGGGAATCCATCTTCACCTGATACATCACAGCACATATTTTTAGAAGTACTTTTAGCCCTTACAAAGGCCTTGAAAATCAGCAAGGAAAGAATGGGGATTGAAGAAAGGATAAACCTGAAAGTTCAAAACTTGGCCCAGGCCTTGTTCTCTCTCCAAATATCGAAAGGATCGTTGCCCTTCTGGGTTGAAGATTATTTCAGCGAGGATGAGTTATTCTGGCTCATAACTGCAGTTAGTTCCTTTTATGATGAAGGTGTGTAGTCATCACAATACAATAATTTAGACAGTCCTCCCTAATCTTCGACGATGAATGCTTTGCCATAAAAATATATGGTCACTCCCGAGATTGGTACGTGTGCGGGACGAGAAGATCGACTGGTCGGTGTACCATGCCCTCCTTTACGGGAGGGCATGTACCCTGCAGGATCTGGCATCCATTGGTTACGAACCTCGTCTCATTGAGGAATCTGTCCGCCGCCTGGAAAAGTACCACCTCGTAGAACGGGCGGGCGATGCGGTGAGGGCGCTCTCGTTCCATGAGTCCCTCCTCCTCTGCCAGGCGAAGAACGATGAAACGTGTCCATTTTTTATCGAGAACGGCATCATCAGGGCGAGGCCGGAACAGGAGAGGAAACCGTAAATGAGGAAGGTCTGCATCCTCAGGCTCGGCCACCGGCCGTTCCGGGACAAGCGCGTCACCACCCATGTGGGCCTCGCGGCGAGGGCCTTCGGGGCCGATGGCATGTATCTCGCGGCCGAGGATCCGGGCCTTGCCGGGAGCGTACGGGATGTGGTAACCCGCTGGGGGGGGCAGTTCTTCATCGAGGACGGGGTCTCGTGGAAAAGGTGCGTCCGGTCATGGAAGGAGGGAGGGGGGACAGTGGTGCACCTCACCATGTACGGACTCCCGATGGGGGAGGTTATCGGGGAGATCAGGAAGAGAGAAGAGATCCTCATCGTGATCGGGGCGGAGAAGGTGCCGGGCGAGATCTACGGCCTTGCCGACTTCAACGTGTCGGTGACCTCCCAGCCCCACTCCGAGGTCTCGAGTATTGCCGTCTTCCTCGACCACCTCTTCGAGGGGCACGAACTGGACCGCACCTATCCTGACGCTGAACTGAGGATATACCCGAGCAGTGACGGCAAGAGGACCGGACCGTGAAGGGCAGGGTGCTCATCGCCGGGTTCGCAACCCGGCACGTGGCCCAATCGGCATGGAAGGCAGGATACGCCGTTTACGCGGTTGACCATTTCTGCGACCAGGACCTCCCCTGGTACACGAGAGACCGGCTGAAATTCGAGGAACTGGAGGAACTCCCGGATCGGATCGCCGAGATGGCAGGGCGCCACACAACCGATTTTTTTGTCCCCACGTCCGGGGCCGAGACCATCAGGACCGCGATCCCCCTATCGGGGACCGACAGGACCACCGCAGGCCGGCTCCTTGACAAGCTTGAGGTACAGCGCTTCTTCGAAGGGGAGGATATCCCTGTCCCGTCCCTTGCCGACGAGGGGGACTTCCCCTATATCGCAAAGCCGAGGGGCGGTGCAGGGGGCTGGCGGAATGCCATCATCCGGTCGCAGGATGACCTGTCGCGGTGGAGGGAGGAGAGCCCGGGAATGGAAGCCGTCCTGCAGAAACAGGTGACGGGCACTCCCGCGAGCGTCTCCTGTATTGCCGACGGGAAGCGCGCAGTAGCCATAGCCGCGAACGAGCAGGTTCTCCGGGGAGGGGACGCATCACCCTTCGGTTTTATCGGGTCCATTACCCCCCTCGATCACCCTCTTACCGGGAGGATGAAGGCCATCGCGGTGAAGGCGGCCGCGGCAAGCGGTTGCCTGGGCTCTGTTGGTATTGATTTTGTCCTTGGGGAGGATACATGGGCGATCGAGGTGAATCCCCGCTTCCAGGCCACGGTGGACTCGGTTGAGGCCGCGACGGGATCGAGCCTCTTCTCGCTTCACATGGATGCGTGCCAGGGGAAGGTCCCCCCGGCTGTTCCAGGTCCGGCCTGCTCTGCGGCGAGGCGGATTCTCTTTGCGGACCGGGACCTGGTGGTGAAGGAGGATCTCTCCGGGTTCGCGCCCCACATTGCCGATATCCCCTGGCCCGGCACCTCATTCGAGGAGGGACAGGCAGTGGTGAGCGTCCTTGGCACGGGCAGGGACCGGAGTGAATCACTGCAGGATCTTGACAACACTCTTAACAAGCTGAAGCGATATATGGGGAGATGATGTCCATCGCGGAGATCCTGAAGGACGAGGCGGTCCGTGTGTACATGCACCGCCTCATTAGCGATGAGGGGCTCGATCTCCTGGAGAAGTTCCCGGAAGGGGGGGAGTTCAGCGACGAGGAGCTTGCCGAGAAGACAGGGATCAACCTCAACTCTGTCCGGCATACCCTCTACACCCTCTACGAGAAGAGGCTTGCAGAGTACCGGAGGCTCAAGAACACCGAGACAGGCTGGCTCACCTACCTCTGGACCCTGCGCCTCGACCGGGTCCCGGGCGCCGTCATGGATGACATGAAGATGATGCTCGAGAAGCTCGAGTCCAGGGAGTGCTTCGAGGAGGAGAACGACTTCTACCTCTGCAAGACCTGCGGGACCTTCACCTTCAACGAGGTGATGGAGCTCGACTTCGCCTGTCCCCGGTGCACCCAGCCGGTGGAGCACTTTGACAACGAGGCGCTCCTGTCAGCCCTGAAACGGCGGATCTCCGCCATCCGTGAATGCCTCGGGTATGAATGAGGAGTGGGAGCCGCTCCTCGTCAGTGCCGGCTGCGGGAGATCTGTGATAGCTCATGCGAGGGCAGTGACAGACCTCGCCCTCCAGTTTGAGAAAAGCCCTCTCGTGAACCGGGATCTCGTTCTGGCCGGAGCCATGCTCCATGATATCGGCCGGGGAGTAACCCACGGAATCGATCATGCCCAGCGCGGTGCCGCCCTGGCACGGTCCCTTGCCCTCGATGAACACATCGTACACATCATCGAGAGGCACATCGGTGCAGGGATGACCGCCGACGAATGCTCGCTTGAGAGACTCATCCCCAGGGACTGCCTTCCGGCGACTATCGAGGAGAAGATTGTTGCCAATGCCGATAACCTGATCCACGGGGACCGGCCGGGGACCATCGAGGAGACGGTGGAAGGTGCATTCCGGCTGAAGAGGAGAATCAGGAAGAGGATCTATCGACTGTACATGGAGATGGAGTGCTTCAGATGATGATCTGCTTCACCTGCGGGAGGGCGCGGATCTCCTCGAAGAGGCCACGGGGTATCTTCTCGTCGATGATGACCACGAGCTTCGGCTCTTCCGAGAAGTAGGGATCGGTGACAAAGATCTGCCGGATCGTGAGGTTGCGCCTAGAGACGACCCTCATGACAGCGCTTATGATCCCCTTCTCCTGGGCATTCTTCGGGATGACCGTGAAGGCAGAAAGCCCCAGAGTCTCGGCAACCCGTGAGAGATCGGGTGTGGCCCTCATGTTCCGGAAGATCGGGGCGAGGGCTTCAACGGAGAGGATCCTCCGTGCCGTGGCATCCACTACCCGCCTATCCGCCCCGATAGTTGCGGCGATGTGGGTGGCCGGGATCTCCACACCGTTTGCCACCACCTTGCCGTCGTCGTTCACCCCGAAGCCGTTCTCAAGGAGGAACTTTGCCACCCGGGCTTGGGCGGGCGAGTCGGCGAACTCCTTCGTGATGAGGGACCACATAGAGGAGAATAGGGCGTGGTATACTAATATACATCCATGTTCCGAAGGATTCATAAACAGACTACCTGGCACGGGGCAGTGGTTCAGATCGCTCATTCAAAGGGGGACGAAGGACAAGGTTCATGTAATCCACGGGTATAGTTATTTAGGCGCGAGGGTTGCCAAGCCAGGTCAAAGGCGCTGGCTTGAGGGGCCAGTCTCGAAGGGGTTCGTGAGTTCAAATCTCACCCCTCGCATCCCTTCCTACTTCTTCATCCGCACCCTCAGGTCCACGTCCACCCAGTTCCCGTACAGGTTCATGTGGTACTTCCCGGGGCTCGTGAAGACCAGCCGCTTCGGGGTCTCGGTCGAGAAGGTGCGTGCATACCCCTCCTGCCCGATCACCTCCCGGGAGCCGGCGTCCCGCACCGTGAGGATGAAGAAGCAGTAGTTGGGGTTCGCATGGCCGGGGGTGACCGAGAAGTCGATCACGATGGGAGCCTTCTCGACGGTGGCGAGGAGGCCCACGCTGTTGTAATTCATGGTGAACCGGTCATGGTACACCTCGGTGAAGAGGGCCGGATCGACCCTGTACTCGGGGCTGTTCCTCACGAACCGGGGATCGATCTCATAGGGTTCTGCCGGAGGGTAGGCATCTGCCTCGACCACCGGCCCACGGGCAGAATTTGCGGGTGCAGCTGGAGCAGGGGTCTCCACCGGACTGCCGCTCCTGACGAGACCCGTGCACCCTGCGATGATGAGGAGGCCCGCCATGATGATAGAAAGCAGGAGGAGAGAGCACGGCAATTTCATAAGAAAGGAGATGATCCTCCTCCGTATTAAAGGATGGATCAGAACGGCACCTCCCTCCCCGCAACATGGATTCCAGCCGGGACCCACGCAGGACCGGTTTCCGGATCACGGAGACAGGTTCCCTCAGTGAAAGTGTATACCCATTATTATTACCCGGAAAACATTGATCTTAAAAAATATCTTGTAAACTTAAAAAGATTACTTTATATATAATAATATAAGAATTGATGCATATGTCACCACGCCTCATCCTGATATTCCTGGCCATGGCCCTGCTCCTCCCCGTTGTCTGGTGCGTCCAGGCAGCAGAGGTCCAGATCACGAAAGACCCGGCTGACCAGACCTCACCTGCCATCTGGGAGAACAGGATCGTCTGGACAGATGCCCGGAATAAGAACCTGGATATCTACCTCTATGATGCGGGCACCGGGATCGAGACCCGGATCACGAAAGGCCCGAAGGACCGGAAGTCCCCGGCCATAGGGGAGGATATCATCGCGGCCGTGGACATGGCCCAAGGGAGCCCCGACATCTACATCTATAACCTGCGCTCAGGCACGGGACGCCAGATCATCACAGGTGCCGCTAACCAGAAGTTCCCGCGGGTGTCAGGGAAATTCATCGTCTGGGAAACATCCAGGAGCGGGGATAACGACATCGTTGCGTACAACACCTCCGATGCCCGGGAGATAAAACTCCTTCCCGGAACCGGTTCCCGGCGCTCGCCAGCCATCTGGGGAGACCGGATGGTCTGGACAGATACGAGCAGCGGGACCAGCACCATCCATCTCTATGACCTTACGACAAAGACCGAATCCCGCATGAACAATGATGCTTCGAGCCAGTTCAATCCCTGGATATACGAAGAACTCGTGGTATGGTAGGACAACAGGAACGGGAACGACGACGTCTATCTCTATAACACCGCGACCGGGACTGAGCAGAGGATCACATCCGATCCGGCCGACCAGCGCAACCCGCGCATCTGGGGTGACAGGATCGTCTGGGAGGATTACCGGAACGGGAATCCCGATATCTATATGTATACCATCTCCACGGGGAGGGAAGAGGCACTGACCCATGACCAGGCGGTGCAGCGCTCACCTGCCATCTGGGGCGACAGGGTTGTCTGGGAAGACCACCGGAACGGAAATGCCGACATCTATCTGTATGAGGCAGAGGTTCAGGCGTCCACACGATCGGCCCCGGTTGCGGCGGAAAACCAGGCCCAGCCCACACCCATGCCCTTCTCCGAGATCCTGCCTGTCATCGCAGCAGCCCTCCTCGTTATAGCCACCGGCCGTCGCTGATCACCCCTCTCTCGGATCATCCCCTCTTTTCGAAAAAAAGCAGGGGAATATCTGGAAGGGGCCGCTTATCCCTTTGAATTCTTACCGATCTGAATAATAGTCAGGCATCGGGAGGGGAGGCGTCCTCACCCTTCTCTGATACAAGAGCATCGCGGAGCCGCCGAACCTCGGGAACATCCTGAATGGCAAGAGCGCCGTCAAAAGCCCGTATGGCATCCCCGACCCTTCCCATGGATGCGAGGAGGAGGGCCTTGGAAAACCAGATATACATGTTCAGCGGGTTCAGCTCCAGGGCTTTCTCATAGCAGTCCAACGCCTCGTCGTTCCTCCCCAGCCTCTGGAGGGTCGTCCCCTTCTGGTACCATGCCTTGGGGTTCTTCGGATCCATCTTGAGAACCTGGTCATAGTAGAGGAAAGCCCGCTCGTAATAGCCGTTCACCTCCATGATCATCCCCAGCTCGAGGTTGGACTCCTCGTGCCTTGGGTTGATCGAGATGGCCATCTCGTAGCATTTCTGGGCACGTTCGAGGTTCTTCTCCCTGGAAAAGATCAGCCCCTTCTGGTACCAGAGATCCGGGCTCCGGGGATATATGTCGAGGCCCTTGTCAAAACAGCGGAGTGCTTCCTCGTTCCGCCCCAGGTAAGAGAGGATGATCCCCTTGCTGTACCAGGCCATGACATACTTCGGGTCCTTCTCGATGATCCGGTCCCATGACTGGAGCGCCTCCTCATACCGCCCCAGTTTTCCCAGGTTGACTCCCTTCTC
>Ga0315289_10016349_pt1 | contig 10240 bp, 9 predicted proteins | sample YL17G11_40_MG_FD_203452 | JGI IMG/M metagenome (GOLD analysis project Ga0315289, IMG submission 203452) | Sediment microbial communities from Yellowstone Lake, YNP, Wyoming, USA - YL17G11_40 | ecosystem: Environmental > Aquatic > Freshwater > Lake > Sediment | place: USA: Wyoming | collected...
CTCGTCCACCAGATCGCACTTCGTCAGTGCGACGACGCCCTTTCTCGCTTCGAGCAACTCCAGGATCTCCAGATGCTCCTTCGTCTGGGGCATGACACCTTCATCGGCGGCGATGACCAGCACCACGACATCCACGCCGGTCGCTCCGGCGAGCATGTTCTTCAGAAACCGCTCGTGGCCGGGGACGTCCACTATCCCGACCCGCTGCCCGCCCGGAAGCTTGAATGAGGCGAAGCCGAGGTCAATGGTCATCCCCCGCTCCTTCTCCTCCTTCAGCCGGTCGGTATCTACGCCGGTCAGCGCCTTGATGAGCGTGGTCTTGCCGTGGTCAACGTGTCCCGCGGTGCCGATAATGATGTGCCGGGTGGGTTGCTGGGTCATCGCTCGTAGTTCCGAGTGTAGGATACCACAGGTGAGGGGCAGGGTGCGAGCCATTGGCCCAGCCCGCATGGCGCTGCCCTTTCTCCGCCAGGACACACGGGCCAATGCGTTCCTGCCAGCTTTCAGCCGGGGAGCGAGTGTCTCTTGACCTCTGGTGCAAACCCTGCTACACTCCCAGTATCCGCTGTGGGGTCGGGAGCGGCGAAGACGAGAGAGCTATTGAAAGACTGTAGCACACGATGGACGGATTTGCAGGAGGCGGTGGGCGATCCTGAGAGATACGACGACTGGATGACCGAACTGCTGGCGACCCCCTTGTGGAGCCACTGTACCCCCGACGCTCCGCGAATACCTTGGCGCTTGGCTGGAGAGGCAGGCAGCCGGATGCCGGAGGCATTTGGTTCCCCCGGCCTGTACATGTTTGGAACCGGCTGTGGGGTGCCTCGGTACATCGGCCGTACCTCAACGGCGCTCAAGAAGCGCTTGTTCGGGCGCTACCTGAGAGGTGAGCGTTGTCAGTGTGAGCTCGCCGCGACCTACTGCGTTGCCCTGCGTGAGAAGGGCATTGACGGCTTCCCGGCCGAGATCAGACAGTGGTATCGGAAGAACTACCGGGGTAGTACAGTCCGCCTGGACGGTGCGGTGGACTTCGCCAGATACGGCCCTGAGGGCATCTGGTTCGCGATCTTCCCGGTGACGGAGAGCCGCCCAGCATCAGCGCTCGAATCCGAGTGGATATCCGCAACCGAGCACTGGAACGCGTCTCACGGACACCCCCCACTTCTGAACAAGTTCAAGCTGGCCCGCCGCGGGACAAGAGCCAGCTACCTCCGGCCAGATGGCAGGAGCCGATGAGGGGACGAGATCAGCTTTGCTACGTCCCTGGGTCGCACCCGGCAACGACCGCGCCTGGGTGTCAGTTGCCACGCTTCCGGCCCCGCTTGCGCTAGGGCTGTCTTGGCCTTCGACAGGTTCCTATGCTGCGGCCCGCCCGGAGCTGAGGCCGCACCCGTGCGGCGCCAGCTTCGGTTGTTAGCCAGCCGAAGCATACAACCGTGCCCCATGCCCCTCCGTATGGTAGAATATACCTACTGGTGGGCCAATGAGTGAACGGCAACAGAGCATTCGCAATTTCTGCATAATCGCGCACATTGATCACGGCAAGTCCACGCTCGCCGACCGGATACTCGAGCTCACCGGCGCAATTGACCCGCGCAGGATGAAGGAGCAGGTTCTCGACGCAATGGACCTAGAACGCGAGCGCGGCATCACGATCAAGATGACCGCCGTCCGGCTCGATTACACCGCGCGCGATGGCCAGACGTACGCGCTCAACCTGATTGACACACCCGGCCACGTAGATTTCAACTACGAAGTCTCCCGCAGCCTTGCGGCGTGCGACGGGGCAATCCTTGTCGTTGACGCCGTGCAGGGGGTCGAGGCGCAGACGCTCGCAAACACGAACCTCGCCATGGCCGCGGGTCTTCAGGTCATCCCCGTCATCAACAAGATTGACCTCGAGGCGGCCGACCCGGACCGGGTCAGGGACGAGATGGAGCACGTGCTGGCAATTGACGCGAGCGACGCTATCCTTGCGAGCGCGCGCGAAGGCACGGGCGTCGAAGAGATCCTCGAAGCGGTCGTGAAGCGCATCCCGCCGCCCTCGGGTGACCCGCACGCGCCCCTCCGCGCGCTCATCTTCGACTCCCACTTCGACCCCTACCTTGGAGCCGTTGCCTACGTCCGCGTCGTGGATGGGACCGTCACACCGGGGATGAAGATCAGGATGATGTCCTCCGGCAAGGAGTTCGAGGTGACGGGCGTCGGCGTGTTCAAGCCTGAAATGGCGGCGGGAGAGAGCCTCCAGGCAGGCGAAGTCGGCTACCTCACTGCGGCGATGAAGAACGTCGGAGATACGCGCGTGGGCGACACAATCACCGGTGCTCCTTCGACAAGCTCAGGATGGCCTTCGACAGGCTCAGGACCGGCGCCGGAGCCGCTGCCAGGCTACCGCAGGGTCAAGCCGATGGTCTTCTGCGGCCTCTACCCGACTGAAAGCGGCCAGTATCCGGAGCTTCGAGATGCGCTGGACAGGCTCCAGATGAACGATGCCGCGCTGCACTACGAGCCTGAGACCTCCGCCGCGCTCGGCTTCGGATTCCGCTGCGGGTTCCTGGGCCTCTTGCACATGGAGATCGTCCAAGAGCGGCTGGAGCGCGAGTTTGCCCTCTCGCTCATTGCCACGGCCCCAAGCGTCGTCTATCGGGTGACCAAGACCGACGGCACCGTTACCGAGATAGACAACCCCGCGCACCTCCCGCCTCTGGCCGCAATTGCGAAGATGGAGGAGCCTTACGTGGACGCGACAGTTCTTGTCCCGGCGGATTACGTCGGACAGGTGCTCGACCTCGCCCAGGAGCGCCGCGGGATCATTGGGCATATGGACTACTCCAGCGGCCACGTCGTACTTGTCACGTACAAGCTCCCGCTGGCCGAGATCCTGATGGACTTCTTCGATGCTCTCAAGAGCCGGACGAAGGGTTACGCCTCACTCGACTACGAACTCTCGGGCTACCAGCCCTCAGAGCTTTCCAAGCTCGACATCCTGCTGAACGGGAGCCCGATTGACGCTCTCTCGTTCATCACGCACCGCGATCGGGCTTACGCGCGCGGGCGGCTGCTCGTCGAGAAGCTCAAAACTCTCCTGCCGAGGCAGCAATTCGAGGTACGCATCCAGGCTGCCATCGGGAGCAAGGTCATCGCTGCCGAATCCATCCCTCCGCTGCGCAAAAACGTCACCGCCAAGTGCTACGGCGGCGACATCACCCGCAAGCGCAAGCTGCTCGAAAAGCAGAAGGAGGGGAAGAAACGGATGAAGTCCGTCGGCAATGTGCAAATCCCTCAGGAAGCGTTCCTGAGCGTGCTGAGGATTGGGGAGTAGATGTCGTACCGCCCCGCGCCGCCCAAGGCAATCCAAATCCGTTTTGGAAGCAGGCCGGCGACTGCTCTGCCGAGTTAACCGGCGCGAAGTGGCCCATGCCACAAGCCGTCAGTCGCCCGCCTGCGGGCCCGCAAAAGGAGGAATATGCCCTCTCGCCGCTTAACATTTTGTCAGAACGGGTGACTCTCTGGCTGGCTGATAGGGGCCGGCCAGGCCACGGAAAGGGGGGAGGGCAAGTGAACTTGATCAGCGTCGCACCCATTCTCGGCGTCATCCTGCTGCTGATCGCCGGTATGGTACTGTCGCTGGCGCTGACGCGAGGCGCCGATTTCCGTGCTAGGTCAAGAACGGCATTTGTGTTCATCGGGGTCGTGCTTGTGGCGGTCGGTGTCGTGGCTCTGCTCGGCAACCTCCGGCTGATCACTTTTGACTGGCAGAGGGTCTGGGCGGTGTCGTGGCCGATAGCGGTAGCGGCATTCGGGATTGCACTCATAGCCGAAGCGTTGAGAGCCCTGTAGCGGAGAGGAGGAACAACTATGGACTGCTTCTACCACAGCGGACGACCGGCGGTCGCCACCTGTTCTAAGTGCGGTCAGCCAATCTGCGTCGATTGCCAGAACAAACAGGCCGGGCGAAACTTCTGCGACGTTTGCGCAAAGCAAATACCGGTTACATCACTGGATGCCGCCAGCCTGGTATCGCTGCTCCGGAAGGTCTTTGGGGAAAGATGTCCGGAGTGCAACCGCCCGATCAGTTCCGAGTTCAAGGTGTGTCCCAGTTGCGGCACCGCATTGGCTCTAACTTGCACGGGGTGCGCAAGGCAGTTGAGCCCTAACTGGTCGGTTTGCCCGTACTGCACTACGCCAGTTGAGCGGCGTCAACCGCCAGAATCTGATTCATCCGGTGCAAGGTGAACCTCAACCTAGCGAGCAATTGAAGGGAGAGACGAACAATGAACTGCTTTATTCATCCAGAAAGGGAAGCTGTTGGAACCTGCTCGATGTGCGGCCACCCTATTTGCCAGCAGTGTCTTAACAAGATGGCCGGCCGCATGTTCTGTGATACCTGCGCCAAGGATCCGCGCACCCTGGCGGAAATCACGGGCGGGGGAGTACCCGGTCTGCAGCTGAAGAACCCCGGCCTTGCAGCTGTGCTGTCGTTCCTTTGGGTGGGGTTGGGGCAGGTATACAATGGCGAGGTCGCAAAGGGCATACTGCTCATGATCGTCTACGTCTTCTCCGTCCTGCTGATGTTCGTGATCATCGGCTTCATCACGACACCCATCCTCTGGATATGGGGCATCTACGACGCCTACAGCGCCGCAGAGCGGATCAACCGCAGAGGCGCCTAGGGGAACTCAGCTCATCAAGGGGGCTCGTACCTACCGGTCCTTACCGGCGGGAAGCGGGATACCGCGTTCCCCCTTCGTAATGGGACTGCTGGGGGGCGACGGCAACCGGCAGCCGAGCTCGTCGGGTTGACCACTAGCCAACGGCAACAACTACGGCGCTGCGGGAATCCGGGCTGTACGCTAGCTGGGGCCCCGACCATTCCACGCACAGCCTTGTGCCTCTTGCCGCGACACCCCGCGCTTCTCTGGGATGTAGCGGGCCGGGGCCGCCGCCGGTTCCCACCTGCCGGGAGACCCTACTTGACGAGCCTGAGGTTCACCGGGTAGCGATAGGCTGTGCCCTGGTTTGCCGCTACGGACGCCATTATCACCAGGATCAGGTCCGCGGCCCACAATATGGGGAAGAGGACCAGGCCTATTAGCACGGCGCTCAGGATGCCCGCCGCTACGAACCCGATCAGCATCGTAATCTGGAAATTGAGCGCTTCCTTCCCCTGGTCATCAACAAACGTTGATTGATCCTTCCTCGTGAGCCAGATAATCAGCGGGCCAATCACGGAGAGGAACAGGCCAAGCAGGTGAGCCAGCATGGCCATCGTGCGGTCGTCGGCAGTTGGTGCAGTGGGTTGATCTCCCACGGGCGGTTCTACAGACACTTGCTCTCCTCCTTCCGCGCTCAGGACGGGGGTCCCATTCGCGCATACGAGTGATTCCGCGGCCACTTCCGCCGCGGCTGCCCGCATTATATGCCGTAACCCGGAAAACGTCAAGCGGCTGGCAGGCTGCCGCTTCCCCAGGCAATACACCCGGACGGATGTAAGGCTACCTGGCGGCCTGAAGCTGCTTGTCCCCCGTTTCGGGTTCCCCGTCTTCTGTTGGCAAGCCGTGCTTCTCCCGGATGTACCGATCTATCCCCTTCGCTGCGGTTCTGCCGGCGCCCATCAACTTGGGATGCTCTGCCGGGCGAAGAGAGATTAGAGCAACGAAGCAATATCGTCCCAGAGCTCCGGCGAATCGAGGGCTCCGGCGAATGCCCTTACATACGTCTCAATCCTCTTCCGGTCCAGGTTCGGGTGAGCCTGGACGATGCTCTCGATATCGGCCAGGTCCCTTCGCCGATGGGCGACGGCCTTAACTATGATGAGGTCCTCGGGAGTTGGGAGCCGGATTGACACGTTGCCCGTCCTGCACTCCGCGCTGCGGTCCACCATTTCAGTCTCAAAAGGCAACATCCCGAGAGCAATGTCCACGTCGGTGCCCGTGGAAGTGTGGCGCAGCAACACCATACGCGTGCGGCAAGCGAATTGCACTACGTCGCCGACCCGTGGGCTGAGACCGTAGCGGGCAGCGACCTCGACCAGGCACGGCACGTCTTGGGTGCGAAGAAGCAGCATTGCATCAATATCCAAAGTAGCGCGAGGCTCAGCTATCAGGCCGACCGCAACACCACCCAGAATGACTCCCCGGCCACCGAACGCCTCCAGTAATCCCCCTACCGCTTCGAGGCAGTCGAACAGAGGCTTGTTCCTCTCAGGGTGACTCACATGCAAGCTCCTTCAACCGCATCCATCGCCTGGTAATCTCTTCATTGCCTTTCCGTGGACCACCCTCGCTCACGGAGCGCGCAAAGTCAAAGAGCACCGCGAGTCGCGCCATTCGCTCATCTATGCTGAGCTTCTTCCGCTCCTCAGCCTGGAGCTCGGCTGCCTCTTTCCATCGGTCGCGGTAGAATCTGACGAGTTCCTTGTCCATGGCAGCGCCTAGTTGTCCCCCTGTTTCCGGTTCCCCGTCTTCTATCGGCAAACCGTGCTTCTCCCGGAGGTACCGATCTATCCCCATCGCCGCCGTTCTGCCGGCGCCCATCGCCGTGATCACCGTCGCCGCGCCGGTCACTGCGTCGCCGCCGGCGAACAGCCCGGGAATCGAGGTCATCCCAGTCTTCTCGTCTATGATGATCCCGCCCCATTTGGTCACCTGAAGGCCGTCGGTTGTGGTCCTGATGAGCGGGGTCGGCGTCTGGCCAATGGCAATGATGGCCGTATCTACATCCATGACGAACTCCGAACCCGCAACAGGCACTGGTCTCCTGCGGCCGGAGTCGTCCGGCTCGCCGAGCTCCATCCGAATGCACTCCATCCCGACCAGCCGCCCGTTACCGTCTCCAAGAAAGCGCGTTGGGTTCATGAGCAGCTTGAAGATGACGCCCTCAGCCTCGGCATTCTCAACCTCCTCGAGCCTCGCGGGCATCTCGACCCGAGAGCGCCGATAGACAATGGTCACCTCTTCGGCCCCAACCCGAAGCGCGGTCCTGGCGCAGTCCATTGCCGTGTTCCCACCGCCGATGACCGCCGCCTTCTTCGGCACTTTGAGCGGGGTGCCGTACTCCGGGAAGCGGTTCGCGCGCATCAGGTTGATCCTGGTAAGCCACTCGTTGCCTGAGAGCACCCCATTCAGGTTCTCTCCAGGCAGGTTCATCATCATCGGAGCACCCGCCCCGGTTCCCACGAAGACCGCCTCGAAGCCGCCAGACAGCAGCTCCGGGATAGTGACGGTCTTGCCGATGATGACGTTCTTCACTACCTTGACGCCGAGCGACTTGACGTAGTCAATCTCGCGGTCGAGGATGTCTCTCGGCAGGCGAAACTCAGGGATGCCGTAGCGGAGCACGCCGCCGGTGTCATGAAGCGCCTCGAAGATCGTCACCGAGTAGCCCATCTTGGCAAGATCGCCCGCCACTGTAAGTCCTGCGGGGCCGGAGCCGACCACGGCTACCCCAAACCGCGCAAGCGACGGACCCTTGGGCCTCTCATGAGAGCCGTTGGGGCGGGGGGAGCTGTTGGGGCGGGATTTCAAATCCCGCCCCAACGGAGTCGCATCAGCGTGGAGCGCCTCATAGTCGGCCACATAGCGCTCGAGCCTCCCGATGGCTATGGGCTGGCCGGTCTTCGAGAGCAGGCACGTCTTCTCGCACTGCTCTTCCTGGGGGCAAACCCGGCCGCAGATGGCCGGCAGGCTGTTATCTCGCTTGAGGACCGCCGCCGCTTCGAGGAACTTTCCCTCCGCAACCAGCCCCACGAACTCCGGAATGTCTATGATGACGGGGCAGCCGGCGATGCAGGGCTTCTCCTTGCAGTGCAGGCAGCGCTTCGCCTCCGCTATCGCCTGCTCCTCGGTGTAACCGAGGGCTACCTCAAAGAAGTTCTTGATGCGCTCGGCAGGCGGCTGCTGGGGCATTGGCTCCCGCTCTTTGATCCTGCTCATCACTTCGACTCCTCAGGCAATAACTCCCTGGCTGCTCGCTCCTCGGCCGCGTAGAAGCTCTTCCGGGTCGCGAGCTCGTCCCAGTCAACTTCGTGCGCGTCGAAATCCGGGCCGTCAACACAGGTGAATTGCGTCTTCCCGCCGACGCTCACCCTGCACCCACCGCACATCCCGGTTCCGTCAATCATGATTGGGTCAAGCGAAACTATCGTCTTCACGCCAAACGGCCTCGTCACCTCGGCCACAGCCCGCATCATCGGCATAGGCCCGATGGCGAAGACTATGTCTATCCGCCGCCGACGGGAGGGTGAGGCTCCGGCCGAACCAGGCTCAGCGGGAGCTTCGCCCTCCCCGGCTTTGAGCAAGTCCCGAACGACGTCCGACACGAATCCTTTCCTGCCGTAGCTTCCGTCGTCTGTGGTGACAAATAGCTCGTCGGAGAGGTCGCGCATCTCGTCCTCCAGGATCAGGAGGTTCTTCTCGCGTGCGCCGATGATCGTGATGACCTCGTTCCCCGCGCGCTTGAGCGCCTTAGTGGTCGGCCTGAGGAAAGCTATCCCGACGCCTCCGCCGACCGAAAGCGTGGTGCCATAGCGCTCGATCTCGGACGGTCTTCCGAGCGGCCCGCAGACGTCGGGAACGCACTGGCCCTCCTCTATCCGGCCAAGCTCCATCGTCGTCCGGCCAACGATCTGGAATATGATCGTGATCGTGCCGCGGCCAGGGTCCGTGTCAGAGATCGTCAGCGGAATTCTCTCGCCGTATCGGTTGGGCCTGACGACGACAAACTGGCCAGCCTTTGCGCTGCGGGCAACGAGCGGATTCTCCAGCTCGAAGAGGATTATGCTCCCGGCCAGTCGCTCCTTGCGCAGCACGCGGTTCGTCACGCCAGCCTCCAGCAGCTCCCGCAGGCTCCGCTCAGCCGACACAATCGCGCAATCATGCACACGAGACTTCTTCAAACCTGCTTCCTCCAACTAGGGATAGGACTGAGGACTGAGGACTGAGGACTGAGGACTGAGGACTGAGGACTGAGTGGTGCGCTACCATGGCCCGCCAAGACCCATGCCTCATGCCCCATGACCTGTGCCGCATGGCCCAACACCTAACCCCCATCCTCGTACGCCCGGATTATCTCGCGCGCACGATCGGCCTCGCACTCCGGCACGAGCAGATCGCCCCAGTAGCCCTGACCCATGACCATGATCCCGTTGCACCACGGCACCTGGACCGATTTGAGCGTGGTAGGTATGCCCTCGCTCTCGACGAGGCCGCGCACGATCTCTGCGACCGTTTCAGTCGGTGCCCGATACACTGGAACGAGCCGAGTGCCTTCCACGTTCTGGTTGCTCATACCTTCACCATCCTGGCGGTGGCTTCTGCGACCACCGTGCCATCGGCGTTTCTTGCCTCTGCGCTGCACGTGATCGTCCTCCGGCCCGCGCCAGTAATCCTGCCAGCGACCGTCAGCTCCTCACCCGTCCTTGCCGGACGCCTCAATCTCACCGTCATCTCCGCAGTCACCGCTCGGTGTCCGTCTGCCCAAACGAGCCTCGCCATGGCCTCGTCCAGCAGGGTCGCTATGACGCCGCCGTGGGTGATGCCGATATAGCCCTGATGCTCGCGCCTTGGAGTGAAGCGGGCCACATACTCATCGTCGCGCTTCTCAAACTCCAGCTTCAGGCTGGCTGGATTGCTCTTCCCGCAGGCAAAGCACCAGCCATCGTCAAGAAGCTCGAACTCGGCCAACGTAATCGCAATCCCCCTTGAGAACGCAGACGGGGCACTTCGGCGTCCCGGCCACGCAGACCTCCCGGCCGTGAGTCACCATATTGACATGAAACGAGTAGATCCGCTCAGCCGGCACCATGTCCTGAAGGATCTTGTGCGCCTGCTGGGCCGAGACCTTCGGGCCGATCAATCCTAGACGCTTCGAAACCCGGTGGACGTGCGTGTCCACCGGCAGGACCGGCCGGCCAAGCGAGAAGAGCAGCACGCAGGCCGCCGTCTTCGGCCCCACTCCCCGAAACCGCAGCAGGTAATCCCGGGCCTCCTCGGAACCCACCCGCGCCAACCATGAGAGGTCCAGGTTGCCCTGCGCTTCATAGATCTGCTGCAGAATAGTCTTTATCCTGGCTGCCTTGATCTGCGAGAGTCCCCCGGAATGGATCGCCCGCGCGATCTCTCGCTCATCACCCGTCCGAGCGTCGTCCCACGTAGGAAAGCGTTCCGAAAGCACTCGGAACGCTTGACGACAATTCCTGGCGGTGGTGTTCTGAGAGAGAATCGTCAGAACCAGCTCATCG
>Ga0315289_10016351_pt1 | contig 10239 bp, 9 predicted proteins | sample YL17G11_40_MG_FD_203452 | JGI IMG/M metagenome (GOLD analysis project Ga0315289, IMG submission 203452) | Sediment microbial communities from Yellowstone Lake, YNP, Wyoming, USA - YL17G11_40 | ecosystem: Environmental > Aquatic > Freshwater > Lake > Sediment | place: USA: Wyoming | collected...
TCTATAGGTGATACTATAGGATTTGTTTCATCCGCTATAGTAACATTGATAGATGTATTTAGTAAAATAGGCGAATATACTTCTAAGATTCCAAATGCAGTAGCGGCGGCTGTTCCCGGTATGTTACCTTTAAAGTTAGCGATTGATTCAATTTCACAATCTAATACTGGTATGCGTGATAGTTTAGAAAATTTAGGAGTATCATCTATTGCTTTTGGAACTAATTTATCTAATTTAACAATGTCTGCAAATGATTCTTTAGCAAGTTTTAATAGTTATATTAATACTACTAGAACTGCTACAGCCGCTACACAAGAATTAGATACTAATACTTCTACATTAGCAGAAGATATGAAAGGAAATTTACAACCTAGTTTAATTGATGCTGAATATGAATATCAAAGATTACAAAATCAGCAAGCATTAACAGGAGAATCCGAATTAGCATTAGCAGATTTAACTTATTCTACTTCTGCTGATATGTCAAATAGTGTAAATGATTTAGCTGGTTCATGGGATAATGTAGGATATTCTATCGGAAATGCTTCTGATTCTTTAGGTGATTTTTCTAGTGGTTTAAATGGCGGCGGTAATGGCGGCGGCGGAGGTGGAGGAGATTTAGGCGGCGGCGGTAATGAAACTTTTTCAGTTAGTAATAATGATTGGATAGATTATTTAAGAAGTATGGGATGGAGTACCGCCGGTTATGAATGGGATTGGTCCGGTGGAGCAAATCAACAAAATAATACTCCTCAATTTCAAAATGGCGGTATTGTTCCGGGCAATCCTAATCAAGCTATTCCTGCTATTGTTCATGGTGGAGAAACTATTTTACCATATGGAAGTAATATAGTTGTGCAATTAACTATGGATGGAAAAGTTTTGGCAGAAGAAATTATTGATTTAAGTGATAGAAATATAAATGGAATGGGAGAAAAATTTAATCCTACTAAAAAGAATATTAAGAATTTTCAACAAATGGGCGCATAGGTGAAAAATGAATCACTTAATTTTATCTGAAAAAGAATTATCAAGGGATCAATTTTTAGATTCTAATTCTGCATCTGGATTATATCTTTTAGATTCAACTATTGATGTTAGTAACTTAGGAAATTCTTTAGGATTTGCCGAAAATAATGGAATGGTTTATACGCATGATATTTCTGTAGAATGTCAAAATACATATATTTCTTTAAAACAGTATTTAAGATATTTTATTTTAAATGAAAAGCTATCGCATGATGTTAATGGTCCTTCTAATTTTCCATTAGTAAGATTTAAAGATTCTTTAGGTTTAAATATTTGGGAAAATTTTATTTCACAAAATAAGTTTGGCGGTAAATTTTCTTATACCCATACATTAAATATTGATAATGGAATTATAATTTTAATTAATGATTTGAAAATTATTAATGGCGGTAGCATAAATAATGATTATATTAATTTAAAGTTAAATAGCATTGTTGCAACAAATATAAATATTAGCATTAGATTTTCAGAAGGAGCAATTAAGGTTATAAATCATTATGATAATTCGCAAATAGGTACTACTATTATACATAACTTTAAAGAAGAACATAATTTTTTAATCGCTATTAAGTTTGATACTGGTGCTTTAAAAATTGGTTTTCACTTTTGCGGAAAAGATGAAACAGTATTTACTACTGGTTTTTTCGCTACTGGAATATTTCTTTCTTCTGGCGGTAACAATGTTTTAGAATTTAATAACGGATTAAATCAATCTAATCAATCTTGTAGTTTATCTGGTATTGAAACTTTTATAAATACTGGATTAAATTTTGTAGCTTCTATACCTTCACCAAATGAATTAAATAAAATTTATAATAATTTTACTTTATATGATTATATTATTGATACTAAAATTTCAGATACTAATTATCCTATTTTTAAAGATAGTGTTTATACAAAAAAATATAATAATGATAAACTTGTTATCTGCTTTGCTTCTTTTAAAAGTGATATTACTTTATATACCCATAATTTAACATTTATTATATATGATAAAATTACTGATAGCTTTATGAATAAAAAATCTTTTACTTTCCCTATTCCTATTTTAAATTATGTTTCAGGACAACAAAGAAGCAGATATAGACCATTATCAGAAGATGCGCCATTAAATATTATTATAGATAATAATACTATATATTTATTAATAGAAGAAAGAAAAATGGATACTGTTAATGGATTTTGCAAAACTGGTATGTATGGTATTTTTTCTGAAAATTTAGGATTAACTTGGAAAAGAATTTCAGATGGAACTATAAATAATTTTTCAGATTCTTTAGAACATCCTTTTCAATCTGGATTTATGATTGATTCAAAATTTGCTATAGCAAATGATAATAAAGCATTATTACATGCGGCTAGTTATCAATATAATTCTATGGGAGCATATTGGATTGATAAAGATTCTGATAATAATTATTGGGCAATTTTGGTAGATAATACTAATTATCATTTAGGAACAAAAATTGTTAAATTTGATAACGACCATGTTATACTTGGTGAATGGGAACATTATGCGCTTAGGGGATGTTCTATAATTAAAGTTATTGGTAGTTATATTTTCGCTTTAACATCTTCAATACTTAGTGGTAATATAAATCAAATAGTTAAATTAGATAAATCTAATCCAATGAATGTTATAAAATCTAGCACTTTTGTATTATCGTTAGGCGACGCTATTAATGGAAATACTATTGTAACAGATGGAACTTATATTTATTTAGGTACAGCATACGGTAAAATTTTAAAACTTGATTTAAATTTGAATTTAATTGCTACATATACAACAGCATCTATTAGTTATATTAATGGTTTATTATATTATGGTGGATACTTATATTTTATAAATCAGATAAATGCAAAAATTTATAGAGTAGATATTGGTTTTGTTGCTGAAACAAATTATACATTAACTGGATATATTGGAAATACTAATTTTGTTATGGGTATGGTAACAGATGGAACTTATATTTTTATATGTAATAATAATTCTACTGCTGGAAAAATTATAAGATTTAATATTGCAACGCAAGCGGTTATTAGTGCCGCCTTATCTGTTAATAATAATAATGCTTATGGGCAAGTATATTATGATGCAAATTATGTAGTATGCGGAACTTTCAATGCTATTGATAGATTTGCTTATCCTGCTTTAACTGCTAGAAGTTCTATAGCAGTTAGTAGTGATTTTATTTATACAAATTTTTATTACTATAACAATTTTGCCCATGTTTCTTATTATGCTACTGTAGCAAGTCAATTATATAGGCCAAATATTTATAGACTAGTGGTTAATACTACTCCAATGGCTTATGATGCTACTAATGCTTACGTATATTATGGATTAAGAATTATTATAAAATCGCATACTGACGTAAAACAGATTAGAAATTATGACCAAATATATTTATATTATACTAATGGTATCCCTAATACTAATCCTTTAAATATGCGATATGGGAAATTTGTAGGTGCTATTACTGTAGCAGTAGGGTCGGGAAGTGGAGTAACACAAACAGCGCACGGTTTAGCATTATTTAAAATACCATCTTCTAGCAACTTTGCTTTAATTTATCATTCACAAGATGGAGTAGGATATAGTTTATACGCTCAACAAATTAACTTTGATGGAACTAATTTTACTTTATCTGGTAGTCCAGTAAAAATTATAGATCAAATTGGTACTTTAGAACAAGCATTAAATTCTTTTCATGCGGTTATAGATACTGATAATAATTATTATTATATTTTTGGTGCTTCAAGAAAATCAAATTCACCTTCACCAGACCCATTGCAAATGAATACTAATTTATATTGTATATATAATACTACAGGAAATTTATTTTCAGGATGGAATTATATAGCTACTCCTATTGTAAAAAATATGTTATCTTTTGAATCAACTAATTTATTATTTACTGCTTTTATGTCTATTGAATATTTTAATAATGATTTGATTAGATGTTATCCATTTTCTAATCCAAATGGATATAATGAAACAGTACCTTATAATTTTATTTTATTACAATCTAATATTAAATATAAAAAACCTAGTTCATATTTTAATTTTATTCCTGATTATTCATTTTTATTTTCATCAAATGAATTAGTTTCTACTAATTTTAGTGGTGATATTTCATTTATGCTATATCAAAATAATTCTCCTAAAACTATTCTTGATAGTAATTCTATAAATAAGCAAGCAGATGGAACTTTTTCTGAAATGATAGATAATATTAATATTAAATTTGGAGGTAATTATATGTATGATTTTGATAAAGTATATGTAAAATCAGATTATCAAATTAAAGGTGATGAAATAGCTTCTATTTCTCCTAGTGAAGTTTGGAAGTCTGTAGATGATTTATCTATGGCTAGAATTACTTTTGATTCTACATTGGAAGGAAATTTAAATTTAAAGTTTATATTTAATGCTTTTGGATTAATGAACACAAATTTCAGGACCGCTAAAATTCTTGCTTGTAATGATGGTGATTTTTCTACTCCTGATTTTTCGCAAACTATTTATTCAAATTATGTATATAAAGATAACGGTTCAAATATTTATAGCGATACTATTTCCGCAATAGATGATAATTATATTAAGTTTACAAATTTAAATTCAACTAAACTAAATCTTTTTTCTTTAATCGGAAAATATATAGAAACTACAGGGACCATCAAAAAAGTTTATAAAGTTATTAATTGTGATAAGTATGGAATTTATACTAGTGGTAATCCTGATTCTGATGGAGTTTTAGCAGGGGATACGATTTATTTATTTGGAGATAGATTCTTAAATGTTACTGCTAATTTTGGCTTAGAATCAGGGATTCAAAAATATAGATATATAGGTGTAGAAATTCCTATTCAACCTACTTATGATGGATATTTTCAGATAGGAAAATTCTTAATTGGATTAGGTTTAAAATTAACTTATGCTAGGTCTGTTCCTTATACTGATACTTTATCTTCTGGAGTTCAAATTAATAAATCTATTGGTATGCAATCATATCCGGTTATTAATCATAAGCCATTATTTGAAACTGAAATAGCTTGGAATAAATTAAGGCGGGATGGAAAAGAAGAATTAGAATCATTTTTAAGATATACTGAATTAAACAAATATAATTTTATTTTCTGCAATAATCCTGATTCTATTGTTAAAGATGATAATACTTTAAATAATTTTCAATTAGTAAGATTAACAAATGATTATGAATTATCCCATGAATTAGGGGATGATTCTATTTTTGTTGTTTCTTTAAACTTAATGGAAGAACTATAATGTTATCTTTAACAGAAAAACAAAAAATTACTTTCGCTAATGAGTATAGCGAAAAATTCTTTATTTTATTCTTTAATATTAGTAGCATACAAAAAAATTATTCCCATGATACTATTTCAATATATGACAATTCTAAAAATAGCTGGTTTAATTTTATTGGTTCATTAACAAATGAATTAAAGTTTGATTTAAGTTTTCAGCTAGAAAACAATTCTTATAACATGCCATCTATTCCACTTTCTATTATAGAAGATAGAATTGATTTAATAAGTTTGGCTAAAAGTTTAGCTATTAATTTTTCTGAATTTGAATTATATTTTATTACAAATGAATTAAGTATTGATGAAGCATTACCTTTAATGAAAGGTATTGTAGGAATAGACCAAATAGATATAATTAATGAACCTTATTCTATGTCTTTAGTTAGTATTGATGATAAATATGATAAAGTTTTTCCGCCTTTAATTTTATCTACTACTTTATCATGGGTAAACCTAACAAATGATGCTGAAAAATATATAGGTGAATCAGTACCTATAGTATATGGATTTATAGAAAATCCCGGTTTTCCTATACCAATATTTTATGATGATTTAACTACTAGAAAATGGGCAATATGCAATCATCAAATAACAGATTTATCAGGATTACAAATTTTAGCAGATGGAGTAGTTATATCTAATTCTTTTTATACTTTAAATTATGATTCTGTAAATAATGTTCATCAATTAATAGTTGATGTTAATACTAATTATCAGACTTACTTTAAAGGTAAAAAAATAACTTGCGTATGCAAGGGATTATTATATAATTCTGCTAATCCATCAATAGGAAATGTAGTTTTACATATGCTACAAAATTATTCTAATCTTGATGCTTCACTTATTGATACACAAGGAATTAATACCCATTCTGTTTATTTAAGCATATATAAAGTAGCAAGATTTTTTAATTCTTCTTCTACAGTTTTTGAAACAATTAAAGAATTATCTTCTGAATTTCCTTTCATTTTTTCTAATAGTGGTTTTGCTAAAACAATTATTTGTGTAGATTCTAATTATATTCCATATACTTTTGAATTATTAAAATATAAACATTGGTTAGAAAGAATCAAAGGGATAAGAATTTCTAAACATACAAGTATGTATTCTAAATTAAATGCAAAATATAAATATGATGCTTTAAATAATAGATGGAAAGGTTATGATTTTATTGATGAAGCTAATAATACTAATTGCGCAAATCTACAAAGTAAGATAGGCGGTTTAGTTAAAGATAAAGAACCTTTTGAATTATATTCTGTTTCTGAATATACTACAGCTAGAAGCATTTTAAATTATAAATCAATTATACATTCTATACCAAAATTTATTATGACTTATAAATGTAAACATAATTGTATAGTTTTAGAATTAGGTGATGGAGTTTTATTAACAGATGAAGAATTAAATATTTATAGAAAAAAATTTATCGTTATTGATAAAAATATTTCAAGGGATTTTATATATTTTACTATAGTTAATGTAGAAAATCTTTAACAAAAGGAGTATGGCAAATGGACCAATTAAGTTTATTGAAAGGTATTAATTTTGAAGATTACGTTAATAAACTTCCTTGGAATAAATCAGGGAGAAAATGGGGGAAAAGGCAACTAACAAGCATTAATAAAATTGTGGTCCATCAATCTTTATCGGAAGGTTCTTTAACTGCAATTAATAATTATTTAATTTCTCCCGGTAATCATATTTCTCCCGTTTTAGGTTGTCCCCATATTGCTTATCATATGGCAATAGGAAAAGATGGAAGAATATTTTTATGTAATAATTTTGATGATGTTACTTGGCATACTAAAGGACAAAATACAAGCGGTTTTGCTATTTGCGTTTTAGGAAACTTTAACGGAACAGGATATAATAAAGGCGGTAATCCTAGCAAAGAACAGGAAGAAAAATTAACTGAAATTTTAAAAAAGCTAATTACTAATTTTTCTATTTTTAATCATTCATTTTCTGGAAAAAATATTTATGGACATTATCATTTTGGAAAGCCAGCATGTCCCGGTAAAATTCTAAGCGGTATTGTTGAAAGTTTTAGAAGTGGTATTATTGTAGAACATATTTCTTTATCTACTATGAAAGATATTCAGAAAGCATTATTAACGCTAGGTTATTCTTTACCTAAATATGGTCCTGATGGTTTTTATGGAACAGAAACTAAAATTGCTTTAAATGCTTTTCAGTTAGATAATAATTTACCTATTAGCGGATATGCTGATGAAGCTACTAAAAGTCTTTTTCTTTCTAAATTATCTTTAAAGGAAAAACACTAATGGATAATTCAATTAATGTTCTTCTTAGCTGGCAAGTTATTGTAACTTCTATTTGTATTTACTCAATTATTTTATGCCTTAAAAGAGTTTTTTATTTGTCTAATCCTATTGTTGCTTCTACAAAATCTTTTAAATCTGTTCTTGTTTTTTTGAATACTTTTTTAGGTGTAATTTTTGCTTTTATTCCTAACTTTCTTCCCGGTAATAATTTTTCTGAAAGGGCAATAGTAGGAATAGTTTGCGGATTTTTATCTAACTATACTTATATATTTATCAAAAAAATGTTTCTTGAAACATCAAAAAAGGGGGAAGCAAAAACAAATGAAGATGAAATAAAAGATGGTCCTAACAATGAAGGAAATGAAAAAGAATATGATGATGATAAGGAAGGGGAAGGATGAAGATGGAAGAAATTAAGAAGCATGAAGAATCAATCATTGAATCATGGGAAAATATTAGGACCATTGTTAAAGATGGTAAAGTTACTATAGAAGAAGTTCCTAAGTTGTTAGTTAGTTGTTTAAGTATGTTTAAATTTGTTTCTAAGTTACTTTTTATCTTTAAAGTTGATCCTAAAGTGAATATTGCTATCAATAGCGTTATGACTATTTTGGATACTTTGATTAATAATATTGATGCAAATAAGGAACAGTTAGAAGTTATTTGGTTACAGATTAATAAGATTTTTGAAGATAAGAAAGTTAGTGAAGATGAATTAAAAAGTTTACTAATTTTAATCGCTGGCATCTTTGGTATTATTACTAAATTATCTTTACCGTTTATTGGCGAAAGTGATAATCATAAGTTTGTTAATATTATGAATAAAATTGAACAGTATATAGCAATCGTAAAGATTCAGGAATAGTAAAAGGTATAGGCTGAAATATAGCCTTTGTTCACCTTGCAGAAAGGCTAGGGTAAAGTTTGCCCTAGCCTTTCTGTTTTTCATCTATACTAATATATTTTTCACCTTTAAAATTTTTCATACATGATTGATTAAACCTTTCCTGTTTCCATTCTTTGTTTTCCTGAATAGCCTTGAAATAAATCCTTATTGAATTAGGCGGTATAATCATTAGCTGAATTGAATTAACGATAGCAAAGAAACGCAATGAATTATGAATATAAAAATAAATATGGTCCCCTGTTTTTAGTTGCTTTAAATTTCTAAGACAATCATAAAAAAGTAAATTCAATGAAGGTTCATAATATTTATGACAGTATTTAAATTTTCCTGTAGTTATAGACCTATCGAATAGGTAATAATCTTTCTTTTTAACTGCTATCATAATATCCATTTATTCATTCCTATCTTTCAATTCCATTAGGCTTAAAACGCAATAAACCGCAATATCAATAAAGGTATCTAATTTTGATTCATCATTTTCATAAATGAAACTTTCCTTGATACCTTTTATTTCCATGTTAAATAGTCTATCAATCTTATCAGAAATTCTAATTATCATTCCGATAATACCATGCTTTTTATAACTATCTTTATATGCCATATTCTTTAAAATGAAAGTAATCATCATCTTCTTTTCCCATTGAATAAATGAATGTAATATAGTCATTTCAATTCCAGAAATTTTAGAAAGTTCTGAAATAGGTTTAATATATAATCCTGATGAATCTTCTATTTTATCAGGAAAAATAATATTTAGCTGGCTATCTAATTCATTCTTTACGTTTCTTTTTTCTTCTTCCATTTTCCAAATCCTTTCTATTTGTTCAAGTTCTTTTTTTTCGATATTTTCCGTTATAAAAGTAATAGGTTTTTTCATGGCTTTAAAGTTAAAAAAGACATAAGGTGAAGTAGGTTTGAAAGCGGTTCAATATATACTTCTTTAAATGTTCCCCTATAATAAGTTTCTGGATTTTCTATAATCGGCCTTAATTCAATACGGTTTATAAAATCAAGGTTTGCATATTCAGTAATTGGGCGGCGAGCAAAATCAATCCTAAATAGCATTACTTGTTCCTCCCGTTCAAAAAGAATCAAACCATACGCTTTACATTTTGCCTTTTCAATTTCAAACATAGTAGGAATTTGTTTTCTTGACTTAGGGAATAAAGATTGAATAGTGCAAGGGTTCTTTCTTGCTACTTTTAATTCTATAGTAATTAGTTTTGCATTTTCCCCTATCATTAAATCTGGTACTCCGATAGCATAACGCATACAAGTATTTAATAAATAACAATCTGAATAAAGTTTTTTTATAGCTTCCATTACTCTAGTCTGTAATTCACTTTCCATCATCTTTTAATTTACTCCTGAAAAAAACTATCCAAACTAACATTAAATATTTCGCTTAAAATGATTAAATTATCAATATTAGGTTTTGTTTTTCCTTTTAACCATAATGAAATAGAGCTTTTAGTAATATTTTTTCCATATTTATTTTTAAAAATATTACATAATCTTTGATAAGAAAAATTTTTATCAATAATTAATATTCTTAAAAAATTCTTATTGAATGTTTTCATTTATTCATTATCCTTAAACAAATTTTCTAAATCTTCTATGGTCCCTTCCCTTGCTTCCGGTCCCGGTCCCGCTTGCGGTTCTTCCCCTAGCTTGCCTAGTGTCCAT
>Ga0315289_10016352_pt1 | contig 10239 bp, 9 predicted proteins | sample YL17G11_40_MG_FD_203452 | JGI IMG/M metagenome (GOLD analysis project Ga0315289, IMG submission 203452) | Sediment microbial communities from Yellowstone Lake, YNP, Wyoming, USA - YL17G11_40 | ecosystem: Environmental > Aquatic > Freshwater > Lake > Sediment | place: USA: Wyoming | collected...
TCAAGTTCTGACCGGTGGGGATGATGCAGTTGGCGCCGCTCACCAGCCCGTCCTGGATGACGTAGTTGTGGAACAGCGTGCCTCGCGGCACATCGCAGGCGCCCGTGCCTTCGCCGCTCAGGCGGCCCGGCTTCACCGGCTCCTCCCACGAAACGCCGCGAGTGAGCAGCACGTCGCACAACCGGATGGCGTCCTCGACGCAGTGGACGATCTCGACCACCTGGGCGGCCGTGTTCATGTACGGGTTGACGCACTTCGGGCGCAGGTTGATGGCCGCGGCTGCGGACTTGGCCTTGGGATGCAGCTGATCGAAGTTGACGTTGAAGCGCGCCAGAGCTCCGACCATGTAGGACTCGCGCTGGTTGCGGCAGCGCTTGGCCGACGAGTGCTTGACCAGCGTCTCGTTGGTGACCTGGCGATAGTCTTCGATCGGCCACGTGCCCCCGTCGGTGCTCTTGATGACGCCGTCGATGTAACAGTACTCGTCCGGCTTGGACAGGGCGATGAACTCGGTGTTGCGCTCGAAGGCCGGCAGCTTGAGCCTCTGGTACAGCTCAACCGTGGCGTCAACGTCCGGCCGGGTATCGATCAACCGCTGCCGCAGCCCTTCCAGATCGGCCCGCGACGGGAAGTGCGTGAACCCGCCGACGGTCATGGCGATCGGGTGGGTGTGCCGGCCGCACAGTGCGGCGCACAGGTCGCCGGCCAGCTTCTTCATCCGCAGGGCGCGCAGGACGACCTCCGGTGCGGCCTTGGCCAGAGGGACGACGCTCGGCGCGCCGAGCAGATCGGGCGCCACGAGCATGTAGGCGTGAAGGATGTGGCTGTCCAGCATCTCGCCGTGGAAGTTCAACTTGCGCAGCAGGACGGTCTGCTCAGTGGGCTCGACCCCCAGGGCCTTCTCGGTCGCCCGCAGCGAGGCGGTGGCGTGGCCGATGGCGCAGATGCCGCAGATGCGCGAGGTGATGTGGGACGACTCCATGTAGGGGCGGCCGCGGAGCATGGCCTCGAAGAAGCGCGGCGTCTCAGGGATCTCCAGGTCGCATTGCTTCAGCTGGCCGTTCTTGACGTCGACGACGATGTTGCCGTGGCCCTCGACGCGGGTGATGTGGTGGACGTCGATCTTAACGTTTGCCGTTGCCATGACCGGCCGCCTCGCTTTCCATCATCTGGTAGGTCAGGAACAGGGTCATCTTGGCCAGCGTTTGGTCGACGCTCAAGCCGTTCTCGCCCAGGACGGTCTTGAGCGAGTCGATGTTGGGGTTCGGGATCAGCCCGCGGCAGCCTTCGCACGAGTCGCCGTAGGTCGGGCAGATGGCATCGCAGCCGGCGCGGGTGATCGGCCCGAGGCAGGTCTTGCCGCGCAGGTACAGGCAGACGTTCTCCTTGAGCTTGCACTCGACGCACAGCGGGTAGTCGGGCAGCTGCGGGGCGCGGCCCTGGAGGACAGCCGTTACGACGCGCACGAACTCCTGGCGGTCGATCGGGCAGCCTGGGATGAAGGCGTCGATGGGGATGACGGCCGAAATCGGGCGCGCCGGATACGTCTCGTACCACTCGGCCTTGTCGCCGTAAACGTAGCGGCGGACGTCCGGCAGCTCCTGGCGGTTGCGAATGGCGTTGACCCCGCCCAGGTGGGCGCAAGCGCCCAGGGCGACCACAACGCCGGCCTTCTCCCGGATGGCCTTCAAGTGGGTCTCATCGCTGGGCCGGGTGCACGAACCCTCGATGAACGCCACCAGGTAGTCGTCCCCCTTCTCACTCATCGCCTCGCGGAAGCGGACGATCTCCACCGCCTCGAGCAGCTCGGGGTGTGTCTGGAGCGAGTCGACGACGGTCAGCTGGCAGCCCTCGCAGCTGGTGAACTCGAAGAACGCGACTTTGGGTCGGGCAGCCATCACAGCGCCTCCCCGAGGTGCTTGATTTCGGCGTACGAGAAGGACGGGCCGGACTGGCAGGTGTACAGGTGGTTGATCTGGCAGTGCCCGCACTTGCCGACGCCGCACTTCATCCGCCGCTCGAGGCTGAGCCAGATGCTGCCTTCCGAGATGCCCTTGCCGAGCAGCTCCATCAGCACGAAGCGGTACATCACCGGGGGTCCGACGGTGACGGCGACGGTGTTGCGAGCGTGGACCTCGATCTTGGGGAACAGGGTCGTGATCACGCCCACCGGACCGGTCCAGCTCTCGTCGCCGCGGTCGACGGTCAGGTGCAGCTCAATGTCGCTGCGCTGGGCCCAGCGCTCGAGCTCGTCCTTGAACAGCAGCTCTCCCGGGTCGCGGGCGCCGTAGGCGATGATCACCCGGCCGAAGTTCCCGCGCTCGTCGAGCACCTGGTTGATCAGGGATCGGAGCGGTGCCAGCCCAAGGCCGCCCGGGGCGAAGAGCATGTCCTTACCCCGAAAGCGCTCGATAGGGAAGCCGCGCCCGAACGGGCCGCGAATGCCGAGAGTGTCGCCCACCTTGAGCGTGTGCATCACGCCCGTCAGGTCACCGGCCTTGCGCACGCACAGCTCAAAGCTGCCGTTGCTGCGACTGGGCGAAGACGAGATGCTGATGGGCGCCTCGCCGACACCGAGGATGGACACCTCCACGAACTGGCCCGGCTGGTTCCCGAGGGACACTCCCTTCGGCAACTCGATCGTGAAGACCTTCTCCCGCTTGCCCACCGGGCGGATGTCCGCGATGGTGGCGGTCGTCGGGAGGTAGATGGACGGTTTGGCCAGTGTTTCGCGCAGAGCCTGTGTCATGCCGCCACCTCCTTCGACTCGCCCGAGGCCGGGCGGTGGCGCCGGCGGTACAGTTCGTTCCAGGTATCGACGGGGGTGATGTCCACCAGGCAGGCCTGTGCACACCGCCCGCAGCCAACGCACCCCAACAGGCCGAAGGCATCGGTCTGGTACTTGCCTTTGCGCAGGAAGCGGTGTCGCTGGCGGGTGGCGCGCTTGGCGCGGAAGTTGTGCCCATCGGCGACGGTGGCGAACTTGTCCAGCTGGCACGAGTCCCACACGCGATAGCGCTTGCCCGCCGAGAGCGTCAGATCGACCTCGTCGGCGACATTGAAGCAGTAGCATGTCGGGCAGACATTGGTGCACATGGCGCAGGCCAGGCAGCGATCGCCAAGCTCATCCCACAGTTTGCTGTCATAGCTGACGGACATCAGGCTGGGAAGCTCGGTGACGTCGAACTCCAGCCGCAAGGGGAAGCGGGGCCACTTTTCGGTCATCACCCGATTGACGCGATGTTGGTCATCGTCGCTCGCGTCGCGGACTCCGCCTAGCCCTTGAAGCAGAGCCGCGCCCTTATCGGTGCCGACATCGACGCCGTAATCGTCGCTCAGGTCGGTTAGGTGAAGATCGAACCCGTCGGTCACACTCAAGGTCCCCATGCTCTTGCAGAAGGAGTGGCTCATGCACGGGCGCAGGCACTCGATACTGACCAGCGTCGTCTTCTCGCGCCGCGCCATGTAGGGCTGGTCGACGTAGGTCTGGGCGAACACGCGGTCGAGCAGGTGCAGGGCGTGCAGGTCGCACGTGTGCAATCCGAGCACGACGGTCGGCTCGGCGTCCTGGACCACGTGGGGTGCGCTCCCGTCGAGGCGGAAGGTGAGCAGGTCCTCCTGCTGTGGGAACAGGTACTTCTTGGGCGGGATGACGGTGGTGGGGTAGTCGAGGTCGATCTCGGCGGCGGTGTGGATGTCGCCGAAGACGTGCTGGCCATGCAGCGGTTTGGGGCCGACGACGCGCTGGCTGCGGCGCATCTGGTCGATCCAGTCCGGGAGCACGGTCTTGGGGATGACTTTGAAGCTCATCGGTGACTTGGCTCCATTCTCGACGGCAGTGAAGGCGCCCCCAGCGAAGGCCCGCGTAGGAGGCGATTGGAGTCTACAGCCTGCGAGAAAAGAGTTGACCTAACACACTTCTCTGCTTGCTGGGCGATTCGTCACAATCGACAAGGCGGGTCAACATAGGGACAATCCTGCGCATAGCCGGCAACAATGGCTCCAGGCGCCACGGAACCGACGAGTCGACTAGCATAAGGACAACTTCGGCCAACAAGGGCCAGATGAACACCCGTCGCGAGCCTCCCGTCTGCGCGGCATCGACGGTCTGAGTCCACGGGCTTCGGGGGCGGATCCTCCCCGGGCATGCCGCTCATCTGGCGGGCACGCGGGCGCGGAAGTAGAATGCGCCATTAGGCCCTGACTCCCCATGCTGCCTCACGCCTCACCCGGCAACGAACTCCTGCGCGCCAACTCGCGGCACCTCATGCACGACGTCGCCTGGTATGGCGTCCTGGCCGCGAGCACCATGGCCTTCCTGTCCGTGTTTGCTGCGCGCCTGGGCGCCTCGACGCTCCAGGTGGCCCTGCTGACGGCCGGGCCAGCTGTCGTCAACCTGTTGGCCTCGATCCCGTTCGGACGCTGGATGGAAGGCCGCCCGCTCGTTCGGATGACCTTCCGGTCATCGGCCTGGACGCGCCTCGCATACTTGGCGCTGATCCCGCTCCCGATGTTGCTGCCGCAGAGCGCGCTGATCTGGGTGCTGATCGGCCTCACCGCCCTGATGTCGGTCCCTGGCACTTTGCTGGCCATCGGTTTCAACGCGCTGTTCGCCGACCTGGTGCCCCCGGATTGGAGAGCGTTCGTTGTGGGCCGGCGCAACGCCCTGCTTGCGGTCACGTTGACGGTCACCGTCCTGATCTGCGGTCTGGTGTTGGATCGCCTGCCATTCCCTTCCAACTACCAGTGGGTCTTCGCCATCGGGGCGTTGGGCGCGGCCGGCAGCACCTACCACCTCGGCCGGCTCTCGGCGCCATCGGACGACCAGCTGCCGCCCCGCGTCGGACAGCCGCTGCTCGACGCCGCCAGGCCGGAGTCCGTCCGCGCCGGCGCCGACGCCGATCGGCCGGAAGCCGACCTGCGCTTCCTGACCCGGTCCCGAGGGCGGCGGCTGCTGCGGCTCGATCTGCTGCGCGGGCCGTTCGGTGGATTCCTGCTGGCCTACCTGGCCTTCTACACCTTCCAGTTCCTTCCCCTGGCGATCTTCCCGGTGTTCTGGGTGCGCGAGCTGCGGCTGACCGATGGCGCCATCAGCCTGGGCAGCGCCCTGTTCTACATGGCGATGATGGCGACCTCGATCGCCCTGCGCCGGGCGACGAGCGCCCTCGGTCACCGGCGTTTGCTGCATGTCAGTTCGCTGCTGTACGCGGTCTATCCGTTCTTGACCTGGCTGGCACAGGACGCTACGCTGTTCTGGGTGGCGTCGCTCCTGGGCGGGGCGGTTTGGGGGTTGTTGAACGGCGCCCTGGTCAACCGCCTGATGGAGAAGGTCCCGGAAGGCGATCGTCCGGCGCACATGGCGCTGCACAATCTGGCCCTCAATCTGGGCATCCTGGTCGGCTCACTGCTGGGGCCGTGGCTGGCATTGGGTTTGGACCTGCGCGGGGCGATGCTTGGGGCTGGCATCCTGCGGTTGCTGGGCGGGATGATCCTGGTATTGGGCGCTTGAGCATTCCGTCCTGTCCTGCTCGCCGGGCTCGGCGGGCACGGAGGCTAAGATGTCCTCGGCAACAGGGAAGCGCATTCGCCTCGGCCGGCTGATCGAGGCCGAGACCTCGACCTGCCTGATCGTGGCCATCGACCATGGGATGACCTCGCCGCGCTTCCTGCCCGGCTTGTTCGATACCGGCCAGCGCGTTCAGCAGGCCATCGCCGGCGGCGCCAACGTCTTGATGCTCGGCCGGGGCATGGCCAAGGCCTACGCCCAGCACTTCCGCCGACAGACCTCGCTGGCGATGATGCTGACCGCCTCGGCAGCGGGACGGCCCTCTGGAGCCAGCATTACACCTATCGGGTCGGTCGAGGAGGCGCTGCGGGCCGGCGCCGATGCCGTCGTTGTCTACGTTGCCCTGGCAGGCGACAACGAACCTGAGGTGATCTCCTACCTGTCGCGGATCGGGGAGACGTGCGAGTTCAAAGGTATGCCCTTGATCGCCGAAGCCGAGTATCCGAACGCGTATCAGAGCCTGGACACGATGACCGAGGCTCTGGGGCCGGAGTACCTCCAACGCAACGCGCGGCTGTGCGCCGAACTGGGCGCGGACATCGTCAAGGTCAATTGGTCCGGCGATGGCAAGTCCTTCGGGGAGATCATCCGGGCTTGCAGCAAGCCGGTCGTCCTAGCGGGCGGAAGCCGCATCACAGATCTTGAGCTGCTGACCCGCATGGAGCAGGCGCGGCAGGCCGGCGCCGTAGGGTGCTCGGTGGGACGAAACGTGTTCGAGCATCCTTCCCCGCGGGCGATGACGGCTGCCATCAGCCGCATCTTCCGCGACGGCTGGCCCGCCGCGCAGGCGCACGAGGAACTGCAATCCTCCGTCCTGGCGAAAGGCTGAGCGTCCCGGATGCCGAAGCCGCCGAGCGCGCCCAGCATGAGCACACCGCCCGCAGGCCCGGGCCTGGATCACGTCCGCTGCTTTCTGCTCGACATGGACGGCACGTTCTACCTCGGGGAGGCGCTTCTCCCGGGGGCGCTTGAGTTCATCGACATTCTCCGGCAGCAAGGCCGGGACTACCTCTTCCTCACCAACAACTCGTCGCGCTCCCAGGATGACTACGCGGCGAAGATCACGCGCCTGGGGCTGCCCGTCGGGCGCGAGAAGATCTTCACCTCCGGTGAGGCCACTGCCCGGCACGTGCGCTCGGCGCACCCCGACGCCCGAGTGTTCCTGGTGGGTCCGCCGTCGCTGGAAGCCGAGTTCCGCGCCCATGGCGTTGCCCTGGACGAGTCGAAGCCGACGCACGTGGTGCTCGGCTTCGACACGACGCTGACCTACGCCAAGCTGTGGCGCCTGTGCGATCTGGTGCGCGCCGGCCTGCCGTACATCGCCACGCATGCCGACTTCAATTGCCCGACGCCAACCGGCTTCATGCCGGACGTCGGAGCGATGATCGCATTCATTCGAGCGTCCACCGGCCGGGACCCCGACCTGATCGTCGGCAAGCCCAACCGCATGTTCGTCGAAGCGGCGGCGGCCAAGCTCAGCCTCCCCTTGGACTCCCTGGCGATGATCGGCGACCGGCTGTACACCGACATCGCGCTGGGGAAGACGAGCGGCATCACCACGATCCTGGTGCTCTCCGGCGAGACCCGGTTCGAGGAGCTCGCCGCAAGTCCCCACACCCCGGATCTCGTCTTTGCCGATCTGGCGGCCGTGGCGGCCTACCTGCGCCTCCAATCGCCAGGCTAGGGGGCATGGATCTGCTGACGTACGATCCTGGAGAAGGCCCCTGCTTCTGGGAGGCCATTCGGTCCCTCCCGGGCTACGCGCCTGGCGAGGTCATCCGCCTGCGCCAGATGGTCTTCGAGTCGGACGCCGTCCTGCGCCTGCCCGAGGTCCTGGCTGCGGCCGGTGCCCGATCGGATTCGCCGCTTCTTGTGGTGATGGACACGACGGCGATGCGGCGCGGCCGGGATGATCTCAAGCCCTTCGTACGAGCGATCCTTGGCCGCGCGGGCTGGGCCGTCGAACCTCAGATCGCCAACCCGGATGCCGCCGGCCATGTGCACACGGAGCTGGAGCAGATCGGCCAGGTGCAGTCCCGATTGAGCGCGGGGTGCGCCGTGCTGGCTCTCGGGTCCGGGACGATCACAGACATCGCCAAGCACGCCTGCCACCGCTTCGAGGAGGCTTCGGGCTTCGCGGTCCCTCTCGTTGTCTACCAGACGGCCAACAGCGTCAGCGCCTACACCTCGAACATGGCGCCGACGTTCGTCGACGGCGTCAAGCGCACGCTCCCGTCGCGCTACCCGGACGCACTGGTGTGCGACCTCGAGACGCTGCGCGACGCGCCGTATACGATGACGGCTGCCGGGGTGGGCGACCTGCTCGCAGCGGGGGTGAGCTTCGCTGACTGGTACCTGGCGCACAGCCTGGGCCTCGACGCCACGCACACGCCTCTGGCCGAGACGTTGATGGGCCCGCTCGACCGGACACTGCTCGAACTGGCGGCCGGAGTCCGGGCGAGGGACCTGGCGGCGATGGGCGTGCTGGCCAAGCTGATCGCGCTGGCCGGGTTAGCAATGTCGCTCTCGCACGCCACAACGCCCCTTTGGGGTTTCGAGCACGTCTTCTCGCACGTGCTGGACATGGCAGCCGAGGCGCGTCATGAACCCCTCGGCATGCACGGGGCGCAGGTGGCGGTGGCGGCACTGCACACGGCCGACGCCTACGAGATCTTCTTGCGGGAATTCGAGCCGGTGGAGTTCGACCGGGCTGGCAGCTTCCCCGATCCCGATAGGATGCGGACCCGGGTGAAGGATGCGTTCGCCTCGATCGATGCCAGCGGGCGCGTGGCGGAGGAATGCTGGACGGACTACTCCGTGAGACCGGAGGCGTGGCGCAGGGAGGCGGCGCGGATCCCGGGACGACTGGCGGATTGGCAGGCCATTCGTACCGAGTTGGCGAGGCGCGCCTGGCCGGCGGAGACGATGAGGCAGGTCATGCGGGGTGTGGGGCTGCCCCAGACCTTTCGGGAGCTGGCGCCGCCGATCAGCGAGGCGGAGGCGCGCAAGGCCTTCCTGACCGCGCACTGGATCCGGCGCCGGTTCACACTGGGCGACCTGCTATTGTTCATGGGGTGGGATCGGGAGGCCTTATGGACGCGCCTCTCGGGGGCAGGCGCTCACGCTGCCTGAGCTGTCATTGGCGATCGAACAACCGATGAACGCATCGGCGCCCGCAGGGGCTGTGAACCTTGCAGGCGCCGTTCTCTTGTCGACCTGGCCGCCGCTCGGTCCCTGTGAGCCGAGGCGTTACCCCAGGGCGACATCGAGCAGCATCATGACCGCGAAGCCGCCCATGGCGCCCAGCGTGGCGATGTCGGTGCGTCCCCACGCTGGCTTGCCGGCCGCGGCCGGAATCTCGTCCTCGCGCTGCGACTCAGGTATCAGTTCCTCGACGACGACATAGATCATCGCCCCGGCTGCAAACGCCAGGGCATACGGGAGGATTGGCCGCATCGCCAGGACGGCGACGGCGCCCAGGACTCCCGCGATCGGCTCGACCACACCGGAGAGCTGCCCCAGGAAGAACGAGCGCAGCTTCGTCAGCCCCTCCCCGCGGAGCGGCAGGGAGACTGCCAGGCCCTCCGGGAAATTCTGCAGGCCGATGCCGATGGCCAGTGCCACGGCGCCTGGGAGGGTGGCCGATGGCAGCCCTGCGGCCACCGCGCCGAACGCCACCCCGACGGCCAGGCCTTCCGGGACGTTGTGGAGCGTGATGGCCAGGACCAGCAGCACGCTCCGCTGCCAGGAGGTCTTGATCCCTTCCGACTCCTCCATCGGAAGCCCGATGTGCAGGTGCGGCAGGATGCGGTCGACGGCATACAGGAAGGCGCCGCCTGCGAGGAAGCCGACAACGGCCGGCAGCCAAGCGGGGACGCCACTCGCCTCGGCCATCTCGATGGCCGGGGCAAGGAGCGACCAGAAGCTCGCGGCAATCATCACGCCCGCGGCGAAGCCGAGCATCCCCTGCAGCAAACGCTTGTTCACTTCGCGAGTGACGAACACGGCCGCCGCCCCAAGGGCGGTGACCCCCCAAGTGAACAGCGTTGCCAGGAGAGCCTGGAGGATCGGATTCAACCCCTCAAGGGTGGTGACCATGAGCAGCCCTCTTCCATTCGGACGCCAGCAGATGGGAGGTGGCCGGCGTATGGTTGCAGTCCACCGCTGAGTGGCTACTCCCGGCGGTGACGGGCGAGAGGCGACGAAGAGCAGCGCTCCGTCGGGTCATTCCCGCCAGGGACGAGGGGTTGGAAGGATCCGGCCCGGCACCCTCGCTGACCTGCGTCCTTCGTTGCAGCATGGGACAATTGACGAGCGCCCCCGCCGAGATTCGAACTCGGAACCTACTGTACCAGAGTGGAGGTTCCGATGGATGAGCGATTCAAACCACGAGCGCCCGGGCGAGGGGCGCTGGCGGCAGAGCAGGGCGAATCAACCGCCCCTAGCGTACAACCAAACCCCGCCGAAGTCAAACCCCGCCCGGTGTCGATCCGCTGCGACGGCTGCGGCATCGAGTTCTCGAAGCCCATCACCGAGGTTCTCAACCGTTTCACCGTCCCCTGCCCAGAATGCAAGTGGCCGGCGTGGACCCCGCGCGACTGCTGGCCGTTCGAGCCTCATGGCGGACCGTTGAGGCCGACGATCGGAGCGCGGCCATGAACAGCATTCAGATA
>Ga0315289_10016354_pt1 | contig 10237 bp, 6 predicted proteins | sample YL17G11_40_MG_FD_203452 | JGI IMG/M metagenome (GOLD analysis project Ga0315289, IMG submission 203452) | Sediment microbial communities from Yellowstone Lake, YNP, Wyoming, USA - YL17G11_40 | ecosystem: Environmental > Aquatic > Freshwater > Lake > Sediment | place: USA: Wyoming | collected...
AAGAACGGCACTGGCAAAGCTACGACCGCCAGGCTCGTGATCGATATCAGGAGCCAGGAGAGCCAGAACCCCAGCCGGCAGGAGCAGAAGGTTGAGGTGCCGGCGGGCGATGGGCCGGTGAGCGTACCGATCATCCTCAAGCCAACGCGTTTTGGCCTGCACGAGCTGACCGTGTCGGTGGCCGCGGGGGGCGAGACGACAGCTCATCATCGGAACTTCGCCTACCTGCACCCGGATACTCGCGAGCGCGGCGACTGGGAATCCGGCCGGGGATCCATCTTTGGTTTCTGGGACTGGGGCGGCGGGCATGTGACGCCGCCGACCGATAAAGTACTGCCGATCATGTCAGCCGCGGGAGCTGAAACAGCGACGGCAAATTACTCGCAGTTATCGCTGGAGGGCCACGAGTCGACGCCGGAGCTCCAGGCGCTGGCGGAGAAATATCACTTCGTTTCCGAAGCCGCTTTTTGCAGTACGATTATGTATTGCACCGGCTTTAGTGGCATCCCCGGCGCTCCGGTGTTCGACCCCGCCAGGCCAGAGGAATCCGCTGAAACAATGATCGAGCAGATGAAGAAATGGCAGAGCGCTACGAATGCGGTCAGCAAGCCCACGTATGTCCCGTTCTTCACCGAGCCGAATCTCTGGCCCATCACCACGGGCACATGGCCGACTCACTGGGGTGAGGAGGGTTACACACTCAACAAAGGGGAGCAGGAAAGATACGAGGACATGTCGGCCAAGTACCTGGCGGGCGCGAAAGCCGTCCGCAAGGAGTGGCCGAACTACAAACTGCTGATGCCCTATGGCGAACCGATGAACACGGCGGTGTTCCTGCGGCTGAATCCCAAGCTCCGCGGTCTGATCGATGGCTGCGCGCTGGACATGCCGGGCTTTGAACGCATGCCCGAGCAGCAAATCAACCAGGTAACCTTCAATCGCATGTACGCGACCATGAAAGATATCAAGCAATACTTGCCGGACCCCTACCTGGTCATGACCGAAGGTTTCTGCGTCTCTTCCAAGGACATCGACACTGGGGAGAAAGGGCAGGCGGACATCATTATCCGCGACTACCTGGTGCTCATGGGGTACGGCGTGACCCGCTTCGAGAGTGCGCCTCAGGCCTTCGATTGCGCTAACTACTGGGGCGAGCAACACTACGGCGGCGGCTTGTGCTCCCGTCTGCCGGTGGCCATGCCCAAGCCGGCGTACGTCCAGTACGCCACACTGACCCGGCAGCTCAACCGCGCCAACTTCACCAAGTTCGTGCCCACGGGCTCGACCTCCACCTATTGCCAACAGTTCAAGCACTACAAGACGGGCAAGCTGATCCACGTCCTCTGGACCATCCGCGGTACGCTCCCCGTGACGGTCAAGGTTCCCGCCGGTGCAACGCTCGAGTTGTACGATCCCAACGACAACGTCACCGAGCTCAAGGAGAAGAACGGCACGGTCACGTTCGCGATCCGCCAGTCACCGCAGTACCTCGAAGGCCTGACCGCCGATGCCCAGATCACCCTGGGCGAGAGCGACCATTCCGACTCCAAGCCCGCCAAGGTGCGCCGGAAGATAGCCAACCTCGGCGATGGGTCGTGGAAGGTCTTCGAGAAGGAAGACCCCGAATACGCTCACAACAAGCCCTTCCAGATCGAGCGCTTCCTGGGCAAGATGAGCGGCAAGAGCGTGAGTGCCCCCAAGGAGCAGGGCAAGAACGCGCTGGCCGTGCACCTGGAGAAACAGGACAGGGACCGCGGCGTGATGCCGTTCTACACCACGCTCGAGCCCAAGAAGCCCATCGAGATCGAGGGCAAGGCCAGCCACCTGGGCCTGTGGGTGAAGGCGGCCAGCGACTGGGGCCGGGTGGTCTATGTGCTCCGCGACGCCAAGGGCGAGAAGTGGGTCAGCGTCGGCACCAAGGAGGAGTGGAACAACGACGACATCCACTGCTGGAGTTCCTTCTGCTTCGACGGCTGGCGCTACCTGCGCTTCGAGCTGCCCAGCAACGCCCCCTACGACTGCTACCGCGAGTACGGCAGCACGTGGTGGGGCTCCTACGGCGGCGACAATGTTGTGGACCTGCCCGTGAAGCTCGAGAAGGTGCTCGTGGAGCGCCGGCCCAAGGTGATCTACGGCAACGACCTGGTGCCGGCCAAGCCTGACGACGTGCTGCTGGGCGACCTTCACGCCGAGTACGCCGGCTCCGCGGACCGCAGCAGCGAGGTGATGCGGCTCTCGAAGCTGCGGATGCCCACCCCCAAGACAGTGCCAGAGCTGAGCAACCCGATCGCCGACTTGGCCAAGACCGGCGTGGGCGCTCCGACCAAGGTTCAGCGCGTCACCGACCCGGCGCACCAGTACGACGGCACGCGCTGCCACGTCCACTTCGACCTGGTCTCCGGCGCCAAGGGCTACGACGTGTGGGTCAGCCCCTATGCCGATGGCCGCGGGGCCATGCAGTTGGGCACGGGCTGGACCGAATCGGGCAAGCTGATCGAGGGCCTCCGTCCGGACATGGAGTTCTACGTGTTCGTGGTCTACGCCGACAAGGATGACAAGATGTCCAAGCCCTCCAAGCCGTTGGAGTTCGTGCTCAAGGACAAGTTCGGGTACAAGTAAGCGATGCAGGGTCCTGCAATCCGCCATTTGGACATAATGTCGCAGACTATACGCGCCGACACAAGTCTCGCAGCATGTAGCGGAACGGCCGCGCTTCCGGCGCGGCAAGCTTCCCGCTCGCCACGCCCTTGGCGTGGTTCCGCCGGCGGAATCGGAAGCGATTCCGCTACGGGATGCAGCGTTACTTATCACGCTCTGTATATGTGGTTGGATAGTAAAGGATAATGAAGACTTTAGCCGAGCATGTGCCAAAAGAAATTTCCGATCCTACCGCGAAGAGCCGTCATCTTCTGGCGCTCGACCTTGGAGCGGAAAGCTGCCGGGCCGTTGTGGGCACCCTCGACGGCGACCGCCTTTCGCTTCAGGAGGTGCATCGATTCGCCAACGATCCGGTGGAGATTCACGGTACCCTTTACTGGAACTTCCTGCGCCTCTACTCCGGCGTGATCGAGGGCATTCGGGCCGGCCGGCGCCTGTTCGGCAATTCGATCGACGGGATCGGTATCGACACATGGGCGGTCGACTTCGTCCTTCTGGCGCAGGACGGTTCGCTCCTGTCGAATCCGGTTCACTATCGCGACCGGCGCACCGCAGGGATGACCGAACTGGCCGGCCGGACATTGTCTCCCCGCAGGCTGTATGAGCTGACCGGAATGCCTCCGTTTTGCATTGCCACGCTGTACCAGCTTCTGGCGATGCGAACTCAGGACAGTCCTCTGCTCGCGGCCTCCGCTCACCTTCAGATGATCCCGGACGCGCTGGCCTATTTCCTCACCGGCTCTCGCCTCTGCGAGCAAAGCGTGGTCAGCACCTCTCTTCTCCATGACCCCCGGCGCCGCCAATGGTGCGATGAGGTGTTCCGCACCTTCGACCTGCCTCGTTCGATTATGCCCGACCTGGTCGAGCCGGGAACGGTCCTCGGCGAACTCTCCGAGTCCGTGCGACTCGCCACCGATATGAAGACCGTGCCGGTCATCGCGCCGTGCACGCACGACACGGCCTCGGCCATGACCGCCGTGCCCGGCGAGGGCGACGACTGGGCGTTCATCAGCTCCGGCACGTGGTCTGTCCTCGGCGCGCTCATCGACCAACCGAACACTACGGATGAGGCCTTTGCCGCCAGCCTGTGCAACGAGGTGACCTGCGGCGGTTTCGCTCTCTGCAAGAACCTGGTGGGCCTCTGGCTTCTCCATCAGGCTCGGGAAGTGTGGCAACGCCGGGACCGGAACTACTCGTACGATGAGCTTGTGGACCTCGCGTCGAAGGTCGAGCGCAGCGTGCCTTTGATCGACCCCAGTGACCCGGGGTTTCTCGCGCCGAAGGACATGGTCGCGGCCATCCGAGCCTACTGCGAGAAGACCGGACAGTCGCCTCCGGACGGACCCGGAGAAACAAGCCGCTGCATCATGGAGAGCCTGGCCTTGTCGTATCGGCGGGAGATGGACGGACTTTCGGCGGTGACGGGGCGGCGGTTCCGGGTGCTGAACGTGGTGGGCGGCGGATCTCGAAACCGTCTGCTCTGCCAATACACCGCCGATGCGACCGGCATCCCGGTCATTGCCGGACCGGCCGAGGCGACCGCGACCGGAAATGTGCTTGTGCAAGCTCTGGCCCGCGGCTACTTGAGTTCCCCCCAGGAGATTCGCGATGTGGTGCGTGAATCATCGACTCTCGTCGAATATGAGCCGCACGACGCGTCCCGATGGGAAGATCGCTACGCGCAGTACCTTCGGCTTCTCGAACGAACGGGGGACTGACGTATGGACCCACTGCTGGAAAAGATATACAGCATGAGCGAATCGGACCAAGCAGAATCGGCCAGGCATCTCATGCTGGGCGGAGGGACCCGCGGCGGGCCGGTCCTCGTCCGGGGAAAAGGGGTCCGTATCTACGATCCCTCGGGCAAGGACTATATCGACTGCACGTCGCAGAGCTGGGCCATGTACCTCGGCTTTGCCAATGACGACATCAACCGCGTCGTGGCCGAGCACATGCAAAACCTCTCGCACGTGCACCAGGGCTTTGACACGCAGCCGCGATTCTACCTTGCGCGGAAGCTGGCACAGATCGCGCCGGGGGACTTGAACCGCGTCTCCTTCACGGTAGGCGGGGGGCCGGCGATCGAGGCGGCGATGAAGATCGCCTATAAGAACACGCAACCTTCCCGGGATTTCGTGTGCCTGTATGACAGCTATCACGGGACCACGTTGGGGACGATGGGCGCGTCCTGGGTCTCGACGCGGGCCTGCGGCAAGCTGGTCGGCGGGAGCAGGTTCCTCGGGCTGACCCGGCCGTTTGTCAGGGTGCCGAACCCGTATTGCTATCGCTGCCCCATGGGGCTGAGCCGGGATAGTTGTGAGCTGGCCTGCGCGCGGATGCTTCGGCTTGCCCTGGAGCGGGGCATTGCCGGGAACGCCGCCGGGCTGATCGTGGAGCCGATACAGGCAAGCGCCGGTCAGATCATCCTGCCCCGGGAATACCTGCGAGCGGTGCGTCAGATATGCGACGAGTTCAAAGTGCCGCTCATTTACGATGAGATTCAGACCTACGCGCGCATTGGCAAGTTCTTCGCCGCAGAGTACTTCGGAGTCTTGCCGGACATCATCGTGCTCGGGAAGGGATTTGGGGCCGGGCTGCCGATCGCGGCAATCATCGTCTCGGACCGGCTGAGAGGCTTCGAGCCGGACGCCGAGGAGCTGCACACCTTCGCTAACAGTTCTGTAGCCCAGGTTGCTGCGGCCAAGCAGATAGAGCTGCTCGAGAATGGCATCCTGGACAACGCAGCTCGCGCGGGGGAGTATCTGCGCCTAGGCCTCGAAGAGCTGCGCAAAGAATTCCCTGAGATTGGCGACATCCGGGCGGCAGGCCTGCACATCGGCGTGGAGTTCGTGCGCGACCCCGAGTCCAAAGAGCCGCTCTATGAGCAGGGCCAGGCGATCCGCAAGGAAGGGATCGGGCTCGGAGTGATCTTCGGCCTCAGCGGCGTGCGGCCGAACGTCTTGAAGATAAAGCCGCCGCTAGTAATAACGCAGGCGGAATGTGACGAAGTCCTGGACAAGTTGCGCATCGCGATGAGGCGAGTGCTGCGAAAGTGAACGGCGAGGCAACCGGGGTGACAGCGGGCCGCATCGAGCAGATGGCGCGCGAGCGTCAGAAGCTCGCCGAGGTGCTCTGTTTCTTCGACTCCAACATCTGGCTAGGCCGGCCCGAAGGATTCCCGCTTGCCAGCGAATTGGCCCCGGATCAGATCGAGGAAGTCCTGAAAAGCAGGTTCATCACTGGCGGTCTTGTATCCCACTGGTGGGGCAAGACTGTCTCGGCACAGGACGGTAATGAGGCCGTGTTGCGCGCCCTGGAGGGACAGAGCGAGAGTCTGTCCGCTGTCTGGACCGGCCTGCCGCTTTTCCCGCCGGAGGCGGCGCCGGTTCCAGGGAAGGGCCAGCCGCCTGCGAAGGTGCGGGGCGTGAGAGTGTTTCCCAGGTCTCACAACTTCCCGCTTGAGGGCTGGTCTGTCGGCTCCCTCTGTGAGTGGCTCGTGAGCAGACAGATGCCGCTGTTTGTCTGGCACACGGAACTGGATTGGAATTCTCTCCATCGGCTGGCTCGGATGTTCTCGGCGCTACGCGTTATCGTGGAGACGCAGACGCAAAAGGTTCTGTACCACACGCGGTCGTTGTTCGCGCTCATGCGCGAGTGCCGCAACGTGTCAGTGGAGATATCCAACTTCGCTGGACAAGGCTTCATCGAATGGGCAGTCCGAGAGCTTGGAGCCGAACGCCTGATCTTCGGCAGCTTTCTGCCCGTGAACGACCCCTTCGTTCCCATGGGCATGGTGCTTGACGCGGAAATCCCCGAGCGCGACAAAGCTCTCATAGCCGGGGAAAACCTGCGGCGCCTCATAAACGAGGTGCGCGCGTGAGCGATGCAGCGATCATCGACGCTCACGTGCACGTGGGGCAGCCCGGCCTGTTTTTCGCCCCCGAGACGGAGCCCCGTGAGCTCGTGGCGACCATGGACCGGCTGGGCATAGCATATGCAGTTGGCACGGACCACAAGTCCTTGTACGAGCCTGGAGGCGAGAGGTTGGCCAGGCTGCGGGATGTGTTCGAACAGTCCGAGGGACGGCTCCACTACCTGGGCGTGTTCGATCCGCGTCGCTCGGCAGAGTGCACGTCTGCCCTGGAACACGCGAGGGACTGGCCCGGATTCGTGGGGCTGAAGATTCATCCATCGTTACATCGCGTGCCCGCAGACGATACAGCGTACGAGCAGGCATGGCGCTACGCGGCTGAGCACGATCTGCCGATACTTACGCACAGCTGGAGCGTGTCGGACTACAACGCGGTCCAGTATCTTTCGACGCCTGAGCGGTTCGAAGGATGGGTGCGGAGGTTTCCCGGCGTGCGTCTGGTGCTTGGACACGCAGGAGGACGCGGTGCCGGCAGGAGTGATGCTGTGCGCATGGCAAACGAATATGCCAACGTGTTTCTCGACTTCGCGGGCGATATCTTCTGCTACCGGCTCATCGAGACCCTCGTTGAATCTGTGCCTGTTGACAAGATCTTGTTCGGTTCCGACCATCCGTGGTCCGACCCTAGGGCGCATCTCTCTCAGGTGCTGCTTGCGGAGATAGGCGTCTCAGCAAAAACCAAGATTCTCGGCCGAAATGCAATGCGCGTCTATAGAATAGGAACGGGGCGATGTTGACCATTGACTTGTCAGGCAAAAGGGCCCTTGTGGTTGGTGGATCTCGTGGGATCGGCGGTTGCACCACGGAGACACTGGCCCGGGCGGGCGCGCACGTCACCTTCACACACACTGGGAATCCTGCGCGGCAGGGCGATGTGGATGCGCTTCTAAGGAGCATCCGAGAAAGAGGTGGCAGCGCAGATAGCGTCGCGAGCGATGCCTGCAATATGGAGAGAATGGGGCTACTCGTAGAGCGCATTCTGCGAGAGAAGGGAAAGCTTGACATCCTCGTCCACAATGTGGGGTGCAATCTCGCGCGGCCGGCTGAGGATGTGACCGAGCAGCAGTGGAGACGCTTTCTCGACGTGAACCTGACATCAGCATTCAACAGCGTGCGCGCCGCGCTGCCTCATATGGTCAAAGCCGGGCATGGAAGGATTATCCTCATTGGGTCTTCAGCAGTCTATTCGGGCGGCGGCGGTGCGATCGACTACGCGGCTGGGAAGGCCGGCCTCACAGGAATCATGACGTATCTGTGCAAGGAGTACGCTCGAAGGGGCATTCTCACCAACATCATTCATCCCTGTTCAATCGAAACCGATCTGCTCCGCGAGCGCTACGGGGACGAGAGAAAGAGGCAAGAACTTATCTCGCAGATCCCGGTCGGTCGCCTCGGCAGGCCTGAGGATATCGCTGGTCTCGTGGCGTACCTGTCGAGCTCCTGGGGAGATTACATTTGCGGCCAGTCCATCCTCGTGGATGGCGGCCGGACCCTGTTCCGGTAGCCACGGCCGCCCGAACGAAGGCCCCTACTATGGTCTTCAAACCTGTGCCGTTCTGGCGCCCGTGCGCTATGCTTTGGAGGAGGTGAGACTTAATGGCAGCCAACAAGAGAGACAACGAAGTCAAGATAGGATACATGCCGCTTGCTCATGATACCTACTGGAGGTTCTTTCCCGAGCACAAGGAACCGGCGTTGAGTGCCGCCAGGCGCTACAAGGAGTATCTTTCCCAGTTTGGCACGGTGTACGAAACGGGCAGTCTGATTGATTCACCGGCCCGATCGCGGGAGGCGCGTCTTCACTTCCAGGCAGTGGATGTAGATGTCGTTGTCCTGGCGACGGTTACCTATTCTACACCGGATGACGTCGTGCTGGATCTGAAGAGGTTCTCTCGGCCAGTCATCGTATGGAACACCCAGGTGTCATCGATGATACCCGATGACATGAATTTCGACCAATGGATGCTGGAACACGGTGTGACGGGAGTCCCGGGGCTGACTAATCTCCTAGAGCGGGAGTCGTTGCCGTATTTCTTGATCTCCGGACATTACGGCAGCGAGTCGGTGGCACAGGCCTTCTCGACGGTGCTAAAGGCCGTTCAGGCCTTCAAGAGTGTTTGGGGATCGAGAATCGGAGTCTTCGGGCACCTATATCCGGGGATGATAGATTTCGGCTACGACCCGGCTCTTATGTATACAACCTTTGGCGTGTGCACAATGCCTATCCTTGACTCGACAGTGGTGGCAGCCTACGAGGCGGTGAAGGCGGAGGACGCTGCGGCTATGGAGGAAGACCTGCGCCGGAAGTACAATGTCGCCAGCGACTTCCACGCGGAGGAGTTCAGCCGATCAGTCCGGCTGGCTCTTGCCATGAAGCGCGTTGTCGAGGAGAAGAGACTGGACGCCGTTAGCGTTTACTGCCAGTCAATGTGGCAGCAGCCGCAGATTGGCGTTGTCTCGTGTCTCGGGAATTCTCTGTTGGCTCAGGCGGGCATTTTTTGTTCATGTGAGGGCGATGTCCCTACGGCTCTATCGGGGATGATCTTGAACAGCCTGTCTGGACAAGCAGTCTTCACCGAGATATGGTGCAATGATTTCGCTAACGACTGCTTCATGATGGGGCACAGCGGGCAGATGAACCTCGGCCTGTTCGAGAGAGATCCAGAATCCGTCAGGCTCACTCGTCATCCGTGGTGGGTGGGCTGCCACGGGCGCGGCGCCTCCCTCCAGGTGACAATGCCCTGCGGGAAGGCGACTATGCTGAGCCTGAATCCTACTCGGGATGGTCACTGGCGGATGATAGTGACGGTCGGGGAGATAACCGACAGAGCCCCGGTGCCGCTCGGCGCCCCCAATTTCTTTATGAAAATGCAAAAGCCCATTCCCGAATTCCTGGAGAGCCTTGGCCGGATGGGTTCGGCCCATCATTTCGCCCTCGCCTACGGCGACTGTACACCTCATTTGATGGCACTCGCCAGGATGCTCGGCGTGGAATACGAGTGCGTATAGTCTGTCCTGCCTGGAAGAGGCCTGGGCCTCAGTTCTGGAGGTGCACGCCATGGCCAGATTGACTTGCACAGAAAGACTCTCCAGGACATTTCGTGGCGAAGAGATTGACAGGGTTGCAACGTTCGACATTATCCATAACATTGAGCTCATCGAGTATGTGACGCAACAGACACTTACACCTGGGAACGCCGAGGGCCTCTTATGTCAGGCGGCGGCCAAGCTTCTGGACATGATCAGGCATTTTGCGATTCCCCGAGACCTGACGCCCAGGATGGTGAGGGATGAGACGGGGTTTGTATACCAGTACGATTGGTGGACAGGCCACCTGGTGGAACGGCCGCAATTCCATTCGACAAGAGACATAGAAGCCTCTCTAAAGAAGGACATGGACATAATCTACGACAGCGTGGAGAAGAAGAGAGTGTGCCGGATTGCGCGGCAGCACGCGAGGCTATTTGACGAACAATTCGAGACCTTTGAGGAGGTCAAGTCGGAATTTGAGAGGATCACGAGGCAACTTGACGGGACAGTGATGCTGCCGCCTGAAGACGTCAGCGCGCTGGCAGTGGCCACGGAGAGATACGACGAGACTGGGTGGTGGTATGTATATTACGATCATCCCCAGACAGCTTCTCGTTA
>Ga0315289_10016355_pt1 | contig 10236 bp, 6 predicted proteins | sample YL17G11_40_MG_FD_203452 | JGI IMG/M metagenome (GOLD analysis project Ga0315289, IMG submission 203452) | Sediment microbial communities from Yellowstone Lake, YNP, Wyoming, USA - YL17G11_40 | ecosystem: Environmental > Aquatic > Freshwater > Lake > Sediment | place: USA: Wyoming | collected...
CTGGATCAACCGAATCAGGGTTTACGCCGTCTCTGATTTGATCGGCCAACTTGCCGAGCGTTTTCACCTCCCACTCCTCCGGAATCGTGCCGAGGGGGGAATCGGTGAAGCGGGCGTGCTGGTGGCCGGGAAAGCGGAATTTGATAAACCACTCGCGGTAGAGGTTCTGCGCCATCTCTTCCAGAATCTTGATCCGCCGCAGGTTGTTCTCGATCAGGTCGTCGTAGGCCGAGAGTATCGCCGCGATTTTCTGCTGCGTGGGGAGAGGGGGAGATGGAACTTCGAGGTCAACGATTGATTTAAGATCGGCTCTCTGGCGCCCAGAAGCTCCCGACATGCTTTTTTCAGCCGGTTTTCTGATTAATTCAGATTTGGCAAGATAGTAGACGAATCCGGGATCTGAAACTCCTGGCCGTGCTCGGAATACAAAAAATTCAGTTGATCCAAATCCCGCTTCTCCGCCAACATCTTGATACTGAGCAATCTTTCCGTTCTCAAGACAGGGGGTTATCCTTGCGAACAGAGTATCACCGGGTAAAAATTTCGCTCCGCCGTTTTGGAATATACGATTATGATCTGCACGCACATAACGCCTGCTCGGCTCTACTACTCCCATTTCAACAAACGGATACTCTTTCGCTTTCTCTATTTTAACGCGAGGGTTGATCTCGACCAGTTCGGAGAAAGGTAACGTGTTCATCACTCCCCCTCCAGTAACTTGCCCACATTCTCGGCAATCCGCTCTTTGCCCCCATTCTTCATCCGCTTGGGGGCGAGGGCGATGGTTTTGTGAAGTTTCTCCTGCGGCAAGGCGGGGAGGGTTTTTATAAAATTCAATTGTCGTTTCAGCGATACGAGATTCTTTTCTTCAGGGGAGATCTCGAGAATTTGGATCACATTCCTTGCGGCATTAACACAAGATTGTCTCATCAGTGCTGAGATAATTTTTTCATTGGAGAAAAGTGCAGTAAAGCAAAGCTTGTGGCAAAGGCTTTTGTCTGAGAATCCCCGCCTATATTCTGCATCCAAATGTCTCGACAACGTAGAGACAATCGGCTTGTCGGTTATCACTTCCCCTCCAACAACTTGACCACATTCTCCGCGATCCGCTCCTCCAGTTCCCGGGCCTCGGCGTTGAGGGTTTCCAGTCCCTCGTTCTGCTCCCCCAGCCGCTCCTTGAAGTCGAAGTCCTCCTCGGCGCGGGCGGCCACGCCCACATAGCGGCCGGGGTTGAGGCTCCAGCCCTGGGCTTCGATCTCGGAGAGCGTCGCCACCTTGCACAGGCCCGCCACATCGACATACTTGGGTTTCTTGCCGAAGTGTTCGGCCAGCAGGTCGGCGCTGTCATGCAGGTTCTCGGGCGTCTCGCCCCGGTAGAGCCGGGCGATGTTGGCCAGAAACTCGATCTGCGCCGGGGTCCAGTCGCGGTGGGCGCGGTCGATCTGGCGGTAGAGGTGGCGGGCGTCAATGAAAAGCACCTTTTCGGTGCGGGCGGTCTTACGCTTGCTCCGATCAAAAAACCAGAGGGTGCAGGGCAGGGTCACGGTGTAGAAGAAGTTGGAGCCGACGGCCACCATCACATCCACGGCGCGGGCTTCGATAATCTGCTTGCGGATGTCCAGTTCCGAGCCGCGGGCGTCGGAGGCGGAGTTGGCCATGACGAATCCGGCGCGACCGGTGTCGGAGAGGGCGCTGTAGAAGAGCTGAATCCAGAGGTAGTTGGCATTGTCGGTGCGCGGCAGGCCGAAAGGGAATCGCGGGTCGTCCTTGAGCCGGTCCTTGTCCACCCGGTCCACGTTGAAGGGCGGATTGGCCATCACGAAATCGAACTTGCCGGTGGAGCGGTGCAGGTCTTCGTAGTAGGCGTTGCCCTGGCGGATGTCGCCGGCCAGACCATGCACGGCAAGGTTCATCTTGCCCAGCCGGACGGTCTCGGCCACCTTCTCCTGGCCGTAGATGCTCAGCTCGGCGCCGGGGTTCTTCTGGTGTTCGGTCACAAAACGGGCACTTTGCACGAACATGCCGCCGGAGCCGCAGGCCGGGTCGAAAATGCGCCCGTGGAAGGGTTCGATGATGCCGACAATGAGCTGGACGATGGCGGTGGGGGTGAAGAACTCGCCACCCTTCTGGCCCTCGCTCATGGCGAAGTGGCCGAGGAAGTACTCGTAAATCTTGCCGAAGGCGTCCCCCTCGATGTCCATGGGGACGGAGTTCATGGTCTTGAGCAGCTCTTTGAGCAGGGCGTTCTCAAAGCGGTTGTAGGTCTTGGGCAGGACGTCCTTGAGGTCGGGGTTCTCCGCCTCGATGGCGCGCATGGCGTCGTTGATGGCCGCGCCGATGTTGGCCCCCTCCGGCAATTTGATCAGCGCCGAAAAGCGCGCCGCCTCGGGCAGGTAGAGCACGCCCCGGGCCTGGTAGTCCGCCGGGCCGATCTTCCGTCGCCCGCCACCTTGTCCGGTCAACTCCTTCGCCGCCGCCTGGAACTTGTGATCGGCATAGCGCAGAAAGACCAGTCCCAGCACCGGCACGGAGTATTCCGAGGACTTCAGCTTGGAATTGGCCCGCAGTTCATCCGCCGCGGCCCACAGGCGGGATTCGATGTTGTTGCCGTTATGATTCATGGTTTCTTCCGGGGTAGGTCTATTGCCATCTAACGCTCTGCTTCAGCCGCCGGCATCGCCAGTTGGCTGCAAGCAGTTGTTAGGCAGCCACAGTTACGGCCGTAGGATTGAACTCTCAACATACTCGATGCCACGAGGCGAAATCAGAACGGTACGCGCAACAGAGTTATACTCGAGCAACTTTTGTTTATGAGCTGGACGGAGCACGTCCCGGCGGAAAACAGAGACGTTCGAATGCTCCACCCAGTCAACAAGCGACGCTTCTGATACAGGCGTCATGCAGCCATATAGCAATACCAAGGCTTTGTCCTTCATGCTCATTTGTGGCTCAAGGACCCGACGCTTTCCAGCGACCTCCCACACGATAGGCAGTGTTCGCTCGACTATGCTTTCAACTACAGCGGTAGCTTTCTCAGTTGGTACGTCGTGAAAGATGCGAACCAATTCGCTGAGAACCCACTTCGCCATCTCAAGGACGCACAAAGCATCCATATGGTTTGGATCGACGTCTCCGCCAACATGACCAACGCCCCTGTTATTCCTGATTTCGTACAAGGCAACCAGCATACGCGGTATCTGGATCCTTACTGAGCGCGGAAAGGACCCCGGTGCAACTTGTTCGAGTTCACGACAAGCGTCGACCATGTTTTTGGGCTTGGTGGGCTTATTAGGGAACTTGCCGTCTACATATCCGCGAAGAATCGTATATACGACCTCGCATAGTTTCCCACCGTTTAGTTCAGCAGGTTCCCAACGGCTTTCCCTAAAGTTTCGAAGAATATGTCCGTAGGCAGCAAGAAGTTCAAGCCGTAATTCCTCCGGAATCGCCTGCAACAGATTCTGCTCTTCCAATACGTCGCCTGTGATGGTCACGACTTCTTAGGTCCTTTTTTCTTTGGGAGATCTTGCTCGATTAGGTTCTCACCCATTGTCGTCACCTTAATGTCTTGAAGATTACTCGTTTCGAGCCATCCGCGCTGGCTAGCAGTGTATGCAAGAGTGTTGGAAAGGTTTGCTGGAACCCTCCACTTCATTTGCTTGAAGCACGTATAAACGTGACTTTCAGTAATGGCTGAAAGAACTAGCTCATGCTTCAGGTAGTAAGCCGAGACAGTACATTTTTCGTAATACGAGCTTGGTTTCTTGACTTCAGCAAATTCGTCCAAGGACTTCTTACCCTTGGGCTTAAAATTCAAGTCCTTGACTATCGTCAATGACGGCTTCGCCTTAACTTTAGTCTTTCCCTTTGCGCCGGAGACACTTTTCTTAGATTTCTTGGCTTTTCTGGCAATCTCTGATGGCTCCTTATCTTCATCGGCAGTCGGTGCAGGATTTGAAGAGAATTTTTTCCAGGCCCATGATAGAACTCTATTGCGAGCGTCCGGGTCTTCGAGACCCGACAGTGCGTCGTCAATGGCTTTCAAGGCATCAATTTCGCTCACGTTCCCCATATCAACCCTCCTTTGTAATAGGTTGTGCCTAACAATGATTATACAATCTAAATATTTCTTGAAATACAGACTGTCCCTTTCCGTATAAGAAGTCTCTCCCTTTTCCTGTCCTTTCGTCCAGCGCCTTTCATTTCAACTGCTTACCTCCATCTTTCACCACAGAGCTTCCCGGTTTATACGGACTTCATAAACCGGGGCAAAGCCTATCGACCGGGCTTCGCACACCTTGGCCCACTTTATTCAGGACATGGGTGTAGATCATGGTCGTACTAACGTCACGGATGATAATTCGGAGAAAATCAACTGAACCCCTCGTCTCAAGTAAAATTCTAGATGGGCCCGGCCGGAATGTCAAGCCGCCGGTTCGGCCGGGAGGGACCGGGACTCGCGGGTTGTTGGACGTTTCTTGACAGCACGGCTCGGACAAAGATATATTTCTGGGGAGAATTTTCATGTCGTCCACGCGTTGTCGAAACGAATCCGCCGACTTTGGCGCGTGGAAAAAGATCTTTGGCTCCCAGAAAGGGGTTTATCCAATGACACGAAAGAACCGTCTTATTTCCTCGATCGGGCTGGGCTTGTTCCTGATCTCGGCCCTCGCCGCGTCCGCGCCGCTCGCCCTCGCGGCCGACCAGCCCGTCAAGCCGCCTCGCCCCCTCAAAGTCGACGACCTTTTCGCTTTGAAAGACGTCTATGACCCGCAATTGAGCCCCGACGGCGCCTGGGTCGCCTACACGGTCACCGCCACCGACCTCGCCAAGGAGACCTCCGACACAGACATCTGGATGGTCCCGGCCGCCGGCGGCGATCCGGTCCGGGTGACATCGAGCCCGAAATCGGAATCGCGTCCCCGTTTCAGCCCCGACGGAAAATGGCTGGCGTTCCTCTCGGCCCGCGAGGGGAAACGGACCCAGGTCTGGCTCCTGCCGCGGAGCGGGGGCGAAGCGGTGAAGCTCACCGACTTCAAAACGGGTGTCTCCGATGTCGTCTGGTCGCCCGACTCAAAGCGCCTGGCCCTCGTCATGAAGGACGCCGATCCCGACGGAGGGGACACTGGTGGGGACGATGAGGAAGAAGACGCCCCGGCCGTCAGCGTGGAGAAACCGAAGACCCCAAAGCCGATCGTCGTCCGCCGCCTCCAGTTCAAGAGGGACGGCACCGGCTATCTGGATGAAAGGCGCCGCCATATCCACATATTCGACATCGCCGGAAAAACGGCCATCCAGCTGACCTCGGGACCCTTTGACGATTCGTCTCCCGTCTGGTCGCCCGACGGGACGCGGATCGCTTTCGTCAGCAACAGGACCCTTCCCGACGCCGACGCCAGCCAGGACAGAAACATCTATGTCGTTGAAGCGAAAGCCGGGTCCGTGCCCAGGGCGGTCGTCGCGTCGCCGGGCGAGGACGACTCCCCCGCCTGGTCCCCCGACGGCCGATGGCTCCTCTACCTCCAGGGCTGCGACCCGAAAGACATGTGGTACGGTTCAAATCATATCGCTCTTGTCCCGGCGGGAGGAGGAACGCCGCTGCCCCTGACTGCGTCCATCGACCGGAACGCCTACGCCCCGCTCTTCTCTCCCGACAGCCTCTATGTGTACTTCCTCCTTGAGGACGGAGGGAATCAACCCCTTTGCCGGGTGAGCGTCGACGGCGGGACAGTCGAACGCGTCGCGGGGACGGACCGTGAGGTCCAGGACTTCGACGTCGCTGGGAAAGGACAGGTCGTGGTCCTGGAGGCAACGGCCGAACGGCCGGCCGAGATCTCCGCCGTGGGCGCGGACGGGACGCTGACCCGCTTGACCCATGTCAACAGCGAGGTCCTGAAGGGTATCAAGCTCGGCCAGGTCCGCCGCTACAAGGCGACGAGCAAGGACGGCACACCCGTCGACGCCTTCCTGACCTTGCCGCCGGACTACAAGGAGGGAACAAAGCTCCCGGCGATTCTCCGCATCCATGGCGGTCCGACGTCTCAGTTCACGACGGGATTTGATTTCGAGTGGCAGATCCTGGCCGCCCAGGGTTACGTCGTTGTCACCTCCAACCCGAGGGGATCGACCGGCTACGGGACGGCGTTCAGCCGCGCAATCTTTGCCGACTGGGGAAACAAGGACTTCGAGGACGTCATGGCGGCCGTCGACGGCGCGGTAGCCATGGGGATCGCCGACCCGGACCGGCTGGGGGTCGGCGGCTGGAGTTACGGCGGCATCCAGACGGACTACGTCATCACGAAAACGGACCGTTTCAAGGCGGCGATCGCTGGGGCCTCTGGCGCTAACTGGCTGGCCGGCTACGGGACCGACCACTACCAGTACGAATATGAGACCGAGCTCGGCCTGCCTTGGCGGAACCGCGACCTCTGGCTGAAGCTCTCCTCTTCCTTCTTCGACGTCGAGAAGATCACGACGCCTGTCCTCTACATGTGCGGCGCGCTCGACATGAACGTCCCCCTCCTCAACTCGGAGCAGCTCTACCAGGCCGTCCGCCGGATCGGGAAGGTCCGGACCGAACTCGTCATCTACCCCGACCAGTGGCACGGGATCAGGACCCCCAGCTACCAGAAGGATCGCTATGAGCGCTATATCGCCTGGTACGACAGCTTCCTTAAGCCAAAAGGCGTAATCGTTGGGGAAAGGAAACCAGAGGCGACGTCTCTCCTCGGCAAGCCTCTTTATTCGGCCGCAGCGCCTGTGGATCAGAAAAAAACGTTAGAAGACAACCTGGCCAAGGCAACCGCAGAGTTCGTGAAAAACCCCGATAGCGTCGATACTATCCTCCAGCTAGGGCAAAAGATGGTTGACTTGGGCCGCTTCAGGGAGGCGATCAATATCTATTCCAGGGGAATCTCAAAACATCCTGACAATGCGCGGCTCCTTCGCTACAGAGGCCACCGACACATTACCGTCCGCGAATTCGACAAGGCGATCGCGGACCTGACCCGGGCGGCCGGGCTGATAAAAGGAAAACCGGATGTCCCTGATGCGCCCGGCGCCGGCGGCACGGCGGTTCAGGGTGCTCCTGCCGAGCCCGCAACCACATTACGGTTCAGCATCTGGTATCACCTCGGTCTGGCCCGTTTTCTCAAAGGGGATTTTCCCGGCGCGCTCCAAGCTTACCGGGAATGCCTCGCGGCCGCGAAGGGAAACGACGAAAACCTGGTCGCGGTCTTGGATTGGCTCCATATAACCCTGCGCCGCCTCGGCCGGAAGGACGAAGCGGCCAAAGCCCTGGACGCCGTCCGTCCCGATATAAAGATTTCGGATGACATGCCCTACCTAAACCTCGTTTTGATGTACAAGGGCACTTATGTTCCCGAGGACCTGCTACGGACAGGAGGCTCAAATATAGACCTGGCCACCTACGGCTTCGGCGTCGGGAATTTCTATCTCATGAACGGGGAAAAGGACAAAGCCCGGGAGGTCTTCGAGCAGGTCATGAAAGGCCCGGCCTGGAATGCATTCGGTTATATCGCCGCCGAAGCCGAACTTATGCGAATGAAGTAGGGGCGGTTCCAGGCCCTTTTCGAGTAAGAGAGCCTTACGGCCGAGTTCCTGGACTTCGACGTCGTCAACGTTCCCACCTACGATTGCGCGAGCGCAATGACGAATTCTGGCGCAGGTGGAGGATATTGGATCACTACGGCGAACCGAACATAAAATCGTCCAGGATGCTGAAGGCCAGTCAGAAGATCTATCACGACGCCGAACACCCTTCCGCAATCATTCTGCCCATCATACCGAGGTGAGGCTGAGGAAGCCGAAGCCCTCGTCCTTAAACAGTCGAACGAGGAGGACGCAGGCAAAGAGGATTTCTTTCCTAGCACGGGTCATCAAGAAGGAGATGGGGAAGAATATCGACTGAAGCCGATAAATGTTCAAAAGGGCTGAAATAAGTTCAGAAGCGCCAGAAACATCAGATTTATCGGAGTCTAAGGAGAGGATTTCTGACGTTCCTGAGGATTCTGATGTTATTTGACTCTTACATCGCTTCTTGTTACGCTTAACCCAACCAGTCATAGGCTAATAGATTGGAGAGACAATGAGCTCTCAGCAAGGGGAAAACGCTCCTTCCAAGGAAATGAAAGAGTCTCCTCTCAAGTCATTTCTCACTAAACTCAGGAAACGGCATATCATTGAGACCCTGGCGGCTTTCATTGGCGGCGGCTGGCTCATACTGGAATTCGTTCACTGGCTTCTCGTCGATCACTATCACTTCCCCGAGAAAAGCATTGACATCACATTCGTCACGATCCTCGGCGCTCTTCTCTGCACATTGATCTGGCGGTGGTTTTCAGGAGGGGAAAAGCCGCGTAAATTCAAGCTGGAACTGGTCTTACTACCTCTAGTTGTTTTGATCACGCTTCTGCTGGATATCAATCTCCTCCTTCACCTTAAAGGACCCGAATCAGAGACATTCCCCGCTGCCAAATGGAAGAACTCCATCGCCGTCCTTCCCTTCGTCGATATGAGTCCCCAGAAAGATCAAGAGTACTTCTGCGATGGGATGACTGAGGAACTGATCAACCGGCTGAGCAATATCAAGCAGCTCAAAGTCCCGGCAAGGACCTCGGCTTTTTTCTTCAAAGGGAAAGAACAAGATATTCGAGAGATCGGGAGGAAGCTGGACGTGCGAACGGTCCTTGAGGGGAGTGTTCGGAGAGCGGGGAACGAACTCCGGATCACGGCCCAGCTCATAAACATCGCCGACGGCTATCATCTCTGGTCGGATACGTACGACAGAGAACTGAAAGACGTCTTTTCCATCCAGGATGAGATATCGCTTCAGATCATCAACAAGCTGAAAATCGAATTGCTGGGAGATGTGAAAGACAGAGTCGTGAAAAGGTATACGGATAACACCGAGGCTTATGATTCTTATATGAGAGGGACGTGGCTTTACTATAACAAAATGACGGAAGAGGACTGGCGGAAGGCTATCCTCCATTTCGAACGGGCTATCGAAATGGATCCGGACTTTTCGCTGGCATATTATCAACTCGCTTGTATTAATCTAGACCTTTCACTTTTTTATTTTGCTTCAGCTGATGAGGCTGTTCCCAAGGCTAAAAAAGCGTTGGAGCAGGCTCTAAAAATTGATCCTGAGCTGCCTGAGGCACTTGCGATGTCGGGCTTCATCAAATTCCGTTTTGAATATGATTGGCTTAGCGGTGAATCTGATACCAGGAAGGCCTTGGAGCTCAATCCAAACTGCATGGATGCCCATAATAATCTTGGTCAAATCCTATTGGCTAATAAGGGGCAGATTGATAAAGCCATTGAAGAGGGCTCAGCAACCTTGCAACTTGACCCGCTATCTTTATATTGGCAGATAAATTATGCATGGTTTCTATATTATGCCCGGAGGTACGACGATGCAATCAGGCAATGCCAGAAGTCGCTAGATATTGATCCCGAATACCCTTGGTCCCTTTCCATACTCGGTAGATGTTATCTGCAAAAAACATTATTTCAGGACGCCATAGCTGCTCTCCAGAAAGCAGTTGCCTACTCTGGGAATAGCACGGAGAATATGTCATACCTCGCATACGCTTATGTCATGTCTGGGGATCTTGAAAAGGCACGTGAAACACTCGGGGAGCTTGACGAGCTTTCCAAGTCTATTCATGTCTCCAAATACTGCCTGGCTCCCATCTATGCAGCCATGGAAAACAAGAACAGAGCATTTGAACTATTGGAGGTAGCATACGAAGAAAGAGACGGCAATTTGATTTTCTTAAAGGTTGATCCCAAATTTGATGTCCTACGTTCCGACCCAAGGTTTGAGATGATGTTGAAGAAGATCGGCTTGGAGAAGTGAGGTACAAAGACGCCGACCCCGGCCTCCCCGAAGTCGAGGACGCCAGAAAGAGGCTGGCAGGGCTAACGGCTCAAAAATAGATTTTCTTATTTAAGGAGGGAAGATGGATACACCAGTAGCCAAAATGCTTCCGCAGACTCTGGACCGTAGAGATTTCCTGTTTTCGACACTGAGCATGCTTGCCGCGCTATCTACTAGACCAATCTGGAGCTTTGCAGAACAAGCCAGCGGTAACGACCTGACACGTCTAACCCTCCAACAAGCTTCGTCCTTGGTCCAACGTCGTGAAGTGTCCCCTGTTGCCCTGACGGAGGCCTGCTTGGCGCGCATTGAGAAATATGACCGCCAGC